>Ga0157369_10005309_pt1 | contig 15018 bp, 23 predicted proteins | sample C25metaG_FD_113461 | JGI IMG/M metagenome (GOLD analysis project Ga0157369, IMG submission 113461) | Corn rhizosphere microbial communities from Kellogg Biological Station, Michigan, USA - C2-5 metaG | ecosystem: Host-associated > Plants > Roots > Rhizosphere > Soil | place: USA: Michigan... | reverse complement strand
GCGCGCGGCCGTTCTTCTGCGACAGCTCGCTGGTCGCCTTGGCGAGCGAGAGCTTGAGCTCCTGGAGCCGACGCGGCACCCGGATCGCCCAGCCCTTGTCGCGGAAGTGCCGCTTGATCTCGCCGACGATCGTCGGCGTCGCGTACGTCGAGAACTCCACGCCGCGTTCGAGATCGAAGCGGTCGACCGACTTGATCAGGCCGATCGTCGCGACCTGGATCAGGTCGTCGAGCGGTTCGCCGCGGTTGCGGAACCGGCGGGCGAGGTACTCGACCAGCGGGAGGTGCATCTCGACGAGCTCGTCGCGCACCCGCTGGTGGCGCTGGTCGCTGTCGTCGAGAGCGGCCAGCTCGCCGAACAGCTCGCGCGCATGCGCGCGGTCGTGGGAGGTGCGCGCGGCGCGCTCGGCGTCCGCGGTGATCTTGCGCTCTTCCGGCGTCAGCTCGGGCGTCTCGTCCGCCGACGGCTCAGGCGTCTCGTCGGGTGCAGCGTCCCCCGTGTTCGCGGCCTCGTCCGCCGCGGCGTTCAGCGGGCCCGTCGTCACCTGGCGGTCCCGCTCCGTCGCTTCAGCAACGTGATCGTGATCCGGTTGTCCGCGTCGGCCGCGCTGTCGACGTCGCCGGCCAGCGCGGAGAGGACCGTCCACGCGAACGTGTCGCGGGACGGCTCGATGCCGTCGAGGGTAAGGACGCTGACCGCGATCCGCATGCTGTCGCCGTCGAGGGCGAACGTGCAGTCGAGGTCGGCCCCGGGCACCGCCTGGGTCAGCAACATCGCGCACGCCTCATCGACGGCGATGCGCAGATCCTCGATCTCGTCGAGAGTGAAATCCAACCGCGCCGCCAGCCCCGCGGTCGCCGTACGGAGCACCGAGAGGTAGGCGCCTGCGGCGGGGAGCTTGATCGTGACGACGTCTTCGGGAGCGGCGTGCGCCTGCGCTGCTGCCTGTCCCACTCGGCTTGCCTCCGCACGCGATCGACGTTGATCAGAACTTGCGAAAACGGTATCCCACGGCCCCAACAAGGTCGCTCCCGGGACGATATGGCCCTTCGAGGCAGCAACATCGCGCACGGGCCGATGCGCTGCGGCGGGCGCGCCCGCGCTGGTGCTGCTGCCAGTCGGCGTGGTCGCGCTGCGCCGCAGGATCGTCGGCATCCGCTAGCGCGGCAGACTGGCGGGGTGCTGATCCACCCCTGGGACGAGCCGCCGGCCGGCGAGGACGCGCTCGCGTTCGTCCGGCGTACCGCGTTCGGCCACCTCGTCGCGCCGGGCCGCCGCGAGGTCCCGGTCGTCGTACCGACGCAGTACGTCGTCGGCGCCACGCCGGCCGAGCCGTTCCCGGACGTGCTGCTGCACCTCGCCCGGCCGAACCCGGTCTGGGCCGCACTCGCTGAGAGCCCGACGGTCGTGCTGTCGGTCGCGGGGGAGTGGGCGTACGTCCCCGCGGCGTGGAAGGCCGTCGGCGACGAGGACCCGGCGCTCGGCATCCCGACGACGTACTACGCGGCGGTGCAGCTCGTCGCGACCGCGGAGATCCTGGACGACGCCGCCGCGAAGCTCGACGTCCTGCGCGCGCAGCTCGGCGTCCTGGAGCCGGGCAGCGGCGTCGCCGACCCGTCGGTGCACGAGCGCCGGCTGGCCGGCATCCGCGGGCTGCGGCTGTCGGTGCGGGAGGTGCTGGCGAAGTTCAAGTACGGCGGGAACGTCGACGCCGAGCACCGGGCCGCTGTCGCCGACCGCCTGGCCACGCGGGGCGGGCCCGGCGACGCGGCCGCGCGGGAGCACGTGCTGAGGTCGCTGGCGTAGCGCACTCGGCGTAGGTGAAGGCGCGTTCAGACTTCTCCGACATGATGACCCGCGGAGGGTGACGCCGTGATCGAGATGACCGGGCTGACCAAGAGGTACGGCGACAAGACCGCCGTCGACGGTCTGACCGTGACCGTGCGGCCGGGGGTCGTGACGGGCTTCCTCGGGCCGAACGGCGCGGGCAAGTCGACGACGATGCGCCTGATCCTCGGCCTCGACCGGCCGACGAAGGGCGGCGTCACCGTCAACGGTCGCCGCTACGACAGGCTCGCCGCGCCGTTGCACGAAGTGGGCGCGCTGCTGGAGGCGCGGTCGGTGCACTCCGGTCGCTCCGCGCGCAACCACCTGCTCGCGCTCGCCGCGTCGCACGGCATCGGCGCGTCGCGGGTCGACTCGCTGCTCGAGCTCGTCGGGCTGACCGAGGTCGCGCGCAAGCGGGTCGGCGCGTTCTCGCTCGGCATGGGGCAGCGGCTCGGCATCGCCGCCGCGCTGCTCGGTGACCCGGCGGTGCTGCTGTTCGACGAGCCGGCCAATGGTCTCGACCCCGAGGGCATCCGCTGGATCCGGCAACTCTTACGCCGGCTGGCCGGCGAGGGCCGCACGGTGTTCGTGTCGTCGCACGTGATGAGCGAGATGGCGCTCACCGCCGACCACCTGATCGTCGTCGGTCGCGGCCGGCTGATTGCCGACATGCCCGTGGACGAGTTCGTCCGGCGCGGGACCCGCCATCAGGTCCGGGTGCGATCGCCGCGGCTCGCGGACCTGGTCGCCTTGCTGCAGGGGCCGGACGTGACGGTGCGCGACGTCGCGCCGGGTGTGGTCGAAGTCGACGGGATGACGAGCGATGCGATCGGCGAACTGGCCGCATCGAAACGCATCCCGTTGCACGAGCTGGCGCCCTTGGAGGCGTCGCTGGAAGAGGCGTTCATGGAAGTGACCGGCGACTCGGTGGAGTACCACGCGGAGGTGGCGGAGTGACCGCGGCGACCATCGAGCGACGGTCACCGCTGGACGGCGTGCGGGTCACGTTCCCGCGCATCTTGCGGTCGGAGTGGATCCGCTTTCGCTCGCTGCGCAGCAGCTGGATCACGTTGGGCATCACGGTCGCGCTGATCATCGGCCTGGCGGTGCTCGCCTGCTGGGGCCGTGAATCGCACTGGCCGCCGCGTGATCCCGGCGAAGCGCTGTCGTTCAACCCGACGCTGCAGAGCATCGGGCCCGGTGCGGTATTCGGCCAGCTCGCCGTCGGTGTCCTCGGCGTCCTGCTGGTCACCGGCGAGTACGCGACCGGCATGGTGCGCGCGACGATGGCGGCGGTGCCGCGACGGTTGCCGGTTCTCGTCGCACGCATCGTCGTGTTCGCGGCGCTGATGCTCATCGTTCTCGTGCCGAGTGTGTTCGTCGCGTTCTTCCTCGGCCAGGATCTGTTGTCGACCAAGAACATCGACACCACGCTCAGCGCGCCGCATGTGCTCCGCGCGGTTTTCGGCGGCGGCATTTACCTCGTCGGGATCGGCCTGCTCGGCATGGGTCTCGGTTGGCTGCTGCGCCACACCGCCGGCGCGATCGCGACGCTGTTCGGCATTTTGCTGATCGTGCCGTTGCTCGCGCACTTCCTTCCCGATCCGTGGCCCGACAACGTGATCAAGTGGCTGCCGGGCGGCGTCGGGGGCACGGCGGGAGTCGCGGTGTGGGACACGCACCCGGGTGCGCACTCGCTCGGTCCGTGGGCGGGGTTCGGCGTACTGATGGGGTACGTCGCCCTGGTGCTGATCGCCGCGGCCGCGTTGTTGCGCTCGCGCGACGTCTAGGTTCTGCAACGTGCCACTCGACCCCGGCGAGTTCTACGCGCATGCGCTCGCCGCCGCCGACGGCGACGGGCGGCTGCCGCTGTCGCGGATGACCGGCTGGGAGATCAGCCCGTTCGAGCCGAACGGGCTGCGCGTGACGCCGCTGCGCGCGCCCGTCGTACCGGAACCGCCGCGGCATGGCGACGACCCCTCGGACTGCGGCTCATGCGCTCGCCGCGACGAAGGGATCTGGCGCGACGAGCACTGGCGGCTCAGCCGCATCGGCGGGGTCGGCGTACCGCTCGTGCTGATGCTGCACCCGCGCGACCACTACGACCTCGCGGATCTGCCGGACGACCGCGCGGCCGAGCTCGGCGTCCTCAGTGCGCACCTCGCCCGGCACATCGAGGCGCTCCCGCACATCGCCCGCGCACACGTCTACCGGCTCGGCGACGGCGGCGCGCACCTGCACATGTGGTTCTTCGCCCGGCCCGAGGGCCAGCGGCAGATGCTCGGGTCGTGGCTCGTCGTCTGGGACGACCTGCTGCCGGAGTACCCCGGCGACATCGCCGATGGCGACGCCGCGCTCGTCGCCGAGGCGCTTGCCGCGTCGTACGGCGGCGAGCTGGTCCGCTAACGGGAGCGTCGTCTAGTCGGCGAGGCGGCGAAGCGCCGCGACGGTCAGCGCGAGGTACGTCACCTCGGCGACCATGGCGATGAGCTGGATCGCCGGCCAATCGCCCGGGTGGTACGACGGCAGGCCGCTCGTGCGGCTAAGCACGAACGCGACCAGTGCGGCGGCCATCACGATCGCGTCGCAGATCCAGGTGAGCCGGGCCGCGCGGCGACCGAACCGCCGGCCGCCGGTCGCGATCGACGCGCCGATCACGAGGACGAGCGCGCCGGCGACGAAGGACGCGCCGAGGTACGCCGCATGCGTGTAGGTGTCCTCGCAGATGCCGAGATGCACGCCGGCGACGTACGCCGCGCAGAGCAGGCCGAGCCAGCGGATCGACCCGGGTACGGCGGCGGGTGGCGGGGGCACCAGCGGTTGCATCGGCCCGGTGACCAGAACGTCCTGCCGCGACATGCTCGCGTCGTACCCGTTGTGACGCAGTCGTTCACGCGACGAGGGGGATATGGCCGGCGTTCGTGGGGACGACAGCGTTATGCAGACACGCGTTCTCGGATCCAGCCTGTCCGTCTCGGCGCTCGGCCTCGGTTGCATGGGCATGAGCGAGTTCTACGGAACCGCCGAGGAAGCCGAAGCGATCGACGTCATTCACCGTGCGCTCGATCTCGGCTGCACGTTCCTCGACACCGCCGACATGTACGGCCCCTTCACCAACGAGCAACTCGTCGGCCGCGCGATCGCCGGGCGGCGCGACGATGTCGTGCTCGCGACGAAGTTCGGCAACGAGCGCCGGCCGGACGGAAGGTGGGTCGGCGTCAATGGCAGCCCGGAGTACGTGCGCTCGGCGTGTGACGCGTCGTTGCAGCGGCTGGGCGTTGATGTGATCGACCTGTACTACCAGCACCGCGTCGACACGACCGTGCCGATCGAGGAGACGGTCGGAGCGATGGCGGAGCTTGTTGCCGCCGGGAAGGTGCGCCATCTCGGGATGAGTGAGGCGGCGCCCGACACGCTCCGGCGCGCCGCGACCGTGCATCGGATCACTGCGTTGCAGACCGAGTATTCGCTCTGGACACGCGACCCCGAGGACAACGGCGTGTTGGAGACGTGCCGCGAACTCGGCATCGGCTTCGTTCCCTACTCGCCGCTCGGGCGTGGCTTCCTGACCGGGCAGATCACGTCGCCCGACGACCTCGAAGAAGGCGACTTCCGCCGGCACAACCCGCGGTTCCAGGGCGAGAACTTCCAGCGCAATCTCGACCTCGTCGACAAGGTGCGCGAGATCGCCGCGGAGAAGGACTGCACGCCGGGACAGCTTGCGCTGGCGTGGCTGTTGTCGCGCGGCGACGACGTCGTACCGATTCCCGGCACCAAGCGCGTGCGCTATCTCGAGGAGAACCTCGGGGCGCTCGACGTCAAGCTGACCGACGACGACCTGCGCCGGATCGACGAAGTCGCGCCAGTGGGGGCGGCGGCCGGCGATCGTTACCCGGACATGAGCACCGTGCACCGCTGACCTGAGCGGTGCCGTACCAACAGTCAACCGAGACGAGGAGTGAAGACGATGGCCGATCCCGTTCCCGCCGGCAGCGACGTGTCCGCCGGCACCTATGCCTGCACCGAATGCGGCTACAACCTCGACGTCGGCTCGACCAAGCACCTCCCGCCATGCCCGAGCTGCGGCAACGGGCAGTGGGCGACGTTGACCGGCGGCGACAGCGCGAACGACCCGTACCCGGAGCAGCACCGCTCGTCCGCGAAGGCGTAGCCCGTACCCTCCCTCCGTGGAGGTCCTCGGGGATCGGCGGCGCTCTCAGCCGGCGCCACCGAAGCACGTTTTCGAGGCGCTGACGCACCCGCATCGCGACCCGGCTCGGCCCTGGCTGAAGCTGCTGGACGACGAGGTCGAGCCGGCCGTCGTCGAGGCGCGGGAGCACGACCTCGTCGTGTGGTCGTCGATCTGGCGGATGCATCCGCGGGCGCGGCTGCGTTTCGAGATCGAACCCGACCGCTCGGGCCAAGGCTCGTTGCTGCGCTGGATCCTGCTGGACGAGATCGATCCGGGCCCCGCCTCGGTGGGCCACATGCGCAAACGGGTCCAGCAGCTCATCAACGCCGAGTTGCGGTTCACCTTCGGCCAATGACGAGCGGCCGGTGCCCGTTAGGCGGGTGTCACCCACCGTGACGCGTTCACCGTGCAGCGTCGGGCAGACCAAGGTTATGACCGATACAACGCAGACCATCGACGTCGACGTCCCGATCGGCACCGCGTACAACCAGTGGACGCAGTTCGAGTCGTTCCCGGAATTCATGGACGGCGTAGACGAAGTCACGCAGAAGACGGACACGCTCACCCACTGGAAGATCTCGATCGGTGGCGTCAAGCGCGAGTTCGACGCCGAGATCACCGAGCAGCACCCGGAAGAGCGGGTCGCCTGGCGGTCGGTCGACGGCACGGATCATGCGGGCGTCGTGACGTTCCACAAGCTCGCGGACGACAAGACCCGGATCGCGCTGCAGATCGAGACCAAGCCGCAGGGCTTCGTGGAGAAGGCCGGCGACGCGCTCGGCCTGACCAACGCCAACGCGAAGGCCGACCTCAAGCGGTTCAAGCAGTTCATCGAGAAGCGCGGTACGGAAACCGGCGCGTGGCGAGGCGACGTACCTCGTTCGTAACACCGTCGTCGAGACGGAGCAGCAGTCCGGAAGGGTCGCGGTGCGTGCACCGCGGCCCTTCGCCCTGTCCCGTCGCGCACGTAACGTGTGCTGCAGCACACGTGACGCCGACGGAGAGGCTGCAGGACATGGCGACGTCGAAAACGGCTGGCTTCACTGCCGAGGAACGCGCGGCGATGAAGGCGCGCGCGGCCGAACTGCGGGCTGAGGGCAAGAAGGGCGCGAAGAAGGCCGACGAGCTGCAGGCCGCGCTCGACGCCATCGCCAAGATGGCGCCGGAGGATCGCGAGATCGCCGAGCGCGTGCACGCGGCCGTGACCACGACAGCGCCGGAGCTGGCGCCGAAGACGTGGTACGGCATGCCGTCGTACGCCAACGCCGACGGCAAGGTCGTCATCTACTTCCGCGATGCCGGGAAGTTCAAGGAGCGCTACTCCAACCTCGGGTTCCAGGACGTCTCCCATCTCGATGACGGCGACATGTGGCCGATCATGTTCGCCATCAAGAAGTGGAGCCCGGCCGTGGAGAAGAAGGTCGTGCAGCTCGTGAAGGCCGCGCTGTCCGGCTCCTGAGCCACATCCGACCGGCAGGGGGAGCACACAGTGGAGCCTTGGCATACGGGCGGAATCGGTGCGGTCACGTTGTTCGTCGAGGATCTGGCGCGGGCTCGCGCCTTTTACTCGCAGGCGTTCGGCCTGCCGGTTCACTTCGAGGACGCGGATTCGGTCGTGTTCCGGTTCGGCGGCACCCTCGTCAACCTCCTCGTCGCGTCCGCCGCGGGCGAGCTGGTCGAGCCGGCCACCGTGGGCGCCGCGGGCAATGGTCCACGCGCGCAGTTCACCCTCGACGTCGAGGACGTCGACGCCACCTGCGCGGAGCTGTCTGCTCGTGGCATCGCCTTGCTGAACGGGCCGGTCGACCGGCCGTGGGGCGTCCGCACCGCGGCGTTCCAGGACCCCGACGGCAACGTCTGGGAGATCGCGCACTGACGCCGGTCAGGAACCCTCCGGCGCATGCGCCGATCCGCACGACAGGTCGTTGCTGAACGGCCAGGCGCGGGGGAGGGCCGCGACCGAACGCGCGCTGCCGCGGTATGTCCCCGACCGGACCAGGTCAGCGCCGACGAGCCGGTACGCCGTCGCGGCCCAGTCGTAGCGACGATTGCGGGCCGCGCCGTCGACGAGGACCAGCCGCGGCTGTCCACTCACCCGCATGCACTTCGCGGCCACCATGCACCACGGGATGCACCCGTTGCTGTGCGCGTCGAAGACCACAGGGGAGTCGCGGTAGTAGCCGTCGTACGGGTCGTGTTCGCAGGTCGTCGCCACGAGCAGCCGGCTCCCGACCAGCGTCACGATCTTCGCGCCGGAGATCGTGTTGCCGGGATCTTCTACGACGAGCTCGGCGCGGCCATCGGCGTTGACGTCGGCGCTGCCCAGTAGCCGAACCATTGGGTAGTGCGGGTCGTCCTCGGCGATGTCGGCTCCGTTGAGCACGCGCCCGTTGGCGAAGCGGACCACGACGCGATCGAACGAGCCGTACGGCGTGTGCCAGCCCCAATAGAGCTGTGCGGTGTCGGGCCGGCCGTCGCCGTCGACGTCCGCGACGATCGGGCGGCCCATCGGGCGCGGCGTGCGCGGCGCGATGACCCGGTTCAGCGGCTCGTCACCGTTGGCCGGGCCGCATCGGGTTGCCGTCGTGGGGCTCGGCGTCGCTGCTGATGGGGACGCAGCAGACGAGTGCGCGGCGCTCACCGTCGACGTACTTCGTGCCGTCCCCGCGGCGCAGCCGCTGACGAGCAAACCGGCGGCGACGACGGAGGCGAGGGTCCGCTTCATCGGTGCCGCGCCGCCGGCGACTCCGGAGGCGCGGGGCGGCGACGAAGCAGAGGTGAAAGACATGACGGTCCGTTGGCGTGACGACGTTGCGGTTCGAGAAGTGTGACTCCCGGACCGGCGCGTCGGTTACCGAACAACGCGACCGTCACCGCACCGATACATGGCATCGCGCATTGACAGCCGAGACCCAGCCAGCTCTCACCCTGCGGCCAGCCGCGCGCTGCATCGTCGTCGTACCGGCCGCCGCTCCGGGCGGCCCGTCGATCGGAGGAACACGATGAACGACGACACGACCAGCCGCCGCAAGACGGCGCGCTGGACAGGGGCGCTCGGCCTGCTCGCGGCGGGCGCGGTCGCGGGCGGCGTGCTCGCCGGCTCGTTGACTGCCAACGCCGCATCCGGCGGTACGACGAACCCGTCGCCGGGGACGTCCACGAGGCAGGCGCCGCCGGCCAACATGCCGGCGCACGGCAGCGCGGCGCACGAGGATCAGGAGAAGCCGGTCACCGGCGCGAACGCTACCAAGGCGCAGGCCGCCGCGGTAAAGGCGATCGGCAGCGGCACGGCCGGTGCGGTGACGACGGACTTCAGCGGCAGGGGCTACGAGGTGACCGTCACGAAGTCCGACGGCTCGACCGTCGAGGTGCACCTGGACAGCTCGTTCACGGTCATGCAGCACCGCGGGCCCGGTGGTCCCGGTGGTCCGGGTGGTCCCGGTAGTCCGGGCGAAGGGAGCGGGTCAGGGGGCGTCAACGGGTAGGTGCGCGGGGGTTGGAGTAGCGAAGAGCCCGGCGGCCAGTCGCTGGCCTGCCGGGCTCTTCGCGCAGATTTCTCGTTAGACGACGCGGCGTTCCTCGACCACGGCGCCGTCGCGGCGCGAGCCGCCGAAGATGGTCATCGCGACGATCAGGCCGATCGCGCCGACGACCATCAGAATGATGCCGATCGTGCTCAGGCTGACGCCGGCCACCGTCGCGTGCACCGCGAACGTGATGATTGCGCCGATCGCGATCAGCAGAATGGAAAGACCGATACCCATGGCGAACCCCTTCTCTGTCGTGGTGCCAACTGCAGACGTGATACCCACTACGGCGCGCGTTTGAACGACCACGCGGTGTTTCCGGTTCGCCGACCGGGGCGAGCGGGCACGCCGTACGTCATGGAGCACATGCCGAGTCCGGCGCGCGCGGAGCGCAACCAGCAACGAAAGCTTGCGTTCATCCCGGTGTGGCCGGTGGCCGCGGCGGTGCTGCTCGTCGTCGTACTCGTGTTGTTGATGCACTGACCGGCTAGACGCGCCGCCGGCGCGCGCGGACGAGCAGGAGCAGACCGGCGGCGGCCAAGGACGTCCCGACGCCGGTTTCGATGCCGACCGGCGAGCCGGTGAACGGCAGCGCACTGCCGAACGCGATGGGTGCCGTCGCGTACCCGTAGTCGCCCGACGCGAGGATCAGGCACTTGTCGGTGCAGAGGGTGCGGAAGACGTGGTCGTGCACGACGTAGCCGGTCGAGCCGCTCCCGACGGACGATTGCACCGCCCCTTCGGTGCCGTCGTCGCAGACGCCGTCATGGATCGCGCGCAGCGAGGTGCACTCGAAGAAGAACACCTTTCGGTCCGGCGCGCTCAGCTCGCTCCAGTGCAACGTGACGTGCTGGCCGTTGTGCAACCAGGACGACGGGGTGACCGTGAGGTACGGCGACGCGGCCGCTGCGGGTGCCGACGCGAGCCCGGATGCGATCGCAGCCGCGATGAGGAGCCAGCCCGCTGCGCGCCCGGTTCGCATGGGCTCATTCTGATGGTAGGCCGTAGCTTTGCGCTGGAACAGGGAGGTCGAGTTGCCGTCGAAGCGCGCATGGCACATCGCTTTCTGGCGGGTGGTGAACCCACCGACGCGACCGCTGGCCGGCATCGTCCCGTGGTGGGTGCTGCTCGAGACGACCGGACGTACGACGAAGCGCGCGCGTCGGGTGCCGCTCGCCGCCGGCCCGCGCGACGGCGACGCGATGTGGCTCGCCGCCGTTCACGGCCGCGCCGCCGGCTGGGTCAAGAACATCGAGCAGGATCCGCGCGTCCGGCTGCGGCACCGGCGGCGTTGGTACGACGGCGTCGCCGAGGTTCATGACTTCGACCCGGACGTTGCGGCGCGGTTCAATCGCTATGCGCGCGGTGGTCCGTCGCTGCTCGGGATCGATCCGAAGCTGGTGCTCGTCCGCTGGTGACGGCCGCCAACAGCGCCGCCGCGAGCGTCGCGACTGCGGCGCCGAATGCGAGCAGCGCCGCGAAGTGGAACTCGCGCCGCTGCGGTTCGGGATAGATCTGCCCACGGCCTTCGAAGAATGCGACGTGCGCTCTCGGCGGCCCGGAGAAAGCGGCGGGTGACTGCTGCAATCCGACGATGACGAGGGAGATGCTCGCGGCCAGCAAGACGGCCGCGGCGACCAGTTTCCAGCGCCTCAGGGTCAGGCATGCGCCGATGAAAGCGACGGTAGCGCCGGCGACGGCGAGTAGGGCCAGACGCCGCATCGCCGGGTAGTGCAGGTGCAGCGTCGCCGACGGGGGTCGTGTCTCGTAGAAGTCGTGCAGGGTCTGTCGCGCGTCGAGGTAGACGAATCCGAGCGCGAGACAGGCGGCGACCGCGACGCCGGCCGCGACGGCACCGGCCACCTGCCACGGCCGGCGTGCGCGCACGGCGGCCGGGCCTGTGTGGGTCACGGTCGCACGGTAGCGCCCGGACGGGGCAGGAGAGCCAATCCTCGACGCCGAATGCAGCCGTGTGATCCGTCGACCGCGCACGCTTCCCGTCGTACTCGCCGCTGCCGCCTGCCTCGCCGCCGCGGCCGCCGTACCCGCAAGTGGTGCGTCGCGGTCGCCGGCTGTCGTCACGGTCGGGACCGAGGGCAACGAGCCGCTCGTCGCCGTCGCCCCGAACGGCACGATCTACATCTCGGCATTGCAGTTCGTCTACCGGTCGACCGACCACGGCGCGCACTTCACCGCGATCCCGCTGCCGGTCGAGTCGGGGGTCACCGAATACAAGACCGACTCCGACATCGCGGTGAGCCCGTCGGGCACGCTCTACTACACGTTCGACTGGCCGTACGCCGGGTCGACGTCGGTGTGCACGCTGGGCAACCAGAGCCAGTCGTGGTCGTGCTCGGCGGCGGCGTTCCCGGGATCGAGCGACCGGATGTGGGTCACGGCGCCGACCTCCACCGAGGGCCTGTTCGTCACGAACGCGGGCGCGTACCTGCCCGTCCTCAGTCGCAGCACCGACGGCGGCGCAACGTGGACGCCGGGCGAGCAGGGCGCGTCGGGCGTCGGCAACGCCTACACCGGCCGGCCGGTCGCGCAGGCCACCGGCCCGGTGTTCCAGCCGGTCAACGCGAACGGCCACGTCGAGCTGAACGTCTACGACCGGGCCGGATCGCCGGGCGCGAAGAGCGGCCTCATCGACACCGGGCTGCCGTCCGCGTTCACCGGCCCGAGTGCCGGCATGACGCCGGACGGGACGCTGTACGTCGCGTCCGAGGCGGCGAACCCGGCCGGCGGGCGCGGCGTCGTACTCGCCCGCAGCCGCGACCACGGCAAGACGTGGACGAGGTTGCCGTCGCTGCCCGGGACCGGCAGTGGTACGTCGATCTTCACGGCGGTCGCGACCGGGCCCAACGGGCACGTGGGCGTGCTCGCGTACTGGTCGCCGGAGTCGCACGCGCCGGACGCGATCTCGTCGAAGGCGACGTGGTATGCCGTCTATCTCGACAGCCCGAACGCGAACGCGGCGAACCCGCGCTGGCGCCGTACGGTGCTGGAGAAGCTGCACCACACCGGCGTGATCTGCCGCGGCCTCGGCTGCGACATCGACGTCAACGGCGTCGTGCCGCAGCACACGGCGTCGCGATTCGCGGGCGACTTCCTCGGCGCGGCGATGGACCGGCACGGGGTCTCGTACCTCGCGTGGATGGGCAGCGACAAGCCGCCGTCCGTCACGCCGGTGGATCCGAGCACCGTGTACGGCGTGATCCACTTCGCCCGCCTCGGCGCGCCCTGACCGGTGGTGCGTCGCGCGACGGGGGCGGCCGTCGCCGATGAGTAGAGGTTACGAACAGGGCCGCGGCGCGGGCACGGCTGCGACTGGCACGATCTTTGACGTGCCCCAACCCGATCGCCGCCGCACCGCACTTCTGGTCGCGGGCGCGCTGCTCTTGTGTCTCGCGTTCTTATCCGTTGCCTTGCCCGCCTTTGGTTTCGCGAGGGCTGCGAGCAAGGCCGGCGTGAGGTTGGGAAACGGCCCGAAGCAGATCGTGCTCCCCGCCCACGAGCAGTACGGCATCTACGTCGACGACACGGACAACAGCGGGTACTCGGAGCAATGCGCGATCACGGACGCAAACGGACGTGAGATACCGCTGCACGACCCGGGGGCGACCTTCTCGAACTCGGATACGGAGACGCTCGACATCGTCTTCAACACGGGATCCGGGCGGCTCACGATCGACTGCTCCATCTCGGCAGAACGTGTGACCGTCAAGCCGGTGCCGAACCTCAAGGCCCTCGTCATCGGCCTTGCGCTCGCCGCTGCGCTCGGCTGCGCGGGGATCGTGGCCATCGTGTTGCGGTTCACGTTGCGTTCGAAGCGGTCCGTCCCGCAGAACGCCTCCGGCCGTCCGCAGTATCCGCTGCCTTTGCCGTGGCCCGGCTGGTATCCGGACCCGGGTGACCGCGGCCAGTTGAGGTACTGGGACGGAACCTCGTGGACGTCCCACGTGCACGGGCCGTGACGCCGGTGATTCTCAGCAGCCTCCACCGAGGTAGCGCGCGACCTTCCGGGTGTTGATCACGACGCGCTTGCCGAGACCCATGGTGCGAATCTCGGCGTCGACGACGACGCCAGATGCGAGCGCCGATGCTGCCAAGCGTTCGGCGACCTCAATCCGATCGGCACCGGTGATCCGATAGACCAGCCAGCGGCCGTGCGGCTCCGGGCCTTCCTCCCAACCGTGCTGTCCGTAGCATTCCGAGGGCACCAGGGCGCTTACCTGCGCGTCGTCCACGCCCGGCGCGGCCTTCAGGCGCAGGTCCACCTTGGAGGCACCCGCAGACGCTATCGGCGCATCCATGACGGTAATTCGAACGCGTCCGGTTGGAACCACGAAGGCCGCCGTCCCGTCTAGGCAAGCGTGTGGCGTGAGCGTGGTGAAAGCGTGTCTCGTGCCGCTACGTTCGCGGTGATTGTGATGTCGTTCGGTGCCGGGTGCTCCTCGTCGGCGAACACGTGCACGCCATCGGGCCCGCACGGGCATTGCGGGCCGGCGCCACTCGGCGGCGGAACGGTCCGGACACTGTCGCTCAGCGTTACGCCGGACGGACGCACGATCACCGCCGTCGTGATGTGCGGCGGAACGCTTCGAGTACATGAAGGTCGCGTTGTTCGCCTGACGTGGATCGAGAGTGTGCCGGCAGGCGTGTCATGTCCGTCCGTCGCGTTGACAGCCACGCTTCGGCAGCCGCTCGGTGATCGCCCGCTGGTGGACGGTGTCACCTCCGTGCGCTTGCGACCTCAAACGTGCCGAGCATCCGGCGAAGCTCTCGTGGCGAAACCTTGCTGACGGCGCGCCCGACGAAGAGCAGGCTTTGCGGGAGTTGGCTAGTCGGCGCGGTCGCGTCGTCGCCACCACGCCAACACGTCGTACGCAACAAGCAGAACACCCGCGATCACGACCGCCCATCCGGCCAGCCACAGCAGGCCCGCGCCGATGTTCGCGCCGTCTCGCTCGGGCGTCGACGCGTTCCACACGGGCGCGAGGATGACGGCCGGTGACCCAGCGGTCATCACCCAAAGGCCTCTCAGTGCGCGGCGCGTCGACATGCGGCGATCGTGCCACCGCAATCCAGTCGACGTAGCAGCCTCGTTCCGTCGTCCCGCTGGTCCGGAGGCGCGTCGGCCGCCGGAGCACGCCGGATGCGGCAGACTCTTCGGCGTGGTCATGGCGCGCCATCTCGTCGCGACCGGGCGCAGGTTCGTTGGGCAAACCGCGGACTACCACTCGCAGTACCAGACGCCGTCGCTGAAGAAGCTGTTCTTCGTCGTAAGCCTGGTTCTCCTCGTGACGTGCATAGGCGCGGCGTTGAAGTACGGCGGAATGCGTTTGTCCGAGCCGGGACAACGGCTGCGACTGTCGCTCATCGGCCTCGGCTTCGCCGTTTCGATCACCGGCCTTTTCGTGACCGGGCTCTAAGCCCGCCGGCCCGCAGCCGACCCGAGAGAAGTAAGCG
>Ga0157369_10005306_pt1 | contig 15019 bp, 15 predicted proteins | sample C25metaG_FD_113461 | JGI IMG/M metagenome (GOLD analysis project Ga0157369, IMG submission 113461) | Corn rhizosphere microbial communities from Kellogg Biological Station, Michigan, USA - C2-5 metaG | ecosystem: Host-associated > Plants > Roots > Rhizosphere > Soil | place: USA: Michigan... | reverse complement strand
CGCGGCGATAGGTGGACCGCAATGGAAACGGCCGGTGGCAACTTGCCGATGTGCTGGTGGAAGAGCTCGATTATCGTAATTACCAGGAACAGAGGAGGCTGACAGAATGGAACGGGACCGCGGCGACCGATGCGGATCAAACGACGCTGAAAGGCACCGTGTCGTCCGGAGAAGTGGAGGGAGTGCTGCGCGCCGTGTTCCGCCCGGAATCGCAGGCTGCTTTTTCCTGGAAGCGGACCGATGCGCTGCGGGATGGAACAGTGCAGGTGTTTGACTACCCGGTGGACCCGGCCCATTCGGCATTTCAAGTGAGGAGTACGGACGGTAGGCAGTCCACGGTGGCGTTCCAAGGGCAGATTTTCGTTGAGAGCGCCACCCGTCGCGTGCGGCGCGTAACCCTGGTTGCCGACGGGCTCCCGGCCGGATTCCACGAGCGCTCTATATCTATCACCATGGACTACGATTATGTGCCGATTGACGGCTTGCGCTACCTGATGCCAGTGAGCGCCGAGCTTCAATTGCGCAAGGGCCAGCACGAGGCGCGGGTCAACATGATGGCATTCACAGACTATAGGCGGTTAAACGATTGATCCGATGCGCGTGACGGCAATGACAGCCGCCATGCGCCCTTCAGCGCCAAAATCGACGCTCTTTTCCGAGCATCCGAACACCCAATTTACGAGCCGGTAAACATCTCACTCGATCCAACGCAAGCCTTGACGCGAAGCTATAAACTGGAATATAAGGCGAATATATGGCGAATATCCGTCGCTTCCCTACGCCTGATTTCCTTCCGGGCCTGCCTCCCGACCAGCCGCGGCTCAACCTGTTAGCGCGGTCGGCGGCAGCGGCGCCGCTCGATTCCGAAGGGCACCTGACTCAGTACAGGCCGCTGAAAACGCGCTCGATCCTGTCCAAAACGACCTCGCGGCGGGGGCTTCCCTTCACCCACGCCATCAATCCGTACCGCGGCTGCGAGTTCGCGTGCCGCTACTGCTATGCGCGCTACACGCATGAATTCATGGAGCTTACTCCTGAAGATTTCGAGTGCAACATTTTCTACAAAGAGAATGCGTCATGGCTTCTGGAGCAGGAACTGGCACGGCTGAAGCCGGGAACGGAGATTGCGCTGGGAACGGCCACCGATCCCTGGCAGCCGCTGGAGCGGCGGCAGAAGGTGACGCGCTCGTTGCTCGAAGTGTTCGCCAGGACGCGTGGGTTCAGCCTGGGGATCGTGACCAAGTCAGCCCTGATCGTGCGCGACCTCGACCTTCTGAGGGAGATCGCCGGACGCCACAGGCTTCAGGTTCATCTGACCATTACCACAATGAATGCAGCGCTTGCGCGCACCTTGGAACCGCGTGCGCCGCGCCCCGATCTGCGCATCCGCACTCTGGGCAAACTGCGCGAGGCAGGCATTCGCGCCGGTGTGTTGTGTTCGCCCCTTATGCCCGGGATCACGGATTCACGGCGCTCGATCGATGCGGTGGCGCGCGCCGCGGCAGGTGCAGGAGCGAACTTTTTCGCGGCCGGCGCTCTGTTTCTCAAGCCCTGTTCCCTGCCCACGTTTTTCCAATTCGTCGAAGAGCATTTCCCCGATCAGCTCGAGTCCTATCGTCGGCGCTTCGGCACGAGTGCTTTTGTGTCGGCCGAATACCGCAAGCGCGTGGCCGAGGTCGTCGACGGCGTATGCCGCCAGTACAAGTTGGGCCGGCGCCTGGAGAAGATGCCTCCAGCGAGCGAGACGGCAGGACCGGAGCTGGTACAGATTCAGCCGTGGTTGCCGTTCTAAAGGAGCAGGTCATTTTAATTGAAATCGCTAACAGCGCACTTCCGCTGCCAGTCGTTCGATAAAGCGCGGGCATGGGCTGCCGCGCTGGTTCGCTGGGCGTTTCGGCCGGAATGGAGCTGCACTTCTGATTTTCGTAGAGAACAAAGAAGAAGCTCCCTGCCTGCGCCGATACGTGACGCAAACAGGAAGCCAAGGACCGCAATGAAGTGTCACCAGCGCGTTAGTGGATCATCTGGATGGTTTCCTGCGTGATGGTATCGAACGTGGTTACAGACTTCGAATTGGCCTCGAATGCGCGCTGGGCGATGATCAGGTTAGCGAATTCCGATGAGATGTTGACATTGGAGCCTTCGAGGGCGGCATTCTGCATGGTGCCCAGTCCGGCGGTGCCCGATGTGCCAATGTTGGCGTTGCCGCTGGCGAGCGTGGTGGAGTAGTTGCCATTTCCTTCCGCCTGAAGGCCCTGCAGATTGGCGACATTTCCGAGGGCGATCTGCCCCACGTTCATCTTTTGCTGATTGGAGAAGCTGACGGTGACGGTGCCGTCGGAACCCACTGTGAAGCCCTGGTACTGGCCGGGAGCGTAGCCGTCCTGACTGGTGGCGTTCACCGCCGACTTGCCCGCAACCTGACTGATGGTGGGCGTGCCGGACGGGCCGAGCAGGTTCCAGGTCATGGAGAGGTTGGACGCGCCGTCGGTGAGGCCGGCAAAGGCGACAGGGATCGAGGAAATATCTCCGGCGGCGGAGCCCACATTGGAGGGAGCGGCCGCGCCCGTCGGCTGGATGGTGGCGAGGTTCCCATTTTTGTCGAAGGTCATAGTACCGGTAACGGCCGGCGCAGCAGCGGTGTCGGAGGCCGGGAGCGCGATGGAGTATCCCCAACTGCCGGCACCATTGGCAGTGTAAGTGACGGTGGCGGTGTGCATCTGGCCGAGCGAGTCGTACATGTTCACGGTGGCGGGAAAATTGGAAGCCGCGGCTGCAGAAGGATCGAGATTGGCCGAAATGCTGAACGAGCCCGTGGCCTTGGGAGAGAGTAACTGGCTTTCCGGAATGTTGATGGGAGCGAGGGCGGCATTTGTGTTCACGACGCCATTTGCGGCCGGATAGCCCATAACGCGGAGCCCGTTGCTGGTGATCAGGTTGCCGCTGGCGTCGACGGAGAAGTTTCCGGCGCGGGTAAGGTATTCCTCTTTGCCGTCGCTGACCACGAAGAAGCCGTTGCCCTGCAGGGCGACATCGGTGCTGAGGCCGGTCCAGTTGGAGGAGCCGTCAGAAAAGTCAGTGGAGATGGCTCCGATCTGGGTTCCTGCCCCGACCTGGATGGGATTGCCAGAGCCGGTGGAGCCGATCTGCTGGTAGAACATCTCGGCGAAATGTGCGGCGCGCGCCTTGTAGCCGGCGGTGTTCATATTGGCGAGGTTGTTGGCGATGGTGTTCATGGCTTGCGAGTCGGCATTGAGGCCGGAGAGCGGAATGAAAAAGCTAGGCATGGAAGATCTCCTGGTTCGTAATCTTGTTACGTGATCTCGTTTCGTAATCTCGGTTTCAGGTTTAGGCCGGCGCCAGGGTTGCGAGCCGGATCAGGCCCGTGGATGCGGCGAGAGGGCTCGTGCGATTTGCTGTGCGGCCGGATTCGCAGACGGCAGGCTGAGGTTCCCGGAGGTGACCAATGGCGTGCCCGCGGCGTGAAGTGCGGAACTGTCACGCGATGTGGGCGGCGCATCCGTGCCGGAGGTCGCACCGGTGCCGGAGTAAAGGGCGCTCCCCAGAGTCTGGTTGATCTCGATGAGCTGCTCGAGGCTGTTCACGCTGACGAGCTGATTGATGTACTGGTTGGGATCCGTTGCGTTGGTCGGATCCTGGTTCTTCATTTCGGTAACCAGGAGAGTGAGGAAGTCGTTGGAAGTGATGGTGGAGGAGGAATCGGCGGAGGCATCGGGGAAGGAGCCGCCTGCGGGCCGGGCCTGAACGCCGGTGAAAAGCGTGGACGGGGTGTTTTGAGAGGCTGCGAAAGGGATCATTTCTTGCTCCTTTGCGAGTAACTTGGGATCCGATGCGGACGACTTGCGCCGCCGGTTGAATTCAGGCCAGTACGGAGATGTAACGGCCGCCCGGTACAGGAGGCGGCGCCCCGGACCCATCGAACGACGCGAATGAACTGGGTTGGGCGACGGAAGCTGGAGAGGAGCCGGCCATGGCGCCTTTGAGATCGTCTCCTGCCGAGGCGTGTTGATCTTGTTGCGAGGGCTGCTGGAATCCGCTGCCGGTGTTGGTGTTGTGCTGCCAGGACATATCGATCGTGGACTCCTGGCCGTGTTGCTGGGAAACGTAGGCGTGAAGCGCGGGCAGATGAGCGCCGAGGATATCCGCGGCCTGCGACGATGCGGGAACGATGGCAGCGTGCAGCGCTCCGCCCGAGACGTCAGCACGGATGCCCACCCACCCCAGAGAGGGATCGAGATAGCCGGCCTCGGCGTGGCGCGCGCCCGCGTGAGTGAACAGACTCGAGGGAGAAGGAGCCGCAGCATCGAGTGCTGCGAAGGTGTTCTGCGAGGAAAAAGAACCGGCGGCGGGCTGAGCTTCGATTTGCCCGGAACGAATATCGGCGCCGCGCGGGTCGGTGGCCGGCGCCGGAAACGGGTTGATGAGAGCACCGGAGTCCGCGGATTTCGGGGATGTTCGAAACGCGGCGGGTTGAGCCTTGAGATTTTGGAATGCTGTAGCCTGAGCGGCACCGGCTTGACCGGCCGAGAGAGATGCGACGGGGAGACTTGATGTTTCCGGTGCGGCAATGGGAGCACGGTTCGAGACCATGTGTTCCGAAGGCGGCGGCTGCGGTGGCAGGACCGTGACCGTTTCGATCGGCGCAAATTTTGACGGCGCGGTTTTGGCCGGAGCTGCAGGCGCATCCTGGCTCGATGGAGCCGGAGTTGCGGTGCGCGCCACGACGACGGGAGTGGAACTCGCCGGAACAGCCCTATCGGAGAGTGGCGCTTCGCGAAGAGCAGAAGGGCCCTGGGGTGAGGAGGCCTGGAACCTGCGCGGATGCGAAGCGGGAGCTGAGCCAGGCGAGATTGCTCCGCATGCGACCGTGGGAGAACTCGGAGGCTGAGTGGTTTCGAATACGTCCGGCGGCGGCGATGCGAGCGGGCCGGCAAGTGCATTCAAGAGATGGTTCGACTTGTCTGATTCGGGTGCGGCATGGGTTGCAGGCGGCGTGCTGGAATCGGTCATTGGTGCACTTTCACGGGACCGGAGAGGCAGCGTCGGGGTGTCAAGACTCTGACCAGAGCCGGTGGAGATGCCCGCGATGGGCGCATGTGTATCGAACGAATCGAGCGGAACGACAGCCGACGACGGCTCGGCGAAACCGGATGACAAGGCGGGCTGGGAGGTTCGCTCGGATATTCCCGCTTGCGTGTCCGCCGGCGGATTAAGCGGAAGGAGCAACGGAGCCGATTGGAGAGCAGCGATTGCAATCAGCGGGACAGGGGCCGGAAATGGCGCCGCGGATTCGACACGCGAAGCTGCGGCGTGCGCCCGTAACGACCCGGGCCGACGCGACGGCTGCGCAGCGGTTGAGTCGTCCTGCGGGTGAATGTGGTCGCGATGCACAGTGTGGGCATTGCGGGCCGGAGATTCCGGTTTGGTAGTCGCCGTTGCATTCTCCGGCAGATTCGCTGGCGCGGCCGCTTGACCTGCAATGCCTGGGGTCGTCGGCACTGACGCCGTGATTTCTGGGGTCGGCAAAGTGGAAGACGATGGAGTAGCCGCCGGGGCGCCGGCATGCAGTGCGGCGGGATTCGATGCCTGGGCGAAGAGCGTTTCCAGACGGACGGCAAATGAGGCGAGATCGCCGAACAACGGGACACCGGGTTCAACGGTCGGCGCCTTGCCCACTTGAGCTGAAGCCGACGCCGATTGCGTGGAGGCGCTGGGGGCCGCGTGGATGAGGCTGGTCAGAGTCACGGTGGGACATGAGCAGTTCGTCTGCCAAACCCGTTCGCGCGGTCCTTAAAGAGTTGTTACAGATTGGACTCTGGTTCCGCTTCAGGAACTGGGGCCATTTCTTGGGCGATTTTGATCTCATGGTCTGAAGCAATCGGACGAGAGGGCGAATGCGCCGCGGACTGGCGAGCGTGACGGCGCGCGCCGAACAAGTTGTCTAGGCTTTGTTGCTCGCGGCGGGAACGATCGAGGGCCTGTCGGGCTTCGGCTTCGCGGAGCAGGGTTTCCACCTGGCGGCGCTCGGTGCGCTTTTCGAGATATGAGTGATGTAGTTCGGCGGCTTGCTGCTCGACGGCGGCGATTCGCTGGTGAAGGATGGCGGCGGCGCGGCGGGCGGATTCAGATTCGAGCAGCCCGGCGATGCGGTCTGTGGAGGAGCCGGAGTGCGAACTGAGCGTGATCGATTCCCTGCCCCGGCGCTCTCGTGCGTGCGCGGCCTGGAGTGCGGCGCGCAGGCGATGCAGCGCGGCCGTGGTCGCATCGAGTGCGGCGCGGCGCTGTTCCTCTTCGAGCGTGCGCAGATGAAGCAGGCGCGCGAGGCTATCGTTCGCGGGCACTGGTTAGACCTCGGCCGCGAGCGTGGCGAGGCGGCTGAGCGTGTCGGCGAAGCGCACGTGCTCCGCGGCATCCTGTGCAAGAAATGCGCGCAGCGCGGGGCGGGCGCGGAAGGCGCGATCGAGCTCGGGGTCAGCTCCGGACTTGTAGGCGCCGATGCGGACCAGATCCTCGGAGCGCGCGTAGGCGGCCATGAGGCGGCGCAGGCGGGAAGCCTGATCGAGGTGCGCGGGCTCGGCCACGGCGGGCATGAGGCGGCTGATGGAATCGAGTACGGCGATGGGCGGATACCAGCCTTCGGCAGCGAGCGCGCGGGAGAGAACCACGTGGCCGTCGAGAAGCGAGCGCACGGCATCGACCAGCGGATCCTGCTGGTCGTCGCCTTCCATCAGCACGGAGTAAAACGCGGTGATGGAGCCGCGATGAAATTCGCCGGCGCGCTCGATCAGGCGGGCAAGGCGGGTAAAGACCGACGGCGTATATCCCTTGGCGGTTGGAGGCTCGCCGGCGGCCAAGCCAATTTCGCGCGCAGCCATGGCGAAGCGGGTCAGCGAGTCCAGCACCAGGAGAACGTGGCGGCCGCTGGCCGCAAAATATTCCGCAACGGTGGTCGCGGCAAGGGCCGCGCGGAGGCGCAGAAGGGGCGACTGGTCGGAAGTGGAGACGAGGACGACGGACCGGGCCAGGCCTTCCGGGCCGAGTGCGTTTTCTAGGAAGTCGCCCACTTCGCGGCCGCGCTCACCCACCAGGCCGACGACTGCGACGTCGGCTTCAGTGTTGCGGGTCATCATGCCCACCAGCGTGCTCTTGCCAACGCCGGAGCCGCCGAAGATGCCGACGCGCTGCCCGCGCCCGACGGTGAGCATCGCATCGATGGCGCGAATACCGGTTCCCAGGGGCGACTTGATGGGCGCCCGATCAAGGGGAGCGCGCACACGGCTTTCGAGCGGGTAGCGCCTTAGGGCTCTGAGCGGCGGACCGCCATCGATAGGCTCGCCGAGGGCATTGAGGACGCGACCCAGGAGTGCGTCTCCCACTGCGATGGCGGGACAGACACCGAGCGCCGTGACGGTGTCTCCATAACGCACGCCGTCGCTGGATTCGACCGGCATGGAAAGCACGTTCGGGCCGCGGAATCCGATGACTTCTCCGGCATGGACCACACCGGCGTGGTCGAGGATTTCGCAGCATTCGCCGACCGACGCGAGTGGTCCGGAGGACTCGATGGTCGAGCCCACAGCCTCAAGGACGCTTCCGCGCCAGCGCCATGACTGTCCGCTCTGCAGGCGCGCCATCCAGGAAGCAAGCATCGCGCTCACGCCTCGATCTCCTCTGCTTGGTCGGGCGCGAGATCTGCCGTGGTTGTAAAGAGCCGGCGCTCGATCTCGGCAAGTTGCGCGGGAACGGCGAGATCGACGGAGCCGAACTCGCTTTCGAGAATGCATTCGCCGAGGCGCATGGCGGCGTCGGAGACGACCTCGGGGCGGAAGGCGCGGGATGGCAGCAGCGCGACTGCGTCGTTCCACAGTGAGGAGTGCGCGACGGGCACGCGAAGGCGGAGACGGGTAGCTCCGGAAAGCTGGCCGAGAGCGACACGCACAGCGCCGAGAAGCAGCAGCGGATCGGTTTGGGCTTCGCGGCGCAGGATGCGCGCGGCGATGGCGAGCGCCAGACGAACAACTTCGGTTTCGATGCGCTCGAAATAGCGGTCGCGCTCGGCGGCAAACTGCTGGACCAGACGTGCGAGTTCCGCGGTCCGCGCTGCTGTTTCACCGGAGTCTGCAGTGTGATGGGCATCAAGTTCTGCGATGCGGGCTTCTTCCCTTCCGCGGGTAAGGCCATCGGCAAAGCTGCGCGCGGTTTCCTCGGCCAGGCGGCGATCGAAGGTGGCTTGCATCTCTTCGGAATCGGCCGATCCGAAATGCGGAGCAAGCGGATGTCCCTCGGCGCCAAACTCGCGAAAGACCAGGTCGTCCGCCATGGGCCCCGATTGCATGACGGATTGGTAGTCGAAGGACACGACGTCCTGATCTGCCGGTTCGGTGAATGTGCCGTTTGCGTGCATGATTGCTCCGCCTGCCGGTCAGGCCAGCATCTCGTCGCCGGTTTCGAGCTTGAGAACCACCTTGCCTTCGGCTTCGAGGCGGCGTGCCAGGTTGAGGATCTCCTGCTGCGCCTGCGTCACTTCTTTCGAGCGCACCGGGCCGAGCACTTCCATGTCTTCCTTGAGCATCTCGACTGCTCGCGAGCTCATGGAACGGAAAATGGTGGCGCGCAGCTCCTCATTCGTTCCGCGGAGAGCAAGCGCGAGCTGGCGCTTGTCGACGCCGGCAACGATCTCGCGGATGGTGGCGCTTGGGACGGTGACCAGGTCGTCGAAAGTGAACATCAGGTTGCGAATATTGAGGGCCAGTGTTGGATCGCTGTTTTCGATTACATCAAGGATGTGTTTGGCCTGGTCGGCGCTGAGGCGGTTGAGCAGGTCCGCCACCGCTTTGAAGCCGGAATAGCTCTGGCGCTGCGTGTCGCCCATGCTTTCCAGACGGCGGTGCAGGATGTGCGCAACCTTCTGCGCCATCTCCGGGGAGAACTGGCGCATCTCGGCCAGGCGCTGAAGGCTGACGACCTTGTGCTCCTCGTTGAGATTGTCGACCACCAGCGACGCGCGACGGGGATCGAGATGTGCGAGGACGAGAGCTATGGTCTGGGGATGTTCCGCATCGAGCAGCTTTCCGAGCTGCTGAGGATCGGTCCTCTGCAACTTGGCGAGGTTGCCCTGCGCCGCCTCCTGCGATCGGCGCACCATGAGCAGGAGATCTTCCGCGCGTTCCTTGCCGAAGGTTTCCATGAGAAGGCGGCTGGCATAATCGAGCCCGCCCTGCATCATGAAGTTCTGCGAGGCAAGCACTTCCCAGAACTCCTCGATCACGGCGGCGGACATATCGGGAGCGACGCTGCGCAAATCGGCAAGCTCCTCGGTGAGCCTCTGCACGTCCCCTTCGGGCAGCGCGCGCAGAATTTCCTTGGCTAGATCCTCGCCCAGGGCGATAAGCAGGATCGCGGCCTTGCGCACGCCGCTCATCTTGCCCGTGGCCCTCCGGCTCGGTGCTGCCTCCAACGCGCTCGCCTGACTTGCCAAGTTCAGTACTCCTTCCCATCTCGCCGTCGCAGCGTCGCTCTACTCGGAATGAATCCAGCTCTGCAGCAGCCGTGAACTCTGCGCCGGCTCACGTTTGACCACTCCGCTGACCTGGTCGAGGATCTCCTGCGCCCGTACGCGCTCGCTATCGGGCGCCGGGGGCTCAGGCGCTGGGAGCGGCTGCTTTGCGGCGCTCACGGCCAGTTGCGGAGCGGCACCTCGCGCCGCTTTTGCGGCCGGGCTGGTGACGGCGCGCAGAGCGGGACGAATGCCAAATGCGATCAGCAGCAAAAGAGCGAGCAGCACCGCCGCATACTTGACCAGCAGCGGCGAACTCTCTGCCTGGCGTAGCGCACGTTCTGCTGGAGAAACCTGCGGCTGAAGGTGATTCTCCTCGAACGCCAGATCCTGTACGGTAATCATGTCGCCGCGCTGGGTGTCGAACCCGACCGCTGCCTGTGCCAACGCGGTGAGGTTGCGCAATTCATCGGCAGAGCGCGGCTGCCAGACCGCAGGCTTCTTGCCGGCAGCGGGTTGCATCTGGCGGTCATTCACCACAATCGCCGCGGTGAGGCGACGAACGCGGCCCGGACCTTCGGCGGTGTGGCGCACCGACTTGGTAACGCCGTAGGTGCTGGATTCGGACTTGGCGGTCTGTGGCGGCGTGGTCTCTCGCGGGTAGACGGGCAGAGCCTGCGCGTTGGGAACGTTCGATGCCGTGCCCGGCACTCCAGCGGCAAGGGCCTGCGGTCCGGAGGACTGCTCGGTACGCTGCATCGAAAGCGTCACAGTCTTGTCGGGATTGTAGGTTTCATCCGTCTGCTCAGACGCGGTGGGGTCGTAATCGAGCGTGACCGAGGCACGGACATTGCCCGCGCCGGTGACCGGCTCGAGCGTGGAGACAAGCTTCTCTTCCAGCGCCTGCTCGGCAGTGAGACGAAGCGTGTCGGCAGTTTTGGGCCCGAGAGGCAGGTGGCCGGCTGCGTCCACCAGGACCACGCGATCGGGCGTGAGGCCGTCAACCGCCGAGGCGATCAGGTTGCGGATAGCGTCGGGTTCGCCATCGGCAAGTCCGCGATGGCGCAGCTTGAGCACCACGGACGCCTTGGCGGGACGGTCCTGGTCGCGAAAGAGAGAGTCGTGAGTCAGGACAAGGTGCACGCGCGCCGATTCCACATCGGTGAGCGTGGAGACTGTGTGCTCGAGTTCGCCTTCAAGGGCGCGTTGGTAGTTGACCTGCTCGTCGAATTCGGAGCCGACCCAGTTGGGCTTGTCGAAGAGTTCGAAACCGAGACGGCCGCTGCGCACTCCGCCTTTGGCGGCGGTGGCCAAACGCGCCTTGTCGAGCTGCGCCGCGGGAACGCGCAAAAGGCCTCCGCTTGCGGAGACATCAAAGGGTATCTGTGCCGCGGTGAGTTCCTGGCTGACCTGGCGCCCATCGTCGGGATCGAGGTCGGCGTAGAGAATGCGCCAGTCGGGTCGCAGAGCATACCAGAGCACAAGGCCGGTCAGGCCCGCGATGGATACGGCCGCGACCAGCGCCGAAGTTCTCTGTTTGGGCTGCAAGCCGGCCCAGATGACGCGAGCGCGGGTGAGCAGAGCGGCGGCCCCTGCCCCAAGGGAGATCCTGCCGGGAATCGCCGGAGGGCTCTTCTGCAATTGTGTTTCCGTGGCCATGTTTGCCGTGACCCGCCGTGTTCGTCTGCGCGTTGCTCGTTTGGGACTCTATGCTGTCTGCGCGGTGGCTTGGTGATTGCCCGCTCACTCAGAACTGCATGCTCATGACCTGCTGATACGCCTGCACCGCCTTGTTGCGGACGGCTAGTGTGAGTTCGAAGGCCATACTCGCTTTTTCCGTAGCGATCATGGCGGTGTGCACATCGACGCCGGAGCCGGTCATTAATCCGGTCACCGCGGCATCGGCCTGGTCCTGGAGCTTGCCGGCCTGGCCGATGGCGTCGGTGAGCAAGCCTGAAAAAGGTGTGGATGCGGACTCCTGCGCCCGAGCCGGCGGGAAAGCCGCGCCCGTTGATTTCAGCGATACCGAAGCGGCGGAGGATGCCAGATTCGTCAAAGCCTCAACTGCGAATGCCATGGGGTGTTCCTGCTTTCCGGCCGTGCGCGGCGCGGCTGTTCTCAGCTTTTAACAATGTCGAGTGCGGCGGCAATCATGCTCTTCTCCGCCTGCACCGCCGAACCGTTCAGCCCATATGCACGGGTTGCGCCCATCAAGTCAACCATCTCTGTGAGCGGATTAATGTCCGGATACGAAACATAGCCATCAGGACCGGCATCGGGATGGCCCGGATCGTAGCGGCGCAGCGGAGGCGCGGGATCGGCGACGACTCCGGCGATGTGCACGCCGCCTGCGGAAGAGTGTGCACCAGGCGCAGCAAGAGACGACAGCAGGGGCGGCGCGCCAGATGCATCGCCCAGCATATCCGCGAAGGAGTTCGGCGCCTGATTCGCCGCGAATACTACATGCTGCCGGCGATAAGGCCCACCGGCCTCGGTGCGCGTGGTCTCAGCATTTGCCATATTGGCGGCGACGATCTCAGCGCGCATGCGTTCGGCCTGCATGGCACTGCCGGATGTTTCCATCAGTCCGAAGAGATTCATCGTTCTCCCTTGTGTTGCGACTGTCACTTTTTTGGAAACCTGCCAGGTCACTTGCTGTCGGCACGAATCGCGTCGAGCGTCATCTGGTATTGCTGGCGCAGCAGCGCCACGCCGGTTCGATACTTCAACTGGGCCTCGGCGAGGTTCAGGCCCTCTCGGTCCATGGACACGTTGTTGCCGTCGGGCCGGGCGACAAGACCATCTTCAAGACGCACCTGCGGAGACCGTGCGCTGACGCCCGCGTCCGGTCCGGACAAGGCGGCGCGAATCTCCGTTTCAAAGTCGATGCCTACGGCGCGATAGCCCGGCGTATCAATGTTCGCCATGTTCTGCGCGGTCAGCTTGGTTGCGGCGACGGAGAGGTCCACGTAGCGCGCCAGGTTCTCGCTCATCGTTCCCGAAATCTGCATGTCGCACCTCACTCGCAGGACGCGCCGAAGTCGATTTCGGCGGCAGTAATCTCACAGCTTTCTCCGGCCAGAATGGCCGCGCGTTCGAGCACATGCTCGAGCTCGCGCACATTGCCGGGCCACGCATGCGCGCGCAGGCATTCCATAGCCGAGGCGTCGATGCGCTTGACCGGCTCGGTGCGGCCCATGCGGATGAGGAAATGGTTGACCAGCAGCGGAAGGTCCTCGATGTGAGCAGCCAGCGAAGGGGTGCGGATGAGAAACACGGCCAGGCGGTAATACAGATCGGAGCGGAACGTGCCCTCGGCGGCGTGACGCGCCAGGGGACGATGCGTGGCGGCGATCACCCGCACATCCACCTTGACGGTCTCGTTGTCGCCCACGCGCTGCAGCTCGCCGCACTCCACAAAACGCAGCAGCTTGGACTGAAGCGCGAGCGGCATTTCGCCAATCTCATCGAGGAATAGAGTTCCGCCGTCTGCCGCCTCAATCCGGCCCGTGCGGCCCTGGACGGCGCCAGTAAAGGCTCCGCGGGTGTGGCCAAAGAGTTCAGCCTCAAGTAACGCTTCAGGGATGGCGGCGCAATTGAGGGCTACGAACGGCTTGCGGCTGCGCGCGGAAAGGCGGTGCAACGCCTCCGCCACCAATTCCTTGCCGGAGCCGGTGGGACCTTCGATCAGAACCGGAGTGGTACGCGGCGCGACCAGTCGGATGCGACGGCTTATTTCGAGCATGCAGGCGGCGTCGCCGATCAGCTCGGGAAGACGTTCCGCCGAAGGGTGCTCGCGGCGCGACGGACTGACTGCTTGCGGAACCACGAGCGCGAGAGCCGGCGCAACGGGGAGTATAGGGATGGCCTGAGGCATATCCTGAGACACGGTTGGCGCATGCACCGTGGCCGGCGGCTTTTTGGTGTCTGCCAGCACCTGAACAGGGGCATCGCCAAGGTCGCAGGCGGTATTCCACGCGGCGGTGTCGTTGTCCTGGGTTATGCGCAGGGCATAGAGCAGTTCCTGCCGGTAGGGGCTGCGCGGGCTATTGGCCGCGGCCTGCCCCTCCGAAGACAGCACGTCCACCAAGGGAAACGAGCCGCAAAAATCACGCAGAAACTCGGAGAGGTCGAGATCGGGGAGCCAGGAATCGACGATCACGGCCTCGGGTAGCGACGTCTCCGCCTCCGCCCATGCCTGGGCGCCGGATTCCGCTTCGCGAATATGCCAGCGCAGACCGGTGAGGCGTTGCCCCAGGCGTTTGCGGAAACTGGTGTCGGCGCTGGCCACGATGGCCGTGCGAGGCTTGACGCGTTGAAGCGTGGGGAGAGCATATTTGGACACGGGCAGAGACAGAGGCACTTGGGTTCTCCTGAGAATGCGAAGTGAATCAATGCACCGGGATTGCGGAGATCTCCGGAGATTCGGAAACGGCCACGAGCGGTTCAGGAATCAGTCCAGCCAACTCGGCTTCAGACGGGACCACGTACCCCTGCCCTCGAACGGTACGAAGAATGCGGCCGGGCGCCGGGTCCTTCAGCTTGCGCCGCAGGTAGTTGACGTAGACATCGACGATGTTAGTGGTCTGCGCCGGCTCCATGCGCCACACGGAATCGAGCAATTCCACACGGGAGACGCACTGGCCGCGATTGAGCATGAGGTGCTCGAGGAGGGCGAACTCCTTGTTCGTGAGCGCAATGGTTTCCCCTGCCCGGCGGGCGCTGTGCTCCATCCGGTCGAGCTCAAGGTCGGCGGCGCGCAGAAGGAGGCGCGCTTCCCTCTTGCGGCGCAACAGCGCGCGACAGCGGGCGCGCAGTTCGTGCAGACTGAAGGGCTTGGTCATCAGGTCATCGGCACCGCGATCGAAACAACGCACGCGGGTGTCAACTTCCTGGCGTCCGGTGAGAATGAGGACCGGCAGGTCGGCATCCGCACGACGCATGTCGGCGAGCGCCTGTTCCCCGTCCATGACCGGCAGATTCAGGTCGAGAATGGTGAGATCGGGCAGATCGTGGCGGAACGCTTCGCAGGCGGAGGCGCCGTCCACGACGACACGCACACGGTGGCCGTCGGCTTCCAGGCCACGCGTCAGAAACATGCCCAGTGCTCGATCGTCCTCGGCAATCAGTACCCTCATAAGTCCCTTTCCTTTTCGCCGCGAAATGGAAGCGGCTCGCGCCGCTTGCGGCAATGCCTTCAGGGTGCATCGTTCTGCCCAATTTCGATTCAGTTGGATTAGCAGAACTTAATGCAGCAGTGGAGGCACTGCTCCACTCTCGCGCGACGGATGGGAGAACTCAATGATTGAACAGAGGAGAGTGACGGAGTGCTTCCGCAATCGGGACGATGAACAGGTAGCTCCCAGAATGAAACGATCGCACGGGGCTCTATGCAACAGCTACGGATACAGCAAAGGCGCCGCTTGCGCCACGGCTCTGAAAATCAATTTCGCTTGTTGGCCGGGTTCAGTCCGTCTCGACGTGCGCGATCTTCTCCAGCGG
>Ga0157369_10005305_pt1 | contig 15024 bp, 11 predicted proteins | sample C25metaG_FD_113461 | JGI IMG/M metagenome (GOLD analysis project Ga0157369, IMG submission 113461) | Corn rhizosphere microbial communities from Kellogg Biological Station, Michigan, USA - C2-5 metaG | ecosystem: Host-associated > Plants > Roots > Rhizosphere > Soil | place: USA: Michigan... | reverse complement strand
CGGCGCGCGTGGCGGCGTCGCGATCCGACGCCGGCACCGGAATCTGCTGCGCGTAAGCGTAGATCAGCGATGCATTCAGATGAATCCCGGCCATCGACCCGATGGGCCCTCCATTGTGGAAGGGCGCGATCCCGACATAATGAGTCTCCGCCAGAGCCGCGATGCGTTTGATTTTGGTCAGACTATTAAGTCCCAGGCCCGGCCGCACGATGTTCACCGACCCGCTGGCGAGCAAACTCTGGAATTCGGCTATATCGGTGATGTTCCGGCCCAGTCCAATCGGCATCACGGATTCATCCACAATCTTCGCCAGCGCGTCCTGCGTGATCACGCCCGTGGGCTCGTCGAACCAGACAGGATGCGAGCGCTCGAGCGCAACCGCCACGCTGGCGGCATCACCCGGCGTCATCGCGCCCGCGCCGTCGAGAACCCATTCGGAGGACGCGCCGGCCAGAGCCTGCATGTCCGCGAAGTGCTTTCTTACAAGATCAACCCAGGCGCGAAGCGGAATCATGGCGTCCCGCAGCGGAGCCGCCATGGTGAACGCCTGCATCCCCTGCTGTTTCGCCCGTTCCAGCGATGGTGAGGATTGCGCTGAAGCCGTCCCCTCCAGATGTGCGAGCAGCCGTGCCTTGTAACGAACCGGTCCACCCAGATACCGATAAATGGGTACGTTCTTCGCACGGCTCACCAGATCGAGCATCGCGTTGTTAACCGCGGCTTCGAGCGCGGGCGTTTTACGCAGCGCCGAGCGAACGAATTCGGACTCCGTGGCGCGCCGGCCTGCCGTAACGCCGCGCGCCGCGGCAATTTCGCCGGCAAGGGCGGCCCCGCCTTCGCCGTAGCCCGAAATTCCTCCCTGTGAGCGAAGGCGCACCACCGTGTAACGGCGGTTCGAAACCGGTTCTTTTACACGCCATGCGCGGAACTCCGCGATCTTCAGCGGGTGATCCTCCGCCGCGGGAGGAGCGAATACGGCAGACCCGGCGCCGGGAAGCCTACGCTTCGTGGTTCTCATTTGCGCTCTCCTCGAAGGCGCTAACTATCGTATCGGTGTTACTGGATGCCGGCGAGCCGCTTATACGCCCGTATCGCCGTGTTCTGAAACTCCCACGCGTCCTGGCCCGATGGCGGATCGCCCACCCATTCCACCTGCCAGGCGAACCCGCGAATCAGCGGCAGCGCGACCACTCGCAGCGCGCGGCCGGCGAACTCGGGATATTGCTGCCCGGCTTCTTCCAGAGCGCGGGCGTTCAGTTCCCGATCGATTTCAGGTGGCTGCATCACCGCGCACTCCGTTGCTGCCGGTCAATCGGCATCAATTCAATGCGCCGGAAATAAATCTCCGCGCCTTCGGATTGAATCTGAATCTTACCCGCCGCGGGATGCACATCGTATCCCTTGTTCACGATAACTCCGTTGATGACGTTCGTCAGGGTGTCTCCATCGGCGATTACTTCCTGGCGGTTCCATTCGCCCACAGGCTTGTCTACATCTTTGGGGCCGTGATAGCCCAATTGGTCTTTCCAGTTCGGATCACGGCCGAACCAGTCGAAACGCCCATGATCGAGAGTATGCGGCTCGCCTTTCTCATCCCAATAGAATTCGCGCCCCAATTGCCGGACCTTTGCCGTCATCGTGGGGCGGTCCTTCCCCTCCACCATAATGAAATCGCCGGTTCCGCCTTCAATAATCTGCGATTCGATCGTTTGCAGCCAGATACCCTGATGCGCGCCGTCTTCGCCCGTGCCGTGAACCAGGATTCCACTATCCCGCGCATGACCTTCTCTCTTTCCGAGGTTCGGGCCGCCCCATTTCCATTCGGCGATCAGATGGTAATTGCCGTAAGCGACGTGGGTCGTTAATCCGCCCCATTCTTCGCCCGAGATTCTGAGCATCCCATCCCGCACTGTGAACACATGTTTGGGATCCGCGTACCTGTCGTCCTGAAGCCACGTGTACCAGCCGTCCAGGTTCTTCCGGTTGAACAGAGCGACCTTTTTGGTTGGCGTGACCACAGATGGGGATGTCTGGGCAAACAGCGTCGAGTCCGTCTGCGCGAACACCGCCATCACGATGACGAATGCGCTGGCCATCCGCATGCGCTCAATCATACAAAGCTGCCGGACGTCCGAAAAGCCTAAAAGCTCAGCTTGAGCGCGAACTGCAAAATGCGCGGTGACCCGGCGCTGGTGATCGCCCCGAAATTGCTGGCGCTTCGATTCACCACCGGATTGCCGAAGTTCGGACGATTGAAAACGTTAAAAAACTCGGCTCTGAACTGAGTAGTCAGTCTTTCTTTCACCACAAAGTTTTTCATCAAGCCGAAATCCATATTGGCAAGACCGGGACCGCGCAAAAAGTTACGCGGCGCAGTGCCGAACGTACCCAGCGCGTTCAGCGCGAACGCGTCAGTGTTGAAGTACTCCTTCACCAGTTGTCCATTGGGCCGGCTGGCGCTCAGGTAGGGATTGTCCACCAGCGCCGCATGATCGATGCCGTCGCCACTGCGCGAGTTATCCACTCCGGAGAGGATAGTGAACGGCGAGCCGCTCTGAAGCGTAAGAATGCCCGTCGATTCCCATCCGCCGATGGTGCTCCGAATCCAGGCGCTCTTCTGCTGAAGCCTCGGCAGCGCCCACACCCAAGAAGCTACGAACCGGTGCATGTGATCGAAATCGGAGAGCCCTCTGTTCGCGCTGAGGCTTGTTGGAATAATCGGCGTACCCTGTCCGGGCTCAGCATCAGTGGACCCGATATCAATGGATTTCGACCACGTATAATTCGCCTCGAACGAAACGCTTCGGGCCACGCGACGCTCGATCGCCAGTTGCAGCGAGTTGTAACTGGAAGTGCCGTCTGAAGGCGCATTGAGTATCTCGCCGAAATCGGCATACGGGCGGCGCTGCTGTGTATTCGCTACCGTCGCGCCCGCCATGTACCGAGCATAGTTCACATCGACAACGTAAGAGAGATGCCGCCCCTGATTGCCGATGTAACTGGCGCGCACCGCGGTGTTCGGCATAATCTCCCGTTCGATGGTCAAATTGAAGCTCTGCTGATAGCTGGGCCGCCAGCCTGAGGAGAATACTCCAAACTGACCAAGTGGAATCGGGAACGCGACATCGCGCGGGGGCGTAAAAGGCGCGTAAGAGCCAGGGAAAGGGTTCGTCGCGCCGGCATATGGGTTCGAGAAGTTCACTCCATAGAGCGTCACCTGATCGCTGAACGGGGCCGAGTCGACGTCCGTGTTGTACTGCTCGGTCCACAGCGGATTCCAGAACAGGCCGAACCCGCCACGGATCACCGTTCGTTGCCCCACTCGATACGCAAAGCCGAATCGCGGCGCCCACACGCTCAGGTCGCGGTTGAAGCCCCCTGCCGGGCAGCCGGCATCGCCCGCAAGCAGGTAACCCGCCGGCGCATTCGGAAACCGTGTCGATTGTTTCCCGGGCTCAAAACACTCCACCCGTCCCAGATCGTCGTTCGGGGGGAACATCGGATCCCAGCGTAAGCCGAGATTCAAAGTCAGGTTCGATGTTACACGAAAGTTATCCTGCGCAAACAGTCCCCATCGGTTCTCGCGAAGCTCCTTGTACTCTCCGCCCCCCTGCCAGAACTGATAAACGTTACCCAACATGTAATCCGCGAAGGCATTGCTGCTGATCGAGCCGTTGAAGGTAAACATACCCATCTGACGGAACTCGTTCTTAATGCTGTTCGACGATCGAATGTACTCTCCACCGAATTTGAGTTCATGCCGCCCGTGAACCCACGTGAACGTGTCGGAGGCCTGAATGTCCGTTTCATGCAGGTCATACTGCCAGCCGGGCCGGGCCGTGAAGCCGCCTGAAATGCTGATATAGACGGAAGCAGGATCGGGTACCGCGATATCCTGTACTCCCGCCTGCTGGAAGTTGAGCGGCAGCTTTACCGCGCCCCAGTCGTTGAACTGGCGGTCCGCGCGGATGCCGAACGTAAAGTTATTCAGCAGGACGGGCGATATCGTGTAAAGGTCCGAGAGAGATATCTGGCTGTAAGGTTGCAATGACTTCGCCACGCCGGCTCCGGTCATGGTAGCGTAATCGTTCACGTTGCCAGTGAAAGGTTGAGTGAAGTTGTTGTAAAAGTACTTGCCTGTAAGACGGTGGTTCCCGAGTATCCAGTCCACCTTGCCGGTGTACTCCTGCTGATTGCTGATGGTGGGTGTTCCTTCTAGCCTGGAGCCGTCGGGCGTGCCCGGGTCCGGCAGATACTTGAGGAAGGCAAGGGCCACGGGATTCAACCGCGACATCGGAATCTGATTTCCTGCGAAAGCAGTATTCGTGACTGGATCGATAATGGCTTTGCTGATTGCGGAGAAATTGCCCACGCGCTCGGCGGTGGTTGGCAGAAATTGTCTCGTCACCACCGGATTGCTCCGAAGCGTGGTGCCCTGCGCCGAAAAGAAAAAGAACAGTTTGTTTCTGATGATGGGGCCGCCAAATGTGCCGCCGAACTGGTTGCGCTTCAATGAGTCTCGAGTAGCGGCGAAGTAGTTGCGCGCGTTGAGCGCGCCGTTCCGCAGGAACTCGAACGCCGAGCCGTGGAACTGGTTGGCGCCGGATTTGGTGACTACGCTGACAACCGCGCCGGTCGCATTCGCATATTCAGCGCTGAAATTGTTGGTTTGGACGCCGAATTCCTCAACCGCATCCGGATTCGGGAACTCGCCGCTGTAGTTCTGATACGAATTCACGTTGGTGGCGCCATCCAGCAGAAAATTCACGCCCGTGTTGCGGCTTCCGTTTACGGTAAAGGCATTTCCAACAACGCCGGCGGATGACACGGTTTCCACGACACCCGCCTGCACGGTCAAGAGCTGCGTTATGTCTCGCCCGTTCAGAGGAAGATCCACGATCCGTTGGCGATCCACGACGCGATTGATGGTTCCGCTCTGCGTATCAACCAGCGGCGCGACCGATGTGACCGATACGGATTGCGCAACCGCCCCAACAGTAAGCTTGATGTCGATGGTGGCATTGTCGCCTACCGCCAGAGTAATACCGGAATGAGTTACGGGGCTGAAACCTTCTTTGGAAACAGTAACTGTGTAATTACCGGGCGGCAGCAGCGGAACCGTATAGTAACCCTCGGCATTGGACGCCACCTTCCGTTGAGCGCCCGTGTCGACTTCCCTGGCCGTAACCTGCGCTTCCGGCACCCGGGCTCCACTGACATCGGAAATCGTTCCTGCGATCTGCGCCGTCTGCCCCCAGGCGGTCGTACTTGTCAACGCCAGGAAGATGAGGGAAAACGCGCTTTTCTTCAGCTTATTCATCGGCATCGAATACCTTGCGAATTTCAGCGTCAGGACGCGAGAGCACCCAGCGTGGCGGAGTCCCAACGCGCCTCTGCGACAACTTCCACGTGGGCCGCTTTCGACCAGGCCGTCCGAACGGCGTCTTCGGGGAGCGTTTTGCCCGCCGCATCTACGGCGCCCGCCAGCAGCATGCGTTTCGGACCAGGCAAATCTGGCAGATCGGTATGCCGCAGAATACCCGGGAGGAAATTGGCGAATGGATGATTATAGTATTCCGTTTCCACGATGTTACGGAAAGACAAGAGTCCACCCGCAAGATACAGTACGGAGTAATCAGAATCGAGCGCGGCGGCCAACTGCGCCGGGACTGTCATCTTGCCCCGCGCAGCTACCACAACGGGATGATTCGCAACCCCGGGATACTGGCGCAGAGCCTCCTGCATCGCGAGGATATCCGTCACGCGCTGCCCCACCAGTGGTTTTCCCAGAATCATCGATCCCCACGCCCACGCCTCTTCGCCATGATGCCGCTGCGCGTCGGTGGCTGCGCCGCGCCCCATCTCCGGCGTCAGATCGCCCACTCCGCGCAGATCAGGAACGCAAACGATATGGCCCGCGGCGGCCAGCGCCTGGTAAAGCCCGCCCTCCTGCCAGTTGCCGTTGCGCCCCGATGGCTCGAGCAAGAGCAAGGCGGATTTCACACCTGCATCCCCTTTGGGCCGAAACAACCAGGCGGGCAGCCACACGTTCCGCGCTGAGGGGATTTCGATCGCGGCAATGCGACATCCCTCCGACGGTACTTCTTTCAGAATCCGCGCCGAAAGACCTTTCACCGGCATTTCAGCCTGAAAGAGCGTTTTCAGGTCCACCGGCGTCTTTTCCTTCTGCAATGCCGCCACAGTTAAGGCATAGGGAGTCTTACTCGATAACGACTGTACCGTGTTACCTGAACTGGTTACCCACAGCGTCGCATCTTCTTCGAGTTTCGTCGGCGGCTCCACCTCTACGCGCGCGCTTTCTCCCTTTAGCCAGCGCGTGAACCAGTTATAGACCAGCAGCCGTGTGTCGTAAGAAAGCCCGTGCGGCAGCGGTGTGCCTCCCCACGCAATCTTTTGCTCCTGTCCGAATACGGAATAGATTTTTCGCAATTTCTGAAACTCTTCCCAGCCACTGGAGATATAGCGCGGTGAATAAGTGCCGAAGAAATCTCTGTTACTTACACTCACCAGCAGGGGTTTGGGCGCCAGCGGATATAAAAGATCCCAGCGGTCGAACCCGACTGCGCCGGAGCCGACAAAATCCTGTTCCGCGTCGTCGGTCGAGCCTGGCGCGTCGAAGTTGGCGCACGCGAAATTCTCCGTAATCCCACTACACACCACCGCGGCGGCGATGCGATCGTCCACCGCCGAGAGGAACATGGTTGTCGTCCCCCCGCCGGATTGCCCGGTCGCGCCAATGCGCTTCGCGTCCACCAGCGGATGCGCGGCCAGCACATCCATGCTGCGTATTCCGTCCCAAACCTGCATGCGCGTCGCGCTCTGGCCAACCAGCAGCATGGGACGGCCGGCGTGCGAGTGTTCATCGGTCGCTGAAGGCCCGCGTGGTCCGGCGTCCTTTGGATAGTAGATGCGCTCGCCCTGTCCCATGGGATCGAAGCCGAGCACGAGGAATCCCAGTTGCGCCAGACCCTGGCAGCAGCGTTGATAAGTGGCGCCTGCTTTGCCGTTAGCCGTATGTCCCATCTGGAAAAGCACGCCCGGGAACGGCGGCTTTGAGGACGTGGGAATGTACAGATTCGCCGAAATGTGAAAATCCGGCTGGCTTTCATAGATCAGCTTTTCGACCCGGTAGTGTTCGCGTTCGAAGCTTCCAACGGTACGAAGGTTGAGCGGCGTCCGCTCCGGCGCCTCGCCCACCAGTCTCCAGAAGGTTTCACGCGTCCATTGCTGGCGCTTGCGTACTGCCGCGGGCGTGGTCAATGACGCAATCTGCCGGTTCCGCGTTTGATATGCGCGCGCAGCGAGTTCGTCCAGCACGTCTGGCAAACACCGAAAGTAATCGCGGTACCTGACGCCCGGATAGACACTCGGATTGGTGGTGGCCGCCGCGGCCTCGAAGCGCATAACCGGCGGAAGAAGCGCGAAATTCGAAAGTAACTGTCGACGTGTCATAGCTGGCGAATCCCGGCATGCCGAGCATGCCGCTGAGTATGACGCCGAGTATATCCCCGCGGCTCAGAATGTGAGCGCTTGTCGAAACAGCCTGTCGTCACAATGCCTTTAGTACGATGAATCCGCAACACCTCTATGCGCGCAATCGGTCTCCTGCTTGTTCTCACCGCCGCCGGCTTCGCAGCCGACGCGGTTTCCTTCCGGTCCCTGGTGGATTTATCCAAAAAGCCCGCCGCCCCCGAATTCAAAGACGCTCTCATCAATGCACTTCACGAGAACGCGCTCGATAATGGCACGGCGTGGATGGGGGAGGGCACGGATTTCATCTGGGCCGTCCGTACTCCCGGGGCTCACCCGAGTCTCGAAGTCGATGGCAAACCGCGTCCATCCATGAAGCGCATTCCCGGAACGGACATCTGGTTCGCCACGGGCTCCGTCTCTCCTGCCGGCAAGCTGCATTTCTTCGAATACAAAGTGGACGGCAAACAATTCGGCGGAAACACCCAGGCCGCAACCACGGATTACACCAAAGCGGTGGAGTTCCCCGTTTTCGGGCCGGACTCTTATCCTCACGCCGGCGTTCCTCAGGGCAAGCTCTCCGAAAAGCTGAAGTTCACCAGCAAGCTCTATGACGGCATGACCAACGATTACTGGATCTACGTCCCGGCCCAGTATGATCCCAACACGCCGGCGGCGCTCATGGTGTTCCAGGATGGTCAGGGCTATGTAAACCGCGACAGTCCCCGCAACCGCACGCTCGACGTTCTGGACAATCTGATCGCGCAGAAAAAGATTCCAGTGATGATCGGCGTGTTCATCAGCCCGGGTCAGCTGAGCAATCCGGATAGCCCCATGTACAAGGAGCTGATGCAGCGGGCCGCGAGCAGAAGAGGAAGAGGCGGCCGCGGGGCGAACGCTGCAGCAGAAACCGCCGCGGCGGCGAACGCCGGCCCCCGACCGTTCCCGCTGCGCAGCATCGAATACGACACCGTCAACGATACCTACGCGCGTTACCTGCGGGATGAGCTGCTGCCCGAAGTCTACAAAAAATACAACATCCGCCGTGACGCTTACAGCCGCGGCATCACGGGCTCCTCGTCCGGCGGGATCTGCGCGCTGAATGTCGCATGGCAGCAGCCGGACCAGTTCAGCCGCGTTATCACCTGGGTCGGAAGCTACACCTCCATTCAATGGCATTCCAATCAGCTCGATGGCGGTGAAGCCTATCCCGCGAAAGTCCGCCGCGAAGCCAAACGCAACATTCGAATCTGGCTCCAGGATGGCGCGAACGATCTCGAAAACCAGTTCGGAAGCTGGCCGCTCCAGGCGATCCAGATGGCCAATTCGTTCAAGCTGAAGGACTACGATTTCCATTTCAGTTTCGGCGGCGGCACCCACAATGGCTTGCAGGGCAGCGTCGAATTCCCGGCCGAAATGACCTGGCTCTGGCGCGACTACGACCCGGCCAAAACCGAACAAACCTACACGATGGATGAAGCGGAAAAATCGAAACCGTTCTTCCGCGTCGTTTCGCTGAACCGTCCGACCGATTGATTTGAGTCATTCGGAGTCCAGGCGTACGCGAGCGTGGCGTCGCGAGCATTCATATGGGACAGATGCGAAACCTGATCGGTAGCCGCACCTGCGTGCTCGGGCCAGCCGAACACCCCGGGCTCAAAGAGGGCGTGGTACACGATTGCTCGCGGCAGTCGGAATAAATCGAGCAGACTGACCTTTCCGCGCGGCCACTCAAATTCATACGTCTTCACGACGGCCATCCAGGGCATCCGCCGGCTTTCGGCCGCGAGCGCGTCACGGACGGGGGCCAGGGCGTTCTCCTTTCGTGGGATTTGGCGTTCCGTATCGTCCTGGGGGTGAACCGAGGCTCGCGCAGGATGCGGCTTTCAAACGAAAGAGAGTGCCGAATGTGACGCGCACTCGCGTGCCGGCTGATCGGTACCAGTCAAATACACACTCGCCGTAGACCCGGCCAATGTAGACCGGGCAGGTGTCGGAATTCCTCGCGTCTCGAATCTGACACTGCGCCCGGCCCCGACTCCCGTCCCCTGATATATGCTTTCCGTTATGATTTCCAGCCGTCTTTGCGCGCTCCTCATCGCCACTCTGTGCGCGTTTCCTGCGCTCGCCGCCGATAAGTCGGGCTCGAAGCACTATCTGTACGTCGCCAGTCCCGGCATCCGCAATTACACCGAATGGGGTGGCGTCGGCGTCCTGGTGTTCGATATCGATCAGGGTTACAAACTCGTCAAACGCTTCCCTACCTGGGAATACAAGCCGGGGCAGACCGTCGAAAACGTCAAGGGCTTCGCCGCCAGCGCGGCCACCGGCAAGATGTACGTCAGCAATATCAATCGCATGATGGCGATGGACATCATCACGGGCAAAAAACTCTGGGATCGCGCCTATGAGGGCGGTTGTGACCGCATGGCGATCTCGCCCGATGGCAAGGTTCTCTATGTCCCGCAGCTCGAATCGTCCGATTGGCACGTCGTCAATGCCGAAACCGGTGACGTCATCGCCAGCGTCAGCACCAAAGCCGGTTCCCACAACACCGTCTGGGCTCCCGATGGGTCCCGGGTGTATCTCGCGGGCCTCAGATCGCAGCTCCTCCGCGTCGCGGACCCCAAAACCAATAAGGTCGTCGGGACCGTTGGCCCATTCGCCGACTTCATCCGGCCCTTCACCGTCAACGGAAGCAATACCCTGGCCTTCGTCAACGTCAATAAATTGCTCGGCTTCGAAGTCGGCGACATTCGCACCGGAAAAAAACTCTACCGCGTCGTGGTGGAAGGCTATAAAGATGGTCCGGTGAAGCGGCACGGCTGTCCCAGCCATGGCATCGCGCTCACCCACGATGAGAAGGAGCTATGGCTGGCCGACGGTCCGAACAACGCCGTTCATATCTTCGACGCCACTGTCATGCCGCCGAAACAGAAGCAGACCATCCAGCTGAAGGAATTCCCCGGCTGGATCAGCTTCAGCATGGACGGCAAGTACGCTTACATTTCCACCGGCGACATCGCGGACGCCGCAACGAAGAAAATCGTCGCCACTCTCAAGGACGAGAAGGGACATCTCGTCCAGAGCGAAAAGCTGCTTGACCTCGAAATCGCCGGCGGCCGTGTTACGAGCGCGGGCAATCAGTTCGGAGTCGGAATGAAGATGAACTGATCGCCGCGCGCCGCCAGAAGAAATAAGAGAGCGCCCAAAGCACGCCGGTTGCGGCTGCCCAGCTCCATGCCTGCGGACCATCGCCCACCGCGAGATGCGCGATAACCGCCGAGGCGATATCGATGGCAAAACCGGCGTAGGCCCACTCCTTGAGCCGCTCCGGAGCTGGCGCAAGCAGCAGCGCGACGCCGATAAGCTTCGCCAGCGAGAGTTCCACCCGGAAGTAACCGGGGAAACCAAGATGAGTGAACGCCTCCGCTACCTGCGGCATGCGTAGTTGCGCGTAAGCGGTGAAGGTCATCTGGAGACAAAAGACCGCGGTCACGGTCCAATACATGATGCTCGGGGCGTTGTGAGTGGTTCTCACGTCGGCGGCGGCCGCGCTCTGCAGGGTCGCGTTCATACTGCTGTTTCTCCTCTGCTTCACCACTTCGGGGCTTCCACGCCGAACTGCTTCGCGTATTCGCCGTTCAGCCGCTGCCAGCCATCGAACTTCATCGCATCGGCGCCGGCGATGCGACCGATCGGGGTTCCGCTGAGAAGCCGGTCCAGAACGTCAAACGCAACATGCCACCCGGCAGCGCCCATAGAGATGAAACGATGATCGATTTTGTGCCACAGCGTCAGGCGTGTACCCGCATCAGAGGGTTCCAGTTCCCAGCGCATGTCGTTATACTCGAGCACGCTGGGGGCGTCGGCTCGAGTCACTGTTGTGGGCACCGGAGTGGGCGCCATTCCCATCCACGTGAGCTTCACCGCTCCAACCGTGCCCAGGCTTTTATCCGCATCAAACGGCGCCCACTCTCGCAGATGCGCCGGATCGGTAAGCGCCTCCCAGACCCTTTCCGGCGAGTGGCGCAGTTGCCTCGTCAGGATGAGCGTCCACTTCTCTCCGTCCTTTCGTATCTCCGCTCCGCTGGCCGGACCCGGTGAGTACTGCTCGCGATTGGTCATTTTTTTCTCCTTGTCTTCTTTTTCTTTGCCGTGGATTGATCCATGCGGTCGAGATGGCGTTCGAGAGCATCTACGTGAGCGGACCAGAAACGCCGGAACGGAGCGAGCCAGTCATCCACCTCCTGAAGCGGTTCGGGTTTCAGCCGGTAGAGCCGGCGCTGCGCGTCTACCGTCGATTCCACGAACCCGGCCTCTCGCAGCACTCGCAGGTGCTTAGATACTGTGGGCTGCGGCATCCGAAGCCGCCGCTCGATGTCTCCGACCGACTGTTGTGACGAGACCAGCAGGCTCAATATGGCGCGGCGGTTCGGCTCCGCAATGATTTCGAACACGGATTCCACCTCCTCGGTATACCTCGGCAAGTATATACGTGTCAAGGCATATATAGAGCAGGAGTAAAATTAGTCGGCAACAAGGAGTCGATTGATGCGACGCAGAGATTTCTTCGAATTGAGCGCCGCCCTGGCGGCGCAGGCGCCCGGGGCTCGGGCGGCCACACCGCCGATCCGCATGAAGCTGGGTAGCCAGCATGCCGATACGGACGCCATTCTGAAAACCATGGCTGCGTTCGGCGTGAATCATATCTGTGTCCGTACGCCGTCGAAGGTGCTCGACGAGAACTGGTCGGTAGAGGGTCTGACGCGGTTACGGGAGCACATCGAAAGCTTCGGCCTCACCGCGGAGATGATCGAGATGCCGACCAACTCCGCCCTAACGACGAGCGCGATCAAAAACGTATTGATAGGCAAGAGCCCGGAACGTGACCGCGAGATCGACGCTTTCTGTCAGATGCTCCGGAATGTTTCGCGCGCAGGCATTCCTCGCGCCAAATACAATTTGACGATCCTGATGGTGGAACGTACGGAGCCGACGCCGGGACGCGGAGGCGCCATGTACAGCACGTGGGACTACGAGCGGGCCCAGGCAAAAGATCCGCCGCTGACTGAAGCCGGGCCGGTGAGCGCGGATGCGGCCTGGGAGCACATCACGTATTTCCTCGAACGCGTCGCCCCTGCAGCCCAGGAGTATAAGGTCAAAATCGCCTGCCATCCGCACGATCCGGCCATCCCGGGCGGCAAGCCGTTTCGTGGCGTGCATCGCGTGATGGCCAGCGTTGACGGTCTGAAGCGGTTCGTCAGCATCAAGGAGAATCCTTATCACGGGCTGAACTTCTGCCAGGGCACGGTTTCCGAGATGCTTGACCGTCCCGGCGAACAGATCTATGACGTGATCCGTTATTTCGGGGAGCGCAACAAGATTTTCAACGTGCACTTCCGGAATATCAAGGGGCACATCGGGAAATTCCAGGAGACTTTCCCGGATAACGGCGACGTGGACATGGCGCGCGCGCTGCGTGTGTACAGGGATGTGGGCTACGACGGAATGATGATGCCTGATCACGCGCCACATATCGAAGGCGATCAGGGGGCGCGGCAGGCGTACGCCTTTGAGTTCGGGTATATCGCGGCCCTGATAAAGACGTTGGGATAGACTTCGCTCTTTATGGCAGCTTCACCGGTAAAGGGTCCAATTCCCACCAATCCGATTCCCGGGACGCAGCGGCTGGTGTCTCTCGACGCGTTCCGCGGCGCCGTGATGGCGTTCATGATTATGGTGAACAACAACGGCAGCGAGCACAACGCCTACGCGCAACTTCGGCACTCGGACTGGCACGGGTGGACGCTGACGGATACCGTCTTTCCATCGTTCGTCTGGATCGTCGGCGTGGCTATTACCCTGTCGCTCGGCAAACGTCTTGCGGCGGGGATTCCACGATCGCGTTTGCTGGTGACCGCGCTGCGTCGCGCCGCGATCCTGTTCGTGCTTGGGCTTGCCGTGTACGCCTTCCCGCACTTCAGCCTCTCCCACCAGCGCATCCTCGGCGTGCTGCAACGGATCGCCATCTGTTATCTGGCGGCCAGCGCCATCTACCTCTGGTGCGGCGTCCGGGGGCAGATCGCGTGGCTGGTCGGGCTGCTGGCCGCGTACTGGCTCATCATGATGTACGCGCCTGTGCCAGGCTTCGGCCATGGCCGGCTCGATGTGGAAGGCAACTTCGCGCACTACGTCGACAGGCTCGTTCTGGGAACCCACAACTACAGACCCACGGGCGACTGGGACCCCGAAGGCATTATCAGCACGCTTCCCGCGATCGCGACCGCGCTCTTTGGAGTCCTCGCCGGGCGCCTGCTGCAGTTGAAGCGAAGCCTGACGGAACGGACTACCTGGATGTTCATGACGGGAGCCCTGCTCGTCGCGGCTGCATGGGCGCTCAACTTCTGGATGCCCATCAACAAGAAGCTGTGGACCGACTCGTTTTGCCTGTTCATGGCCGGGCTCGATTTCACCGCCTGCGCGATGTTCGTGTGGGTGATCGATGGACTGGGGTGGAAGCGGCCGTTTCAGCCGGCCGTCATCATGGGAATGAACGCGATCGCGATCTATCTCGTTTCGGAGTTCGGCGCCGAGTTGATCGGCAGCGCCCACGCGCGGATCTATGGCGCCGTATTCGCGCCGCTCGCCTCCCCGGCAAATGCGTCCCTTCTGTATTCTCTCGCGTTCACTGCGATCATGTATGTGATCGCGTATGCCATGTACCGGCGGCGCTGGTTCATTCGCGTCTGAAGCGCAGCCGACAATGGCTCATTCGGCGCTTTGCAGTTTCTTCGCAACCTGTTCAGTGGCGGCCATTACGCGCAGCAGGTTTTCGCCCATGATCTTGCGAATGTCTTCATCGGAGTAACCGAGGCCGATCAGTCCGCGCACCAGCTCCGGGTACTTTGAAACGTCTTCCATTCCGGCGGGGACCATGCCCGACACGCCGTCGAAGTCGGACCCGAAACCGACGTGATCCGGGCCGGCGACTTTCACCGCATGGTCGATCATGCGCAACACGGCATCGATAGCGACCTTCGGCAACGATGCCCGATAGCGCTGCTGAATGGCGCGCTTCAGTTCCCAGCGGCGCGGGTCGCCGCCTTTCAGGGTCATCATGTCGGCGATCTCGCGGTCCCGCTCTGCGTGAAACTGCGTGAATTGTTTGTTTGCTGCCAGATCAAGGTATGCAGCATTGAAATTGATATTAACCAGGCCGCCTTTGGCTGCGAGCGCGCGAATCATGTCGTCACTCATATTCCGCGGGATATCGCAGAGCGCCCGCAAAGAGGAATGCGATGCGATGAGCGGAGCGCGGCTGACTTCGAGCGCGCCATAGAAGGTTTTGTCGGAGACATGCGAGATGTCCACCATCATTCCCAGGCGGTTCATCTCGCGCACCACATCCCGGCCGAAGGGCGTGAGGCCATTGTGCGCCGCTACATCGGCGCTGGAGTCGGCCCAGTCGTTGGTCTTGAAATGCGTCAGGGTCATGTAACGCACTCCCAGCCGGTAGTAAGTTCGTAACAT
>Ga0157369_10005304_pt1 | contig 15024 bp, 17 predicted proteins | sample C25metaG_FD_113461 | JGI IMG/M metagenome (GOLD analysis project Ga0157369, IMG submission 113461) | Corn rhizosphere microbial communities from Kellogg Biological Station, Michigan, USA - C2-5 metaG | ecosystem: Host-associated > Plants > Roots > Rhizosphere > Soil | place: USA: Michigan... | reverse complement strand
CTCTGGCCCAACCTGACCCAGCTCTATCTCGCCGAGGACGACGCCCCCGCCTACCTCGGCTTCGACGACAGCCGCCATCTGTTCGATGTCGGTGATCAGGCGGTGGCCTGGGCCAGCAGCGCCAGCGCCACCCATATGCTGATGCTGCCCTGGGGCGACGGCAGCGTGACGCTGCTGTCGGACACCGATCTCTGGAGCAACGCCCACCTCGCCCAGTACGACAATGCCTGGCTGTTGTGGTACCTCACCCAGGGCGCGCCGGTGACCCTGATCGCCCCGGCGCCACCGCTCCCCCTGTGGCTGGACGCCTTGCGACGCTATGGCCTGGCCCTGCTGCTCCTGACGCTGGCGGCGGGTCTCTGGCTGAGACGCCGCCAGGACCATCCGGCGCCCCGGCGTGACGCCAGACGCTGGCCCGAACTGATCGCCACCCTGCAGCGCGATATCCAGCGCGAGGTGCACCGTCGCCGCCCCGAACTCACCGACCAGACTGTGGCCGAGCGCTGGCAATATCTGGCGCGCCTGAGCGGCCTGAGTACCCGCGTGGTGGGCGAGGCGATGCGGCCCAGCCCGGCGCGCCTCTCGACCCGCGACTTCACCCGCCGCATCGCCCAGCTGCGCCTGTTGCGCCTGGCCGTGCGCGCCCCCGTTTCCGAGGACTTCCGATGACCGACAGCTCTGCTTCTGACGCCACCCCGGCGGACCCCGGCGAAAGCGGCGTCAAGGCCCGCGCCCTGGCCCGACTGCAGGCCCTGCGACAGGCGCTGCTCAAGGTGCTGCCGCAGCAGGAGGCCGCCGTGGACGGTCTGCTCGCCACCCTGCTGGCCGGCGGTCACCTGCTGTTGGAAGGTCCGACCGGCTCCGGCAAGACGCTGCTGGTTCGCGCCCTGGCCGCCAGCCTGGACGCCGGCTTCGCCCGGCTGCAGTGCCATCCGGCCCTGACCCCTGCCGAGGTGGCCGGCGAAATCGTCACGGACGCCGGCAGCGACAGTGCCCGCCTGCGTCGGGGGCCCCTGTTCAACTCCCTGGTCCTGCTCGAAGAGCTGCAGCGGGCTCCGCCAGCGATCCTCACTCTGCTGGACGACGCCCTGCAGGGTCGCCAGCTGAGTCTGGGCGGCCGCCCGGTGCCCCTGCCAGCGCCCTTCATGGTGATCGCTACCCGCTCCTCGAACAGCGATCTGCCGCTGGCGCTACGGGATCGCTTCCTGGCGCACCTGCGACTGGAGTGGCCGGCAGAAGGCCAGGAGCTCGCCGCCCTGCGCCAGGCTGTCCAGCAGGGTCACGGCGATCCCCTGGAAGCTGCGACCCTGCGCCCGCTGCTGCAGGCGCGGGATCTGCCAGCCCTGCAGCGACTGGTGGCCGGCCTGCCGGTCGCGGAGCCGGTCCTCGAGCATGCCGTGCGCCTGATCCGCCTCACCCGGGAGTGGCCGGCCTTCGAGCAGGGCGCCGGGCCGCGCGCCGGACAGGCCTTGCTGCGTCTGGCCCAGGCACAGGCCTTTCTGCGGGGTGGCGACAGCGTGACGCCCGAGGATGTGCGCACCCTGCTGCCCGCCGTGCTGCGTCCACGCCTGCGGCTGACCCCAGAGCGCGAATTCGAGGGCGACAGCCTGGATGGCCAGATCCTCAAGCTGCTGGGACAGTGTCCGGCACCGCGCCCATGATCCAGCGCTGGCTGCCACTGGCGCTGGGCGCCCTGGCCCTGCTCAGCCTGATCCTGGGCTGGCTGGCGCCTCTGCGCTGGCAGGCCCTGCCGGCCGCAGGGGCATCGCTGCTCCTGGGGCTGGCCCTGCTGGAGCGCCGGCACTGGCGAAAGATCCGGGCGAATCCGCTCATCGCGCAGCCAGCCAGGGCACGCCTGCGGGCGAACACGCCTGTGCAACTGCTGATCGCTAGCCCGGGACTGGTAAAGACCGACGGACGCGGAAGCCACGAACAGGTGCAGGGCTTCTGGCAGGCGCTGGCGGCCAGTGGCAATGAGCTGCGGCTCTACGGCCTCGATCCCGAGCTGCGCCTGCTGGCGGCGGCCACGCCCGCTCGCCCCCTGAAGCCTGATGTCCTTCCTCGGTCGGTCCCAGGCGCGACGGCTGATTTCAAGGCGGCGCTGGCGCGGCTTTGCAGCCAGGCGCGACCCGGCAGTGTCCTGGTGGTTCTGGCGCCACTGGATGAAGCCAGGGTGGCCTGGCTCGGTCGTCTGGATCTGGGCCGACGCGGCCTGCAGCTCTGGCTGGTCGATACCGCGCTGGAGGAGCTGGCAGAGCCCGACGACATCCGTACCTGGCGCGACGCCTGCCGCTATGCCGAGGCCTGGCAGACCAGGCTTCAGGGCGAGCGTCTGGCCGCGCGCCTGGAGAGAAGGGGAATCCACTGGCTGCCTGCCAGCGCGACGGCGGATCTGCAGACCCGCCTGTTGCAGCTATGGAATGCCGGTGACCCGGATCAGATCGCCGACTGAGAAAGACGGCCGAAGGTGAAATAGTGCTGCAGCACCCCGATCAGCTCGGCGAATTCCGCTGGCGGTTCGGCGACGCTGAAGCCGGAATCGTAATTGCCCGGGGTCACGTCTTCGTGGCTCCACTGGCAACGGGCGTCGAAGTCGACGAAGTGCAACTGGCCGTCCTGCCCCGGAATCTTCAGCCGCAGTTCGAAACGCGCATTCACCAGCATGGGCAGCTGGCTGATCATCAGCAACCCCTCGCGGGAGATGTTGCCGATGTAGCCCATGGGCTTGTCGGTGAAGCGGTTGAACACCTTTAGATAGTAGGGCAGCTGGTGGCGCTCGATACGACGATTCTGAGTCATGGTGCGATTCATCCTGCACACGGTAAAGCCACTTTACCGACAACGTCCTGGAAAGCTCAGCGCTGCGGTAGTTTTCGCACCGGTTGGGGCGTCGCAACGGCCGTTCCGCCATCTAGCCCCAATTGGCGCAGGGTGTCCAGTCGGGCCTGGGCCCGAAAGGCGTATTCGCTGGCCGGAAACCGGACCTGGATGAAACGATAGGTCTGAGCGGCGTCGGCGTACAGCTGCTGCTGCTCGAGACACTGGCCACGCAGCATGGAGAATTCCGGCTGCAGCCAGGGGCGGGCGCGACCCTTGCGCTCGGCCTGGGAGATCTGCAGCAGGGCATTGGTGCAGTCGCCTTCAGCATAGGACTTGTAGGCGGCGTCGAGATAGGAATTCATCGAAACGCTGGTGCAGCCGGTCAGGCCGAACAGCAGGAACAGGCAGAGATAAGGGCGCATGGAAAGTCCTCCTGTTCGCTAGATCGGCGCCGGGGCGCGCTTCTTGAGGGCAAACGACCATTGGTGTGACGGAGCTGCGAAAAGCCGTCATGTGCTGGCCACGCGACAGCGCTACAATGAGGTGCGCTTCGTGTTCTACGTCGACTCGGCGCTGAGGCGCCGACTCATGGTTGCAATCCGCTAAAGGAAAGACTGCATGATTTATCGCCGTACCAAGATCGTCGCCACCCTCGGCCCGGCCAGCAATTCTCCGGAAGTCCTCGAGCAGCTCATCATCGCCGGCATCGACGTCGCCCGCCTGAACTTCTCGCATGGAACGCCCGACGAGCACCGGGCCCGTGGTCAGCTGGTACGGGATCTCGCCGCCAAGCACGGTCGCCATGTCGCCCTGCTCGGCGACCTCCAGGGTCCGAAGATCCGCATCGCCAAGTTCGTCAACAAGCGCATCGAACTCAAGGTCGGCGATCCCTTCCGCCTGTCCATCGCCCATCCCCGCACCGAAGGCACCGAAGAAGTGGTCGGCATCGACTACCCGGGCCTGGTCACCGACTGCCGCGTGGGTGACGAACTGCTGCTGGACGATGGCCGCGTGGTCCTGCGCGTGGAAGGCATGACCGCCACCGAATTGCATTGCACCACCCTGATCGGCGGCCCGCTGTCCGATCACAAAGGCATCAACCGGCGTGGCGGCGGTCTCACCGCCCCCGCGCTGACCGACAAGGACCGGGATGACATCAAGCTGGCCGCATCCATGGAGGTCGACTACCTGGCCGTGTCCTTCCCGCGTGATGCCGAAGACATGCACGAAGCCCGTCGCCTGATGGAAGCCGCCGGTGGCAAGTCCTGGCTGGTAGCCAAGATCGAGCGCGCCGAAGCCGTGGCCGACGACGAAGCCCTGGACGGCCTGATCCATGCCAGTGACGCCGTGATGGTGGCCCGGGGCGATCTGGGCGTGGAAATCGGCGACGCCGAACTGGTGGGCATCCAGAAGCGCATCATTTCCCACGCCCGGCGCCTCAACAAGGCGGTGATCACCGCGACCCAGATGATGGAGTCGATGATCAGCAGCCCGATGCCGACCCGTGCGGAAGTCTCCGACGTGGCCAACGCCGTGCTGGACAACACCGACGCGGTGATGCTCTCCGCCGAGAGCGCCGCCGGCCAGTACCCGGTGGAAGCGGTCAAGGCCATGGCGCGCGTCTGCGTCGGTGCCGAGAAGCAGCCCACCAGCAAGCTGTCCAGCCACCGCCTGGGCCATACCTTCACCCGGTGGGACGAGAGTATCGCCCTGGCCTCCATCTACGTGGCCAACCACTTCCCGGGCGTGAAGGCGATCATCAGCCTGACCGACACCGGCTACACCCCGCTGATCATGTCGCGCCTGCGCTCCTCGGTGCCGATCTTCTCCTTCGCCTCCAGCCGCGCCACCCAGGCCCGCACCGCGCTGTTCCGCAACGTGCACACCATTCCCTTCGACCCGACCACCATGCCGGCGAACAAGGTGAGCCAGGCGGCGGTGGACGAGCTGCTCAAGCGCGGCATCGTCGAGCACGGTGACTGGGTCATCCTCACCAAGGGCGACAGCTACACCAAGCGTGACGGCACCAACACCATGAAGATGTACCGCGTGGGCGACCTGCTGGTCTGATCCCTGCCGCCGGTCCTTGACCGGTGCTGACGAAAAGCCCCGAACAGGCGACTGCTCGGGGCTTTTTCTTGGGCGCGGGTGGCACCTACAGGGCAGCGCTAGAGACCCTTGAAGGCGAGGTAGGCCAGGTGCAAGGCCGCCGCACCCAGCACGCCCAGGCTACAGACGATGAGGATGCCACGCTGCAGCGAGCGCAAGCGCCCCTCACGGCGGGCCGCCAGGCGCGTGGCATCGAGCAGCGCAACGTTGGCCAACGGTGATTCACGCATCGTTTCGCTCCCCCGGTCTCTTAATGCACTATATTCTCATTCTCACATAGATCAAGGGAGTCCGACGAGCGTCTGCCGGACTGTGGCAGAATAGCCGGTTTGGTGCGAACAGCCTGGGTGAACGATGGCGTTACGTTTCGAACGGCTCAAGTGGCAGGACTGGAAAGGCGCCTTCACGGAGCGCAACTACGAGCGCGGTCGGCGCCTGGCACTCGACGGCCTGGTGCAGCTGCGCTCGGCGGCCAGGGGCCAGCTCTATGCCGAGTGCAGCAGCCCGGCCGGACCGGCCTATCGGCAGGCGATCAGCCTGCGCGCGGGCGAGACCGCCTGGCGGGTCGACGCCCGCTGCACCTGCCCGGTCGGCCGCAACTGCAAGCATGCCGCCGCCGCCCTCATCGAGCTCGAACGGCTGCAACGCAGCGAGGCCGACTTGCCGGCCACGCCGGTTGCCAATCCGGAGCTGCCGCAACCGGTCCTGACCCTCGGTAGCCATACCCAGATCGATTACGACCGGCACATCGGCAAGATGCGACCCACGGTGCGCCATCGCGCCGCCCTGGCCTTTGCCTATGGCCCGCGGCGACTGTTCGGCACCCCGCCGCGTACCCCGGACGCCGCCTATCCCGCACGCCAGTTGCCGGCCGAACAACGCTGGCGGCAGACGCTGCTCGATCACGGCCTGCGCCTGGCCACCCGGCGCAGCGCCGCGCTGCCCGACGACAGTGGCGAGATGTTCGAATTGCCGGACGACCCCGCCTGGCTCAGATTCGTGCAGCAGGTCATCCCCGGTCTGCGCGAAGCCGGCTGGAAGATCGAGGCCCATCCCGAATTCACCTTCGACCTGACACCGGTGGAAGGCTGGTACGGTCACCTCGAAGAGGTGCAGGATCCGACCGCCGCGAACGGCCAGTTCGATGTCGAGCTGGGTATCCGCCTGGGCCAGCGCCGCGTCAGCCTGATTCCGCTGCTGATCGACGCCCTGCGCCGCGAACCCTCCCAGTACGAGCCGGCGATGCTGGCCAAGCGCGCCGACGACGAACCCGTGTTGTTGCGCATCGATCCTCCGCGCCTCGCCGGCCCGCAGGGCCGGGTACAACGGGTCGCCGTGCCCCTGGGTCGGCTCAAGCCGATCCTGCAGATCCTCGGCGAGCTCTATGCGACCGACCGCCTCACCCAGGACCGTGCCCTGCGCCTGCCGCGCCTGGACGCCGCGCGCCTGGCCGAGCTGGACGAGCGCCTGCCGCTGGAATGGGAAGGCGGTGAACGCCTGCGCAGCTTCGCCGAGCGGCTGCGCAGCTACGCGGCCGAGCCCGTCGTCCTGCCGGACACCCTGCACGCCGAGCTGCGCCCCTATCAGCGCGACGGCGTGGCCTGGCTGCAGGCGCTGCGCGAACTGGAAGTGGGTGGCATCCTGGCCGACGACATGGGCCTGGGCAAGACGCTGCAGACCCTGGCGCACATCCTCGTCGAACAGGCCGCCGGGCGTCTGACCGCACCGGCGCTGATCGTCATGCCGACCAGCCTGATCCCCAACTGGCAGGACGAGATCGCCCGCTTCGCCCCCGGCCTGCGCGTGCTGACCCTGCAGGGCAGCGCCCGCAGCAGTCGCTTCGAGCGGATTCCGGAGCACGATGTGGTGCTCACCACCTATGCCCTGTTGCCCCGCGATGCCGAGCGCCTGGCCGACTACGATTTCCACCTGCAGGTGCTGGACGAGGCCCAGTCGATCAAGAATGCCGCCACCAAGGCCGCCCAGGCCGCACGCCACCTGCGAGCCCGCCATCGTCTCTGCCTGACCGGCACGCCACTGGAAAACCACCTGGGCGAACTCTGGTCGCAATTCCACTTTTTGATGCCCGGCTGGCTGGGCGACGAGAAAGGCTTCAAGCAGGCCTATCGCATTCCGGTGGAGCGCGAAGGCGATGTGCAGCGCCTGGCGGCCCTCAAGGCACGGGTGCGGCCCTTCATGCTGCGCCGCACCAAGCAGCGGGTCGCCAGCGAGTTGCCACCCAAGACCGAGATCGTCCAGCTGGTCGAGCTCAGCACGGCGCAGCGCGAGCGCTACGAAGACCTGCGGCTGCTGCTGGACGAACGCGTCCGCGCCGAGATCGCCCGTCAGGGCATCGGTCGCAGCCAGCTGCTGATCCTCGATGCCCTGCTGCGGCTGCGCCAGGTCTGCTGCGATCTGCGCCTGGTACCCCACGAAGACGCCAGCGTGGCCAAGCCCTCAGCGAAACTGGCGGCGCTGAACGAGCGCCTCGACGCCCTGCTCCCCGGCGGCAGTCGGGTCCTGGTGTTCTCCCAATTCACCAGCATGCTCGATCTCATCGCCGCCGACCTCGACCAGCGCGGCATCGAGTACGTCACCCTGACCGGCGAAACCCGTGATCGGCGCACCCCGGTGCAGCGCTTCCAGAGTGGCGAGGTGCCGGTGTTCCTGCTCAGTCTCAAGGCCGGCGGCAGCGGTCTCAACCTGACGGCGGCGGACACGGTGATCCACTTCGATCCCTGGTGGAATCCGGCTGCCGAGCAGCAGGCCAGCGACCGCGCCTACCGCATCGGTCAGGATCGTCCGGTGTTCGTCTACAAGCTGATCGCCCGCGGTACGCTGGAAGAACGTATCCAGCAGCTGCAGCAGGAAAAGGCCCGTCTGAGCGCCGGTATCCTCAGCGAGAACAGTGGCGACTGGCGCCTGACCGAAAGCGACCTGACCCAGCTGCTGGCACCACTGGACCGCTAGTGAACCAGGCAGGTGGCCTAGCCTGACGCCGCGGGGCAACCGGCGGCGTCAGGAGCAGACCGGGAAGGCCTACGCGGCGCTACTTGTCGCCCACGCCTTCACCCACCGCATCGCCCGTTGCATCCAGCGCCTTGCTGGAAGGGAATCTGTTCGAGGCGACGCGGACCGCCAGCACCGACAGCGACAGCAGAAAGATGCCGCCGCAGAGATACAGCAGCCCGACATCCGGCGGCCGATGATGAGAGACATCACCGATCAGGTAGCGGGTCAGGGCAGTGATGGCGATGTAGAGCAGAAAGCGGATGGGCAGGTGGTTGGTCTTGAAGTAGATGCCGACCATGGCACCCAGCTCCAGATAGATGAAGAGCAGCAGGATGTCATCGATGCTCGCCTGGCCCTTGTTGAACATCTCCATGAAGGCCATCACCGAGGCCCAGGCCGTGGCCGCGCCAATGGCGAACAGGCCGAAGTAGTGGAAGCCTTCCACCAAAAGGTTGCCGAGGGAGTTCGCCCCGTCGTGCATGCGCTTGCGACCGCTGTCTGCCCATTTCATGGCCTGCCACCCCACTGCCGTGTCCGAATACACCCACCTGCAGACTCGTCCATGTTGAAATTCCCGTTCTCAAGGTTGCTCTGGCACCAGCCGCTCTTATAGCGAGAAGCCGGACCGCCGACCAGTGCGCAACTGTCGCAGACTGGACGGCCCGCCGCTGGCAGGCTAAAACCTGAGGAAAAGCCCGCAAGGGCTCTGGAGTCTACTGTGGAAGCGCGTCTATCCTGCCTCGCCTGCCTGGACCGGCCCGATCCCCGGCTGCTGGAAGCTGCCCTGTGGATCGCGGCCGAGCACCATGACCAGGTCGATCCGCCGGCTCTGCTGCACTCGCTGGACGATCTGGCGCTGCGCCTGGTCGCCACCCTGGATGGCGATGCCAGTCAATCCGAGCGTGCCCAGGCCTTGTTACGGCAATTGTGCGATGCCGGCTTTCGCGCCGCCGAGTGGCCCCTGAATCCCACCGCAGCCCTGCTCGACGAAGTCCTGGCGCGGCGGCGCGGCCAACCGCTGTCGATCGCGCTGGTGGCCCTGGAACTGGCGCGGCGCCTGGAGATCGACCTGCAGGGCATCGGCTTTCCCGGGCACTTCCTGCTGCGCGTCCCCGGCGCGGATCACCTGCTCGAACCCTTTGGCGGACGCCGCCTGTACATGAACGACTGCCGTCAGTTGCTGGTGGATCAGTTCGGTCCCGCCGCGCAACTGCAGGCGAGCTACCTGGCGCCCCTCGGTCCGCGCCAGATGATGCAGCGCCTCTCGCGCAATCTGCGTGAACTGCATCGCCAGGGCGACCAGCCACTGGCCGCGCTCAAGGATGCCCAGCGGGTCATCGAGCTGGGCGCGGTCGGGGTCATCGATCACCTGGCGCGCGCCGACCTGTACCGCCAACTCGATTGCCCCCAGGCCGAGCGCTATGACCTGCAGCACGCCCTGCTGATCAGCGAAGACGACGCCGAACGCGAGCAGGTGCGACGGCGGCTGGAGCAACTGGGCGCGCCTTCCGCCACCCTGCACTAGCCGCGCAGCAACCAGAGCACCAGCTGGGCGCCAAGCAGATTGCTCAGCCCGGCCAGCACCATGACCAGGCCGGCCACGGTGCCCTCCTCCAGACCGACCTCGTAGGCCTTGCTGGTCCCCACGCCATGGGCACCCATGCCGAACAGGGCGCCGCGGGCCAGGGCCGACTTGAGCGGCAGCAGCTTGATCAGCAGGCTGCCGAGGATGGCCCCACCCAGGCCGGTGATCATCACGAAGGCCGCGGTCAACTCGGGGACACCCCCCACGGTGGCGGACATCGGCATGGCGAAGGGGGTGCTGATGGAGCGCGGCAGCATGGACAGCAGCACCCGGTCATCGAGCAGCAGCAGGCGGGCCAGCAGCCAGGAACTGCCGATGGCCACGCCACTGCCCACGCAGAGGCCGGCCAGCAGCGCCTGCCAGTAGCGCGCCAGCAGGCGGCGTTGCTGCCAGATCGGCACGGCGAAGGCCACCGTCGCCGGTCCCAGCAGGGTGATCAGCCAGTGACTGTAGTGGGCGTATTCGGCATAGCTCACCTGCTGCCAGAGCGTGGCGGCATAGAGCAGCACCGTGACGAAGATGATCGGACTGACCACATACCAGCGCAGGCGCGCATAGAGCATGCGGCTCACCACGTACCCGGCCACCGTCAGCAACAGCCAGAAGAGCCCGGGCAGATCAGGCATCGCGACGTCCCCGACGGCGGAACATCCAGTCCACGGTACAGGCGGTGGCGATCATGGTCAGCACGGTGCTGAGCAGGATGGCCAGCAGGATGCGCACGCCTTCCTGCCGTAGCAGCGGGCCGTAGTCGAGCAGGCTCAGCAGCGCGGGAATGAAGAACAGCAGCATTTCGCCGAGCAGCAGGCGCACGCCGCCCTGTAACCACTCGGGTTCGACGATGCGCGCGGCCAGCAGCACCAGCAGCATGGCCAGACCTACCACACCACCCGGTACCGGCAAGGCGAAAGAGGTCGCCAGCCAGGTACCCACAGCCCACAGCGCGCCCAATCCGCACAGCTCCAGAGCCAGGCGTAGATATCTATTCACCCAGGGCTCCATTTCAAGTCTTCATCAGGCGCTCAAGGATACCGAGGCTGAGGGGACGAGGACAGCAAACCGGGCCAGGCGGCGGGATCGGCACGGGTAAAGCAGCTTTGCGGCCTGGGCAAGATCAGCCCAGGGCGGCGATGACCTCGGCGACCCAGCGCTCGGCATCTTCGTCCGGCGTCACCGTTTCACTGGCATCGATGCGCAGCATGGGCAGCAGTTCGCGCAGCCCCAGCTCGGCGAACAACTCCTGCATCAGCTCGCCGCCACCGCAATAGGTGTCACCATAGCTGGAATCACCCAGGGCCAGCACCGCGCCGGGTCGTCCGGACCAGGACGGCAACCGATCGCGCAGCTGGAAATACAGGGATTCCAGGTTGGCGGGCAATTCGCCCATGCCGGTGGTGGAGGTAATGGCCAGCAAGGCTTCGGGTGCGAAGGCCTCCAGGCTGCCGAGATCGGCATTGGGCTGGTGCCAGACCTCATGGCCTGCCGCGGTCAACCGCGACTTCACCTGTCGGGCGATATCTTCCGCGGTGCCATAGACCGAGCCATTCAACAGTGCGACTTTCATACGGACCTCTTGCGTGGAATCCCGTCCAGTATGCCTGGCGCGGCCCGCGCTTGGCGCTCCGTCAGCAAGATGGCTCCGCTGGCAACCCCGGTTGCAGCCAGGGGTCTCAAGGCTTGTTATGCTAGCGCCGCCTGCTACCCCAGGCGTTTTCGCCACCTGTCCGCCTACCCGGCGGCATGACGGCATTCGGCCTATCCGGCCCGATCGCCCGGAGTTGGAGCATGAATCAGCCTGTTACCCTCATGGTCGCGCGGCGCGTCGCGGCCGGCCAATACGATGCCTTTCTGATCTGGCTGCGCGAAGGCGAAGCCCTGGCCACCGGGTATCCCGGCTATCTCGGTTCGGGTGTCCTGACCCCGCCTCCAGGCGACAATCTGGTACAGATCATCTTTCGCTTCGCCTGTCCCCAGACCCTCGACGCCTGGGAACACTCGGAGACGCGGCGTCTCTGGCTGGAGCGTGGCCAGGGCCTGTTCGAAGCGCCCCTGGCACGGCGTGCCCAGGGCATGGACGACTGGTTCGGCGCGGGCATCCAGCCGCCGCCGCGCTGGAAACAGAGCATCGCCGTCTGGCTGGCGTTCTTTCCCATCTCGCTGCTGTTCAATGCCGCTTTCGGCGATTACCTGGCGCATCTGCCGTTACTGCCGCGCATCCTGCTGAGCACCCTGATCCTCACTCCGGTGATGGTCTGCGTCTTCATTCCGCTGATCACCCGCGCGCTGAAGGGCTGGCTGCACAGTGCCTCGTCGCGGACCGGCGACTGGCGCGGTAGCGCCCGCTAGGCCAGCACGGATCGGCCTGCATCCTGACGCGTCGAATGCGTACAATGGCCACGGCCAGCCCCCTGGCCGCTTCGCTCATCAGGATCGGGTACCTTCATGTCCGCAACCCTTCCCCTTCTGGTCACCGGCGCCAATCGCCGCGTCGGTCTCGCCTTGACCCGCCGGCTGCTGGCGGAGGGCCAACCCGTCATCGCCGTCTATCGCAACGATCCGGGCCCCTTGCGTGACCTTGAGATCGAGGCCTATCAGGTCGATCTGGCGGAAGAGGCACAGCGCGACACCCTGCTGCAGCAACTGCATGAACGCCATCCGGCATTGCGCGGCATCGTGCACAATGCTTCGGTCTGGGCCGAAGACGGCCTGGAAAATCTGCGGCTGCTCTACCGTCTGCATCTGGAAGCGCCCTACCACCTCAATCTGGGCCTGCAGGACCTGCTGCTGGCCGCGCCGCGGGCCGACATCATCCATATCGGCGACGACAGCGCCACGCGCGGTAGCCGCAACCACATCGGCTACGCCGCCACCAAGGCCGCCCTGCACAACCTGACCCTGTCCTTTGCCGAAGCCCTGGCACCCAGGGTGCGGGTCAACACCATCGCGCCGGGGCTGCTGATCTTCAAGGAGGGCGCCGACGAGGCCTATCGCCAGGCGACCCTGGACAAGGCGCTGCTGGATTTCGAACCCGGCGCCGACCCCATCGTGGATACCGTGCTCTATCTGCTGTCGACCCAGTACGCCACCGGCAGTACCTTCACCGTCAACGGCGGGCGCCACCTGCGCCACGGCCGCCGCTAGCAAGAGGAATCAGTCATGACCGAACAAGACCGCCTGGAACTGGAAGCCGCTGCCTTCCGTACCCTGGTCGAGCACCTGCGCAAGCGCACCGATGTGCAGAACATCGACCTGATGAATCTGTCCGGCTTCTGCCGCAACTGCCTGTCCAAGTGGTACAAGGCAGCGGCCGACGACAAGGGTCTGGAACTGAGCCTGGACGATGCCCGTGAGGTCGTCTACGGCATGCCCTATGCCGACTGGAAAGCCCGGTACCAGACCGAGGCCTCGCCCGCCCAGTCCGCGGCCTTCCAGGAGCAGCAGAGCAAATGAGCGATCTCGCCAGCTTCCGCGCCAGCCTGGCCCAGGGCGACCATGCCTTCGCCGACACCCTGGCCTTCATCGCCGAGCACTACCACTACCAGCCCACCGCCTTTCGCAACGGCGAGGTGGACAATGCCGCGGGCCAGAACGAAGGCTCCTGCAAGACCCTGGGTCTGGCCAGACTCGAGGGCCTGAGCGATAAGGAGGCCCTGCTGGCCTTTGGCGAGCACTATCGCAGCGTGTTGCAGACGCCCGAGGGTAGCGATCACGCCAATATCCGCGCCCTTATCGCCCACGGCCTGGCCGGCGTGAGCTTCCAGGGCGAGCCCCTGACGCGTCGCTAGACCTTTTCAGCGAACAAAAAAAGCCCTGCGGATGCAGGGCTTTTTCTTGGACCGGGCTTAGACCGCAGCCGCGGGTCTCATGTAGGAAATCGGTGCCAGACCGGAGTCTTCGAAGGTCACCACTTCCCAGGCATCACGATCGGCCAGCAGCGCACGCAGCAGGCGATTGTTCATGGCATGGCCGGACTTGTAGCCGCGGAATTCGCCAATGAGGCTCTTGCCGAGCAGGTAGAGGTCGCCGATGGCGTCGAGGATCTTGTGCTTGACGAATTCGTCTTCGTAACGAAGGCCGTCTTCGTTGATCACACCCTTCTCGTCGACCACGATGGCGTTGTCGACGCTGCCACCCAGGGCCAGGTTGTGCGAACGCAGGAATTCCAGGTCACGCATGAAGCCGAAGGTACGGGCACGGCTGACTTCCTTGAGGAAGGAGGTGCTCGAGAAGTCCACCGAGGCTTTCTGGGTACGGTTGTTGACCACCGGGTGATCGAAATCTATTTCGAAGGTCACCTTGAAGCCGTCGAAGGGCACAAAGGTGGCGCGCTTGTCACCATCAACGACGCTCACTTCACGCTTGATGCGGATGAACTGCTTGGCCGCTTCCTGTTCCTGCAGACCGGCAGACTGGATCAGGAACACGAAGGGACCGGCGCTGCCGTCCATGATCGGTACTTCGACCGCGGACAGCTCGACGTAGGCATTGTCGATCCCCAGACCGGCCATGGCCGACAGCAGGTGCTCAACGGTACCGACCTTGACGCCACTGTCACTGAACAGGTTGGTCGACATGGTGGTTTCACCCACGTTCTCGGCCCAGGCCGGAATTTCCACGACCGGATCGAGATCGGTGCGACGGAACACGATCCCCGTATCGACCGGGGCCGGCTTCAGGGTCAGGTAAACCTTTTCCCCGGAATGCAGGCCGACGCCAGTGGCGCGAATGGTGTTCTTGAGGGTGCGTTGTCTAATCATGCCAGGGCCGCTCGGTCGCAGGGTGCGAATGGTGTTCAACGAAGTCGCGATGATAGCAGATGCGAAAATCGATGCCCACTAATCACACCCTGGCTTGTGATATACCCGATCAATCAGCCTGACGACGCAGGAAGGCCGGGATGTCCAGGTAATCCAGGTCGTCGTTGGGATTGACCTTGGTCGCCGCTGCCGAGCCGCCATGATTCTGGCTGCCACGACCGGAGCGCATCGAGGTCGGGTACTTGAGGTCGTCGTAGTTGACCGGAGCACTTTCCTGACGGGCCGCGGCCAGGGTCTGAGCGGTGTTGTCCACCACCTTGACCGGCTTCTCGATGCGCGCACCCAGGCCGGTGGCGACCACGGTGACGTGCAGCTCGTCGCGCATTTCCGGATCGATTACCGCGCCGACCTTGACGGTGGCGTGCTCGGACGCGAAGTCCTCGATGATCTCGCCGACGGCGGCGTATTCACCCAGGGACAGATCCAGGCCAGCGGTGATGTTGACCAGGATGCCGCGGGCGCCGTGCAGGTTGACGTCTTCCAGCAGCGGGTTGCGGATGGCGGCTTCGGTGGCTTCGCGCGCACGGTTCGGACCACTGGCGTGGCCGGTACCCATCATGGCCATGCCCATCTCGCCCATCACGGTCTTGACGTCGGCGAAGTCGACGTTCATCAGGCCGGGACGCTGCATGATGTCGGAGATACCGCGAACGGCGCCGGCGAGGACGTCGTCAGCCTTGG
>Ga0157369_10005303_pt1 | contig 15025 bp, 10 predicted proteins | sample C25metaG_FD_113461 | JGI IMG/M metagenome (GOLD analysis project Ga0157369, IMG submission 113461) | Corn rhizosphere microbial communities from Kellogg Biological Station, Michigan, USA - C2-5 metaG | ecosystem: Host-associated > Plants > Roots > Rhizosphere > Soil | place: USA: Michigan... | reverse complement strand
TCTCTCCGCTCTTCGAGGTGTTGCTCGAGCGTGTGCCGGCACCGACGCACGACCCGGATCATCCGCTGCAAGCGCTCGTCACGAATCTCGACTCGAGCCCCTACGTCGGCCGCCTCGCACTTCTCCGTGTGCGCCACGGCGTGCTCCGTAAGGGCACGCAGATCGCATGGTGCCGCGCAGACGGCACGATCGAGACGGCGCGCGTGTCCGAGTTGTACGTGACCGAAGCGCTCGACCGCGTTCCCGCCGACGAGGCCGGCCCCGGCGAGATCGTCGCACTCGCCGGCCTGCCGGACGTGACGATCGGGGAGACGATCGCCGATCCGTCCGACCCCCGTCCGCTCCCGGTGACGACCGTCGACGAGCCGTCGCTGTCGGTGACGATCGGGATCAACACCAGCCCGCTCGCCGGCAGAGAAGGGAGCAGGCTGACGGCGAGCCAGATCCGCGAAAGGCTCGACGCGGAGCTCGTCGGCAACGTGTCGCTTCGCGTGCTCCCCACCTCGCGGCCGGACGCGTGGGAAGTACAGGGACGCGGCGAGTTGCAGCTGGCTGTTCTCGTCGAGCTGATGCGGCGCGAAGGTTTCGAGTTGACGGTCGGCAAGCCGCAGGTGATGACCAAGCACGTCGACGGAAAGATCCTCGAGCCGGTCGAGCACGTTGCAATCGACGTACCCGAGGACTACATCGGTGTCGTCACGCAGCTGCTCGCGCTCCGGAAGGGACGCGTGACGCAGCTGGTGAACCACGGCACCGGCTGGGCGCGGATGGAGTACCTCGTTCCCGCGCGCGGGCTGATCGGCTTCCGCACCGAGTTCCTCACCGAGACGCGCGGCGCGGGCGTCCTGCACCACGTTTTCGAGGGTTGGGAGCCGTGGCACGGCGAGCTGCGGACACGACCGACCGGCAGCCTCGTCTCTGATCGTGGCGGCGCCGCGACGGGCTTTGCAATCTCGGCGCTCCAGGAGCGGGGATCGCTGTTCGTCGCGCCGGGTGACGTGCTCTACGAGGGCATGATCGTCGGCGAGAACTCGCGCGACAACGATCTCGACGTCAACGCCGCCAAGCCGAAGAAGCTGACGAACATGCGGGCATCGTCCGCCGACGTCCTCGTGCGGCTGATCCCGCCGCGCCCGCTGTCGCTCGAGCAGGCACTCGAGTTCATCCGCGACGACGAGTCGATCGAAGTCACTCCCAAATCGATCCGCATGCGGAAAGTGGAGCTCTCGGCCTCGAAGCGGCAGACGCTGGTCTCACGCCGCAAGAAAACAGCCGTCGAAGCTCCGACCAGCGCCTAGGACGGCTAGGGTGGCAGCGTGACTGCGGCTGCCGTTGACGTCGATCCGGCCCGCTCGTGGCGGAAGGAGCTCGACGGCTACGCGGCGCCGCGGTTGAGTCGAAGCTTGCTCGATCTCGGCACGTCCGTCGTTCCCTACCTCATTCTGCTGACGGCGATGTTCTTCGCGTTGCGCGTTTCGCCCCTGCTGATGTTGGTGCTCGTGCTTCCGACGGCAGGGTTCCTGATCCGCTCGTTCATCGTCTTCCACGACTGCACGCACGGATCGTTCCTGCGCTCACGACGCGGAAACGACGCGCTCGGGAGTTTCATCGGTTTGCTCGTCTGGATGCCGTTTCGCGGCTGGCAGCACGAGCACGCCGTGCACCATGCGACCTCCGGCGACCTCGACCGTCGTGGCGTCGGCGACATCAAGACGCTGACCGTGGCGGAGTACCACGCGCTCGGCGTCTGGCGGCGTATCGGCTATCGGATCTTCCGGAACCCAATCGTGATGTTCGGTCTCGGCTGGTTGCTCGTGCTCGTGCTCAAGCCGCGCTTCGTCCCGCGCGGATCACGACGGCGGATCCGCAACAGCGTGCTCGGCACCAACCTCGCACTCGCGGTGATCGTCGCTGCCTGCTGCCTGTTGCTCGGCTGGCGCGCCTATCTCATCGTGCAGGGGTCGGTGTTCTTCGTGACCGGCGCGCTCGGGATCTGGCTGTTCTATGTGCAGCATCAGTTCGAGGACGCGTACTGGCAGTCGCACACGGACTGGCGCTACGACCAGGCTGCGCTCCAGGGAAGCTCATATCTGAAGCTGCCGCGGTTGTTTCAGTTCTTCACGGGCAACATCGGCTTCCATCACGTCCACCACTTGAGCGTCGGGATTCCGAACTACAACCTGCAGAAGGCGCACCAGGCAAGCGAGCTCCTGCAGGCGGTGCCGGAGCTGACGCTGCGCGAGGGGTTGCGTGCGACCCGTCTCAAGCTGTGGGACGAGCAGACAAGGCGGCTCGTGACGTTCCGCGAAGCACGCGTTTACTAGCCCTCCTACTCCACGTGGTACCGTGGCCGCACGGCCGCCACTTCGGCGCCGGGAGATTCAGCTTCTCGTTCCTCCTGTCTGCAGGCGTTTCGAGTCTCTCGCATCTCGAACCTGCTTCGTAAGGAAGGAACCATCAAATGAACACGTCATTCACCGCGCTCGGTGTGAGCGCACCCGTCGTCGAGGCGCTGACCCGCCGCGGCATCGGATCGCCGTTCGCAATCCAAGCGCTCGTCTTGCCCGACGCCCTCGCAGGTGTCGACGTCCTCGCGGCGTCGCCCACGGGCTCGGGCAAGACACTCGCCTTCGGAATCCCGATGATCGAGCGCACCGCCGGCGCCGACGGGCATCCGAGCGCACTCGTGCTCGTGCCGACGCGCGAGCTCGCCTCGCAGATCGTCGATGAGCTACGCCCGCTCGCCGCCGCGCGCAAGCTGCGGATCGAGGCCGTCTACGGCGGCAAGTCGATCGCCGCCCAGGCCAAGCGTGCGCAAGGCGCACACATCCTCGTCGCCACCCCGGGTCGCCTGAACGACCTGCTCGAGCGCAGACTCGTCTCGCTCGGATCGACGCGCACCCTCGTTCTCGACGAAGCGGACCGCATGCTCGACATGGGCTTCAAGCCCGACGTCGACCGCATCGTCAGGCAGATCCCGCAGAACCGGCAGACGCTCTTGTTCTCGGCAACGTTCGAAGGTGCGGTCGCCGACCTCGCGCGCTCGTACACGGTCAACGCTTCGCGGTACGCAACCGGCGCCCAGGTCGAGACCGCGGCAGGCGACATCGGGCACGAGTTCGTTGCGGTGACGGCCGACGACAAGCTCGAGCAGCTCGCCGAACAGCTTCGACGCGAGCGCGGCCTCGCACTCGTCTTCGTTCGCACCAAGCACGGCGCCGACAAACTCGCGCGCAAGCTCGTGCGGACGCACGACGTGCGTGCCGCCGTCCTTCACGGAAACATGTCGCAGAACGCGCGCGAGCGTTCCCTTTCGCAGTTCGGATCCGGCCGCGTCTCGACGTTGATCGCCACCGACGTAGCTGCCCGCGGTCTCGACGTCGACGACATCACACACGTGATCAACTTCGATCCGCCGCGTACGGCCGACGACTACGTTCACCGCATCGGCAGAACGGGCCGCGCCGGCCGCACCGGCACGGGCGTGACGCTCGTTCTTCCCGAGCAGCGTCTCGACGTGAGCAGGCTGGCGGGCGCGCTCGGTCATGGGCCTGCGTTTGCCGCATCCGGCATCGAGGTGCCGCGCGGCTCGGCGAAGCCGCTCCGCCGTCGCAGCCGCAGCCGTTAGCTCGGCGACCCGGCGTTCATCGCTTCAGCCATGGCCCCAGAGTGTGGGCGATTTCGGCGCAGCCGCGCGGCGCACTCAACCTCGCGCGAACACGCTTGTTGTCGACGACGACGAGCGTCGGCACCTCCTGGATCCGGAGTCGCTCGACCAGATCGGGACGGTCGGCGACGTCGATCTTGCGCAGCCGAAACGACGCGTGGTTTCGCCGTCGCTGCAGCACTTGCGCCAGAAACCCTTCCACACGCCGCGAGGTTCCGGACGTGTCCGAATAGAAGAAGAGCAGCTGTGGTCGAGCGACCTGAAGCGCTTCGGGAGCGCTCGAGGGCGCAGAGCTGACAGGCGGCACGCGAACCTACCTCCTCATTTGCAGTCTCGACGATTCGAGGGTTCGTCCGTCGGCCGCTCCAGGACCGATCCCGCACCCAGCGATAAGAGCATCGACGGCCCGCACGGCCTGTGCGCCCGGACCGCCGTCACCCCGACTATTACCCGAGGCCCGCACCACTCCAAACGCCGTGGATCTCAGCTCTCGGGTGCCCGGTCCTCTCCCTGTGGCTCGAGCACGAACACCTCGGCCGCCATGTCCGGGTCGAAGCAGACCTGCGACATGAACGCGATCACCGTGCGGCCCATCGCCGCCTCGACCGCCTCGATGAACTTCGGCCGCATCGCCTCCTGGAAGAGGTTGCGCGTTTCGCGAACCGCTTCCGGACGCCCCGCTTCGATCAACGTCTTTTCGACCGGCGTGTAGATGTCGTCGAGAAAGCAGACGACATAGTTGCGCTGGATGATCGTCCTCGCCGTGGTCGCACCACGGCCGTAGTGGTCTCGGTGCAAGCGCGTGATCGCATTCGAAATCGACGCCGCCTGACGTCCACGTCCAGAAACTTCACTCGCCATCTCAGACCCGCTAACCCCGCCCCCCGGAAACGATGTGAGCCCGCGAGGAGGAAGGAGCGGAGTGGCGACCAAGCGGACGGTAGCGCCATCCAGCGTAGCCCCGACTGCGACGAACCGATAACTTTTCGGCCGGCGGCAGTCCCTGCTCCGTGAGGTCAACGAGCGAATCGACGCACTCGCGCAAGGCTTCGGGCTCCAAGACGAGCTGACAATTCACCTCGCCGCGGCGGGTAGCGAACCCGGGCCGCGACGGACCCGGGTTCGCACCCTGCGTTCGACTACTTCTTGCTGACCGCCGTCGTCAGCGACGCGACGTTGTTGCTCAGATCGGGGTCGGGCGTCGACGCGCTCGCCGCGCGAGCGGCGATCGCAACCGTTCCACCTTTGCCGTTCAAGGTGATCTTGAGCGTGACCGTGTCGATTGCCGCAGCGCCTGCGGCGAGATCGCCGAGGTTGCAGCTGATCGTCCCCGACGTCGCGCCCGATGACGGATGCGTGCACGTGCCGTGCGTCGTGCTGACACCGACGAACTTGGTCCCGTTCGGCACCTGCAGCGTGAGGCTCACGCCGAGCGCCGTCGACGGTCCGAGGTTCGCGACCGTGATGACGTACGCGTTCTGCGATCCCGACACGGCCGACGTCGGGCCGCCGATGTTCACGCGCACGTCAGCACCGGCAGCCGTTCCCGAGCCCCCGAGCGGGACCGTGTCCGGGCTGCTCGCGGCGTTGCTCGAGATGCTCAGGCTGGCGCTCCGCGATCCGAGAGCGGTCGGCGCGAAGCGGACGTCGACCGTGCAGCTCGCCGTCGTCCCCGCCGGGATGCCCGCACCCGAGCAGGTGTCGTTCGCGAGACTGAAATCGCCGCTGTTCGCGCCGGCGATCATCAGCTCGAGCACGAGCGGCTGGCTTCCCGCCGCTGCGGTGTTCGTGATCGTGACTGTTTGCGCATCGCTCGCCGTGCCTAGGGACTGGTCGCCGAAGGCGACGCTTGTCGGGCTCACCCCGAGAGCCGGCGGAGGAGGTGGCGGCGCGGCAATCACGATCGTCTCGTCGACGTCGGCGTAGGCGCCGCTATCGCCAGTCGCCCTGACCATGAACGAGTAGGTGCCCGGCGTTACCGGCGTTCCCCACAGCCTTCCAGTGATCGGTTCGAGGTTGAGGCCAGGGGGCGTCAGTCCGAACACTGTGAACGCGATCCCCGAATCGCCGGATGCCGAGTAGCTGAAGCTGTACGGCACATACACCTGACCATCCGGCGCACCCCCGGAGATCACGATCGTCGGCAGCGTGGAGGAAGGCGAGTCGCACTGGATCTCGATCCCCTGGAGGTCATCGAATTGCGACACCCAGCCTGTCAGACCTGTGAGCACTTGGCCGTCCGGACAGTCGTAAGGCCCATCGTCAACCCCCGCGGCGGAGCCGAGCGCGGATACGGCCGTGCTGGTCGCGCCACCAAGGTCGGACGCTCGGCAGCGCAGTGACAGCTGGCGGAGGGGACTCGATTCGGCGTCGCTCTGCTCGACGCCGACGATGCCCACTCCGACCTCTCCCGTGCCGCAGGCTGTTTCCGCGTCCCCGAAGTATGCGGAGCCGATCGCTGGCACGTCTGTTCCTCCACCGCAGCGCGCGCCTGCAGCCAAAACTGCTCCGGCGTTATCGGTGTCACCGAGTACCCCCGTGACCGCCTCGCCGTTGGGGCACACCGTCGATGCGAAGTACGCAGTCGACGTGCCGAGGATCCCATCACCGATGGCGGCATCGGCGGTGCCGATGAAGAGCACAGTCGTACCCACCGCGACGGTCGCGCAGATTGCGACCACGCGACGAAGATGCGTTCTCATTTCTGTTCCCCCTCTCAGGTCGGCACCGACACGGGGTCGGCCCGGACGATGACGGTGTCGGCGACGGCGACGATCTCGTCGACCGGAAGCGTTGCGGCGTAGGCGTGACGGCGGATCGCCTCCGGGCTGGAGGCCTGGTAGATGCAGACCGTGCCGAGCGAGCCGTCCGCCTCGGCGAGGACGTAACTGCGAATCCAGCGGACGTCGTCGGCCATCTCCTCACCTGCGTCCGTCGAACGCCGGGCTGCTTCCTTCAGTTCGTCCGCGGTGCGCCACCCGTTGCGGCGCACGATGACGTACGTCTCCATCGCGCTACCTCCACGTCGATTTCCTTCCAGCGACGGTAGGCGCGGGTCGCGGCCGCGACATCGGCGCGACCACTCAGGTTGGCGAGGGACGTTACCTAGCTTGCGACAGGCCGAGAGCCGCTGCCTTGACGGCCGCCTCCTGGCGGTTGTCGGCACCGACCTTGCGGAGGATCGCGGACACGTGGTTGTCGACCGTGCGGTGCGAGAGGAAGAGCCGCTGCGCGATCTCCGCGTTGCGCAAGCCTTCCGAGACCAGCGCGAGGATCTCGCTCTCGCGCGCGGTCAAGCCCGCGGCATTGCTGCGCGTCGACGCCCTCGGGCCGCGCGGGATGTCCCGCGCGCCAAGCGCGCGCAGCCGGCGCGCGACGATGGCAGCCGCAGGCCCTGCTTCCAAACGTTGCAATTCCTCGAGCGCCTGTCGGAGGTGGTCTTCGTCCCCGGAATCGGCGAGCGCCAGCGCAGCCTCGTACGGGCAGCCGATCCGCGTCCACTCCCTTGCCGCCTCCAGCGGTCTGCCCGAGACCTGCGCCGCGAACGGACCGCGCAGCTTTACCGAAACGTCGTCACGAAGTCCCACGCGCCTGCGCCAGGAGAGGAGCTCGCTGGCCCGCCACACCGACTCTCGTTCCACGGCGAGCTCGAGCGCTTTTGCGGTCGCCTCTGCGACCTCGCCGTCGCGCCCGAGCAGCCATGCCGCCTCGGCCTTCGCAACCGCGACCGGGCAGATGCGCGGGAGCTCACCGGTCGGTTCCGCGAGCGCCCAGGCCTCGTCGAGCAATATCCCAGCCTCGGGATCGCCCCTGCGCGCTCTCACAAGCGCCAGCACGACCAGCGTAAGGATGCGCGGCGTCGTCGATGTCCGAGGCACTCGCAGCACGGCGTTCGCGGCGCCGACGGCGTCGTCCCAGTTACCCCTGTCGAGCGCGACGCGGGCTGTGTGCGCCAGGACATAAAGCCGCTGCAGCTCGAAACCGTGGTTGCTGCAGTACCGGAGACCCGCAGCCAGATGGCGGTCCGTGATCGCGTAGTTACGGACCACCGACGCAGGCCCGAGCAGGTTGAGGTAGACGCGGCCGATCTGACCGACGAGGCCCAGGTCGGCGGCGCGCGCGAGGACATCCTCGAGGCGTGCCTGACCGTCCGGAGCTCCCTCGAGCACCTCGATGCCACCGATATCGGTCGTCGCCCTGACGACGACGTCCTCCGCTCCCAACTTCTTGCCGAGCTCGATCGCACGGTCCGCCCACCGTCTCGCCTCCCGGCGCTCGTCGGCGTCCTTGAGGAGGCTGCCGAGATTGGAGTACGCGCGGGCGAGCTCGCGGCTAGGCGGAACCGTCTCGAGCAGCGAAACCGCTTCCCAGCCGTCGCGCGTGCAGTGCTCGATGTAGCCGGGACACCAGCCGACGTCCGATCGGATCCGTAGCGCATCGCCTTCGCGCAAGCGGTCGCCGATCGACCTGTACTCCTCGATCGCCTGCGTTGCCGCAGCCAGCGAATCGTCGTACTGGTCGGCGATGTAGGACGAGTTCGCCCGCTTGATCTGCAGATCCCCGCGCTCGCCGGGCGTCAGGTGCTCGCCGTATCGCAGCGCGCGGCGAAACTGCGCGGCGGCCTCACGATGCGCGCCCGCCGCAGCGGCCGCGTCCCCCGCAGGCGGAGCGAAGCGAATAGCTGCCTCGGCATCGCCGGCGGCATCGGCGTGATGCGCGAGGCGCGCAACATCTGGTGCGTCGGCGTCGGCGAGAGAAGCGAGTGCTGCGCGATGGAGACGCAGCCGGCGGTGCGGCTCCAGTGACTGTTCGATCGCGATGCGCGCAAGCTCGTGACGGAACGAAACGGCCCCCGCCTCGACCTCGACGAGCATCCCGGCACTCAGACACTCGTGCAACCCCGACACGTGCTCGCCGGCCACCGCCTCGAGCAGCCACAGCTCCATCTGCGGCGGCGCAATCGCAACCGCGTCGAGCACGTCTTTCGCTTCGTCGCTCAGACGCGCGGCGCGTCCGAGCACTGCGTCGAGCACGGTCGACGGCATCGAGTCCTTGCCCGCCGCGAGCGCCTCGGTCACGAAGAACGGATTGCCGCTCGTTGCGCGGTAGAGCTCGCCGGCGTCGACGTCATACGGCTCTGCGAGCTGTGCGACGGCTTCGGAAGAGAGCGACGCGAGTGGCACGCGCACGAGCGTGAGTCCACTCGCGAACTCGCCGAGCATCACCCTGACCGGATCTTTCGCGTCCAGCGTCTCATCGCGATAGGTGAGGATGATCAGGACGCGATCGGTCGCGATCCGCCGCGACACGAGCCTGAGCACATCGAGCGTCGCCTCGTCGGCCCAATGGATGTCCTCCACTACGAGCACTGTCGGCGCGTGCCGGCGGAGCTCGTCGATCAGAAGCGCCGCGACCTGATACGGGATCGGGTCACCGCGAAGCGTCTCTGCAAGCTCCGGGCCGCCGTGCGCTGCGACGTCGTGAAACGGCCCGAGCGGCCGCGGCGTGAACAACGGGTCGCAGGCGCCACGCAAGATCGTCGCCGCACCGGCCGTCTCCGCACAGAACCGCTCGATCAGCGCCGTCTTGCCGCCGCCGGCTTCCGCCGTGACGAGCACCACGCGCCCTCGGCCCGCGTCCGCCTCGATCAGCGCGGCCTCGAGCGCGGCAAGCTCGCGCTCACGTTCGACGAGCCCGCGCACCCCCGGCGAGTTCATGCCCTGGATCGTGACCCATCGGCCGGGCCGCGGCAAGCAGCCAAGCCGGAAATCGGCAGGTTTCGCTCAACCGTCCCAGTGGGGACAACCAGCGACGAGTGACGATTACGTCGGAAACGGCTGCGTCCGGCGTCGCCGCGGAGCAGCTTTACGAGCGGTACAGCGACAAGATCTACCGCTACTGCCTGTGCCGCCTGCGCAACCGCGAGGAGGCGGCCGACGCCACCCAGAACACGTTCCTGCGTGTGTACCTCGCGCTCGAGAAGGGCGTCGTGCCGCAGTACGAGGCGAGCTGGCTCTACAAGATCGCGCACAACGTCTGCCTTTCGCTGATCGAGTCGTCCGGACGGCGCGCGCTCGTCGAGTCACCGCGCGATCTCGACAGCCTCGACGACGCGGTGCTCGCAGCGCCCGCGAGCGAGCACGAAGCGGTCGAGGAACTCGCGGAGGCGCTCGCGGCGCTGCCGCACAACCTGCGCCAGGCGATCCTCCTGCGCGAATGGCAGGGACTCAGCTACACGGAGATCGCCGCGGCAATGGACACGACGGTGTCCGCCGTCGAAACGCTCCTCGTCCGCGCGCGACGCGAGCTCAAAGCGACGCTCGAGCGTAACGGCGCGCGTCTCCGCGGCGCCGCCGTCGCACTGTTCGACGTGCCCGGATTGCGCGGCCTGCTGTCGGGAGGCCTTGGCAAGGTCTCGGCCGGCGCCGCGCTCGTCGCGGTCGGCGGCTCCGGGATCGCGGCCACGTACGCGTTCTCGGGCACGCCATCCTCCCCGCCCGCCCGCCCGGCACCGGCAATCGCACGACCGGCGTCGGTTGCCTTTGTGAGCGCCACGACGGACACCGCCGGAGCGCGTCTCCCGCGCGAGCGCACCATTGCCGATTCGCGCTCGCCACATCGTGTCGCGACTACGGTTGCGCGTCGCCCGGGCGTTGCGCGTCCGCCCGCGGCCGCACCTCCTCCGGCGACGGCAACCGTGCCCGACGTCACGGTGTCGTCGCTGCCGGCGAGCGTGCCGACGCTGCCTTCCGTGCCGACGACGACGCTCGCACAGACGGTGACCGCGCCTGCGCTACCGGTGACGGCGCCGACCGTCACCGTCGCGGCGGTCACGGTCCCGGCAATCACCGTCTCAGCGGTCACGACCCCGGCGATCACAGTCACCGTCCCGTAGCCACTGCTCCAAGCGGTGGCCGGGGGCAAGCGCGAGCCCCGGAGCGGCGAGCGGAAGCGCCCGGTATTCCACGGCGGTCAGCGGAACGCGGCTGTCGCAGGCGACATCGCCGCACTCGCAGAGGAACGGCAGAGCCCCTTTGTTCGTCTTGTCGCGGTCGATGACCCCTCCTACGCGCCGAGACCCGCGCAGGCGCAGAAAACCTGCATGCAGGTTTTCTCGGATACCACGGTCTCTTGCTGCGAGCGTGACGAAAACTCCAACGAGCGCCCCAAAGGGAGAAGCCCCATGAAAGAACGGGTGGCAATCGTGTTCATGACGTTGAACGTCATGGCGACCCTCGCCCTCGGCGGCGCGATCGCGTACGACTTTTCGCATCGTCACGGAACGACGACGCTGCAATCCGCCGCCTCCGGGGTGGAGGGGCAGTCCTACACGGCGAGCCCGAGCAGCGCCACGCCTTCGGCGACGCCGGTGCCGTCGTCGAGTGGCGGCTCGGTCGCAACGCCCGTCGCGAGCGGCGGCAGCACACCGAGCGTGCAGAGCTCCTCCCCGGTCGCGCAGAAGAGCGCGTCGTCCAAGTCGAGCTCAGGCGGCCAGTCCTCGAGCTCGAGCCCGCCGACGGGGAGCTCGGGAGGCGGCGGCTCCACCACCACCACAACCGGCCAGACCACCACGACCCAAAGCGCGGCCCCGGGCGTCAACCACGGGACGATCACAGTCGGCGGCATCTACGACGAGACCGGGCCGATCGACGCAACGGTCGAGCGCGACACCGTTCGCGCGTACTTCAACCTCGTCAACGCGCAGGGCGGAGTCAACGGCTACAAGTTCCAGCTGATCGACTGCGACTCGAAGTACGACCCGTCGTCTGCGCATCAGTGCGCGCAGAAGCTGATCAGCCAGGGCGTGCTCGCGATCGTCGGATGGCTGTCGCTGTCGGGCGAGCAGAGCGAGACCCCGTACCTCACCCAGCAGGGCGTTCCGATCATCGGCGGGCTCGGCGTGCCTGCCGAGTACCAATCGCCGCTGTCGTACCCGACGACGCCGAGCCTCGTCACCGACGGAACCGCACTCGGCACACACGCCGGCCAGATCGGCCTCAAGAAGCCGGGCGTCATCTTCCTCAACGCGAACTTCATCCAGCCTGTTGAGCAGTCGTTCCTCGCGGCGATGAAGAAGCAGGGGATCTCGCCGGTCGACGTCGAGACGGTCGACGCGACGAAGGCGGACTACACCGACATCGTGCTCAAGTTCCAAACGAGCGGCGCGCAGTCGGTCGCCGCATTCCTCGACCCGTTCTCGTACGCGCGCCTGTTCCAGGCGATGGAGCGGCAGAACTGGAAGGTGCCGTTGCTTGGCGGCGGGCTCGACAAGGCATCGGCGAACCGGCAGTACGACTCGGGCTGCGGATCGGGTTGCGCAGTGTTCGGGGCAGACTCGGCGACGCCGGTGCTCGAGTACCTCGACCACACGTCGACGCCGGCGATCGCGCAGTACTTGAACGCAGTGCGCACGTACTTCCCCGGGCAGTACGGCGCGCTCGACGCGTACTCCACCTACCAGTGGCTGGCCGCCGAGGTGTTCGTGCAGGCGGTGAAGAGCATCGGCAACAACCCGGTGAATCGCCAGAGCATCGTGAACGCGCTCAACGGCTTGCACAACCTCGACGACGGCGGCATCACGCAGCCGATCTCGTACGGCAGCGGAAACCACGACCCCTTGCACTGCCTGCAGTGGTTGCACAACTACAACGGCCAGTGGCGGACGACGTCTGGGTGGAACTGCTTCTAGGTGATGAGCGTGCTCGCCGCAGCCGACTGGAGCCTGTTTCCGGGCTACACCGTGATCGGGATCACGCTCGGCGGCATCTACGCGCTGGCGGCGATCGGCCTCGTCCTGATCTATCGCGTGTCGGGCGTTCTCAACTTCGCGCAGGGCGCAGTGTCGATGTTCAGCGCCTTCGTCGCCTACCAGGTCTCGACGGTCTGGGGAGTGCCGGCGTTGGTTGGGCTGCTCGCCGCAATCGTCGCCGGCGGAGCGATCGGCTACGTCATCGAGCGATTCACGATTCGTCCGCTCGCCGGCCGCTCGGCGTTGAGCAAAGTCGTCGTGACCATCGGGTGGCTGCTCGTGCTGCAGACGGCCGCAGGCTTGCTCTGGGGGCAGACGGCCTATCACCGGCCGGTGCAGCTGGTGTCCATCCACGGTTTCACGTTCCCCGGCACGTCCGTAGTCGTCGGCTGGGACGAGTTCACCACGATTGTCGTCGCGCTCGCTCTCGCGTTCGGCACCGCCGCGGTACTCCGCTGGACGACGTTCGGTACCTCGATGCGAGCGGTCGCCGACGATCCCACCGCGGCGCGGCTGTGGGGAATCAACGTGAACCGCGTCATGGCGGTGTCGTGGATCGCCGGCTCCGCGATGGGGGCGATCGCGGGAGTCCTGATCACGCCGCGCATCAACTTCGACCCGATCTCGCTGACGATCGTCGTGATCGACGCGTTCACCGCCGCGCTCATCGGACGGCTCACGAGCCTGTCCTGGACGGTGGTCGGCGCGATGTTCCTCGGGCTCGCCGAGACCTACCCGCGCATCTTCTCCTCGACCGCCGGCACCGGCCAAGCGGTGACGTTCGCACTCGTCTTGTTGACGCTCGCGATTCTCTTCCGCCCCGGGGCGCGTTTCGCGAAGCACATCTCCGCCGCTGCAAAGGAGTACGCGCCGGTTCCCGCCGCCGACAACCCTCCGGTCCGGCTCGTCGTCGTCGGCACCGCCATCGGCCTTGCGGTCGTGGTCCCGGTGCTGCTGTCGAGCTACTACCAGTCGCTCGCGGCGTACTCCCTGATCATCGGGTTGATCGTGCTGTCGCTCGTCGTGCTGACCGGGCTCGTCGGCCAGGTCTCGTTCTGCCAGTACTCCTTCGCGGCGATCGGTGCGTTCACGGTGGGGTCGCTCGTCGGCGGCCACGGCTGGAGCTTCTGGCCGGCCCTGGTGCTGGGCGTCGCCTGCTCGGTCGCGGTCGGCGTGCTGGTCGGGATCCCGGCGCTGCGGTTGTCAGGCTTGTTCCTGGCGATCCTGACGATCGCGGTCGCGTTGTTCTTCGACAAGTTCCTGCTCGCGCCCGGCACGTGGGACGGATTCTCGGGCGGCATCTCCTCCTGGACGGTGAGCCGCCCGAGTTTCCTCGGCATGTCGCTCGCGGGTGCCTATGCCTTTTATCTCTTCACCCTTTGCGTGTTCCTCCTCGCCGTGCTCGGCGTGTGGAACCTCAGCCGGTCGAAGACCGGTCGTGTGCTGCGCGCGATCCGGAACTCGGAGATCGCAGCCGCGACGAGCGGCGTGAACCTGACCGCGTGGAAGCTCGCCGCGTTCGGCGTGTCGGCCGGGCTTGCCGGTCTTGCAGGCGGCCTGCTCGCCGCCGGCATCGGATCCGTGAGCGCCGGGGCGTTCACATTCCAACAGTCGCTCGCCGTGTTCGCGATCGCGATCGTGGTCGGCGTCCGCTCGGTCGGCGCGGCAGCCGTCGGCGGGATCTTCCTCATCTTTGGGCCGGAGCTGCTCACCCACACGCCGCTGTCGACGCTGTGGTTCCCGCTGATCGTCGGCGCGATCCTGATCGTCCAGGTCATCCTCACGCCGCAGGGCGTCGTTCCGGATTGGCAGGAGCGCTTCCGCCGGCACTTCCCGGTGGCAGCGCGCTTCCCCGCCGAGCCTGCGCCCATCGCGCTGCCCGGCGTGCCCGCGAGCGAGGCGCCCACGATGGTGAAGGTCGGATGACGCCGCTACTGCAGGCGCACAGCGTCTCGATGAGCTTCGGCGGCGTGCACGCGCTGTCGGATGTGTCCTTCACGCTCGACGAAGGCGAGACCCTCGGGCTGATCGGTCCGAACGGCGCTGGCAAGACGACCCTCTTCAACTGCATCACGGGCGTCGTCGCCGGCTATCGCGGTTACATCGTGTACGACGGTCGCGATCTCAGGTCGCTGAAGCCGCACCAACGCGCGCGAATGAAGATCGCGCGCACCTTCCAGAACCTCGAGCTGTTCGACGAGCTCAGCGCGCTCGACAATCTCTTGCTTCCGCTCGACGCCTCCTCGCGGCGCGGCGTGATCAGCGATCTTCTGCGGCTCCCCGGAACGGCGTTCGACGAACGCGCCGCGCAGGAGAAAGCACGCGCGATCTTGCACTTCCTCGAGCTCGGCACGTATGCCGACACGCCTGCCGGCGACCTGTCCGTCGGCCTGCAGCGACGTCTCGAGATCGCGCGCGCGCTGTGCGTCGAGCCGCGTCTGTTGCTTCTCGACGAACCGGGTGCAGGACTCGACGCGCGCGAGACGTCCGAGCTGGCTCATGTCCTCGCATCGGTCAGGGCGCGCTTCAAGGTCACGATGCTCGTCGTCGACCACGACATGGCGCTGATCATGCGCATCTGCAATCGCATCTACGTGCTCGACAACGGG
>Ga0157369_10005302_pt1 | contig 15025 bp, 8 predicted proteins | sample C25metaG_FD_113461 | JGI IMG/M metagenome (GOLD analysis project Ga0157369, IMG submission 113461) | Corn rhizosphere microbial communities from Kellogg Biological Station, Michigan, USA - C2-5 metaG | ecosystem: Host-associated > Plants > Roots > Rhizosphere > Soil | place: USA: Michigan... | reverse complement strand
CATATCTGCCGCACCGCGACCAAACAGCAGGCCGTCACGAATGGTAGGTTCGAAAGGTGGGTTGATCCAGCGGTCGACATCGCCCGCCGGGACAACGTCCGTATGACCGGCAAACGCCAGCGTCTCTCCCTGGCCGCGCCATGCCCAGAAGTTCTGCGTGTCGCCAAAATCCATCGGCTCGACGGTGAAACCGATAGCGCGCAGGCGTTCAATCATCAGCGCCTGGCATCCCGCATCATCGGGACTCAGAGAAGGGCGACGAATAAGCTGCTGCGTCAGCTCAATAACCGGGCATGACATAAACTACACCTCGTGAATAAACTTCCCATAACTGGATTCATTGAAACCCAGCAGCATAGGCTTACCGGGCGCGCAGAGCAATGGGCGTTTGATAATTGCTGGCATTTCAACCATTAAGGTAATCGCCGTTTCGGCGTCAACGACTGCCGCGCGCTGCGCTTCATCCAGCTTGCGCCAGGTGGTTCCGCGCGTATTCAGCAGCGCTTCCCAGCCAAGCTCTGCGACTGCGGGGCGCAGTAGATCTGCATCAATCCCGTCGACGCGGTAATCATGAAAGCGGTACTCCACCTGCTCAGCCTCCAGCCAGCGGCGGGCTTTCTTGATGGTGTCGCAATTTTTGATGCCGTACATGGTGATCATGTTGAATCCTTTTGTCTCTTCTTTGCCTTATTCGAACAGAAAATTAGAATAACGGAATCTAATTCGAATATCATTCGCGTGGTAATAATAATTCACTTAACGGTGAGTTGAGTAATTTTAGTTAATTAACTTTTGAACGGCGCTAGTTCATCGCCTAATAACAAAACTAAAGATTTATCTGACAATGTGATCGCCATTTCATTTAGCCCTCAAGTTTTTGGAAAATATTGCCGTTAATCACAGTATGAGGCCGCAGAGCGGCGCATAGTAAGCCCAAGCCAAAGAGAAATGCCCGGTAAAGAGCGATTGATTCGATTGGTTTAAATAGCTTCACAGCGCATCCGGGCATTGAGTAGAATGGCCGTAATAATAAGAGAGGTAGTTATGATTGAACACGAAATGGGGAACTGGAAAGATTTTATCGAAGGCATGCTTCGTAAATAATTTTCAGACGAATGATTGAGCAGTGACGGCTTAATAATAATATCCACGTAAAAAAGGCGACCTGAATCCAGTCGCCTTTTTTGTTGCCCGCGATTAGCGCGGTTTCGCCTTCAGCGGGAAGCGGCGGCGCACCAGCACAAAGAAGAGCGGGACAAAGAAGATCGCCAGCACCGTGGCGGAAATCATCCCGCCCATTACCCCGGTGCCGACCGCGTGCTGGCTGCTTGAGCCTGCACCGGTGCTGGTCGCCATCGGTAGCACGCCAAACACAAACGCCAGCGAGGTCATCAATATTGGCCGCAGACGCTGGCGACAGGCGTGCAGCGTTGAGGCGAGCAGATCTTCGCCGCGGGCATTCATCTCGTTGGCAAACTCAACAATCAGAATCGCATTCTTCGCCGAGAGGCCAATCACTGTGAGCAGCCCCACCTGGAAGTAGACATCGTTCTCCAGCCCGCGCATCCAGGTTGCTACCAGCGCGCCAATCACGCCCAGCGGCACCACCAGCATCACCGAGAAGGGCACCGACCAGCTCTCATACAGCGCGGCCAGACAGAGGAAGACCACCAGCAGCGAGACGGCGTAGAGCGCAGGCGCCTGCGCGCCGGAAAGCCGCTCCTGATAGGACATCGCCGTCCACTCAAGGCCAAAGCCGGTCGGCAGCTGACGCACTAATTTTTCCATCACATTCATAGCCGTACCGGTACTGACGCCCGGCGCGGCTTCGCCGACTATCTCTACCGCCGCATAACCGTTGTAGCGCTCAAGACGCGGCGAGCCGGTTTGCCAGTGCGAGGTGGCAAAGGCGGAGAAGGGCACCATTCCGCCGCTGCTATTGCGGACATACCAGCGGTTAATGTCATCCGGCAGCATGCGGAATTTCGCCGCCGACTGCACATAGACCTTCTTCACGCGGCCGCGATCCATAAAGTCGTTAACGTAGCTGGAGCCCCAGGCGGTCTTCAGCGTGTCGTTAATATCATCAATCGAGACGCCCAGCGCCTGCGCTTTGCGCTGGTCGATATCAATCTGCAACTGCGCGCTGTCATCGAGGCCGTTGTGGCGCACGCGGGTCAGAGCCGGATCCTGCGAGGCGAGCTGAATCAGCTGGTCGCGCGCTGCCATCAATGCATCGTGACCGGCACCGGCGTGATCTTGCAACTCCATATCAAACCCGGCAGAGCTGCCCATACCGCTGATCGCCGGCGGGCTACCGGCAAAGACGCGCGCCTCTTTAATGCGGCTAAAGGCTTTGGTGGCGCGCTCGATAATGGCAAAGGCGCTGCCGTCCGTGGGATCGCGCGACTCCCAATCCTTCAGGCGAATAAACAGCCGGGCAACGTTTTGCCCGTTGCCGCCGGGGCCGGAACCGACGGTGGCGAACACCGACTGCACATTCTCTTTTTCATGAGTGAAGAAGTACTTTTCGACCTTCTGCACCACCTTCAGCGTCTGCTGCTGCGTTGAACCGCTCGGCAACTGAATGGAGGTGGTAAACATGCCGCGATCCTCCAGCGGCAGAAACGAGGTAGGCAGGCGCATAAACAGCAGCACCATCCCGCCAATCAGCAGCAGATAGAGCAGGATCCAGCGCAGAGCGTGGTGCAGGATTTTACCCACCGCATTTTGATAGCGGTCGGCATTACGGTTGAAAACGCGGTTAAAGGCACCGAAGAAGCCTTTCTGCCCGTGCTGCTCGCCTTTGTGCAGCGGCTTAAGCAGCGTGGCGCAGAGGGCAGGTGTCAGGATCATCGCCACCAGCACCGAGAGCACCATCGCTGAAACAATGGTGATGGAGAACTGGCGATAGATAGCTCCGGTGGTGCCGCCGAAGAAGGCCATCGGCACAAACACGGCGGAGAGCACCATCGCAATGCCGACCAGCGCGCCCTGAATCTGCCCCATTGACTTGCGCGTCGCCTCGCGCGGCGAAAGACCCTCTTCGCTCATAATGCGCTCGACGTTCTCCACCACCACAATCGCATCATCCACCAGCAGGCCGATGGCGAGCACCATCGCAAACATCGTCAGGGTGTTGATGCTGTAGCCAAAGGAGTAGAGCACGCCAAAGGTGCCCAGCAGCACCACCGGCACGGCGATAGTCGGGATCAGCGTCGCGCGGAAGTTCTGCAAAAAGAGGTACATCACTACAAACACCAGCACAATCGCTTCGAGCAGCGTCTTCACCACGTCAATGATTGAGGCTTTAACAAACGAGGCGGTTTCATAGGCCACTTTGTACTCAAGGCCGTGAGGGAAGTAGTGCGACAGCTCATCGAGCCGCTGGAGTGCCAGTTCTGCCGTCTCCATCTCATTCGCCCCGGAAGCCAGTTTCACCCCCAGCCCGGAGGCAGCTTTGCCGTTATAACGGCTGAGATAGTCATACTTCTCCGCACCCAGTTCAACGGTTGCCACATCGCCAAGACGCACCTCCGAGCCGTCAGGATTGACGCGCAAGGTGATAGCGCGAAACTGCTCCGGCGTCTGTAACAGCGACTGCGCATTAATGGTGGCATTCAGCGCCTGGCGGTCAACGGAGGGCGTACCACCCAGTTGACCAACGGCAATCTGCGCATTCTGTGAGGCGATAGCGCGGGTCACATCGCCGGTGGTGAGTTGATAACTGGTGAGCTTCGACGGGTCGAGCCAGATGCGCATGGCGTACTGCGAGCCGTAGGCGTCGATATCGCCGACGCCGTTGACGCGGCTTAACGGGTCCTGAATGTTACTCGCCACATAGTCAGCTATATCTTGCTTATCCATCGACCCATCGGTGGAGACAAACGCGATGGTGAGGATGTTGGTATCGCCGGTTTTGCGCACCGTCACCCCCTGGTTCTGTACGGTCTGCGGCAGCTTGCGCATCGCGGACTGCAACTGGTTTTGCACCTGCTGCACCGCTTCATCGGGATCGGTACCGGCGCGGAAGTTCAGGGTGATCGACGCCTGGCCCGTGGCGCTGCTTTGCGAGGACATATACATCAGGTTATCGAGCCCGGTCATATTCTGCTCAATCACCTGCGTGACGGTATTTTCCAGCGTCTGCGCCGACGCACCGGGGTAGTTGGCGGTGATGCGCACATTTGGCGGCGCTAAATCGGGGTATTGCTCAACGGGCAGTGAGCTAATGGCGAGCGCCCCGGTCAGACAGATCAGGATCGCCAGCACCCACGCGAAAATGGGGCGATCGATAAAAAAGTTCGCCATCAGAAACAGGACCTCATATTGCTGCGCATGATTAGGGGGAGAATAACCGCCTCAATGTAGCGGTAATAGCGACACCAATCGTGGAGAAATAAAGGAGAAAGTGTAAATTATCATGCCCGATTGAGGCATCACGAGGCAGATCGCAATTTAAGCCAAATTTTCTCCTGCGCGAACCCACTCTCAACATCGATTCTTTACCTTTACTTAGCTTCCGTCCAGCGGAGAGACGGTTACAGGGACTGTAGACCATCCGGCGCAATTGCGCAGGTCTGCTACTTTTCTGAAAAGCAGAGATAAATTGATCTGCTACATGTTCGTGACAAATAGATAACCTTTCTGTGCAAATGGACATTGCCTGCCCGCAGGCACCCCGGTAAATAGAGTAGTCATATAAAAGATAAGGTTTATCCAGCCAATCAAGAAGGGTGCCATGAACCGTTTTATTATGGCGAATAGCCAACACTGTATTGGATGTCATGCCTGCGAAGTGGCCTGCGTAATGGCGCACAACGACGAGCAGCATCCCCTTACCCCTGATGTGTTTTACCCACGTATTACCGTTATCAAACATCCCCGGCACAACAGCGCGGTGACCTGTCACCACTGCGAAGCCGCCCCCTGCGCGCGCAGCTGCCCGAACGGTGCCATCACCCGCGTCGATGATGCGGTGCAGGTTAATCAGCAGAGATGCATCGGCTGCAAATCCTGCGTTGTCGCCTGCCCGTTCGGCACGATGCAGGTGCTGGTAACGGGTGCAGAAGGGCAGGTGAAAGCCACCGCTCATAAATGCGATCTCTGCGCGCAGCGCGCAGCAGGCCCGGCTTGCGTGGAGAACTGCCCGGCGGATGCGCTCACCGTAGTTAATGCTGAAGCACTGGCAAAGATGGCGAAAGCGCGGCGATTGCGCACCGCCAGCCAGCAGGCGCTGCCGTGGCACGATGTTCCGGCGCACAACGACAGCAAAATGCGCCAGCTGCGTAATAGTGCCGCGCGCGGCGAGCCGGATAAGCTGGCGATTGCGGCGCGGAAAACGGGCTTTGATGAGATCTACCTGCCGTTTCGACCCGCGCAGGCGCAGCAGGAGGCGCAGCGCTGTTTAACCTGCGGCGAGCACAGCATCTGCGAATGGCGCTGCCCGCTGCATAACCATATTCCCCAGTGGATTGATCGCGTAAAAGCGGGTGATATCGTCGCCGCAGTGGAGCTGTCGCACCAGACCAACTGCCTGCCGGAGATCACCGGCCGCGTCTGCCCGCAGGATCGTCTCTGCGAAGGGTCATGTACCCTGCGCGATGCCTCCGGCGCGGTCACCATCGGCAATATTGAGCGCTACATCTCCGATCAGGCGCTGGCGCAGGGCTGGCGGCCCGACTTGCGGCAGGTGAAGCCCGTTGATAAACGCGTGGCGATCATTGGCGCAGGGCCTGCGGGGCTGGCGTGCGCCGACGTGCTGGCCCGCCACGGCGTCAGTGCCACCGTCTTCGATCGCCACCCGGAAATCGGCGGCCTGCTCACCTTCGGCATTCCGGCCTTCAAGCTCGACAAATCCCTGCTGGTGCGGCGGCGCGAAATCTTCAGCGCGATGGGCATCCGTTTCGAGCTTAATTGTGAAATCGGCAAAGATCGCTCAATGGAGCAGTTGCTTGAAGAGTTTGACGCGGTGTTCGTCGGCGTCGGCACTTACCGCTCAATGAAAGCCAACCTGCCTAATGAGGATGCGCCCGGCGTCTACGATGCGTTACCGTTCCTGATTGCCAACACCAAACAGCTGATGGGGCTTGAGACCACGGCGGATGAGCCGTTTGTCGACACCGCCGGGCTTAACGTGGTGGTGCTGGGCGGCGGCGATACGGCGATGGACTGCGTGCGCACCGCGCTGCGTCACGGCGCGGCACAGGTCACCTGCGCCTATCGCCGGGATGAAGCCAATATGCCCGGCTCGAAAAAAGAGGTGAAAAATGCCCGCGATGAGGGGGCGAACTTTGAGTTCAATGTCCAGCCGCTCAACATTGAAGTGGATGAAGAGGGCAAAGTAAGCGGCATACGCTTGCAGCGCACGCAGCTCGGCGAGCCAGACGCGAAAGGCCGCCGTCGCCCGGTGGCGATCGCGGGCAGCGAGTTTATTATGCCCGCCGATGCGGTGATTATGGCCTTTGGCTTCAACCCCCATTCGATGCCGTGGTTATCACGCCTTGGGGTGCAGGTGGATGAGTGGGGGCGCATCGCCGCAAGCGTCAACACCCCTTACCGCTATCAGACCACGCACCCGCAGATTTTTGCCGGTGGCGATGCGGTGCGCGGTGCCGATCTGGTGGTCACGGCGATGGCGGAAGGGCGTCATGCGGCGCAGGGGATGCTGGCGTGGCTGGAGGTTAACCCGCCGGAGAAACAGTAACCCACGGCGACAAAGCAGGCCCGGACGCGTACTATAACGCCATTCTGTTTCTCTTCTGGAGCCTGCGATGTCGCTAAAAATCGATGTGATTAAAGATAAAATCCTCTCCGAAAACTACTTTGTCCTGCGCAATATCACCTACGATTTGACGCGTCAGAACGGTGAGGTCATTCGCCATAAACGTGAAGTGTATGACCGCGGCAACGGTGCGACCATTCTGCTCTATAACCGTGAAAAACAGAGCGTGGTGCTTATCCGCCAGTTCCGTGTCGCCATCTGGGTCAATGGCAACGAGAACGGCATGCTGATTGAAACCTGCGCCGGTCTGCTGGACGACGACGAGCCGGAAGTATGCATCCGCAAAGAGGCGGTTGAAGAGACCGGCTATCAGGTGGGTGAGGTGCGCAAAGTGTTCGAACTCTATATGTCGCCAGGCGGCGTAACGGAAGTCGTGCACTTTTTTGTCGCCGAATATAGCGATGCCCAGCGCGCCAACAACGGCGGCGGCGTGGAAGATGAAGATATCGAAGTGCTGGAGCTGCCGTTTGAACAGGCGCTGGCGATGGTGGCAAGCGGTGAGATCCGCGACGGCAAGGCGGTCATTTTACTGCAGTATCTGCAAACTTCCGGTCTGATGGCGTGACGCGTTTTTTCTACCCCCCTACCAACTTTCGCATGAAGCTATCCGATAAATCCGATTGAGCCGGTCAACCGCGGGAGTAAAGATACGCCAGTTTTGCGTCTATTCTTCCGGGGTTGCACCATTCATGCGTTATCGCAGCGTTCTCACTCTCCTTTTCGGTCTCTGCACCGCACCCGCGCTATGGGCTGCGCCCGCACAGAAAACCTTCTCCGACTGGCAAGTAACCTGTAATAACCAGAATTTTTGCGTGGCGCGTAATATCGGCGAACACGCCGGGCTGGTGATGAGCCTTGAGCGCAGCGCCGGGGCGCGTGCCGATGCTGCGCTGCGCATCGATCTCGGCGGTATCGGTATTCCGGCGGGCAAAGCGCCGCCGATTGCCGGGCGGCTGCTGCTTGATGGTCAACCGCTGAAGATGGCCAATACGGAGTGGAAGATCGCGCCGTGGCACCTGATGACCAGTAACCCGCAAACCGTTGCCGCGCTGCTGGAGACTATCCAGGAGGGGCAGACCATCACCCTGCAGAGCGGGCAGGGGCGTATTTCACTTGCCGGGCTGAAAGCCGCGCTGCTGTTTATTGACGCGCAGCAAAAACGCGTCGGCAGTAAAACAGCGTGGATCAAAAAAGGGGGCAGCCCGCCGCTGAGCGTGCCGCCTGCGCCCGCCTTAAAAGAGGTTGTTCACCCCACTGCGGCCCCCGCGCCCTTAACCCACCAGCAACTCAACGATCTGCTTGATTACGGCAACTGGCGAATGAGCAACACCCAGTGCTCCCTCGATCCGGCGCGCCGCCAGGTAAGGGTCTATGCCCTGACCAATGACAAAGCGCTGCTGATGATTGATTGCGAAGCGGGCGCTTACAACGTGGTCGATCTCGCCTGGCTTGTCTCGCGACAAAAACCCTTTATCTCCCGCCTGGTGCGCCTGCGCCTGCCCTTCTCCCCGGATAACGGCAACAGCGAGATGGAACTGATGAATGCCTCGTTTAATGAGAAGAGCCGCGAGCTGACAACGCTGGCGAAAGGGCGAGGCCTCGCAGATTGCGGCGTCGCCAGCCGCTGGCGTTTCGACGGGCAGAATTTCCGCCTCGTGCGTTACGCCCAGGAGCCAACCTGCGACAGCTGGCACGGCCCGGATTCATGGCCAACTTTGTGGGTCACGCGATAAGCGAGTGACGAAACCGCCCCGCGCTCATTATAATCCGCCGGCACAATGCAACCGGGAAGGGAATAATGAAACCTCTGTTTATGCCATGGCTTGCCTTAAGCCTGGCTCTTATCGCCGCTCTGCCCGCCAGAGCTGAACTCACTGCCGCCGATAATAAGGCCATCGCCGCGCAGGTTGAGCGCTGGAACAACCACCTTAACGGCAAGGCCGACGCGGGCGATCTCTATGCCGACCAGGTGAACTGGTTTGGTGAAAACCTCTCCCGCGACGCGGTGCTGCGCAAACAGCAGGCGTTTGCTGCCCGCGCGCCGCACTTCAGCCAGAGCATTATCTCCACGCTTGATATCAACGAAACCAGCGCGGGCGATGTCGAGGTCGACTTTGTCAAACAGGCCGGGCTGGAGGCGAACAAGCGTAAAAATTACCCCGCGCAGTTAATCTTCCTCCATCAGCCAGCGGGCTGGCGCATCAGCGGCGAAACGGATCTGCTCACGCGGCTGAATCAGAAAGAGTCGGCGGTGCAGGGCGCGCTGACCAGGGGCAAATTTGACGGCGTCACGAAAGAGACGGTGTGGGTCAGTGCCCGCGATCCGCACTCCGGCGGCAGCTGTACAGAAGAGGGCGACTGCGACTGCTCGCTGTGGAGCAGCAATCCGGCGATCAAACCCGCCACGCTGCCGCAGTGTATTGACGCGACCGTGGAGACGCTCTCCGGCCTTGACGACAGCGGTCGCGATCGGGTGGTGATCTTCCCGCAGTGGTGGACCAGCGCGTGGAGCGTGGTCTACGTCTACGATATCCAGCAGGGCGAGTGGGTGAAATCTGTACCCTCCTTCCCCTATAACAGCAATGTGCAGGAAGATGACGACGCTACCGCGCTGGTGAAGCGCGATCCGCAGCATCCGGGCTTTGTGCTGGTGAAAAAAGCGCTGTGGGATGAGAAGCAGGAAGAGATTGTCACGCCGCAAGAGAGCGAAGCATTGCAGGTAGTGAAATAAGAGAAAGCGCGCCTGCCGAAGCGGGCGCGCCTGAAGATTACTTCTTAAGCACCGCTTTGGCTTTCGCCACGATGTTCTCAACGGTAAAGCCGAAGTAAGGGAAGAGTTTCTCCGCCGGAGCGGACTCGCCATAGCCGGTCATGCCGACAATCGCGCCCTTCAGGCCAACATACTTGTACCAGTAATCGGCAATCCCGGCTTCCACCGCCACGCGCGCGCTGACATCCGATGGCAGCACTGATTCGCGCCACGCTTCATCCTGAGCATCAAAGATATCCGTGGAAGGCAGCGATACCACCCGCACCTTCACGCCTTCGCTGCTAAGTTGCTCAGCGGCCTTCATGGTGATCTCCATTTCAGAGCCGGTAGCAATCAGGATCAGATCCGGCTTGCCGTCGCTATCTTTCAGGATATAACCGCCTTTGCTGATCGCCTTGACCTGCTCCGGGGTTCGCTCCATCTGCGCCAGGTTCTGACGCGAGAGGATCAGCGCCGTTGGGCCGTTGTGGCGCTCAATCGCCAGTTTCCAGCCGACTGCCGCTTCCACCTGGTCACAGGGGCGCCAGGTGCTGAAGTTTGGCGTCAGACGCAGGCTGGCAATCTGCTCAACCGCCTGGTGTGTCGGGCCATCTTCGCCAAGGCCGATAGAGTCATGGGTGTAGACCATGATCTGCCGCGCTTTCATCAGCGCCGCCATACGCGCCGCGTTACGGGCATACTCAACGAACATCAGGAAGGTAGCGGTGTAAGGCACAAAGCCGCCGTGATGGGCAATGCCGTTGGCAATCGCCGTCATGCCGAACTCACGCACACCGTAGTGAATGTAGTTCCCGGCCGCGTCCTCTTTAATCGAGGTGGAGCCTGACCAGATGGTGAGGTTACTTGGCGCCAGATCCGCCGAGCCGCCAAGCAGTTCCGGCAGTACCGGGCCATAGCTGTTAAGGGTGTTTTGCGACGCTTTACGACTGGCGATTTTCGCCGGGTTAGCCTGCAGGTTATTGATGTACTCGGAGGTGATCTGCTCCCAGTTCTCCGGCAGTCCACCGCTCATGCGGCGTTTGAACTCGGCTGCCAGATCCGGGAACTCTTTCTCCCACGCTGCCAGTTTCTCATTCCATGACTGCTGGGCTTTCGCGCCGCGATCGTGGGCGTCCCACGCCTGATAGATCTCTTTCGGGATCTCGAACGGGCCGTAGTTCCAGCCCAGCTGTTTGCGGGTCAGCGCCACCTCTTCATCGCCGAGCGCCGCACCGTGAGATTCCTCTTTGCCCGCTTTGTTCGGTGAACCAAAACCAATCACCGTGCGGCAGATAATCAGCGTCGGCTTATCTTTCACCTGCTGCGCTTCTTCAATGGCCTTTTTCACCGCTTCCGCAGAGTGACCATCCACTTCGCTAATCACATGCCAGTTATAGGCTTCAAAGCGTTTGGCGGTGTCATCGGTAAACCAGCCTTCGGTTTCGCCATCAATGGAGATGCCGTTGTGATCGTAGAAGCCAATCAGTTTGCCTAAGCCCAGCGTGCCCGCCAGCGAGCAGACTTCGTGGGAGATCCCCTCCATCAGACAACCGTCGCCCATAAAGACATAGGTGTAGTGATCGACAATGTCATGGCCCGGACGGTTAAACTGTGCCGCCAGCGTGCGCTCGGCAATCGCCAGACCGACGGCGTTCGCCAGCCCCTGGCCCAGCGGGCCGGTGGTGGTTTCTACGCCCGGCGTATAGCCAATTTCCGGGTGGCCCGGCGTTTTAGAGTGCAACTGACGGAAGTTTTTCAGCTCTTCGATCGGCAGGTCATAGCCGCTGAGGTGCAGCAGGCTGTAGAGCAGCATCGAAGCGTGACCGTTGGAGAGAATAAAGCGGTCGCGGTTATACCAGGTCGGGTCGGCCGGGTTGTGTTGCAGAAAGTCGTTCCACAGCACTTCCGCGATATCCGCCATCCCCATTGGCGCACCGGGGTGGCCGGAATTGGCTTTTTGCACCGCGTCCATACTCAGGGCGCGAATGGCGTTAGCAAGCTCTTTACGGGACATAGTTCACTCCGTGGCAAAAGGTTAAAGTTTGGCAGCAAGCAGATCTTCGAGTTTGCGCTGGTCGACGGCGAACTGGCGGATGCCGTCAGAGAGTTTCTCAACCGCCATCGGGTCGAGGTTATGTTCCCAGCGGAACTCCGCTTCGGTCATTTTCGCCTGGCGCGAGAAGGTCTGGGACGACGGCACCAGTTTGCGCTCGACGGTGCCTTCATGCTCCTGCAACTCTTGCAGCAGCGCAGGCGAGATGGTGAGACGGTCGCAGCCAGCGAGGGCAAGGATCTGCTCGACGCGGCGGAAGCTGGCGCCCATCACGATGGTCTCGTAGCGGTGCTGTTTGTAGTAGTCATAGATATTGCGTACCGATTTGACGCCCGGATCTTCATCTACCACGTAGGGATCCATCGGTTTGCGGTCGTTGTACCAGTCGTAGATGCGCCCGACGAACGGCGAAATCAGATAGACGCCCGCTTCGGCACAGGCGCGCGCCTGGGCAAAGGAGAAGAGCAGCGTCAGGTTACAGTCGATACCCTCTTTTTGCAGCTCTTCCGCCGCGCGGATACCTTCCCACGTGGAGGCGAGTTTGATCAGAATGCGTGACTTATCAATCCCCTGCTCCTGGTAGAGCTCAACGATACGGCGCGCTTTGGCAATGCTCTTCTCTTTGTCGTAGGAGAGACGCGCATCGACTTCGGTGGAGACGCGGCCCGGAATGCTTTTCAGAATTTCCGCACCGATATTGACCGCCAGTTTGTCGCTCGCTTCCGCGACCTGCTGCTCCTGGGTTTTGCCGCGCGCTTTGCCATACTCCAGCGCGTCGTCGACCAGATGGGAAAAGTGGCCCAGCCCTGCGGCCTTCAGCAGCAGAGAGGGGTTGGTGGTGGCATCTTCCGGCTGGTAATGGCGAATGGATTCGATGTCGCCGCTGTCCGCCACTACGGTGGTGAACTGTTTCAGGCCGTCTAAATAATTCATGAAGATAACTCCTTAAAAAGCAGTGTGTTATTTACGCGCGTCGCATCGCGCTGTTGTCAGGATGAGAGCTGCATAACAAAAAAGCATAGCAGACGCAGCCCTTTACGGGGTTTTGCAGCAGGTAACAAAGATGGGAGATATACGTAACGGTTTTGTTGATGCGATGGTCAGAGTATGGCGACCTTCAAAGTTTATGCCGCCGACAAAGGCCATACTGGTCGGTGCATTGGAGTGTCATCACGCGTTAACACTCTTGACGCTGAAAGCAACGTGAAAGGAACATCTAATGGACGACCAATTAAAACAGAGTGCCCTCGATTTTCACGAGTTTCCCCGCCCGGGTAAGATTCAGGTTTCCCCTACCAAACCGCTGGCGACCCAGCGCGACCTGGCGCTGGCGTACTCGCCCGGTGTTGCCGCTCCCTGTCTGGAAATTGAGAAAGACCCGCTGGCAGCCTACAAATACACCGCGCGCGGCAATCTGGTGGCCGTTATCTCCAACGGCACCGCCGTGCTCGGCCTTGGCAATATCGGCGCGCTCGCCGGTAAGCCGGTGATGGAGGGCAAAGGCGTTCTGTTTAAGAAATTCGCCGGTATTGATGTGTTCGATATCGAAGTTGACGAGCAGGATCCCGACAAACTGATCGATGTGGTCGCTGCGCTGGAGCCGACCTTCGGCGGCATTAACCTGGAAGATATTAAAGCGCCGGAGTGCTTCTACATTGAGGCGAAACTGCGCGAGCGCATGAACATTCCGGTGTTCCACGACGACCAGCACGGCACGGCGATCATCAGCACTGCCGCTATTCTCAACGGCCTGCGGGTAGTGGAAAAGAACCTCTCTGACGTGCGCATGGTGGTTTCCGGCGCGGGCGCAGCGGCCATCGCCTGTATGAACCTGCTGGTGGCGCTGGGGATGCAGAAACACAATATTGTGGTCTGTGACTCGAAAGGGGTGATCTACAAAGACCGCGAGCCAAACATGGCAGAGACCAAAGCCGCCTATGCGGTGGAGGACAACGGCAAACGCACGCTGGCGGAAGTGGTGGCGGGCGCGGATATCTTCCTCGGCTGCTCGGGGCCAAAAGTGCTGACCCCGGAGATGGTGAAAGAGATGGCGCGCCAGCCACTGATCCTTGCGCTGGCCAATCCGGAGCCGGAGATCCTGCCGGATCTGGCAAAATCGGTGCGCCCGGATGCGATCATCTGCACCGGCCGCTCCGATTATCCCAATCAGGTCAACAACGTGCTCTGCTTCCCCTTTATCTTCCGTGGCGCGCTGGATGTTGGCGCAACGGCGATCAACGAAGAGATGAAGCTGGCGGCGGTGCGTGCCATTGCCGAGCTGGCACACGCCGAGCAGAGCGAAGTGGTGGCGTCGGCCTATGGCGATCAGGATCTCAGCTTTGGGCCTGATTATCTGATCCCGAAACCCTTCGATCCGCGCTTGATTGTCAAAATCGCGCCGGCGGTGGCAAAAGCGGCGATGGAGTCCGGCGTGGCGACGCGCCCGATTAGCGATTTCGACGCCTATGTCGATAAGCTCGCCGAGTTTGTCTATAAAACCAACCTCTTTATGAAGCCGATCTTCTCCCAGGCCCGCAGCGCGCCGAAGCGCGTGGTGCTGACGGAAGGGGAGGAGCCGCGCGTGCTGCATGCCACCCAGGAGCTGGTGACGCTGGGGCTGGCGAAACCGATCCTGATTGGTCGCCCAAGCGTGATTGAGATGCGCATTCAGAAGCTGGGGCTGCAAATCCGCGCCGGGGCAGATTTCGAGATTGTAAATAACGAGTCCGACCCGCGCTTTAAAGAGTACTGGACGGAGTACTTCAACATCATGAAGCGCCGGGGCGTAACGCAGGAGCAGGCGCAGCGCGCGGTGATTGCTAACACCACGGTGATTGGTGCCATCATGGTGCATCGCGGTGAAGCGGATGCGATGATCTGCGGCACCATTGGCGAATACCATGAGCACTTCAGCGTGGTGCGCGACATCTTTGGTTATCGCGACAGCGTGCATGCCGCAGGCGCGATGAATGCGCTGCTGCTGCCAAGCGGCAACACCTTTATCGCCGACACCTACGTGAATGAAGATCCGAGCGCCGATCAGCTGGCAGAGATCACCCTGCTGGCGGCGGAGACGGTGCGTCGTTTCGGCATTGAACCACGCGTGGCGCTGCTTTCGCACTCCCAGTACGGCTCATCCAATGCGCCAGCGGCGGTGAAGATGCGTGAGACCTTAGCGCTGGTGCGCGAGCGGGCACCGGAGTTGATGATAGACGGCGAAATGCATGGCGATGCAGCGCTGGATGAGTCGATTCGTCAGGACAGAATGCCCGACAGCTCGCTGAAGGGAACGGCGAATATCCTGATTATGCCGAACGTCGAAGCCGCGCGAATCAGTTACAACCTGCTGCGGGTTTCCAGCGCCGAAGGGGTAACCGTCGGGCCGGTGTTGATGGGGGTGGCGAAGCCGGTGCATGTGTTGACGCCGATCGCCTCCGTG
>Ga0157369_10005300_pt1 | contig 15027 bp, 10 predicted proteins | sample C25metaG_FD_113461 | JGI IMG/M metagenome (GOLD analysis project Ga0157369, IMG submission 113461) | Corn rhizosphere microbial communities from Kellogg Biological Station, Michigan, USA - C2-5 metaG | ecosystem: Host-associated > Plants > Roots > Rhizosphere > Soil | place: USA: Michigan... | reverse complement strand
GCCGGCTTCCGCTCCCACGAACGGCCGCGTGACAAACAGAGCGGCGATCAAACCGAACGTTGCGACAAGCTGTATGGCCTCGACATTCACAATGGCGCGTTGTAGACGCCAGGCGGCCTGCGCCCAGTCGCCCAGAAGCTTCTCCTGCTCGTGCCGCACGTTCCGCTCCGCACCGTGCGCACGAATTGCCACCAGCCCGAGCATCGCATCCAGATAGAAACGTGTCAGGCCGGCGGCGTGATTACGGGTCCGCAAATCGCGCTCTGCCAACAGCGCTTGCGCCCCGAAAATCGGCAGCACGGCAGCGGTGCAGGTCGCAAGAACGAACGGCGCCGAAGACGGCTCCAGCCAAACAATCCCCACCGACGTTGCCGCCATCTGCGCGAGTGCCGAAAGGAGTTGCCGCGCCTGATCCGGCAGCTGGCGCAGGCGGTGCGTAGCATGGCTGCGCTCTGCCATGTCCGAAGTGAGGCGGCTCTGGAAGTACCGGTCTCCGAGCTTGGGAATCTTCTCGAGGAAGAGGACGCGCAATCGATTTTCGATCTGACGCCCCAGGCGAAGGCCCGTCGCGAAAATCGGTATTTCCAGCAGCAGCAGCGCGAGGCTGAAAAGCCACAGTGCGCCCAAAGCGCCCGCGCGTTGTCCGGCTAAGTGAAGTTGCGTGTCGATATCGAGCAATCCACGGAATAGTAGTGCCTCGATGAGCGTTCCGCCGGCCGCCGCCAGCAATGCCACCAGCAATAAACCGGCGGCGGCGCGGCCGCTGTTCCTTAGGGCATGGAGCAATGCGCGCGCCGGCTTCACCGTGGGGGCTTCCACGGCCGCGGCCAGGCTTGACGGAAGCTGTGTCTGACGAACGCCTTTCCGCTTGCCCTTCGCTCGCACCAGCAGTGCTCCACTTAAGACGACCTGACTGTCATCTTCGGAATCCGTCGCAGACCAGCAATTCGGTGGGATCAGCTCCGGTGTCGCCGCCAATCTCTGCAAGAGACTGGCCCGATGACGCGCTGCCGGTAAGCCGTCTGCCGTGGCAAGCGAGGTCAACAGGCGTGTCGCCGCATCGAGCGCCGCCAGTTGCCGCCAACCCTCGCCGGACAACGTTTCGCGCGTTAGTTCGTCGATCGCCGCTTTACCGATTCCCAAATTGCCGAGCCGCGCATGGAGCGCCACTTGAAAATCGTCGGACGCCGCAAATTCGCGCCAGTCGGCGGCTCCCACCGCCATGCGGTGGCGGTATACCTCGGACGCGAATTGCTTAGCTGGCACCCAGCGGCGCCCCACCGCCGGATCCATCACCTGCAGCATGTTTCCGTGCCGCCGCCAAACCACTACAAAATGCGTCACCCCATTGGCCAGCGTCACGACCACAATTGCCGGCAGCGCCTTAGCCGCTGGAAGCGTAAGGTGATCTACCGGCAGCATGATCTGCTCGGCCTCGAGGCCAAGTTCGTTGGCGACCGTTTCCACGGTGTCGATCAGAGTACCGTCCAGCCCGGTCTGGCACGCCTCCCGCAAGCGTCCGTAGTCGATCGGGATGCCGAACCCCTCGAGCAGACATTTGAGCGCCGCCGGTCCGCAATCGAGGCTGGAGGTTTGAACGACTTCAGGCGCGAACAGCTTTCTCAACGCGCACCCACTGCCCGTCCCGCGGATCGGAGCAACAGCACGGCTGGAGAAATTTGCTCCACTTCGACCTCAACCGATCCCGGCAGTCCATGCGTGAGCCGGATACGCGATCCTTCCGGAGAGTGCACCGCCAGTTCCACGCGCACTTTGCCGGCGCGAATTTCACCCGCCACGCGCACGACACTCGCCGAGAGCGTGCCGAACTGCGCCCACGGAAAGCCATCGAGCTTCACGATGGCGTTCTGGCCGGGATGAATCTTGCCGAGTGCCGCTTGTGGCGAAAATTCTGCCACGACTTGCAGCTTGCTGCCTGGCACGATAATCCCGAGTTGCTGGCCGGCGGTGATGTATGCACCCGGCCGCAGCGTCGCGCATTCACTCAAACGGCCTGTGATGGGTGCGCGGATACGGCGCTTCTCAATTTCAAATTCGAGACGTCTGGTGTTCGCCGCTGATGCCTCTACTTCCGACTCGAGGCCCGCGATGTCTCCGCGTGTCTCCGCCGCCGCCGCGTCACGGTCACGCCTGCGAATTTGAAGTTCCGGCTCGAGACGCGCCACTGAAGCCTTCATGCTCTCTGCCGCGGCACGTTTGCTTTGGGCGTCCGCGTTCGCACGCCGCGCCTCCGCTTCCGAGATGAGCCCTTCGCTGCGCAGCCGATTTGCACGCGCCGCTTCCTCTTCCGCCAATGCCGCCTGTGCTTCCGCCTGTCGGCGCTGGGCTTCTGCTCCTCCCGTGGCCACCACGACGGCCGCCCGTTCGGCGGCATTTCCTTGCTCATCTGACTCGACCTCGGCACGAAGCGCGGCTAGCTGCGGCGCGAGCGAGGCGCGATGGACTCGCTCCTGTTCGAGTGCGAGTTGTTCGCTCCGGTTATCTAGCTCGACGAGCACATCGCCGGCACGGACTTCTTTGCCGAGAGTTAGTTGCGAAGCGGTGAGCCGGCCGGCGGTTTGCGACTCGATGGGATATGCCGCGGCGTCTACTTCGAGCCGTGCTGAATCTGATACCTCATAGCGGACTACTACTGCTTTAAATGCCCACACTAGCCACGCGGCGGCTAGGGTGATCGCTACGGCGAATGCGGTGATGGACCACATTCCTCGATCGAGGCGAAGGGACTGACTGGTCCGATGGAAGCTGCTGGCCATGATACAAGAGGAGGGAGCTACAAAAATAGAGTGGGCCGCGCGCCTAAAAAAGCGCAGCGGCCCGCTCGACTATAACATCGGCAGATGTGTGCCGATGTGGGAATCAGGGACCCCAATAGGTGCGACCGGCACCGACACTGCTCTTAACTTTCATGTGTACTTTTCTCCTTTCCGAGTTCCCCGTTTGCAGACGGGAACTCGACTTCCTTCTTCCGTATGAATCACGGACCCCAATAAGTGCGACCGGCACCAACACTGCTCTTAACTTTCATGTCTACTTTCTCCTTTCCAGTCGAGTTCCCGCTTGCAGACGGGAACTCGATTTTCTTGTCTGATCTTCTATGTCTTGCCAAACTGCTTTACCTGAGAACTCTTAGAAGTGCGTCGTAAGTAGGGCTACTTGCTTTATATCGAACTTTGGAGGTTTTACGCAGTCAGATTAATCTGTAGTCGGTATGCTCAGTACTACTCCGAGCCCGGCGCGTAATGGCCTAGGGCCTCTCTCAGCAGTTCTCGCTCTTGTCGCCGGCGCCCTCATTGTCTACTCGCAAACGCGCGCATTTGTTTGGGATGAAGGCTTTCATCTGGTTGCCGCTGCGCTGATCGCGCAAGGCAAAACTCCATATGTAGATTTCTGCTTTCCCCAAACTCCCCTGAATGCCTATGCCAATGCCGGCTTGATTCGCCTCTTTGGCCAGAGCTGGTATGCTCCTCATCTCTTGGCCGCGCTATTTGTCGTGGGCGCCATGCTGTTGACTGCGCGCTTTGTGCTCACGCATCTTCCCGCGGGCGAGCGCCCGAGGTGGGATTGGCCGGCGGTCATCTGCGCCGCCGTTTTCGTCGGCCTCAACACCACCATCCTGCAATTCGGAACGGCCGCCCAGGCATATGGCAGCGGGTTGTTTTTCAGCGTGGCTGCATTTTGCTCGTCTGTGGCTGCGGTGCGTCGCGGATCCACGCTGCTTACATTGGCGGCCGGTTTGCTCTCGGGCGTGGCCGCCGGCTGTTCGCTCTTGACGGCACCTGTTGCGGCGATTCTGCTGGCGTGGATGCTCTGGAACGAGCGGGGTGCGAATCGCTGGCTCAAGGGCGCAGCGTTCCTCGTGGCCGCGGCCATGCCGTTCATCCCGCCAATATGGCTTTTCTTCAAGGCGCCACAGCAGGTTTTTTTCAACATCTTCGAATACCAGGCGCTCTACCGGCGTGCGAATTGGCCGGGGGCTACGCTACATGACCTTGGCGTAATAACGGCATGGCTCAATTCCACGCAGGCACTGCTCATAGGTGGGCTTGCGTTCCTGGGCGTTCGCCGCGTGTACCGGAACTCCGAATGGGGCTCCGAATTCCGCCTGGCAGTGTGGTTAAGTCTCGGGCTGGCGCTATTCAATGCGTTGACCCATCCTACATTCGAGCGATACTTCGTGTTCGTAGTTCCATTCGTGAGCATTCTGGCGGTGGTGGGGTTATCTGCCATTCGTTCGCGCCGCCTGGCTGTCGTGGCGGCCGTTCTCGTCGCACTAAGCTGCGCGCAGGCGCTCTTTGAAGATCGCGACGCCGACACATGGAAAGACTATGAGAACGTGGCGAAGAAAGTCGCCGAAGTCACGCCGCCTGGAGAAACGCTCTATGCCGAAGAGCCGGTTTATTTCCTCTTGCACCGTACGCCGCCTACGGGTCTTGAATTCTCCTACGCACGCAATATCCAATTGCCGGCGGAACGAGAAAAACTTTTGCATGTCGTCTCGCAAGGCGAGTTCAAGAAGCAGATCGAAGCCGGCCGCTTCCACACCGTGCAAAGCTGCAAGGACGATTTGATTGACTATTACGGGTTGTCCACCCTATTCCCACATCAGGCGGATGTGGACGATTGCAGCATCTTTTGGGGAAAGGTGAAAACGGCCAAGTAATAGCGGACGCGGGCGATGCTATACTTTGCCCAATCTATGCTGAAGCTGGCTGCTCTAGGGGCTTTGAGCGCTGTGCTCTTATCCGCCCAATCCCCCGATGCTCCATTCCCCAATATCAGTGGCGTCTGGAAAGCGGATCTTGGCAAGAGTAAGCTGGCGGGACCGCCGGGTTCGACCCCTACGAACTACCTGCTAATCATCGAGCGCAAGATAGCGACCTTCGATGCCCATACGAAAGAACAAGCGCCACAGTTCGTCGAAACCACGGGCGTCTGGGGTCAGCATGGCGAAGAGCGCTCGGTGCTCACGGTCTTCCTCAACGGCAAAGCGGCCCTCCTGCCCTATATGGGCGTTCCCACACGGCTTATTACCTCGTCCGAAGGTAGTGTCTTCACGGTGAGCGGCGAAACCGCCGGCCGTCCCAATACTTTCAAGCGCACCTACGAACTTTCTTCGAATGGCCAGACTCTCACCTTGCATTCGCTCTCAAACAATAACGGCAAAGAGGCGGAAAGCAGCATAGTTCTGTCAAAGCAGCCGGACACCGCCGCCGCTCCGCTCCGCGCGCCGGAGGAGACCGCCGAGAAGCGTTTCAAGAACGTGAAGACGCCGCTCAAGGATCTTCCCGCATCCGAGTTCATCGATTCCATGCGGTATTTTGCATGGTCGCTCGGCAAGAATTGCGAGTTCTGCCACGTCCAGCACAAGATGGACCTGGATGACAAGAAAGAAAAGAAAACCGCCCGCAAGATGATCGAAATGGTTGCCTCTATCGATGCCGAGCATTTCAAGAATCATCCGGCGGTTCGCTGTTTCACCTGCCACGAAGGCCACGAACATCCGCTGACTCATCCGTTATTCCCGGACGAGGCCGCGGCCGCAAAGGCTGCTCAACCCCCACAACGCTAGGACGCTTTTGTCCCGTCTCACTCTGTTTCTGCTCGTCGCCGCCGTGCTGGGCCATGCCCAGGACACAGTGAGGATAACCACCCCCAAAGAAGCGCTCGGTTTCAATCTCGGTGATGACTATCAGGTGGCGAACTACAGCCAGCTTGACGCCTACTGGCACAAGCTGGCCTCTGAATCGGATCGCATGAAACTGATCGATATCGGGCCAACGGCCGAAAATCGCCGCCAGTATATGGCGATTATCAGCGCGCCCGAAACAATCAAGCGGCTGGATCATTACAAAGATATTTCCCGGCGGCTGGCCCGTGCCGAAGGTCTGACAGACGAACAGGCCCACGCTCTGGCTCGCGAAGGCAAAGCGGTCGTTTGGATTGACGGAGGCCTGCACGCCACCGAAACCGTCGGTTCGCAGCAAGAGATGGAAGAAGTTTACGAGATGGTGAGCCGTACCGACCCGGAGACTCTGCGGATTCTGAATGACGACATCCTGCTCTGCGTGCTGGCGAATCCGGACGGCCAGGAACTGGTGGCGAACTGGTACATGCGCGAAGCCGACCCGGTGAAGCGCAGTTTGCGTGGCTTGCCAACCCTGTTTCAGCACTATATCGGCCACGACAACAATCGCGATTTCTACATGTCGAACATGCCGGAGACCACCAACATGAATCGCCAGATGTTTCTCGAGTGGTTTCCGCAGATCGTCTACAATCATCACCAGACCGGGCCGGCCGGCGCGATAATCTTCATGCCTCCGTTTCGCGACCCCTTCAACTACCACTTCGATCCGCTCATTCCGCTCGGCGTGGAAGCCGTGGGCACGGCCATGCATCAGCGCCTGGTGGCGGAAGGCAAGGGCGGCTCGGTGCAGCGCTCTGGCGCGAACTATTCCACCTGGTGGAACGGGGGTCTGCGCACTATCGCCTATTTCCACAACATGATCGGGCTGCTCACCGAGATCATTGGTAATCCTACGCCGATCCAGATACCGCTGGTGGCGGAAAAGCAACTGCCAACCGGCGACTGGCCGCTGCCGGTTGCGCCGCACACCTGGCACTACCGGCAATCCATCGAATACGAGATGAGCAACAATCGCGCGGTGCTCAACTATGCCTCGCGCTACCGCGAGACACTCCTCTACAACTTCTATCGGATGGGCCGCAACTCGATCGAAGACGGCAGCCAGGATCATTGGACCATCACTCCCGATCGCATCGACGCGCTGCGCTCCGCTGCACCTTCTAAGCCGTCGCACGAATTGCCGCCAGGGCTAACGACAGGAGGACTCGGAGGCGCCGCCTTGCCCGTGGACTTGTATCAATCTGTCCTGCACAATCCACGCCATCGTGATGCGCGCGGCTATATCATTCCGTCAAATCAACCTGACTTCCCCACCGCGGTCAAGTTCGTCAACGCTCTCCTTAAAACCGGAATCACCGTCCGGAAGGCGGCGGCCACGTTTCAGGTGAACGGCAAGACCTATCCAACCGGTTCCTACGTCGTGAAAACCGATCAAGCGTTTCGTCCGCATGTGATGGATATGTTCGAGCCGCAGATTCATCCGAACGACCTCCTCTATCCGGGCGGGCCGCCGATTCCGCCGTATGACAGCGCCGGCTGGACGCTCGCGCTGCAGATGGGCATCGAATTCGATCGTATCCTCGATGGCTTTGACGGGCCATTTGTCTCGCTTGACGGCTTGCAGGACCCGCCACCGGGAGCAATTCTGGGGGCCGGGAAGCCGGCCGGTTATCTGATTAGCCATCGCACGAATGATTCCTTTATCGCGATCAATCGCCTGCTGCAAGCCAATTGCCCGGTGTATTGGCTCGCGAACGCACCTCCGGCCGATGGCGAGGACCTGGGGACCGGAGCCATTTGGATTCCCGAATCGTCTGTTGCTCGCGAAATTCTGGAGCAGGTCGCGAGCAAGTACGGAATCTCCGTGCACGGTGTAGCGGCGGCGCCCGCTGGTCAATCGTTCAAATTGAAGCCCATTCGCATTGGCCTCTACGATCAGTACGGCGGCTCGATCGGCTCCGGCTGGACCCGCTGGCTTTTTGAGCGCTACGAGTTTCCGTTCGAGGTTGCGTATCCTCGAACGCTCGATGCCGGGAACCTGAATAGCCGCTTTGATGTGCTGTTGTTTCCGGACGTGGGATCCGACGGCCCCGCGCAACCGGCCCCCGAGACGATACCCGAAAAATACCGGCCATTATTAGGTCATCTGACCGAAGAGACCGCGGCGCCGCAGCTTAGGAAATTCATCCAGGCCGGAGGCTCGATCGTCACTGTCGGTAGGGGCTCCACGAGGATGGCGGACTGGTTCGATGTCCCCATCGAAAGATACATTACCGCGCCACGCGAAAAATACTATGTTCCGGGCTCGTTGCTTAAGGTCGAGATCGATAACCACAATCCGCTCGCCTATGGGATGCCACTGGAAGCGGTAGTGTTCTTCGATAACAGTCCGGTTTTCAAGCTCCGCCCGAACGCGGCAACGCAAGGCATTTCCGCAGTCGCTTGGTTTACCGGCACAAAACCGCTTGTGAGTGGGTGGGCGTGGGGCGAGCAGCTGCTGGACGGTGGAACGGCCGTTGCGGAAGCTTCGCTCGGCCGGGGCAAACTATTCCTGCTTGGACCCGAGGTTACGTTTCGCGGTCAGAGCCACGGCACGTTCAAGCTGCTGTTCAATGCGCTGTATGCGGGAAGCGCTGAGGCGGCGACGATTCCGGTTTCGCACTAAAGGACAGTCATGAATCGATTGAAAAACAAACGCGCCCTCATCACCGGGGGCACTAGCGGCATTGGGCTTGAAACGGCTCGGGAGTTCGTGGCCGAAGGCGCACGTGTTGCGATCACCGGGAAGAATCCCGCAACTCTCGAGGCGGCGCGCAAGGAACTCGGAGAGAATGTGCTCGTCATTGCTTCCGATGCGAGCGATGTAGCGGCTCAAAAAGTCGTGGCGGAAACGATCCACCAGGCATTTGGAGGGCTTGACGTTCTATTCCTCAACGCCGGTATTGCGGAGCTGCGGCCCATCGAGCAGTGGGACGAGGCTGGGTTCGACCGTTCCTTCGCGTTGAACGTCAAAGGACCGTACTTTCTGATTCAGGCGCTCTTGCCGCTCCTGGCGAATCCGGCTTCCGTTGTGATCAATGCCTCGGTAAACGCCCGCATCGGCATGCCGAATAGCAGCGTCTACGGGGCCACTAAGGCCGCGATTCTTTCGCTCGTACGCACCCTTTCCGGCGAGCTGATCTCGCGCGGTATCCGCGTGAATGCCGTAAGTCCCGGCCCGATCGTTACTCCTCTTTACGGCAAACTCGGCTTCTCCGAGGCCGATCTCAAAGCGGTCTCCGCTTCCATTCAGAGCCAGGTCCCGGTCGGGCGCTTCGGAAATCCCAACGAAATTGCCAGCGCCGTGGTCTTTCTCGCGTCGGACGAATCCGCATTTACGGTCGGCGCCGACATCCAGATTGATGGCGGGATGGGAACGCTTTAACCGGACGATATGCTTGACGTATGAAAAAATTGCCTGGCAAAACGAAACCGCCAACACTCACGTTGAAGCGAGGGAAGAATTCCTCCACTGCGTCTGCTCCCGCCGCTCGGAAGGCCAAGGCTTAGCCCTGACAACCGCGGCCTGAATGGATTATCAACTCAAAGGAAAGCTGTGTTTTGTTACGGCCGGCGCGAATGGTATCGGCGCCGCAATCGCTGACACGCTAACCACGGAAGGCGCGAGTGTGATCGTAGCGGATCAAGACGCGGCAACGCTCAAGCGCAAAGCCAATGCCTGGCACGGAACCTTCGCCGCCGACCTCAGCACCGCTGCGGGAATCGAACAATCGGTCGCGCTTGTGCTCCGCACTTTCGGACGAGCGCCCGATATTCTCGTGAACAATCTGGGCGTCGCCGATCCGCTCCCGTTCGAACAAATTTCAGACGAGAGATGGCTGCGCTCCATGAACGTAAACCTTTTGGGGTGCATCCGAACGTGCCGCGCTCTGCTTCCCCGTATGGCTGAGTTGGGCTCGGCGGCGGTAGTCAACATCGGGTCCGATCTCGGGAGGCAGCCGGAGCCGGTGCCAATGGACTACGGGCTCTTCAAAATCGGCATTCTGCACCTCACGAAATCCCTTGCCAAGGCATATGCCCCCAAAGTGCGAGTGAATGCCGTCTCCCCCGGGCCCGTATGGACAGGTCTGTTTTCGCGGCCCGGAGGAATCGCCGATCAGATCGCCACCCAATTTGGGCTCGATCGTGAAGGAGCTGTGAAGAAGTTTCTCGAAGACCGCTACATGCCGCTTGGCTTCGGTGAACCGAACGATGTCGCCAACGCGGTCGTATTTTTGGCGTCGCCTCTGGCGAAGTTCATAACGGGAGCCAATCTCGACCTCGGCGGTACTTTGCGCGCGGCTTTCTAGCGCCGCGTCCAGCGATACGCATGGAGCGAGTTCTTCCAGTGGATTTTTTCGACCGACGCCGCATCTTTTGAGGAAAGAAAATCCTGCGACAGCTGGAAAATCTGCGGATACGACGCCCACTGCGCACTATTGGGCCAGTCGCTCCCGAACAATAGCCGATCCGGGCCGAATATCTCCCAGATGTGGTCCAAACGGTCGCGATAAAAGTTCAAATCGAGTGGCACGCGCCCGTCCACGCGCCGCACAATCCCAGAAATTTTCGCAAAAACGTTGGGCCTCGCCGCAAGTGACCGCAGATCGGCGTCGCACGCTTTGCGCGCAGCTGGATCGTCCGGAAGTTTCAATTCCGGCATGTGATCGAGAACGATTCTGAGATTCGGGACCCGATCCGTCACTTGCACGGCCGCTCGCATCAATGCCGGTGTCGGGTTCGCAGTGTCGAGCACAAGACCGGCATCGGCCAACAGTTTCAATCCGGCTACAAATTCAGGCTTCGAGATCTCGCTATCGAGATTGCGTCCCCAAAGGTTCCCATAACGTATTCCGCGAAAAAGAGGATTCTTGTGAAGACGTTCCAAGTGCTTTCCAAAATCGGATCCACCGGGTTCAAGATTGCCGATAGTCCCCACAATGATCGGCGCATCGCGTGCGATATCCAGTACCCATTCGTTGTCGGCTGGCCACGGGCTGCACTCGATTGCAATTGCACCAGTGATACCGTACGGCTCAGCCAGCTTCTGGTAGCCTTCCGGCAACGAGCTCTTGTAAATCGGACTGGTTTTCGGCGGCCAGGGCACGCCCTGAGGGCGTGAAACGTCGAACAGGTGAATGTGGCTGTCGATGATAGAGTGTCGTTGCGGCGGGGCTGCGGAAAGGCTTGCACTGTAGGCGGCCGCCCCGCCAAGAAAGGTTCGGCGATTCACGCGGGCATTATATAAGCCCTACCGATGCGAGGCCGATGCAGTCTCCGCTTCCGTTCCTTCTGCTTCCGACGATTCCGACGCGGTGCCGCGCAGTCGCCGGTCAATGACTTTCACAATGCGTTCAGCATCTCTGCCGACGCCGTGAATCATTGTGGACGAAAATGCATAGATAAATGGCAGACCGACGAAGTAGAGGCCAGGCTCGCCCGTAGCCACGCCGCTCTCATGCCGCGGCACTTCATCATCCCCGAAGACCGGCAAATCGATCCAGGAGAAGCCGGAACTAAATCCTGTACACCAAATCACATTCGTCACATCGAGAACACGGCCGTCTTCGAGCACCGGCAGTCCGTCCTCGACGCCGGCCATTTTCGGAACGCGCTCGACCCCGGCTGCCTTCAGATCCGCGGGCTTCAGCCGAATCAGCGGCCCGCCTTGGGAAAGTACTCGCGGCCGCGCCTTTCGGCCCATCGGCGTCTTGACCGTCAGTACCCGATGGAACACGAAGCGAAGCACAAAACGCGCCAGGAACAATCGTGCGGGAAGCCCGTCGATGCGAAACGGAATGTGCCCCGTGTCTCTTCCGGACATCCACGTGCGATGATGGCGCGCGATCTCTACCGCAAGTTCGGCCCCTGAGTTGCCGCCTCCTACCAACAGGACGCCGCCCTCTCGCAATTGCTTCGGATTTCGATAGGCGCTTGAATGCAGTTGCACGATATATGGATCGAGTTCCCAGGCCCAGCGCGGCACCCGGCTGGTCTGATAACGGGCCATCGCTACCACAACTTGTTTGGCTTCGAACCGCTGCTGGCCGGCTGTTACGACATACCGATTTACTTGCCTCGAGAGCCGGTCCACGCGCACCCCGGTTCTGACCGGTAAGTCGAACCGCCTCGCATACGATGCGAGATAATCTGCCATCTCGTCCTTCGTGGGGAACGAGTGTGCGGGTGCGGGGAACGGCATCCCATCGAGCCCATCGAAACGTGCGGGAGTGAACAAACGCAGTGAGTCCCACCGGTTCCGCCAGGCGTCGCCGATTCGCTGGTTGGCGTCGAGAATCACGAAAGGAAGACCGCGGCGGCGCAAGTGATAGCCGGTTGACAGACCCGCTTGACCGCCGCCGATGACGAGAGTCTGAACTCGTTCGGTTTGCATCTGCTGTTTCAATTCACCCCTCGCTCGCTTTAGAACGCGTAAACTCGTTGGGAAACAGCTCACGCATGACCCTCCACCCGAAGATTTCCAGCCCACGGCTTCGTCTGTGGCCGCTCTTACTTTGCGCGTGTGTCCCCATGGCATACGCGCAGCCAAAAACCTCTTACCAGATCGCCTCCATCAAAGACGTGATGGTGCCGATGCGCGACGGAGTGAAGCTAGCCACCGACATCTATTTCCCGGCCCGAGGCGATGTGCACGCAGAGGGCAAATTTTCGGTCGTGCTCGAGCGCACGCCATACAACAAGTCCGCCGGATCCGTCGCCGCGGCACATCTTGTTCCCTATGGATACATCGTGATTTTTCAGGATGTCCGCGGCCGCTATAAATCAGAAGGCCGCTGGCGTCCGATTCGCGACGATCCAAACGACGGATTCGATACCGCGCGGTGGATTGGCGCGCAGTCTTGGTGTAACGGCAGCATCGGCACAATGGGGAGCTCCTACGGTGGTGCGACCCAGCACGCTCTCGCCATCGCGAATGCGCCGTATATCAAGGCGATGGTTCCGCGCAATGCGATGTCGAACTTTGGACGCTACGGCGTGCGCCATAACGGCGCTTTCGAGTTGCGCTTCTTCAACTGGGCATTCACTCTTGGGGTCGCCACTGAAGAGCCAAATAGGTCGGCCGCGGCAATGCGCGCGGCGGAAGAGCCGGCAGCCGCACCCGCGCTGATCAATATGGGCGCTCACGTTCGCGATTACGTGCGCGGTTTGCCGCTGCGCCCCGGCACTACGCCTCTCAAATTCGCTCCTGACTACGAGGCGTGGCTGATCGAGGCCATGAGTCACGGCGATTACGATGATTTCTGGAAAAATTCCGGCTCGAGTGTAGTCGATCACTTGGCCGAGTACAAGGATGTTCCCGAATACCACACGACTGGCTGGTATGACTCGTGGGGTACTCAGGTCGCGAATCTCAACTACGTGGAACTGCGAAAGGCCAAGCACAGCTTGCAGAGGCTCATCGTCGGACCCTGGATTCACAGTGCGGAGAACCACGACTTCGCCGGCCAGGCACAATTCACAGAAGATGCCGCGCTTGATCTCTGGGCATTCCATTTGCGCTGGTTCGACCACTGGTTGAAAGGAATCGATAACGGCGTGGATCGCGAGCCGCCCATTCGGATCTACGTCATGGGCGGCGGAGACGCTCACAAAACGGCGGAAGGCCGTATCTTCGTCGGCGGGCATTGGCGCAATGAGCAGGAATGGCCGTTGGCACGTACACAAGCCACGCCGTATTACTTGCATTCCGGAGGCGTGCTCTCGCCCGATGCGCCGACTGCTGATGCCCCCATTCGTTATTTGTTCGACCCGCGAAATCCCGTGCCCACTCTAGGCGGCAACATCTCCTCGCAAGGTACGATCATGTTCCAGGGCGCGGCCAACCAGCGCTGCAATCCGGATTTTTGGCTGTGCACGGATTCGCGGCCGCTTTCGGCGCGCAACGATGTTGTCATATTTCAAACGCCGCCGTTGGCAAACGATATGGAAGTCACCGGCCGTCTTATCGTGAAGCTGTGGGCGGCTTCCAACTCGCTCGATACCGATTTCACCGCCAAACTCATCGATGTATACCCGCCGAACCATGATTTCCCGGGCGGCGTGGATCTGAATATAGCCGACAGCATTGTGCGAGCGCGCTACCGTAACGGCTTCGGCAAAGCCGAGTTATTGACGTCCGGCCAGCCCTACGAGTTCACAATCGAAATGTATCCCACGTCGCTTGTCTTCGCGCGTGGCCATCGCATTCGCCTCGATATCTCGAGCAGCAATTTCCCGCGCTTCGACATCAATCCGAATACCGGCGAACCGCTGAACAACAATCGCCGCTGGCAGATCGCCGAGAACACGATTTATCTGGACGCGCAACACCCGTCGCACATCGTGCTGCCGGTAATTCCAGCGACTCGCTAATGGCTCATCGCATAAACAATGTAATTGACCCCAATGCGCACACCCAGCGCCGAATACTGCTCCGGATAATCCGGCGAATCCGCCCACTCCCATGAATCGCCAATATCCGAGTTGAAAGAAGCAGCCACCATCAGGCGGCCTTTGTCATCATAGATGCCGCGCCAGCGCGCTACAAATCCGTCGAGCTTGTGGCCCTCAGCCAGATGTTCTCGACCCACAATCTGGTAACGCTGGTTGAGATCGTAGACCGTGTGGAAGATCGCATCAGCATCGGGAATCTCGACGATATGGCGATCGGGAAACACACGCTGCATGCTCTCTTGAAAAACCTGCCATTCGACCGTCCCATGAAAATCGTCCGCCATGAAGAAGCCGCCGCGCAGCAGATAGTCGCGCAGCTTCTTCGCCTGATCATCCGTGATTCCCCATTCGCCAACCTGCACGGCATAGAGCCACGGCCAGTTGTATACTTCCGGGCCATCATCCAGATTCACTATCTGCTCCACAGAACGCACATCAATCCGAGTTAAACGGCGCACCGCCAGCGAGAAGTGGCGATCGGCGCGCGGAAAGTCCTGAGTCCATAGAGAAATTCCCTCGTGCCAATCCGCCTCACGGCCGATGTAGCCATCGTTCGGGCCACCCGGATACATCAACCGCGCAAAAGTCCATTCCGTCCTCGCCTGATAGTCTGGCGGCAAGGGAATCGATCCTACTCGATATTCGATGCCCGGAAATTCGCGGAATGCGTGGGGCAATGTGCGGTCGATTGCATACGCAGTGCCGAGGAAGAGTGCCGTCAATCCAAGAAGTGCACAGGCCGTGCGGGAGTTCATCCGGGCCGCCTCGCTCCGAGAATAGCACTGCGAAAATACCGGCGGAAATGATAAATTCAGGCAGAGCTGCGCGCCCTAGAAAAAAGCGGAATCCCGGAGAATAGTCTT
>Ga0157369_10005299_pt1 | contig 15030 bp, 19 predicted proteins | sample C25metaG_FD_113461 | JGI IMG/M metagenome (GOLD analysis project Ga0157369, IMG submission 113461) | Corn rhizosphere microbial communities from Kellogg Biological Station, Michigan, USA - C2-5 metaG | ecosystem: Host-associated > Plants > Roots > Rhizosphere > Soil | place: USA: Michigan... | reverse complement strand
GTCTGCTTTGCCTCGCCCTTGACGAAGGGGCGGGCTGATTGGCTTGCTAGAGCTGTCACAACAGAAAACGCCCCGCCGGGGAGGCGGGGCGCTTCTGGGGTTACTACAGGGAGGAGAGAACTGCATTCCCCCGCATGGGACTGCGAAATCCGCGATTTCGTGCGGACGACTGCCCCGGTCTGCCCCATTGCGCCCCACGGTATTTAGGGCCAACTGGCGAACAACTGGCGAACGGGGGAGCCCGCCGGCCGGGGGCGCTGCGCCTCCGCCCACTTTTCTGTCCGGCGGCGTCGGCTATTGGTTTCCATCGTGAGCATTTGCCCGACATCTTCAGAAGCAGAAGCGATGCAGCCGGGCGACACCCCTGACGAGGCTTCGGCCTATCGCCTGGTTCAGGCTTGGGAGGATGCCTTCTGGGACCGCTACTACGCCGTGCTCGACGAATTGGACTCCGGTAGCCGACCTAGCTCTAGCCTCGCCGCAGACATCGTCCGCGACGAGCGGCCGATACGACCGGATCGGATCGTGACGCTCAGTCCTGCCACCGCTTTGCGATCCAGGTGTGCTTCGAGCGACAGCCTCGAAATCAACATCGCCCGGCTCACGATTCTTCGGGAGCACGCCTCCCGGTCGGGGAGCGGATTGGCCGGCTGGTGGGACAGCAACCTCGGACTCGAAGTTGCGCGAGGCGAGATCGAGGAGGGCATTCGATACATCGTCGCCGACGTTGACGACTTGCCATCGCGACAGACCCTCGACCTTTGGGCTGCCGGTCTTCGCCTGCAGGAGCTCCGACGCTACGCAGAATGGTGCGGCGCCTCGCTCGACAGCGACGACGACGGGGCGGACGGCCGACTGCGTGACGAGGCTTCGAGCGCGATGAGGACTCTGGGTCGATACCGGGGACGGATCGAACGCCGCCGGGTCCTTGGCGCCGTCACCCGAAACCGTCAGAGACATTCGTGCCGTCGCCAGCACAACCGGGGGCGGAGCCGCGAGTGCCGCCCTGGCCGAGCGAGACTGCGAGGGTCCCGCCGGACAGCTTCCCGATCCCCTGGCGGCGGGGACGACGCCGACCCAGAACCAAGTCCGCCGTTAGGCGGAACCATCGCCGCAGGTGCGGGCAAATGACCCGCCCGCTTACTGCGCCGATACCCGCGATCGCGCTGACCCCCGACCGGGCGGCGGCTGCGATGAGCGTCAGCGAAGGCTTTTTCAACGAGCACATACGTCCGGGTCTCCGGCCCATTCGTCGCGGAACGAAGGTGCTCTTCGCCGTGGCGGAATTGGAACGGTGGGCGGACGAAAACGCCGAAACCCTGCTTGCGGGAGGTGCAGTATGAGCGGATCGAGCAGATTCGACGACGGCGGGGTCGGCGACGAGAGGCAGCAACCATTCTTTTGGATCACCCCAGCCTCTGTGCGGCTGATTCGCCAACAGCGCAGAGACGACGATGCTGGCCTTTCTCAGATCATTGCCGTCTATGCCACGCTGGCCGAGCTGGCCAACTCCGCACGCACCAGGACGATCCTGGGCGGCGACAGCGAGGTCTTCACCGTTGAGCGCCGCAAGATCGCCGCCTACGCCGGCACCTCGGTCAAGACCGTCGACCGCGTCGGCGCAGCGCTCGAGCGGATGGGACTTCTGCGGATCGAACGCACTCGGCGGCAGGGGGACAGGAACCTCCCCAACCGCTTTGTCTTGATCGAGGGGGAGGGGGACTTACAGTCGCCCAGTGAGGACTCAGGGTCGCCCAGGGTGGGCGACTCACAGTCGCACAACAACGTAAGAAAGAACACCCTTCAAGAACCCCCTAGTAGCCCCCCATCCGCCGTCGATCAGGTCTGGAACCACTACGTGACCGTGATGGGGAAACGGGGGAAGGCCGCGCAGCTGCGCGACGACGAGCGGAAGATCATCCGCGCCGCCCTCGCCGCCGCCGAGCTCGAGGAGGTCAAAACCTGCATCACCGCCTGCGAGCACTCCGACTACCACATGAAGCGCGGCAAGTACGACCGCCGGGAAGGGCAGCGCTACAACTCCCTCGGCAAGATCCTTCGACCGCGGCCGCGCTTCGGTGAGACCCAGCGTTCGCGGATCGAGTGGTGGATCGAAATCTCTGGCGAGCAGGCCCAGGGCGGCAACTTCGACCCCAACACGTACGCGGCCCAGATGCGCCGGGAACAGGGACTTGATCCGTGAGTGCCCTTCGCAGTATGCCCGCCGACGTCGACCAGGAGCGGGAGGTCGTGGCCTGCTGCATCGACTTCACCTCGGCGGTACGCGAGTGCATCGAGGCCGGCTTGCGGCCAGAGCACTTCTACACCGAAAGCTTCAAAGCCATCTACCGCGGGGCGACGAGGGTCGTCAGCGAGGGCCGCAACGTTGACGGCCTGGAGGTCTGGGCGACGATGGAGCGCTCGGGGCTGGCGGCTCCCTCTAACCCGGAAGGGCCGGACAAGCCGCGCTTCATGTCGCTGGTCGGGACCGGCAACTACCCGACCAACATGCGCTCGCGGGCCAAGCAGCTCGTCTACCTGGCCGACAAGCGGGCGAAACTCGCAGGCGCCCAACAGATCATCGAAGGGGCCAACCACCCCGACGAGAAGGAGTACCGGCGGCTCCTGCAGTCTGGATTGGAGTCGATCGCGGTCGACTACGAGATCGAGGCCGAACCGACCACCCCGGAGGAGATCTCCTCCTTCATCCACGACTACATTGAAAGCGACGTCGACCCGGAGGTCTTCGAGCTGCCGTGGAGCGACCTCAACAAGCTCGTGCTCGGCGGGTACCGCCGCGGGCAGACCTCGGTGCTCGCCGGCTGGACGAACTTCGGCAAGTCAATCGTCCTCGACCAGATGCTCACCGCTTTCCACCAGCAGGGCTACCGCTGCGGCCTCTTCGTTACGGAGATGTCGCTGCTCGAGCGGATGGCCCGGAAGGTCGCCGCCTCGACCAACATTCCCGCCGAAAAGTTCCTGCTCAAGAAGCTCACCCAGGAGGAGAAGGTCAAGGCGGCGAAGGCGACGTTGCCCCACCGGGTCCCATTTCACTTCTACGACGCCCAGGGCTGGACTTACGACCGCCTCGCTCAGCGGATCGCGATCGGGACGCCGCAGGGACCGTTCGACGTGGTGGCGATCGACCCGATCAACCTCATCGTCGGCTTTGCGGATCAGGAAGTGCTCACCGAAGCGGCAGCGCGGTTTCAGGAGGTGGCGCGAAGGACCGGATGCCACCTCATCGCAGTGGCCCACCTCAACCGCGCCCGGGCGCAGCTAGCGGTCGCGCCTAAACCCGTGATCCGTGACGTTCGCGACTCGGGAATGCTCGCCAACAACGCGGATCAAGTGCTCTTTCTGCACCGCGACCAGGACGACGAGGGCGAGGTGTTGCCGACCGGCGAAATCTACTTCGGGAAGGTCAGAAATGGGATGCGTGGAGGCATCAATGTGGAGATGAGCAGGCACGTCCAATTCATCAAGCGAGCAGCGGAGCAGGTGCCGGCGCCGTGGGAGGGACTCGGCGGGCCCCACCCTGCAGGAGGTTCCTGGTGAGGATTCTGCGCCTCTGGATCAAGGCAAGCGGCTCGGGCGGCTGGGCTTTTATCGCCGAGGAAGGCGGGCGTGTCCTTCACGAGTCCAACGGTGTCGCCGACCTCGATGCGCGAGGTGCCGACGATCTGCAAGCCGTGATCGAAGCCCTCGTTTTCGCCCAGGGATACCCGCGCCGCCGCACGGTGCAGCTCTGCTCGGATTCGAAGTACATCGTCGACGGGGTAAACACCTGGCTCCCGCTGTGGCTGCGGGTCGGCTGGCAGCGGCGAGGCAGGCCGATCAACAACCTGGCGCGCTGGCAGCGGATCGCCACCCTCTCCGAGGGCCTGCCGATGCGCCCCGTCCGGTGGACCAGGGGGCGGACCGGCGCTGAGTTCAAGCTGCGAGCTGCTCGACTGGCGGCGCGTGGAGGGAGGAGGGCTTCATGAGTGTCGGAGACGAATCGGGGATGCGCGGCGGGATCGTCTGGGTTTGCGAGCACGGCCATGTCGACATGCTCCACAGGCGCAGCAGCCTTGACCTCTGCATGACGTGCCGGGATGGGGTCTGCGAGCCCCGCTTCACACCCGGACGGCGGTCGAAGGCCCAGCGCGAGCGGGACAAGGGGCTGGGCGAGGCGTTCCCGCGCTTCGAGGAGGAACGGAAGAACCGCCGCAAGCGCCGCGAGGTGCCCGAGCCGCCGCTGCCGTCGACCGTCGAGGTGTCGCGAAGGGGGCAGCCCGTCGAGGTAGTCGACGCTGCTGTGTTCGAGCCGCCGCCACCTGTCGCACCCTTTCCGATAACGACCGAGCAGCGTCACGGCATCCTCCACGGCACTCCGCCGCGCATCGCCTTCCCGCGCCAGCGCCCCGAGGAGATCCCCGACGACGCCCCTTACCCGGCCACCAAGGGCGACGTGCTGGAGGTCACCGACCGGGTCCGCCTGGTCGTGCTCGGCCTGCGGGTCCTCGTCTCGGAAATCGAGGTGCTCTACGAGATCCACGACCGCCGCATCGACTACTCCGATCCGGTTCGCGCTTTCACACCGAGTGACGAGGCGGTGCCGATCCACACCCTCGGCGTGGCGGTGATCGGCGAGGGCGAGCCGCAGCCGATCCCGCAGGCCGAGGCGACCTGGATGGCCGACGAGGTCCACAAGCGGGAGCTGGAAAAGCTCCGCCGCGTCCGTCAGCAGCACGAAGACAACCTGAAGGAACTTGCGAGCCACCCCCGCGACGTTCGCTGGCCGATGAAGAAGACGATCGAGGCCCTTAACCGGCGGATCGACGAGATCGAGCGGCAGTTTCGCTCCAGGGCACACCGCGATGAGGTCGAAGCTCGCAGGGCCGTCGCGGGTTAGGCTGTCGAATCCCCCAAGTTGGCGTCCGACGGGCAGGTAATCATTCTTGTGGGCCTGACGGAAGGCGCTCCCCGGGAACCCACCGCAGCGAGCGCCTGGTGACGTAGCCGCCGAGAGGGGCGGCAATGCCAGCGGGCCACCTATCTCCCCCGACGCACCGTGGATCAAACGGACCCGGAAAGCGTTGGCTCAACGTAGTTGTGCCCCCCGGGACGGCTTTTTCGCTTCCGCGGGGGGGACGTACCGAGGATTCGCCCCAGCCCCGTGGTTACTTCACCTCACTGACTTAGGAGGCCACCCATGCCCGACCGGACCGGACGCGACTCCAAGCGTCCCCGCCAGGCGCTGCCGCCGTTCTACAGCAAGGACGGCATCACCATCTATCACGGTGACCTGCGCGACCTTTGGCCGATCCCGGCCGATGTGATCGTGACCGATCCGCCCTATGGCGTCAGTTACCGGAGCAACGCTGGCAAGACTCCGACCGCGCCGATCGCGGGGGACCGGGACACCGGTCTTCGCGACTGGCTTCTCGAGCAATGGGAGGATCGGCCCGCTCTCGTCTTCGGCACCTGGAAAGCAGGTCGACCGCAGGCACGGGCGCTCCTGGTCTGGGACAAGATGCTCGGCCCCGGCATGGGCGACCTTTCGATGCCGTGGGGTCCGGGGCACGAGGAGATTTATGTCCGGGGTAAGGGCTGGGTCAAGCCAGGCAAGCGACAGTCCAATGTGCTCCGGTTCCGGGGTTACTGCGCCAATAACAGTAAGCGGCCCGACCATCCCACGCCAAAGCCCGTCGAGCTGATGCGCCACCTACTCGAACGCTGCCCGCCCGGTGTTGTGCTCGATCCCTTCATGGGCTCCGGCGCCACCCTCGTCGCCGCGAAGGAACTCGGCCGCGCTGCGATCGGTGTCGAGCTGGAGCGGAAGTACTGCGAGACGACGGTCGAACGATTGGAGGCAATCCTGTGACGCAGATGGTGATCCCTGAGAATCGTTCGCAGATCGAAGCCACCTTCTACCGCTTCCACGCCGAGCATCCGGAGGTGTATGCCGAGCTCGTGCGGCTGGCCCGCCGCCTTCGCGCTCAGGGCTGGGAGCGGTTCGCGATGAAGACGCTCTTCGAGGTGGTCCGCTACCGCTCGATGGTCGGCGACACGAAGGCCAGGGGTCCGAAGCTCAACAACAACTTCACTGCCTATTACGCCCGCCTGATCATGGAGCGGGAGCCCGACCTCGCCCAGGTCTTCGAGACGCGGCGGCTAGCGGTCCCGAGCCACATCTCCTGAGTCGGGGATGCCGGGTGGGCTAGACCCGCGTGACCCTCGGTTCATCACCACGCCCTACACCTGCCCGGACTGCAACGGCAGGGGCTGCGCCCTCTGCGGTCACCGGGGCTGGCGCTGGACCCGCATGACGAGGAAACGACTGCGCGAGCTGCTGCTTGGCAGCAGCGATCGAAAGGAGCGACCGTGAAGCGAGGCCGCATCGCCATCCGACTTGAAGGAGACGCCGGCCGCCTCGCAATCGCCGCTGCGCGGGTGGAGGAGCCAGCCCGAGCGTTGTTGACCCCGACCCGGGTAGCGAAGTCTGACGTCGGCGGCGCCAAGCTCAACGATGCCCTGCTCCGAGGGGACGGCGACCGGTGACCCTCGGCATCGCCGCAGCCTTCGTCCTCCTCGCCATCGCGGCGTGGCTGGTCTACCGCGAGCGCGGCACCGTCCGGGTCAAGGACATCGGGCGCCTCTACCTCAAGGAGGGCGACATCGTCCTTCTCCAGGTCGAGCGCCCCCCAACCCAGGCGCAGGCCGAACGCATCCGCAGTCAGTTCGCCGAACTCGTGTCGTCCACCAACAAGGTCGCGGTGCTCGACAGCGGCATCGACGTCTCGGTGCTCACCGCCTCGGTCGATGACGAGCTAGGCGCCAAGGTCAGCGGCAGGATCGCCCCGAAGATCTGCAGCCAGGGGTACCCGATCGACCCGGCCGAGTGGAGGTCGACGCGGCTACGTCGGGAGTGCGGCTGTCCTGACACCGGGGACGCGGCATGAGGGAGGCGCCGATTTTTTTATTACCCCCCCTCCGCATGACCGCTGTGAGTCAGATTTCTCCCCCCGATGTCTGAAAATCGAAGACGGGGGAAGCGGCCCCAGCGGTTCGGACCCGGTTCGACCTCGAAGCGCGGGTACGGAGCTCGTCACCAGGCGCTTCGAAAACAGCTCGCCCCCGCGGTCGAAGCGGGCAAGACGACTTGTGCTCGATGCGGATTTCAGATCCTACCCGGCGAACCCTGGGACCTCGGCCACGATGACGACGATCGCCGCCGCTATACCGGCCCCGAGCACCGGGACTGCAACCGGGCCACGAAGGGGCGCCAGCCCCAGCGGCGCCAGTCGCGAAGGTGGTGATGCCCTGTGCCGTCCCTCAGCAAACTGAGCCGCGCCGACCTGGAGAAGAAGGCGACCGCGGCAGGCATCGCTGACGCCGAGGATCGCAAGACGTTCCCCAACCGGCAGGCCCTGATCGACGCGATCGAGGCGAGCAAGGACGCCCCGCCGGCAGCGACCGACAATCCCTTCGGCCCCTCGGCCCGGGTCATCAGCGTCTTCGGCCCCTTCAACAGCCGGTGCCTGATCGACGTTCCCGCCGACGTCGCCGTGCGTGCCTTCGGCCAGCTCGAGGAGGGGGCGCGCACCAATACGGTCGACGCCGTCGCCCGCGACCTCGCCGCGATCCGCGAGGGCGATCCGGACCTCGCCGAATCCGGCCTCGCCGCGGTCGCTGAGCGCCTCGCCTACGAGCTGGAGCACCCCTTCAACTCGGCTACCTCGAAGGCCCAGTGCGCGAAAGCCCTGAACGAGACCTTGGATCGGCTGCGAGAGCTGGCGCCCGACCAGGAGGAGGAAGGAGACGACGTTGACCGGCTCAACGCTGAACGAGAGCAGCGCCTTGCTGCAGGGGGTGCAGACCCCGCGGATTAGCAGCGTCCCCGACTACATCTCGTCGACCGGCAAGGAAGCTATCGAGCTGGCGGCGCACGCTGGGTTGCACCTCGACCCGTGGGAGCAGCTGGTCCTCGCGGACTCCCTCGGCGAGTTGAAGGGCGGGAAGTGGGCGGCGTTCGAGGTCGGCCTTGTGGTCCCGCGCCAGAACGGCAAGGACGCCATTCTCGAGGCCCGGGAGCTGGCCGGGATGTTCCTTCTCGGCGAGCCCCTGATCGTCCACTCCGCCCACGAGTTCGCGACGGCAATGGAGCACATGCTGCGCGTCGAAATGCTGATCGAAGGCTCCCGCGATCTGACCCGGCGGGTCGCGACCGTCAAGAAGTCCCACGGCGAAGAGGGCATCTACCTCAAGAACGGTCACCGGATGCGGTTCCGCACCCGGACCAAGGGCGGGCTGCGCGGCTTCACCGGGGAGCTGATCGTCTTCAACGAGGCGATGATCCTGCCGACCGCCGCCCACGGCGCGATCCTGCCGACGCTCTCGGCCCGGTCGGTCACCGGCAACCCGCAAGTCTGGTACGTCGGCTCGCCGGTCGACCAGTGGATTCACGAGCACGGCCTAGTGCTCGCCGGGGTGCGGCAGCGCGGCATGTCCGGCAAAGATCCGGCGCTCGCGTACTTCGAGTGGTCGGGCGACTTCAAGAGCCCCGAGCAGGTAGACGAGGCAGCCGCCCAGGACCCGGCGGTCTGGGCGCAGGCCAACCCCGGGCTCGGCATCCGGATCTCCGCCGAGCACGTCGGCCGCGAGCAGCGGTCTATGGACCCCCGCACCTTCGCCGTCGAGCGCCTGGGCGTCGGCGACTGGCCCGACCCCGACGCCCAGGTCGAACAGGTGATCCCCGAGGCGGCGCGGATCAAGTGCATCGACCTGGAGTCGAAGGCCGAAGACCCGGTCTGCCTCACCTTCGACGTGACCCCTGACCGCTCGTGGGCGAGCATCGGCATCGCCGGGCGCCGGCCGGAGGAGGCGAAGGGCGACTGGCACATCGAGGTTGTCGATCGGCGCCCCGGGACCGGCTGGGTGCCAGAACGGCTCAAGCAGCTCGTCGGCCGCCACCAGCCCTTCGAAGTGATCTGCGACGGCAACAGCCCCGCGGCCTCGCTGATCGGCCCGCTGACGAAGCTTGGAATCGAGGTCCGCGTGGTCACCTCGAAGGAGCTGGCGCAGGCGTGCGGGACCATCTACGACGCCTTCGAGCAGGAGAGCGTCCGCCACCTCGACACCGCCGAGCTCAACGCCGCGATCAAGGGCGCAGTGAAACGGCCGCTCGGCGATGCCTGGGCGTGGTCGCGGAAATCTTCCAACGTCGACATCAGCCCCCTGGTCGCGGTCAGCCTCGCGCTCTGGGGCGCCACCGGGGCGGCGACCGACTCGGTCTACAACGACCCCGATCACGAGCTGCTGATTCTGGACTGACCCCCTGCGAGGAGGACGATGAAACTTCCCGACGCATTCGCTACTGCCGGCATCGCCCTGATCGCGATCGGCGCGGGCCTCGCTTACCTGCCGCTCGGCATAGCTCTCGCCGGGGTCTTCCTCCTCCTGGTCGGCCTCGGCCTGCGCGAGCCGAAGCGCCGGGGCGGTAGCAGCCTGTGATCGCCGACGCGCTGGTCCGCGGTATCCGCGGCCACGTCCTCGGCGAAGGCGATGAGGGCGAACTGCTGCTTGGCGGGATGCGCACCGCCGCAGGCGAGCGCGTGTCGGCCGAGACCGCCTTGAAGGTCTCCGCCGTCTACGCCTGCACGACGATCATCACCGGCGGCGTCCGGATGATGCCGCTCCTGCTCACCCGCGACATCGGCAACGACGTACTCGTCCCCGAACGCCGGCACCGCCTCTGGCCCATCCTGCACAAACAGCCCAACGACGAGATGGGCGCGGGCGAGTTCTTCGAACGGCTGGCGTGGTCGGCGATCCTGCGCGGCAACGGCTACGGCTGGCTCGAGCGGGACGACTTCGGCCGCGTGGTCGGACTCTGGCCGCTCAATCAGGACCGGGTCGAGGTCGATCGCCACCCGATCACCCGCCGCAAGCGGTTCTCGATCTGGAGCGGTGACGATCGCGAACGGGTCTCCTGGGTCGGCACCACCGACGACATCATCCATGTGAAGGGCGACCCCGGCCCGGACCCGCTGCTCGGCGTCTCGGTGATCCACCGGCTGAGGGAGATCATCGGCCGCGCCCTCTCCGAGGACCGCCACGCCGCGACGACGATGAAAAACCAGGGGCGCCCGTCGGGCATCCTGAGCGTCAAAGGCAAGCTCGACAAAGACCGGGCCATCGCTCTGCGCGAACGCTGGCAAGCTGCCCACGGCGGCTCGTCGAAGGCGGGACGAACCGCCGTGCTCGAGGAGGGGGCGAAGTGGGAACCCGTCGTCCTGAGCGCAGCCGACCTGGAGCTGGTGAAGCAGCGGGCGATCTCCCGCGAGGACATCGCCATCGCCTTCAAGGTGCCGGGGGACATGGTGCTCGCCGGCAGCGCCGCGAACCTGCACTACTCCACCGACGCCACCCGCGACGTGCGCCTGGTCAAGCACGGCATCACGCCCTGGACCCTGCGGATTCAGGAAGCGCTGGAAGTCTGCCCATCGCTCCCCTGGGGCGAGGATCTCTACCCCCGCTTCAACCCGGCAGCCCTCCTCAAAGCGGACATCAAGACCCGTTACGAAGCTCATCAGATCGGCCTCGATGCCGGTTTCCTCACCTACAACGAGGTCCGCGCCGAGGAGGACCGGGAGCCGATCGACGGCCTCGACCGCACCAAGCCTCAGCTCGACCCTGACCCCTCGAAACGGAGCCATGTATGACGACCGCCGAAACCCGTACCCCGCCCGTCGCCGACGGTCAGCGCGAGGCCAGGTGCGTCACCCTCACCGACATTCAGGTCCGTGATGCCGACGGCGGCGGCGTCACGGTCTCCGGCTACGCCGCCGTCTTCGATTCGCCCTCTGAGGATCTCGGCGGCTTCGTCGAGGAGATCAAGCCGGGGGCGTTCCGCAAGGTGCTGCGCTCCAAGCCCGACGTGCGCTTCCTGGTCAACCACGGCGGCGTGCCGCTGGCGCGGTCGACCAACGGGACCCTCCGCCTCAAGGAGGAGCCCAAGGGCCTCTTCGTCGAGGCCGACTTCTCCGACACCCAGCAGGCGCGGGATCTCGCGACCAGCATCGAGCGCGGCGACATCGACCAGATGAGCTTCATGTTCCGGGTGCTGCCCGAAGGCCGCGAGTGGTTCTTCCCCGACGACCCGGAGGAACTTGCCCGCCGCGTCATCTACGAGATCGCCGAGCTGTACGACGTCTCCGCCGTGACCTTCCCCGCTTACCCGGCAACCGAGATCGGCGTGCGCGGGGTGATTGCTGGCGAGCCGATCGCGCAGCCGAACGGCCAGCTTGACGAGCGGCGCTTCGCCGCCGTCTGCGAGCGCATCCACTCGGGCGACCTCGACGCGACTGCGGCCGAGCGCCGCGAACTCGAGCGGGCAGCCGACCAGCTCGACACGGTGACGCCGTGGCAGCGCGATCGAGCGCTCCGTTCGGTTGAGGCAGCCGAGGAGAAAGACGAGGGGGCGCCCGAGCAGGAGGAGCGCGCCACAACCACCACCACCACCGCCAGCGCAAGCGAGGACGACGGCTACGGCCTGGCAGTCCGCCGTCGGCGCCTTCGTCGCACCGAAGATTTCCAGCCGGTCGACGGCTGATCCCGGGGGCCGCGGCCCCCACACGCAGCGTAGAGAACGAGCACCTGACAGGCGGTAGAGCCGCCGCCGGGACCCCCGAGTAGCCGGTGGCAGTTGGCTGACCAAGCCTGACGGGACGGGTGCGCGCCCTCAATGGGGTTTTCGAGCCTGGACGGCGACTGCCGTAGCTGGACCCGGAGCCCTCGCGATTCGACCAACCACACCGAATCCAAGGAGGTTCCGATGCCTAAACGCATTGGGGACATCATTGAGGAGCGCGCCGGTCTCGTAGAGGAGATGCGGGGCATCCTCGACAAAGCAGAGACCGAGTCCCGCGACCTGACCGCCGAGGAGCGGCAGGAGTACGACCGCAAAGATGAGCGTGTCGGAGACCTGACCGGCGACATTCGCCGTCACGAGCGCGCCCAGGAGCACGCCGAGCTCGACGTGCGGGCGATCACTGGCGGCGGGGAGGACGAGGATCGGGAACGGCCGGAAGGCCGCACGATCGACCGCGACTCCGACGAGTACCGGGACGCGTTCAACGCCTACTGCCGCGGCCAGGAACTCAGCGCCGAGCAGCGTTCGACGCTGAAAGCCGGCACCGACGCCGAAGGCGGCTATGCCGTCGCCGAGCAGTGGACCGAGCTGCATGAGCGGCTGCGGGAGGCGGGCACGATCCGCCAGCACGCGGAGGTCATCACGACGGAAACGGGCGGGACGCTGCACGTTCCTCGCGAGAAACCGGAAGGCGGAGACGCGGCCGAACCGGACATCGTGCCGGAAGGCGAACCCATCCCCGACGACGCCGACGAACTCGACGAGGTGAAACTGAACGCGTACAAGATCGCTCGGATCACCAAAGCCGAAGAAGAGATGGTGCAGGACGCTCTCTTCGACGTCGCCGGCTACGCGGGGCGCCGCCTCGGCTTCCAGCTCGGGCGGCGAGCCAACTGGTTCTACGTCAACGGGTCCGGCTCTAACCAGCCGCAGGGCTTGTTCGTCGGTGCGCCGAAAGCCCTCACGCTCGCGTCGAAAACCGCGATCTCTCCCGACGAGGTGATCGACCTCACCTACGCCGTCAAGGCCCCCTACCGGGCGGGCGCCGGCTACATGGCGAACGACACCACGATCGGGGCGATCCGCAAGGTGAAGGACTCCGCAGGTCAGTACCTGTGGCAGCCGAGCCTGCAGGCAGGCACGCCGGACACCCTGAACGGGTACCCGGTCTTCCCCGACCCGGACGTGCCGGTGATGGGCGCGGTGAGCAAACGGGTGCTCGGCTTCGGGAACATCGAGCTCGCCTACATCGTTCGCGATGTCCTCGGCGTGACGATCAAGTTCCTCGACCAGCGCTACGCGGATCGGGATCAGGTCGCTTGGCGCGGGAAGCTCCGCACCGACGGCGGCGTGATCGACCCCAACGCGTTCAAGGTCGCAGAGACCCCGTCCTCCTAAACCCCACGCGCCCCCGGATCGCTGTCGCGGCCGGGGGCGCATCTATTTCGCGAAGGAGTTGCGATGAAGACTGTTCGCTTCATTCAGGGGATGGGGGAGCCTCGCGGCCCCGGGATCCGTCCCACCGAAACGCGCAAGGTCTCCGACGAGGAAGCCGAGCGCCTGATCGAGCGCGGCATCGCCGTCGAGTACACCAAGGACGACAAGGCCACCCAGGCGACGATCAAGGGGATCAAGCAGGCCGACGACGAGGGCTTCGAGCAGATCGTCTCGGCAGTCATGGACGAGGGGTCGCGCCGCGGCCGCGCCACTGAGGTTCCGGCCGTCGAAGCGAATCTCGTCAAGGACGCCAGCGACGAGGATCTGGTCGAGCTCAGCCAGAACGTCACCGCCGAGCTCGCCGAGCGCGAGCTGTCGGTGCCCGTTGCCGCCACCGCCTCTGCGGTCGAGGTCCCCGACGGCGTGGTGCCGGGGGAGACGCCGGGCTGGCCGATCGTCAACGGCGTCGTGATCGACCTCCCCGTCGAGGTGCGGGAGGAACTCGCCAGCAACGAGATCGCGATCGAGCTCCGCGAGGGCGGGGCGACCGGCGTGATCCAGACCGAGGAGGAGGCCGAAGTGACCGAGCGCAAAGACAAGGAATCAGCGGCCGACAAAGCAGCGGCCGAGACGTCGAAAGGCGGATCGAAGGGCACCACCGCCACCTCCGCGAAAGCGTCGAGGGCTGAGAAGCGGGGCGGCTGATGATCCGTGACCTGACCACGCTCGATGCGCTAAAGCGCTACCTCGGCCGGGAGGACGGCGAGTCCCAACCCGGCGAGACGAGTGATGAGCTGTTGAAAGAGCTCATCACGGCGGCGTCTGGTGTCATCACCCGGTTTGCACGACGTGAGTTCGCAGGTTCCGAGGAAGAGGAGGAGCGTGTCTTTGCCCATGAGGGCGGGCGGTTCCTCGACCTCGATCCGTTCGATCTTCGCGAAGTCTCCAGGGTAACCCTCGTCCGGGGCGCGGCGTTCGACGAGCTGCTCGATTCGGGCTCCTACAGCCTGCGTCCGCTGCCTTCGCCCGATGGCGTTCACCAGTGGATGAACCTCGCCGGTGAGCCTGGTGAGTGCGAGGTGAAGATCGCCGGGCTCTGGGGCTTCGATGAGGTCCCGGCCGATGTAGCGAGCTGGACCCAGCTCACGGTGGCCGAGTGGCTGCGGGGCGGCGTCTATGCCTATACCCCGGAGATAGAAGCCGCCGCGCTGTATTCGTCTCGCTCCCTGCCGCGCCTGGTGGAAACCGGCTTGGAGGACATCTACCGACGACCGGTGATCGCGTGAGGGCACGGGTCAGGATCGAGGACGTTGGGACTAGGGAGGATCTCAAGGCCGGTCGCAAGCTCGCCCGCGTCCGGTACACCGAGGCGATCCGCGAGGCCAGCCAACGGACGATCCTGCCCCGGGCGAAGATGCGCGCCCCCGGCGTCGTCGCCCACTACTTCACCACCAAAGCCACCACCCGCGGCGCCTACATCACCACGATCGGCAAGCGCGTCTTCGACGACATCGCCGGCCTCATCAACTTCGGCGGCTACCTCAAGGGCAAGATCGTCCCGAGGAAGAAGAAGGCGCTCTACCTTCGTGAGTACGGCGCCGTGGTCGCCTCGGTCGGCGAGGAGGGCAAGGTCCGCGCCCGGTTCGTCGGCCAGCACTACCTCGAGGCCGCGATCGACGAAGGGGTGCCGGCGATGGAGGAGCTGGCCCTGAAGAAGGTCACCGCCGCCTTCGCGGGGGCCTGAGCGGTGCTCCTCGACGAGATCGCCGACGGCCTGGTCTTGGTCCTCGGCGGGCTCGACATCGCCGCCTATAAGTGGGGGCCGCGCAACATCAAACCGCTTTGCGCGGTTGTGCAGCTTCCAGAGGTCGACCGCACCGAGCCCGATGAGGCAGAGGACCACGTCGGCGCCAACGACTGGCGGCTGCGCTTTCCCATCTACTTCTACGCCGAGC
>Ga0157369_10005297_pt1 | contig 15031 bp, 12 predicted proteins | sample C25metaG_FD_113461 | JGI IMG/M metagenome (GOLD analysis project Ga0157369, IMG submission 113461) | Corn rhizosphere microbial communities from Kellogg Biological Station, Michigan, USA - C2-5 metaG | ecosystem: Host-associated > Plants > Roots > Rhizosphere > Soil | place: USA: Michigan... | reverse complement strand
GAAGGTCGCCCGCCAGCTGAAATACAGCTCGGGCGGGACCGATCTCGAACGTCTACAGGCCGAACTTGCTGCGGAGCGGGGCGGCGGCACTGCCGCGACCCACGCGAGCGACGAGGTCGACGAAACTGACGAGCTCGACGACTACGACGAATACGGCTACGACGAGGACGACGAAGACGAGTGACCTCGTCCTTTTGGGACGGTCACGCTGCCACAGTGTCGCTACGTCCTGACAACCTCGCCCGCGACCCACGCCTCGACACCGCGATCTTTCAGCAACGCCAGTGAGCGGTCCGCCGCGTCATGGCTCACCACAGCGACCATGCCGACGCCGAGGTTGAGGGTGCGCTCGAGCTCTTCCGGAGCGACACCGCCGCGCGCGGCGATCAGCTCGAAGATCGGTGCCGGAGTCCAGGATGACCGGTCGACAGCCGCGTCGAGGCCGGCCGGCAGGACTCGGCGCAGGTTCGCCGTCAGCCCGCCGCCGGTCACGTGCGCGAAGGCGTGGACGTCACCGGTCTCGGCCAGGGCAAGGCAGTCCTTGGCGTAGATCCGGGTCGGGGTCAGCAGCACCTCGCCGAGCGGTCGCCCGAGTTCGGTGGCCGAGTCGAGCGGGATCCGAGCCACGTCGAGGAGCACGTGGCGGACCAGCGAGTAGCCGTTGGAGTGCAGTCCGCTCGAGGCCATCGCCAGCAAGACGTCGCCGGCAAGCACGCGCTCGGGTCCCAGGATCGCGTCGGCGCGGACGATTCCGGTCGCCGCGCCGGCAACGTCATAGTCGTCCGGGCCCAACAGCCCGGGATGCTCGGCGGTTTCTCCGCCGATCAGCGCGCAACCCGCAGTGGCGCACCCGCGGTCGATGCCGGTGACGATGTCCGCGATGCGTTCGGGCACGACGTGCCCGCAGGCGATGTAGTCGGTCATGAAGAGTGGCTCGGCGCCGCATACGACGATGTCGTCGACGACCATCGCCACGAGATCGATGCCGATCGTGTCGTGCACATCCATGGCCTGCGCGATAGCGACCTTGGTGCCGACACCATCGGTTGAGGTCGCGAGCAACCGCTCGTCATCGATGCGGAACAGCCCGGCGAACCCACCGAGTCCGCCGACCACCTCCGGACGCGTTGACGTGAGCCGCGTCTTGATGAGATCGACGGCGCGATCGCCTGCCTCGATGTCGACGCCTGCCGCCGCATAGGTCGCGGCGCCTTCGAAGGAATCGCTCACGGTCGAGACAGTGCGTCCTCCGCGCCGACCGCGGGCGAACCGGTCGCCACACCGTCGGCGTCCTTGGCCAGCTCGCGGTAGATGCCCTCGAGCAGATGCTTGCCGATCAGCTCCGGCGCCGGAAGGTCGATCGGGTAGTCCCCGTCGAAACACGCCCGGCACAGGCGATCGCCGTCGATGGTGGTAGCGGCGATGAGTTCGTCCAACGAGATGTAGCCGAGCGAGTCAGCGCCGATGGACGCGCAGATCTCGTCGACGGTCAGACCGTTGGCAACGAGCTCCGCCCGGGAGGCGAAGTCGATTCCGTAGAAGCACGGCCACTTCACCGGAGGGGCCGAGATGCGCACGTGCACTTCCTTGGCACCGGCCTCACGAAGCATTCGCACGATGGCGCGCTGGGTGTTGCCGCGAACAATCGTGTCGTCGACAACGACAAGGCGCTTCCCGGCAATCGCCGACCGGAGCGGGTTCAGCTTCAACCGGATGCCGAGCTGCCGGATCGTGTTGGAGGGCTGGATGAAGGTGCGCCCGACGTAGGAGTTCTTCACCAACCCGGTGCCATACGGGATGCCCGACTCCTGCGCGTAGCCGATCGCGGCCGGCGTGCCACTCTCGGGCACCGGAATGACGAGATCGGCGTCCACCGGCGCCTCCCGCGCAAGCCGGCGACCGACTTCGACCCGGGTTTCCTGCACGGACCTGCCGCCGATGCTCGTGTCCGGCCGGGCCAGATAGACGTACTCGAACAGACAGCCCTTCGGCGTCGCGGGTGCGAATCGCTGGCTCCGCAGGCCGTGCTCGTCGACCGCGATCAGCTCGCCCGGCTCGACCTCACGGACGAAGCTCGCGCCGACGATGTCGAGCGCGGCTGTTTCCGACGCGATGACCCAGCCACGCTCCAACCGGCCGAGGACCAGCGGGCGCACACCGTGCGGGTCCCTCGCGGCGTACAAGGTGTGCTCGTCCATGAACACCAACGAGAATGCGCCGCGGAGCAGCGGCAACACCTCGAGCGCGGTCGCCTCGAGCGAGCGATCCGGGTGGCCGGCGAGAAGTGCGGTGATGATGTCGGAGTCGTTGGTGGCCTTCGGCAGCGGTCGCGACGGATCGATCGGGCCGGACGCTTTGGCCGCCAACTCCGAGGTGTTGGTCAGGTTGCCGTTGTGCCCCAAGGCGATGCCGCCGCCGTGCGCCACCGGGCGGTACGACGGCTGCGCGTTCTCCCAGGTGCAGGAACCCGTTGTCGAGTAACGGCAATGCCCGATCGCGAGATGCCCGGAGAGCGCTGACAACGTGGCCTCGTCGAAGACTTGCGCCACGAGGCCGAGCTCTTTGTAGACCACGACGGTGCTGCCGTCGGAAACCGCCATCCCGGCGGCTTCCTGGCCCCGGTGCTGCAGTGCGTAGAGCCCGAAGTAGGTGAGTTTGGCGACGTCCTCGCCAGGGGCCCAGACACCGAAAACGCCACAGGCGTCCTTGGGCGGCTGCTCGTCGTCGACGATCAACGGGCGGCACTCCAATGCGCTGGCTGTCACGGGGGAAGCCGTCGTAGTCCAGTGTAGCGGGGCGTTCGGGTCCAAAGACCTATTCCCGCGCTTCGGGCCGCGGTGTACGACGGAGTCATCCAGCCAGAGGTGGTGTGGCATGAAGGTGCAGATCGTTTACGGGTCCAAGCGGGGTGGCACAGCCGGCCTGGCGCAGATGATCGCGACCGCCTTCGAGCGGGAAGGCTGGCGCAGCACGGTCACCGACGTCATCAGCCGCCCCGGCATCGGCGACGTCGACGTCGTCGTTGTCGGCGGTGCGCTCTACCTGGGCCGCTGGCCGGCACCGCTTCGCCAGTGGGTGCACCGGCACATGAGCACCCTGCGATCGGTGCCGGTCTGGTTCTTCTCCAGCGGCCCGCTGGACGCGTCGGCGCGCACCGGAGACATCGCGCCGACGCCGTCGGTGGCCAATCTGGCGCGGGAAGTCGAGGTCTCCGGCTTCATGACGTTCGGCGGCTACCTCGACAAGTCGCCTGACGGCTTCATCGCGCGGAGCATGGCGAAACGCTTTGCCGGCGACTGGCGCGATCCGGACCAGGTGGCCGAGTGGGTGCGCCACATCGTGCGCCACACCAGGGTGGTCGCGGAGGTGCCGGCTCAGCGCAGCGAGGACGCCGTCCCGCTCGGGACAAACCGGGTGTAATGCCGCGCCGGCATATAGCGATGTTTGCTTGGTTGGAAAGTGGAGAAGCGAGTGGTGCCGGATGGCTCCCGGCTGCCTCCGCCGGAGCCCGGGGGAGGCGGTTCCCATCGCTCGAGTGCGCATCGACGGCAAGTTCTTTGCCGTCGGCAACGAGCGATTCCACCTGCGCGGGGTGACCTATGGCACCTTCGCCCCCCGTGACGACGGGGCTCTTTTCCCGGCCCGCGAGGTGGTCAAGAGCGACTTTGCGGCCATAGCCGAGGCCGGCTTCACCACCGTCCGGACCTACACGTCCCCGCCTGAGGACGTGCTCGAACTCGCGGCCGACTGGGATCTTCGAGTGCTGGCCGGCGTTTTCTGGCCGGACTGGCGCTATGTGCTCGGCGCCGGCAAATCGGGTCTGCGCCGCCTCGCCCGCGACGCCCGCGAGGCCGTCCGCAGCCAGGTGCGCCGGCTGGCCGGCCACGAACAAGTGCTGGCGGTCACGATCGGCAACGAGGTGCCGGCCGACGTGTTGCGATGGTTCGGCACCAAACCGATCGCCGCGGTGATCGACGATCTCATCGACGTCGCGCACGACGAGGACCCAGACCTGCTCGTCACCTACGCCAACTACCCCACGGCGGAGTACCTGCCGCTGCCTGGAGTCGACTTCCTCACTTTCAACGTCTTCCTGGACAACGACCGGGACCTACGGCGTTATCTCACTCGCCTTCATCACCTCGCCGGGGACCGACCGCTGGTGCTCGGAGAGCTCGGGCGCCATGTCGAGGGTCCGGACGGCGAGGCGCAGCAAGCACAACTGCTCGATGCTCAACTCGAGGTCGCCCTGGAGCGTGGCGTCGCCGGCAGCTGCGTTTTCGCCTGGACCGACGAGTGGCACGTCGGCGAGCACGCGGTGACTGACTGGCGGTTCGGGTTGACCACCGTCGACCGTGAGCCGCGCCCGGCGTTGCAGGTTTGCCAGGCGTGGAACCGGAAGACCGTGCGTGACCTCGAGTTCGAATGGCCGCAAATCAGCGTCGTTGTCTGCGCCTACAACGCCGCCGAGACCATCGAGGAATGCCTCGCGCACACGCGGGCGCTCGACTACCCCGGCCTGGAAGTGCTGGTCGTTGACGACGGCTCGACCGATGCCACCGCCGACATCGCCGAGCGGATCTGCGCCGGCGACCCGCGGATGCGCGTCGTACGAGCCGAGCATCAAGGTCTCTCCGGGGCGCGCAACATCGGCTGGCAGCAGGCCCGCGGCGACCTCATCGCCTACCTCGACTCCGACGCATACCCGACGCCGGAGTGGCCCTACTACCTTGCGCTGGGCCTCGACGAACCGATGGTCGGCGGTGTCGGGGGGCCGAACCTGCCACCGGTGACCGATAGCAGGGTCGCGCAAATGGTCGCCCGGGCGCCCGGCGGCCCGGTCCACGTGTTGTCCTCGGATGACCGGGCCGAGCACATTCCCGGCGCCAACATGGCGTTCTGGCGGCAGGTGCTGGAGGAAGTGGGTGGCTTCGACCTCGTCTATACCGCCGCGGGCGACGACGTTGATCTGTGTTGGAAGGTCCTCGACCGCGACTGGGAGATCGGCTTCCACCCGGCGGCACTCGTCTGGCATCACCGGCGTCAGTCGGTGCGGGCCTACCTGAGACAGCAGCGCGGTTATGGGCGTTCCGAGGCACTTGTCGCGCAGCGGCACCCGGACCGCTTCACGTCCCTCGGGACCGCGCGCTGGCACGGGCTGATCTATGACTCGTTCGCGCCGTCCCTGTTGCGCCAGCGGGTCTACCGAGGCCTGTACGGCGCCGCGGCATACCAGTCCGTGTATCGGGGTGGCGGTCACGGCATGGACGTCGCCCATCAGCTGGGCACGCCGGTCGCTATCGCCGCGATTGCGGTCGCGCCGCTTGCTCTTGCCTCGCAATGGCTCGCACTGTTCCCGGCCGTGGCGATCGCCTTCTTGCTGTCGTTGTTCGCCTACGACGCCTTGGGCACAAGGCCTCCGCGCGACCTTCGCCGCGGCCGACTGCAGTTCCGCTGCGGGGTGGCGTTCCTCCATCTCGCGCAGCCCGTCGTGCGCTTCACCGCACGATGGCGCGAGAACCGTCTGTCCCGACGGCTGCTCCCCACACACGCGGCTCCGCCGGGGCCGGTCCAGCGGCTCGGCCGCGGGGTCTTTCTCGTGCCGCACGACCGTGATCGGGCGCAGTTGGCGTCGGATCTTGTCGGCAACCTCCGTCGAGCCGGACTCAAGGTGGCGGTGCCCAGCGGCTGGGAGGACTACGACGCTCGACTCGTGAGTGGCTTCTTCCTCGTCGGTGAGCTCGTGACGAGCGCCGCTCCGGTCGGTTGTGTGCAGATCCGGGCGCGTCGACGGGTGCGGGCCGGTCGCTTGCTGACCGCAGTCGCGCTTCTCGCGCTGGTCGGTCTGGCCAGCGTGCCCGCCGCAGCAGGGGGTGCAGCTCTCGTAGGTATCGATCTCCTGCTGGGTCATCACCGGCTGGGGCGCAGCGTGCGCACCGCCGTCGAGGGGACAGCGCCATGAAGTCGGCAGTGGTGCTCGGCGCAGGCGGGTTCCTCGGCAGCCATCTCTGCCGACACCTGGTGCAAGGCGGATGGGAGGTCACCGGAGTCGTTCGCGATGCGGGCGATGGCCAGGTGGGCCGTCGCCTGGCGCCGGTCGCCGCTGACATGAGACTCGTGTCCGGCGATGCCACCCGCGCTGACGTGATCGCGCCCCTCATCGCAACGGCTGACGCGGTCTTTCCCTTCGCCGGCCGCTCCGGAGCGGCGGACTCGATGCTCACACCGGAGGCCGACCTCGATGCCAACGGCCACGGTCAGCTGGTTGTCCTCGAACTCGTTCGAACACTGCGCCCCGAAGCGCGTGTCGTGTTTCCCGGGTCGCGACTGCAATATGGCCGCCCCCGGTCGGTCCCGGTCACCGAGGACCAACCGCAGCAACCAACGAGCATCTACGGCATCCACAAGCTGCTCGGCGAGCAGTATCACCAGCTCTACGCGCGCGCCTACGGTCTGGCCACCACAGTGTTGCGAATATCGAACCCCTACGGACCGCATCAGGATCGACGCGGTGGACGTTACGGGATCGTCGGCAACTTTCTTGCGCGCGCCGCCAAGGGAGAAGCACTTCCCGTCTTCGGAGGCGGCAGTCAGCTACGCGACTTCCTCTACGTCAATGACCTCACCGAACTGTTGGAATTGGCCGCGACCCATCCGGCTGCGGTCGGGCAGGTCTTCAACGCCAGCGGTCCGAGCGGGACCACGCTTCGCGAGATGGCCGACACCGTCGTCAAAGTCGTGGGATCAGGCACGGTAGTGGACGTCGAGTGGCCCGACGACGCCGCATCGGTCGAGACCGGCGACTATGTCGGGAGCTACAACAAGGCCGCCCGCGTCCTGGGCTGGACGCCGGCGATCGGCCTCGAGGAAGGGCTACGGCGGACGTGGGCGGAGTTCGGGGCGGAGCTCGCGGAAACGCCGTGAGCGACGTCAGCACCACGCTCGTCCGACTGGACGATCGATTCCTCCGTTGGTCTGCCCGCCAACGAGCGGCTGTTGGTGAGGTATTTCGAGTCGAAAGACGACTTCTGGGTTTTGCTCGTCCTTATTGGAGAACCGTTGCGGCGGGGTTGGCTGTCACGGTGCTCATGACCTTGGCCGGGCTGGCAAAGCCCTGGCCGACAAAGATCCTCATCGACGATGCGCTCGGCTCGCACAGCTTCCTCGGCTTGCATGCTCATGCCGCACTCTTGCTGTCGGTCTTCGCAACCATCGCGCTCTTCCTCGTTGCCGGTGGACTCGGCTTGTTGCAGACAGCGCTGCTATTCGGCTTGTCGCAGCGCCTCATCGCCGACCTGCGAGAACGCACCTTCGAACATCTCACCCGGATATCCCTGCGCTACCACGACGAGCGCAGCACAGGCGACAGCATCTTCCGAGTCACCAACGACACGTACGCCGTACAGAGCGTTCTCTTGGACGGCCTCGTGCCGCTCGCGTCGGCCTTTCTGTCATTGACCGGCGCGGTCATCGTCCTGCTCGCCTTCGATCCGTTCTTTGCCTTGCTATCCGCGGTCAGCGCACCCTTTGCCTTCGTGCTGAGCAAGCGTTTCACCGGAAGAATCAACAAGTCGGCCGCGACGCTGCAGCTACGCGAAAGCGAGGTCTACTCGCAGGCCGAGCAAACGCTCGGCGGGATCAAGACCGTTCAGGCGCATGGACGGGAAGACCACGAAGCCGCGCGCTTCGCAACCAGAACAGGGGCGAGCCGAATCGCGATGATGCGGCTTGTCACCGATCAGACACTCTTCGGTCTGGCCATCGATTTCGTCCTCGCTGCCGGCCTCGGCCTGGTGACCTACGTTGCCGCCGAACGCGCGTTGTCAGGTGCCATCACGCCCGGCGAGGTGCTCGTGGTCATCGCCTACGCCGGCACCGTCTACCAGCCGATGTCGGGCATTGCCTCCACGATCGGAGAACTCAGGGCGGCGTCCGCTGCCGCCGAGCGAGTCTTCGAAGTCCTTGATCAACCTCATGTGGTCGCCCCACGACATGCGACCCCTCCGGCCGCCCGGGCGCAGGGACGACTTTCTTTCGACAAGGTGTCGTTCGAGTACTCCGCCGGCCGCCGGGTGCTCGACGACATCTCCTTCAGCGTCGATCCAGGTCAGCTGGTGGCGCTCGTCGGACCAACGGGTGCCGGCAAGTCGACGATCGCGAGCCTTCTTCTGCGCCTTTACGATCCGCGGACTGGGTGCGTCACGCTCGATGACGTGGACCTGCGCCGGCTGCCACTTGGGTGGCTGCGCGAACAGATCGCGTTCGTCCCTCAAGAGCCGGCGCTGTTCAACGCATCTCTGCGCGAAAACATTCGGTATGGCCGGCTCAACGCCACTGACGAGGAGGTTCTGTCAGCCGCCATGGCTGCGAACCTCGACGAACTGCTCGAGGATCCGCGCGGCCTCGACCTCGTCGTAGGCGGTCGAGGCAACACGCTCAGCGGTGGCCAGCGCCAGCGCGTTGCCATCGCTCGCGCCTTTCTCAAGAATGCGCCCGTCCTGATCCTGGATGAGCCGACCTCGGCATTGGATGCGGCAACCGAGGTGCTCGTGATGGACGCACTCGAGCAATTGTTCGCCGACCGGACAGCGATTGTCATCGCACACCGACTCTCGACCGTCTATCGGGCGAGCCAAGTCCTCGTGGTCCGTGAGGGCCGCATCGTGCAGCAGGGAACCCACGCGCAGTTGTCGCGGCAGGCGGGCCTGTATCGCACCCTCCATCAGGCCCGATTCGGACGGCAGCGCGGCGCCAAACCACTGGCCATCTCGTGGGAGGCGTCGTGACTTCCGACGTCGACGTCGTTATCCCGGTGCGCAACGGAGGCAGATTGCTCCGCCGTGCTGTCGACAGCGTGCTCGCACAAGACGGAGTGCAGGTGCGCGTGATCGTGGTTGACGATGGGTCCACCGACCGAGCCGTCGAACGCCTCCCGCGGGACACCCGCCTGATGGTGCTGCGCGGGCCGCAGCGAGGCATCCCGGCCGCCCTCAACACCGGCACGGAAGCAGGCGACGCACCATTCGTGGCTCGTCAGGATGCCGACGACGAGTCGATGCCCGGTCGGCTTCGAGCGCAGCTCGAGTTCTTGACCAGCAACCCCGGGATCGGTCTCGTGGCAACCGGATTCGAGGTTCTTGTCGGCAACCAAGCGATTGCGACGATGGTTCCCCTTCCCGGTGGAATGTTGACCAAGAACCCCATCTGTGCAGGGAGCACAGTGCTTCGTCGTGGCGTCCACGACGCGGTGCACGGCTATCGCGCCGAGTTCGCGCTCGCCAGCGATTACGACATGTGGCTGCGATGTGTCGGCGTCACGGGTGTCGCGATACTTCCCGTGGTCGGCTACCGCTATCGACTGAACGCGCAGATGTCGACGATCCGAAGTGCGACGCACCAAGCCGCGTTCGCGCGACTCGCGCAGGCAAGCGCCCGAGCACGCCTCAGCGGCGGCACCGACCCGGTGGACGACTTCGTCGGCATCGCAGAACAAAGCCGCCAGGAAGATGAGCTCAACGCATGGTGGTCGCGAGAGTTCATGGCGCTTGGTGCGCCGTACGAGGCGTGGCAGTGCGCATCACGCCTGCCGTTACGCCGATCGCTCCGCCTCTTGCCGATGCTCGTACGGAAACCACAACCCCAAGGGGCTTGGTCATGACGGCACCGATCACGGTGCTCACGGCAACGCTCGGCCGCCGCCCCGAGATGCTGGCTGAGGCGGTGCGCTCGGTCCACGGGCAGACGTTGCAACCGCTGGAGCACATCGTCGTCGATGACGGCTCCTTCAGCGTCGCGCCCCTTGAAGACGTCACGCTGCTGTCGATCGAGCACTGCGGTCTCGGGCCCGCACGCAATGCAGGCCTCGCAATCGCCCGAGGCGAGGCAGTCGCTTTGCTCGACGACGATGACGTGTGGCATCCCCATCACTTGGCGACATTGTGGGAACAGATGCAGCTCACGCAGGCAGACGTCGTCTACTCGGACTGCCTGGAGGTCGGGCGCCGCGACGGATACGCAACACGCGTAGCCGATTTTGACCCCGAACTGCTTCAACGCGAGAACTTCATCTGTGTGCCCGCGACGCTGGTGCGAACGTCGGCGCTCGTCAAAGTCGACGGCTTCAGTTCAGGAGCGCTCGAGGACTGGCAGACATGGAAGCGAATGGCGGCGAACGGCGCTCGTTTCGTGCATGTGCCACAGGTGACCGTCACTTACCGATTCCACGATGACAACCTCACCTATGGTGGCGTCGACCCCAGGCAAACACGTGCGGTCAAAGAACTGCTCGAAGCCGCTCAGCGGGGAGACATCTCCTGGGAGGACTACGAGGCCCGGGCCGGAGAGGTGTGGCGATGACGTCAGTCGTGGTTTGCGGCTGCGCCGGCGCTCTGCCCCTGGCGGGGGTCGGCCTCCATTACCTGCAGTTCTGTCTAGGACTGCGCGACATGGGCGTGGACGTCTCCTACCTCGAAGAGATCACGGACTACTGGCCGTATCACCCTGATCGCAACGAACCGGATCAGGAGGCGTCATACACCGTCCCGTGGTTGCGGGAGATGTTCGAGGCGTTCGACCTGCCCTGGGCCTACCGGGACCCGCTTGGCCGCTACCACGGTTCGTCCGAACAAGAGGCCATCGGCCGTTGTGTCAGCGCCGACCTCGTCCTCAATGTGAGCGGCGCACACAACCCGATTGCTCACCACCGGGCAGCGAAGACCCTCGCCTACATCGACACAGATCCCGGATTCGTCCAGGTCAAGGCGACACGTGACGCAACGGTGAGATCCTGGTTGGAAGGTCACGATCTGTTGTTCACGTTCGCCGAGTCGATGGGCTCGGACAGCTGTCACATTCCGGACGCAGGCTACGACTGGAAGACCACCCGACAGCCTGTGCACCTGCCCTTTTGGCAAGAAGTCACGACGCCGCCGGCGACGGCGTACACCACGGTCATGAACTGGCGCGCCTATGACCCCGTTGAGTGGCAGGGAGAGACGTGGGGGCAGAAGGACGCCGAATTCCCGGTCGTGCGGAACCTTCCTCGCCGGATGCCCGATCTCGACCTCGAGTTGGCCGTCGGCGGACGTGATGTGCCAAGGGACGCACTTGCCGCAGACGGATGGCGCGTCACCGACCCACTCGAAGCGACGCGTACGATCTGGCGCTTTCGCGACTACATCCGGGACAGCCGCGCCGAACTGACGATCGCCAAACAGTGCTACGTCCGCTCGGGATCCGGGTGGTTCTCGGAGCGCAGCGCCAACTACCTCGCTGCAGGGCGTCCGGTAGTGGCACAAGACACCGGCTGGTCCCATCACGTGCCGGACTCCGGCAAAGGCGCGCTTGCGTTCAGCACGACGGAGGAAGCCGAAGCCGCCGTCCGCGACGTCGAGGCCGACCCCGTCGGCCATGGCGAGGCGGCTCGGGCCCTTGCCGCTACGTACTTCGGAGCCACCACAGTGCTCGCTCAATTGTTGTCGGATGCGGGTGTCGACTGATGGCGCGCATCGTTGTCGGTGGATGGGTCACTGGGCTGCCGACTGCATCATTCTTCTGGCATTCGGTGAGCTTCGCGCTCGGCTTCCGCGACGCCGGTCATGACGTGTGGTTCCTCGAAGACAGCGGCGACTACCCCTGGTGCTACGACCCGGAGACGGAGGAACTCGACCCCTCGGCACGTTACGGCGTCCGGTTCCTGGCGGATGAAATGGCTGCCGTGGGGATGACGGGCCGTTGGGTCTTCAGACATGGCCCGTCGGGGCGGCACGACGGGATGTCCGAGGAGGAGACCGCTGATGTCCTCAACGAAGCAGACGTCTTCGTCAATGTCTCGCTGACAACCCCGATGCGCGAGGAGTACCAGCGGATACCACACCGACTCGCCATCGACACCGACCCGGTCTTCACCCAGGTGCGGATCTCACAAGGGGACTGGCTTCTGGGCAGCGTCACCGAGTCGCACACCCGACTGTTCACTTTCGGGCGCCCTCCCCTACCCGGGCAACAACATGAGTGGCTGCCCACCCGTCAGCCGGTGGTGTCGCGGTTGTGGCCGGTGCAGGCGCGTCCGGCGGAGGACGCACCGTTCACGACGATCATGTCCTGGCAGGCCTATGCACCCGTCGTGCACGACGAGGTCGAGTACGGCGCGAAAGACAAGACATCACTCGGGCTCCTCGATCTGCCGGGACGCACAAACGCTCGTCTTTCGGTTGCGCTCGGTGGTGGCGACAACCATTGGCAGGCGCGTCAGCTGTTCGGCGACAACGGTTGGGAAATCACCGATCCGATGGAAGCCAACGGAACGTCCGCTCGATTTCGGCAGTTCCTCGCCGGGAGCGCGGGCGAGATCGGCATCGCCAAACACGGCTATGTCGCGGCTCGCTCGGGATGGTTCTCGGAGCGGACGTGTTGCTATCTCGCCAGCGGTCGGCCCGCGGTCGTCTCCGACACTGGCTGGCCCGATTGGCTGCCGAGTGGTGAAGGTGTTTTCGCCTACACCACCGCCGCCGAGGCTGCGCAGGCCATCGATGCGATTCGTGCGGACCCGGAGCGGCACGCGCGGGCCGCGCGGAAGGTCGTCGAGGAGCACTTCGAAGCTGTCGACGTCTGTCACGCGTTACTGGCCGCGCTGTGAGCCGCGGCAAGCCCGTTGCAGTGGTCGTCGGCTATGTCGTCCGCTATCCCGTCGGCGGCATGACCTGGGTCTTCAGGAACTGGCTCGGTGGCCTGGCAGCTCTCGGTTTCGAGCCGGTCTTCATGGAGGCAGCCGGACCTCAGCCCTGTTGCTACGACGTGGACGCGCAGCGGATGACCGACGACCCGAGCTACGGGTCGCGCTACGCCGAGTCAGCGCTCGGAGGAGTGCGCTGGTGGTACGCCGACCCCGCACTGCCTGGTGGCGGCCGAGGCATGAGCTACGACGAGGCCATTGCCACCCTGGAAGGGGCAAGTGTCCTCATCAATGTCGGTGGCTCGTGCTGGGCACCCGAGTTCGGAAAAGCGCCGCGCCGGATTTTCGTCGACACGGATGCACCGTTCACGCAGCTGCGGCTAGCCGACGAGGACGACGGCTGGACGGCGCTCGTGGACCAGCACGACACACTCGCCACGTATGCCGTCCATGTAGCTGCCGGCCATGCCCGGACCCCGAGCGGCGGTCGCCACTGGGAGCCGACCAGGCCGCCGGTGCATCTACCCGACGTACCCGTTACGCCGGTGCCTGAAGGGCCCTGGACCAGCGTCACCTCATGGTCGGCTTATGGCGCGGCTTGGTGGGAGCTCGAGGAGTACCGCCAGAAGGACGTCGCCTACATGGAGATCGGGGACCTTCCGCGGCTCGTTCCGCCCGGCGTACGCCTCGAAATCGCCCTGTCCGGCGAGGGCCCCCGTCGGCAACTCGAACGGCGTGGCTGGCGGATCATCGATCCGATCTCGGTATCGGTCACGCCGGAACGCTTCGGTGACTACCTCCGGACCAGTCGCGGTGAGCTGGGAGTCGCCAAACAGGCATACGTGAAAGCGCGGACTGGCGCATTCAACGACCGGACGCTCATGTATGCGGCAATGGGACGGCCGGTCGTGTGTTCCGATACCGGCCTGGACTGGCTACCGACCGGCGAGGGGATCATGCCGTTTTCGGACGCGGCCGGTGCAGCGGACGCGATCAGGCTCGTCGAGGCGGACCCGCAGCGCCACGGTGCTGCAGCTCGTCGGTTGGTCGAACAGCACTTCGCCGCGGACTCCGTCGTGGCGAACCTGTTGCGCTGCTGCGACGTAGCGCTGCCGTGACCCGTCTCGCCTTCCTTCTGTGGCCGGACACCTTCGAGGATTGGTACGACCCGCTCCACGTGACGCGAGACGACTACCTCGAGAGCTACGACCGCGAATGGTCGATCTCGCTTGCCCGGGCGCTGGTCCAGGCCGGGATCGCTGTCGACCTCGTGCACGCGACGCTCGGAGCCGCGGCAAAGGCGACCCAGCTACCCTCCGGCGCAACGGTGCACTTCGTTCCGGCATCACGTGCATATCGCGTCTTACGCCGCATTACCTGGGGTCATGCTGCCTGGCAACGCACTCAACGGTTGTGGGTCGTCGCGCCGCTCGTCTCCACGGCCTCACCGGCGCTGTTGCGGACACTACGCCGGATTCGCACTGATGCAGTGATCATCCAGGACTACGAGACGCTCCGCTTCGATGTCGCTGCACCACTGCTTTCGGCGATGGGCAGCCGAGTCATCGGTCTCGACACGGGCGCTTCGGCGCGCCCGTCAGGCGCTCCGTGGAAGCGCTTTACCCGCAACCGAGCGCAGCTGCTGCTGGCCGTCAACGACCGTGAGGCGGATCGACTCCGCTCGGCTGGTCATGCCAATGTCACCGCCTGGCCGGTTCCGGTGCGGACCGACATTTTTTCTCCTGGTGACCGGGCCGCGGCAAGAGCACGGCTCGGAATCGGCAACGACGAGCGACTCGTGTTCGCGGCAGCTCGACTGCACCCGGTGAAGAATCTCCCGCTCTTGGTCGACGCGTGCCGCGACGCCGACGCGCGTCTGGTGATCACTGGTGACGGACCCGAACGCCGCCGACTCGAAGCGATGGGGTCGAGCCACGTCACGCTGCCCGGGTGGTTGGACATCGAGGAGGTGGTCGAGTGGTACGCCGCAGCGGACGTCGTGGCGCTGTCGTCGAACCAGGAGGGCCAACCGGTTGCCGTGCTGGAGGCTTTCGCATGCGCGCGCGGAGTCGTGGCAACTGCGGTGGGCGGAGTCCCCGAAGTGGTCCGAGACGGCGAGACGGGTTGGCTGGTGCCGCCGCGCGACCGCGCCGCACTCGCCGCTGCGCTTCGCTCTGCACTAGCGGACCGCGAGCGCGCCGATCAGTTCGGGGCTGCTGGTCGGGACCTCGTTCTTCGTCGTCACTCGGCGAAAGCCGTGGCTGACTTCATCAGAGCGGCAGCCCTTCAAGGGGTAGCGGACGGCTGCAGCGCCTCCGGGTAGGGGCGTCGACCTTCCGGAGTCAACACGATCGCGCG
>Ga0157369_10005295_pt1 | contig 15033 bp, 14 predicted proteins | sample C25metaG_FD_113461 | JGI IMG/M metagenome (GOLD analysis project Ga0157369, IMG submission 113461) | Corn rhizosphere microbial communities from Kellogg Biological Station, Michigan, USA - C2-5 metaG | ecosystem: Host-associated > Plants > Roots > Rhizosphere > Soil | place: USA: Michigan... | reverse complement strand
GTTAAGGATAAGGCGTGGCTTCTGTCGCCATCCAGCCTTCCAATCCTCTGCGTGCTTCTCGCATCCTAGGCACTGCTCCTCGTCTTCCATGGAACATGCAGCCTTTCGGTGCCAGTCATCTGGGTTACTGTGTTCTGTAACCATGACTCCCAAGCCACGCTCTTCTGAGTAATTCTCAGCGCTTCGATCTAGTTCCTGTGCGAACCTGACCTTGACGGATTCTCCGTCCTTAACCAAGTTGCTGAACCAAGTAATCTTACTTGCCTGTGCCGCCTCACGACGCGCATCCTGATCTTCCTTGTACTTCTTGATCTTGTCTAGACCTTCGTATACACCCATTATTTATATCTCCTATATTTTCTTTAAGTATTAGGACTATCGTATGTCCTGTTACATCCATTATACCATGAGAGAGGACTCATAGTAAAGCCCCCAGCGCTGATATTCCATGTTTGAGACCGCGTTCTGGACACACTGACGGATTTCTTCAATCGTCATGTCGCCAGCATCCTTTACACCGCGTGCAAATACCTGCTTGTATCCGTAGGAGGCCCACTTCACATTTTTGCCACGCATCGCTTCCACAATCTTATTACCCGTATCTCTGCCCGGGTTGTGACCACGGCAAGCACGGTAACCACTCGCAAAACACTCTCTGCAAGTCTTTCCATTCTTGTCATTCTTGTGTTCCTTGGTGTTGTCCCAATCGGTGAAGATTACCACCGTGTTGAAGTACTTCTTTAGTTGTGTGGCGTGCTGCTCATTGAAGTTTCCTCCAAGACAGGCTACGACGTTTGGGTAACCGGCCTGATGAATCCTAATCGCATCAAACGAGGACTCACAGATAATCACCGTGTCACCCAGACGCCGTGCCTTGTTGATATTCCATAGGCTCTGGCGAACAGGTAGTTTGTCGCTATTTCGGAACCGCTTGCCCTCAATGGTTCTGCCAATAACACCGACAGGAACGCCCTTCTCTGAGTACATTGGAACCGTGATAAGACGCTTCTTCTCTGAGTAGCCTATCTTATATTCTTTCAACATCACGTCTTCGAAGCCACGACTACGCATATACTCTAGAGCCTCTGGTGATGCCCATAGTTGCTCATGCATACGCACAATCGTTTCCTCCTTGAATTCAGGAAGCACCGGCTCAGCCGTGACTTGCTTGAATCTGTCTTCAAAGGATGGTTGAGTGTCAGCCTTAGCCTTATTAATCAACCGCGCTGCTTCGAAATCGTTCTTACCTAGGATAGTCTTGACCAGATCGATCAGGCTACCGCTTACTCCGCACGCATCATTGAAGCATAGGTACTTACCACTCTCTTTGCTTACAGAGAATGATGGGGTGTTGGTATTGCCGTGGAAAGGGCAAAAGCAGATGAAGTCATTCAGGGTGTCGGTCGAAACATCAATGTCACAAGCGACTAGAGTTGCCTCTACCTGATGATCGGAGTAGAGCGCGGTAGGTACCTGCCTAGTCCGTCCATTCCTTCTATAGTCCATGCCTTTTTCCTTCCTACGTATACTCCGTAGATCGTCAGTTCGAAATCGTAGTTGCCATTGTCCAGCAACCTAGTTGAGAAGAGTGGGCCAATATCCAAGACTGGAACGTAGCCACTATCTCTCATCTGATGTAGAATCAGGGTTTCAAACTGTGCCCGTAGGCGAATGAAATCGCTGTCGTCTTTCATTATTCCGTCCAGCGGGAACCTCTTGATATCTCTGTGCATTAGTCAAATCGCTCCACCCACAATCCTGAGTCGAAATCAACTTGGAAGAAGCAACCGGCCAGTGGCCCGTGTCTATTCTTCCTCACTGCAATTTCAACTACGTCTGTATCGTCGTGGCGATGCACTGCGATTGCTAGGTTGGCATCATACTCGATGCTGCTAGACCATGAAATCTGATCCAGACGTGGGGGTGAATCTCTCTTATCGTTATCGTCGTCTGTAACGGCGGTGATAGAGATAATTGGAATGCCATTGGATACGGCCATCAACTTGATTTCCCTAGATAGGTTCATCATCCTTGGGGTCATGGCCTGTGTCTGTCCATTATCGCTCATCAACTGTAGATAGTCAAGGATTACAACGTCTGGACGGTGTGTATCGATTTTAGCCTGAATGGTCAATGGTGTAACCGTGGAAGAACCCTGATTCGACACAACGATGAAATCGTTGGCCTCGTTGAACTTCTTTGTGGCCCAAGTCCTAAAGTCATCAGGATCAACCTCTCCTCTTGCGAGGCTGCTGATCTTGAATTGACCTTCACTCATCATGGCGTAGATACGCTCACGATACTCTTCTGGACTCATCTCTAGTGAGATAACCATAACCTTCTTGCCCTGTAGCCAGACGTTTGTTGCCAAAAGACCCGACCACATTGACTTTGCTCTACCTGTATATCCTAGTAGGACGATAGAGTGTCCCGGTGCCATACCTGTTGGGTAGCACGAGTCAATTGCATCGAATCCCGTTGCAATACCCGGCACACCATCGTTGGACTCCGCAATTTCCTTTAGCCTCTCAAAGTGCTCTGAGGCTGCGTCAATGTCCGTCAGGTTGAGGTCACGAACGCTGAACGTGTGCTGTCCAAGCCTCGTAAGGCTCGTAATCAATTGCTGTAGCACATCGGCTGCTGCTCTTTGTTGTAGGGCTGCACCGGCCTTAATCATGATTTCCTGCATCCTAGAGTCTACGAATGCTTCTCGCTGCTCATCTAGGTAAAATGCAGTTGGTGCTGTAGTTGTTGGAAAGTCTACCTCTCCAAATCGCTCCTCAATCAGTCCTACCTCTGGAACCGCCTTATGGCGAAGGTAGTATTCCTTCATGAAGTCGAATATGTCTCCGTATGCTCCGAAGATTTCCTTCTTCTCACCTAGGATTAGGTGAATGTCCTTGTTCTTGCAAACTGCTGCAAGAGTTGCTGCTTCCTTACTGCTCACGCTGTTGTCTCCATTCCTCCACTCGCTTCTTAGATTCTGCTCTAAGTTCTGCTCGCTTCTTTTCGTCTTCTTCTCGTTCTACCATAGCATTGTTGATCTTCTCATAGTTGAACAGGAGATAATTTGTTGGATGGTGAGCCTTTGGTGTTTCAAAGTAGTATGACACAATCTCCTTGGCACGTACCGCGCCAAAGTCTTCGATCATCCCTTGAAAGCCCCACTTGTCACGATAACGATTGAAGTCTCGTGGGTTTTCTCCGTACTTGTCTTTGAACGTCTTTAAGAAGAACGTCACAAGTGCGTGAACCTGAGCCTGTGTTACTGCCATATGTTACCCCTTTGCTGCTGCTCGGGCCTTCGTCACCTCAGCGTCTAGGCGTGTCCAGCACCAGTCAAAACTCTTGTCAAAAATTTCCTTGCGAGTCTTGCCGTCTGGTACATCTTCTTCTAGACCAAAGTCGAATCGGACGAACTCAAAATCGCCCATTGCTACAGTGTAGCCTACGTTAACTTTTACCCTTGTACTCATTCTCTTGTGTCTCCCTTACCTGTGGACTTCCAAAGCCCATAATGTGTGTCTCTGATGTGAGGTCTTCTTCTTCTTCCTCATCATATTCTTCCCCGCCTGTGGAGATGTTATGTATAACCGCTCCAAGTTCCATCCAGCCTCTAGCGACACCGGCCATGGCTTCTGGGTTCTTTGAGTTTATCGCATCGAACGCTGCTTCGTCAAGGAGGTATGCTGCCTGAACCATAGCGGACTCAGGATTAAGGTAATCCTCCAATGCCGTATATCTATTACGTCGAGGCTTGCTACCCTTTTTCTTTTTAGCCAAACTATCTCCTTAAAATGTTGGGGGCTTGAATAGTGGGATGAACTTGCCATCCTCATCTTTAATGTACACCGGCTGCGTGTTGTTCATCAGTCCTATCAACTCTGCACGAGTCGGTAGGTTTTGGTATGGGATTACCATGCCATCGTTTCTTGGCCTACCCCTGTGTACTGTCATCATGTAGTCATGGAGTTCTAGCATGTTATGCTCACCCCAATAGTGAACACCCGGCTTCGTTGAGCCTTCGATAAGTGGATAACTCTTCTCTGGTTCGTGGATGTTTCCATTGTGCCAAGCCCTGAATAGTGTCATCTTGTGAACATTCATCAACCGTGCGGCTGCCACTGTTGTAATGGCCTTACCTGCATGCTGACGGAAATCACTGTATAGGATGGACACGCTCTTGTGCTCGGAAAAACTCCAAGCGTCCACAAGGTTCGCAGGCTTGTTAATCCTTAGAACCTTGTGGAGTCGCTTTTCCCAATAGAAGAATGTTATCCGCTTACGGCGTTTTCCCTTAGTCTTTCCAGACTTTGAATCCATCGTCCTTTAACACTCTTCTCTTTGTGGATTAGCCAACCCTTTCCGCACATCAAGCATACGAGTTCCAGATTGGCCCCTTCTGAATATGTACGGTCGAGCATAACCCGACCGCCACACTTGTCACATCTAATCATCAAACAACCTTTGTTTCTTCTAGTTGTGCGTCTACCTGAGTTCCCTTTAGCAAGAAGTGGTAGAGCAACTGCGCTGCTCCATAAACGATAAGCACAGTACCAAGTACGTCACCAGCACCGAAGGAATCGAAATTCCAATCGTTTGTGCCTAGTACGGTAACTACACCACCGACTACAGATAGAACGGTAGCAATAAGGTTCTTAACCTTGTCGCCCATTTCTACGTTCTTAAATAGAGAGGTTGCAAGTACTACTAGTACGGCAACTCCAAATACGATCAAACCTTCCATTGAGTAACCTCCTTCGTTACTAAGATAACTCAATTATAGCACGATCAGCCTTTAAAGACCCGGCCATCGACTACGCAGGTATAATCATCCTGAATTGGAATGAACTGCAAAGAGACCTTTCCCTCTGCTGTGACGTGTGCTAGACCGAAGCCCTGCTGCCACTGTGGGTTGTCTGCATACTGCAATCCGTATCCATTAATGTCACACATGTGGCCGCATTCCATTCCTTGAAGCACCCGGCCCGAAAGCGGATACGTCTTGAATGCTACTAGTGCCTTGTGACTGTGACCTCTAACCAGAGAAATGTCCATGGACTCAATATCCTTTCCGACCGTAGGGCCGGTTGTGGATGTGGTTGTTCCGTGGTGAACATGGATATCTGCGAACCTCATCAGAGGACGCTCGTGATACATCTTCCATGTAATGCCAATATCGTCTAGCCCCCACAAGAGGTTAGGTGTGATCTGGTCATTGTAATCTGGTGCCTTGCGGTCTATGTATCCGAAGATACGGATATCATGATTTCCAAGGCTTGCGTGAATGTCTGCGTTCGGGTGCTGCTTACGCACCTTGGCATAAAACGCCTTCGCTCCATCTGCATTCTTCTTAATGAATGGGAGCGGGTTTAGATCATGAAGGACTGGCTTTACTGGCTCTGTTCCCGTAAAGTCCTGAGACTCCAACGCCTTATGATACGAGGCTGTCGCCTTGTCATTTTCCTTCTCCAACAGTTTCAACTGATTGAAAAACTCATCAGTGGTGCCGTCTGAGTACCTAGAGTATTCTAGTTGATCGTCAATGTCTCCTACAATGTCTATGGCATCTGGCTTCCACCATTTCATTACCTTAAACCAAAGAGCCACGGCTCGCTCATCCTCATACGGAATCTGCAAGTCACCTACAAAGGCCCACTTAATGTCGTTACTCAATTTGTTCCTTACTATTTGTATCGGAGTTCTTCGGTTACTTCTTTGATGAACCGCCTGTTGCCACCGTCTCCGGTTATCCACCCGTAGGTGAACGCTAGCCAAACTAGGACTAGGGCTAACAGAATTCCGAGTAGCACCAATAGCAAACTAATTCCTACCGCCTTGTTTTTGGTGATAGTGATTACTTCGCCTTTTGTCTGTGTGTTTTTTGTGACAGTCACGGTGCTTGGGACTGTCGTAGGTAGAATCCTATCACGAGTCACAGTGGTTTGTCCAGACCCTCCCGAAACTCTGAGAGTGTTTGTTACCGCTGGGCCTGTGATGGTTGTGTTTCCACCCGTTTGGTTCCTGACGATTGTATCAGTGCGAGTCACGGCAGGCAAGTTGACCACTCGGTTTTGCGTTACCGTCTGCACTGGAAGTGTAATGTTCCTAGTTGTTGTGACTCTTGGGAGAGTGACAGTCTGCCTTGGAAGAGTCACCGTCGATGTTACCCTTGGGAGCGTAACCGTTGTAGTCACTCTAGGAAGCGTTACCGTGGCTCTAGGGAGCGTCACAGTAATAGTTGGCAGTTGGCTAACCGGAACACATACCGTAAGCCCTGTGGTTAAAACAACCACCTTCACGCAAGGCTCTGCCGCGTGCGCGGGGGCTGCTGCATTGATGCCAACAACGAACAAAACCGCCAGAATAATCATGGCGGTAATGCTCTTCAATACTTTTTTGCTAAGCGTTATGGTCATATATAAATGCTATCTCAGGACTTCTCCCAAGTCAACCAAACTGCCTTGTCATGCTCTTCTCTAGTACATACAAAGAGGTTGGCAGGAGAGCAATCTTTCTTGTTCTCAGAGATGTGGTGTACGGTCTCCCAAGACTCTAGGATTCTTCCGTGTCTCTTCTCTTCAACAAGCCTGTGCTCATAGTACCACCCGCCGTCAAATGACTTGGGATGCTCTGGGACCATGATCAAGGTGTAACCTGAGTCATTGGTCTTCCTGTCACGATCATACCACTTCTGGATAGGAGAGTAAATACTTACCATCCGATTGCTAGGAAATGCACATAGATTTTGGCATCCATGACGTTGTTCTTTCCTGTCAGTTCGTCTGCGGAAGAAGTTACTACGAATCCTCTATTGTCTGGGTAGTTAGAGTTGATTCCTCGTACCATGACGTGAATTCGCCCTCTTGCTGACGTTGGCTGCGTACCTGTCACAATGATAGGCTTGCATCCTGAGGAAAAGAATGTTCCAAAGTCATAACGGGCGGTGGAGTTGGCGGTCTTGCTTACTGGTGTAATAACAACACCGGCCATCATCTTTACTCCGTTTGTTCTCTTAATACCGTAAGAGTTAAACATTACCTTAGGCATGTTCTCATAAAAGTACTGGTCGTTCGCGGTCATTGTGTTCAACTTGTCTTTGTCAAGTGTCTCGATGTTCCAATAGACCGGCTTGTATTCTGTTACTGCCATTTAAGTGGTTCTCCTTCCGAATTTAATAGTACATCATCGTGAGATACCCAAACGGCTGAACTTCTCTTGATTCCCAAGCCTTCAAATACTTCTGGCTCTACAATCAGTCTTCTCATTCTACCTGCGATGAGATAGACTTTGCCATCTGAGATATCTCTGATAAGACTACCGTCCCTAAATCCAAGAGGCTTGCCCTTGATATAGGAGGTTAATGCCTGATCAGTAGACTCAACCACAAGTGGGAGGTTCCAAGATTCTACAATCCTCTTACCCTTCATCTTGTGCCTGAACTTACCATTGATGTACCAGTGGCCGGATTCAGTTTTTACACCAATTCCGCTAGGCCACTCATTCGGAAGCGGTAGGGTCTGCGTCTGGCGCGTTCTTCTCAGCATCCACCGAACTCCTAAATGAATCGAATTCTGCTCTAATTCGCTCTAGTTCAACGATAAGTTTGTGGTTTTCTACTCTTAGATTCGCAACCGTGTTCTGTGAAGATCGTTCTAGTTCACCAATTCGGGTGGAAAAGCCTTCTTCAAGGGCTGCAATCTTTAGGTCTTTGTCGTCCATGTTTCTCCTTATAGTAATACGATTCTTGAATCGTAACCGCTTGCTCTTAGTGCTGTCCAATCAGTAGGGACACTCTTTTGACCGAATGCTGAATAAGCGAAATCCGCATCCTTGCATCTTGCGAGGTCAGTTCCGGCTGGTGCGTATAGCGTTCCACCGGAGGATGTGTCTCTAGGGACTTTGGAACCTCTCTTGGCTCCTACAGTAACCGCCGCCTTTAGTCCATTGGCTACTGCTAAATGGTCTGGCGCTTGGTTTGCAACCGTTGTGGTTGCTGTGTTGGCTGCTGCGTAGTGCTCTACAGTGCCATACTTTGAGTATATAGCATCTAGACCTTCTGCTACAAGGGTTACCTGAGATGCATCTACTGCACCATCAAGCATGTTCAGATAGATAATCTTACCAGACCCGCCCGTGAGACATTCCCATGCTCGGCGCTGCTCTTCTTGCCTAATACTGACTAGAGTGTCTTTTGTCATATTTGCTGGCCTTGCGCCAGAACCATCACCGTTTGAACAGGCAACAAGAACCAAATACTTGCCTGCGGCCTTCATCGCAGCGACGTATGCTCCTAAGTATAGAGTCTCATCATCTGGGTGTGGTGAATAGATAATAGTTGTGTTCATATAGACCATTGTAGCATGACCCTTAGGAAATGGCTACCCAGTCTCCTGTGGTTGCTGATGATGCAGCGCTGGTGAAGTTGTTTACTTGGAACGTGAATCCAGAGGTCGTTACGCTAATTGCTGCTGCGTTCAGACGTGTGCTTCCAGTGTTAACAAGTACCTTTGGAGCAACTGCAAACGCTGATGGGAAGGTTACTGAAACGCTCTGAGTTCCTGATGTTGCCGCAACGATACCCAATGACACCGTTCCAGTTGCATACTTCGTTGGAAGTCTTGATGGAATTGAGACGTTTCCAGTTGAACCAACAACCATGTCAGCCCACTGTCCTGCACCGTCACCGGATACGCTAAATCGGGAGTTTGCAGATACCAGTGTAGCCGGTGTCTGTGAACCGAAGTTTGATGTTGCTGGTGGTGGGAATGATGAGTTCGCTGCTGCAACCGGCAAGGTAACTGCGGTGTATGATGCAGACCTGACACCAGTTGCAAGATATCCCTGACGCTCCATCTTGATATAGGTTGGAGTTACTGCTCCCTTTGCCATATAGATACCGGTTGCTACGGCGTCATCTGTGGTGTTTGGAACTGGACGAACTGGAAGCGGTGCTGTAACGATATTGATACGAGCACGCTTCTTCATCGTAATCTTACGGATAGGACTCATATTGGTTTCGTGAGTTCCACCAGTTGCGTTATTGTCGTACCAAGTATTGGATACGTGCCACTGCTCATCACCTGCTGCTGTCCATGTAATTGGAGTGTGCTGGTAAATCTTCTGACCAGTTGCGTCAAAGGTCCAGAACAGTGAGTTGTAGTAAACCTGTCCTGTTGGCTTTGATGGTGTTGGGAATGTCTGTGTGGTCTGCTCTACACCAGTGGTTGAATCAAATACCCAAGCCTGAGTAGTTGCCCTTGATGTGATGACGACTCTGGAAGCACCGAAGTCGAAGTTACCTCCGTTGATTGATGCCATGTCAGAACCGTATACACGGTTGGTGACGATAGCAGAACCGATCTGCGCTCCGGTGGTTGCATTAAACTTTCTCCACTGGATTAGGTTTGACGTGTTGTTGGTTAGAGCAACTAGAAGGTTAGTTCCATCATTACCGATTGCTGGGTTTCTGTGGTCGGCAGCCTGTGGGTATGAAACGTCAAGGAACTTGGTTGGGGTTCCTGAAATTTCTGTTCCAAGAGTCCATCCCATGATTCTCCAAGAACCAGCCTTGTTTGTACCAAGCATGTAGACGTTGTTACCAATTGCTGTGATACCACCGACAGCATTCCACATACCATTGGATGTGCTATTAGTTGCAAGGCTTCCATACTGGCGAGTTCCGTCCACAAGGCTGTATGACTCAATGATCGTTCCACCACCGTACAAGACTGTTGGGATTCTGAACCATCCACCCTGAACGGCTACACCATAACGGTATGGTGCAAATGCTGGGTCATGAGTTGCAGGAATGGAGTTCCAGTCAACTGTTACTGTTGGTGGGGTTGATGGAGCAGTTGTTCCACCGGCCAAGTTAAGCGTTGCGCCCCTTGAAAGTTCGTTGTTGCTTCCACGAATAGCCATCTGGTCAGAGACGGTTAGGGAGGACGCTAGAAGGTCACCCTCAAATGCAGCCGTGGCAGCATCGTCGGTTGGTAGAGAAATCTGTACGCTGTTGTCTGCACGGTAAAGGAATACGCCATCGCCGGATAGTTCTAGTCGGCTTCCAGTTTCAGCGGTCTTGAACTCAGATGAAATGATGATTGTAGATGATAGAGACTGAGTGTCTACAACCTGAGCGCCAAGGCGTCCACGGAAGTAACCGTTGTTGATTTCTACAGTCTGGGAGTCAATCTTGTATCCAGCACCACCGGCTCCGCTCTGGAAGTTAGCAGAAGCAATATAGGATAGTCCAAGTTCGTTGTCTGCGGTCATAATAACATCGTCCATGATGAAGGATGTTGCTGTGTGACCACCGGCTGCATAATGAGCAATTCTGATGCTTGCTAGGTCTTCGTTTGGTGGAACGACAATTGAGAAATTAACGCTGTACACGGTGTTGGCCGCTGGGTTAGGGATAAGTGTTCCATAGGACTCATTGTAGAATAGTCCAAGGCTGTCTAGACCTACGAACCTTAGTTCTCCACCGGTCGCGTTTGTCTTAATGTTAGCGGAAACAGATACAGTAGTTCCTACTGGGTAGTTCATTGGTGTTGACCAACTAATGCCTAGTTCAGTCTTTGTACCGGCTGCTGCGGTAGCCTTTGCGGAGCCAGCACCAGTGATTCGCTCACCAGCGGTTGTTGTACGAACAATCGCAGGGGAAGTTGCACCGGCACTGAATACACTGTATCCAGTGATATTGGACTCAAAGTCTCCATTACCCGGCGCACGGTTTGGAAGTGCTTCATCGGATGCACCGACGACCAACTTTCCACGAAGCAGTACGTCACCAAGTTGTGCGTTACCGTTCATGTTGATGGACCATGTTGGCTGTGCTACACCAGCAACGGTGATTAGGTTGTTGGACTGAATCTGTCCAGTCCTGAACATACCGCCTTCAATGCTGGTAATACCCGGTGGTGTCCATGGTGATGGGTTGTTGGAGTTAGCAATCTTACGCTCAACCTGTAGACCATCATATTCAACCCAATCTCCTGCTGCTGCAAAGTCAACACGAGATGCTAGAACTCCACCCGGGAATCCTACTGGAACTGTAAATGCTGCACTGACCCTTGTCCATGTTGTTGTAGGCGATACAAGTGATGGAGAGGTTAGGAATGTTCCATCAGAACCACGTACACGAATTGACAGGTTAACTACGGAGGTTGTGCTTGCACGCATCCAACCTGAAAGGATATATGTTACTCCCTCCTCTAGAGGTAGGCTGGTGTAATCTGTAGCAGATGCACCAAAGTAGATGAAGTTGGCTCCTGCTGCCGTTGCTGTTACTCTACCGGCCTGTGACTGGTACTTAGGGCTGGCGGTGCTGATGGAGAACGTTGTGGTTCCGGTCATTACAACCTTTGAGTTGTAGAATGCTGAGTTGAACTCAAATCCTGCGTACTCTGGCTTTGCTAGGTTATCGCTATCCTGAATTACAAGAGCACCGGCTGCAATCGTTCCGTTGTTGATTTCGAATAGACCCTTACCGATCTTCCATCCTGTAGTACCGGCTGCATAGTCAAATGACTTAATTGTTCCAAGAGCGTCGGCAGAACGACCAATGGTTAGGTCACCAATAACAGCGGTGTTTGTGCGTAGAGCCTTGGCATCAATGCTTCCATCGTTGACTTCCAGACCCGCGTTTGATAGACGGTATCCAGTAGAGTTTAGAGCATAGTTGTTTGACTTCAACTGTCCTGTAGAACCGTCAATACTGATGGTTCCACCAACACCAACGCTGATAACACCGCTGGCTCCAAGGCTCAGGGTGGTTGTTGTAAGTGTAGAGGTCTTAATTGCATTTACGTCAAGAGTAGACGTTGGAATGGTTCCACCGTCAACGCTGTTTGCGCTGCCCTTGATGGTTAGGCCGTTTTCTCCAAGGCGGAATCCACTGGTTCCTCCCGGTGTGTATCCATTAGACTGAATTAGACCACCGGCTCCGATGTTCAAGGTGGTGACGAATGCGGTGTTACCCTTTAGAACGTTAGCGTCAAGGTGTCCCTGAGGAATACTAATACCGCTATCGGTAATAGAAACTCCACCCGTGTTGGTGACAATGCTTCCACCCGGGCCGACGATAAACTGTCCACCAGTGTACGTACCTGCGGTAATCTTCTGTGCTGCAACGGTTCCATCAACCAGCAATTCACCGGTTGACCTACGACGAACACGAATAGCAATACTTTGTGATGCAGCCTGAGTTGTACCCGCTGAGTGGTTGAAGTAGATAGAGGCAACTCTTAGTCTTGTGGTAGTAGCGTTGACAGTAGCCAATGACGTGTACTTGGTCCATGTGGTAGGAACCGTTAGGTTTGAAATTGGGTATGTGGTAGCGCCACCGAATGTAGTTCCCGGAATTGCTGTGTTGGTAGTTCCATGAGCACCGGCTTGGTCACGAAGTTCAACGAAAATCCTTGAACCAGAGATATCAGCCTTTAGCCATACTTCTACATAAAGTTCTTCGCCGGGGGTAACATCCCAACCATAATCAGCAACGCCACCGGCAGGAGTCTTTGTCAAAGTGCCGGGTGCAGTTTTGATGACTCCCGGTAGTTCTGCTGGCTTGTCGGTGGTCTCAAATGAAACTCCGGTCATTCCAGACCAGATACCGCCTAGGCCAAGTTCACCCGCTCCACCCGGTACGTAGTTCTTGTAATCACCAACTGCAAGCAACTTGGTAGTAATAGCATTGGTGCGAATCAGGTTGTCAACATCAAGGAATCCAGTGTTGATGGTAGTTGCGTCAAGGTCGGTTAGTGTCAAACCAGAGTACAACTTGGTCTGCCATGCACCTGAGATGAATGACCATTCCTTTATTACCTTACCGCCGATTCCTGTTGAGGAAACCTTACGCCATGTATCACCGTCGATGTATCCGGTTCCAGATGCATCAGAGGTTGAATAGACAATCTTGTTCTTGCCATTAGATGCAGTTGTAATAGAGTTGTCTACGTATAGTTCTGTGGCTGCTCCAACCGCTGCTGCGTCAAGAGATGAATCAGCGGCAGCAACCTTCAATGACTGTGCTGCTGAGGATGACGCTGCTGATGCTGGTGCTGGTCCGTCAATATCCTTGGCAATAATCTTTGCCCAATAGTTAGTGTTGAATGCCAATGCTGTTCCACCATTTAGACGGTCAATCATCATGGTAGAACCGGCGATTTCACCAACCTTTGTTGATGAGTTGGCAGTGAACGTAGAGGTTGTTCCAATGTGAACCTCATAGGTCACTAAGTCGTTGTTTGAAATTGGAGTCCATGATGCCCATAGATATCCCAATCCACCAACTAGCGTTGGCTGTGGGGAAGATGCTGGCGGGTTTCCATCAGATAGTGGAGTTACAGGGAATGTCAGTGTTGTGCTGTTTGCTGATGCGCTCCATAGAGTTGATGCAAGTCCAAGGGTGTCTACAGCCTTGACTCTTGCCCAATACTGAGTGTTCGCTGCAAGACCTGAAATGGTAATAGCAGTTGCACCAGTCTTGTATGAAAGAAGACCGGTTGTAAATCCAGAGTTAGTTGCAACGTCCACCATGTAAGTACCGGCTCCATTTGCAACATCAGGCTCGGTGTTTGCGTTCCATGAAACTGTGATGGAGTCTCGTCCCGGTGCGATAGCAACTCCGGTTACCTGCGCGGGTGCGGTATTTGCAGTTGCCGTCTTTGTCAGAACAGTTGTCCATCCTGATAGGTTGGCTGAGAAGTCAGCCGCACGAATGCGGAAGTCATAGTTTGCATATGGCAATAGGCCAAGGATGGTTGCTGAGGTCTGCTCGTAGTCAACCTTCATTGTCTGCCATGCTGTTTCAGCGGAAGGCTTGTATGCAAGGATGTATTCTGCTAGGTCATTATCTGTGTCTACTACTGCATCCCAAGTAACCACCGCCTTGGCAGTTTTACCATCTGTTGCATTGGTTAGTGTTGCTGCTAGGTTTGTTGGTGTACCCGGCGCGGTTACGTCAACGCTGGTTGAGGATGCTGGTCGGTATGGTCCTGCGACTGGTGGAGTCGTGGACTCTGTACCGAATACGTCAACGGCTGCAACCTTGTAGTACTGATCAACTGAATATGCCAAAGATGAGATTGTTGCGCTGGTTCCCAAGCCTGTCCAAACTAGGTTTGTCTGGGTTCCTGCTGTGGTTCCTTGGTAGATTCTGTAGTACATAAGGTCTGCATCTGTAACACCGGTCCACTTTAGGTTGATAGCATCAATCGTAGAAGCGCCAGAGAAGGCCGTTGGATTTGCTGGTGCAGGATTTGTCTGGGATGAGGTAGAAGTATAGGCAGATGGATTTCCTGCCTTGTCTACGGCACGCACAGACATGATGATGTTGGCTCGTGGAGTTCCAAAGAGCGCACGGTTCATTGCAATGTTGAACTGGAACTTAGTGTCGTTCACATTGTAAATCTTGTTGGTAGCGGTTCCTGTTGACTCCACCAATACCTCATAGTGGTCAAGGTCTGATGCTGGGGTGTTGTCTGCTGATTGAGTAACCGCCGCCCATGATGCATCAAAGGAGGTTCCAGACATGGATGTAGCGAATCCAGTTGGGGTCTTTGGTGCAACCACATCTGAATTCGTTGTAATGTAGAATACACGGCTCCAATCGGAAACCGCGTCATCCGTGTTTGATCTTAGCCTTAGTCCGTAGTTAACACCCGGTGCTAGGTCTGCAATAGTTATTCTCATAGTGAAATTGAATACTCAACGTCTAGAGGCACATTGATAACGGCTGCTACTGGTGTACCCAGAACCGTTCTTGAAACCAATACGTTGTCTTCCTGAAAAGAGTCCTTGTCTTCTATTCTTACTGCATCTACGTCAATTGTTCCAGTACCGCCCGCTGTGCTGGTGCTGATTACATCAACGCTTGTGATGTTAGACCAATCAGGAGTTCCCGTTGCAACCGCTGCTGACTTTAGAATCGAAGCAATTGCGTATGTGCCGTTCGCTGGGGTGCTTACGGTAATTGAGTAGTAGTTTGATGCGTCGGTCTTGAATCTAATTACAAGACTCGATACAAAT
>Ga0157369_10005294_pt1 | contig 15034 bp, 13 predicted proteins | sample C25metaG_FD_113461 | JGI IMG/M metagenome (GOLD analysis project Ga0157369, IMG submission 113461) | Corn rhizosphere microbial communities from Kellogg Biological Station, Michigan, USA - C2-5 metaG | ecosystem: Host-associated > Plants > Roots > Rhizosphere > Soil | place: USA: Michigan... | reverse complement strand
TTCCGGACAACAAGGTTGTTCCAATCTTGGCCGGCATCAATAAGGGCATGAAGTGGATCACTGGGAGCGGTCCTAGTCGGGCCTGCTGGCTTGGTTCATACGAAGCTGATCATCTGGCAGCCCTTCCAAAACTCATTCGGCCCGGAATGATCGCCTACGATGTCGGAGCAAACGCCGGCTTTTACACTCTGGCGTTATCCAAACTCGTCGGTCCGTCAGGCCGGGTATTTGCGTTCGAACCCGAGGCAACCAATGTTCATTTCTTGAGACAGCACGTAAATCTTAATGGGCTTGCAAATGTGACTATTGTCCAGACTGCGGTTGGTGCTGAGAATGGGATGGTTCCGTTCGAGGGGTCTGGCGCTACCGGCGCTATTTCTCAGCAAAGCTCCTATCTGGTTCCCTCGATTTCGCTAGATGGCTTCCACGGACCATCGCCATCATTCATGAAGATGGATGTAGAAGGAGCGGAGGTTTCAGCGTTGCGGGGAGCCAAACGGGTCCTCGAAGAGGCGGGCCCTGCTTTGTGTCTCGCAACGCATTCCGCGGACCTGCGCCGTGAATCAAAGGCTATCCTTGCGGCTCTAGGTTATCGTTTCACTGGTTTTGACTGTGTGAGTGATGCCGAGGGCGAGGACTTCGTGGCGAGTAAGTCGCATTGACCCAACCTGCGCGTCGATTTCTCCCTCTTCCTCAGATCCCCGCAAACCACGCATAGTCCCCCTGGAACTTCATCGAATCCGTCGCTGTAATCCGAGTAATGTATTTCACGCTCTTATACCCAAGCTGTCGCGGAACCCGCAGCCGCAGAGGTCCGCCAAAACCGACAGGCAGATCCCCATCATTCATTCCCATCGTCAGAAAAGTCTGCGGATGATGCGCGTCGCCTATATCGATGCTGTCTGACCACTCCGGCTGAATCGAAAAGTATTTCAGGTAGCGCGCCTGCGGCAGCACTCCCGCTTCCCGCAGTACGCCGGAGAGCGGCGTCCCGATCCACTCGGCCACATACGACCAGCCTTCTTCGCACACCACTTCTGTGATTTGGCTGTGCGTCGGCATACTGCGCAGATCCGCAAGCGACAGCGTCATCGGATGCGCCACCAACCCATCCACCGTCAACTTCCAATCATTGAACCCGCCCGCCTGCAGCTTTTTGAACTGCTCGCTTGGGGGAGCCACTTCATTCGCAAATGGATTGTTCGAGATCATGCTTCGCGGAAATTCACGCGCCATTGCATCTCGCGTCAGCAGCCGGTGTGCCGCATAGGTCAGCGTCTCTCCTGGCCCATAAATCCCGCGGCAATCCGGGGGAATCAGTCCATGCTTGCCCGCGATGCGGTTTGCTGTCGCGAGCCCGGCAACGCCAGCCGCAGCCAGCCCCGAAGTAATCAGCGCCCGTCGAGACATCGCTTTCATGCCAACTCCTTTGCCGCTGCTTCCGGCTCCGCAGATTCAGCGCGCCCCGTCGTCATCCCCCGCATCCGCTTCCAGAACCCTGACACCGCAATCATCGCTATGTGCACCATGAAAAACAGCACCAGCGCCCAGGTCACAAAGAAGTGCAACGTTCGCGCCGTCTGCCGCCCACCCAGCAGATTCACTCCCCAGGGAAACGCCGCGTTGAACGACGGTGAAAGAGCCAGCCCCGTCCAGATCACCACCGGAAACAACACGAAGATGACAAACAGATAGGTCGTTCGCTGCAGCACGTTGTAGCTATGCGACTCGTCGGGCCCCGGCGCCCTTCGCCCCAGATATTGCCTCATTCGTTGCCAGTGCGCGCCAAGCGTCCGCTCCCCTCGCGCGGGGACTAGGTTCCGCCGAAAGTGCCCGTTCAACAAACTCGCCAACGCATAAACGATTCCCGTCAGCACCAGCACCCACGCCGACTCAAAATGCAGATACCGGCTCCAGCCATTCTGGTCCGGCATCACGTATCCATAACCGGTTGGCACCGTATCTCTTGATGACGGAATCGGGATTGTGAACAGCGGCTTCATATTCACATTGCCCGTTTCGCCCCAATAGAAGCGCGGATGCGAGATGACAATCTCCAAGCCCGTAACCAGCAGCGCAACAAAGCTGATCACCGTGAGCCAGTGCGTCACCCGGACCAATGCGGAATGCCGTGGACTTTCCATATTTCTCGTGGAACCAGGGGAACCTTTGCCGGAGAGTAGCACAGCCCGCGGACACTAGTGAAGATTGAATTCTGTAAGCCCCAACCGGCCTCTGCGACAAGAGCCGAGCGTGATCACGCCCTCAGCCTCACCACCATCTTTCCGATATTCCTCGCTCCTGAATGCAGCAGATCGAGAAACGCCGCCGGAGCCGAATCCAGCCCATCTACAAACGTTTCCCGGTTCACAAGTTTTCCCGACGTGAGCGCCGGTATCGCCTCCGCGAGAAAAGCCGGCTGCTCCTTGAAGTGATCGGAAACAATGAATCCTTCCAGGCGCAGTCGCTTGCCCACAATCTGTATCAGATTGCGCGGACCAGCCACAGGCACGTTGTATCCCGCGATGCCGCCGCACATGGCCACTCTGCCGTACGGCACAAGCGCATAGAGTGCAGCTTCCAACTGCGGTCCTTGCGTGTTATCGAAATAAACGTGAATGCCTTCAGGAGCAGCGTTGCTCAGATGCTCGCGCGCATCGCCATCGCGATAGTTGAAGGCGTAGTCCACCTGCAGTTCATCTCGCAGGTAAGCCAGCTTCTCTTCCGAGCCCGCGCTTGCAATCACCCTGCAGCCATGCATCTTTGCAAACTGACAGGCGGCGCTCCCCACCGCCCCCGCGCCCGCCGAGATGAACACCGTCTCCCCGTCTTTCAGTTTCGCAATCGAGAACAGGCCAACCCATGCCGTCAGGCCGGTAACGCCCAAGATGCCAAGATACGCCGAAGCCGGAGCTACGTTGGTATCAACAACTCGCAAACTCGGCGCGGCTGCCACATAGGCCTCGCGCCATCCATACATGCTCAGCACATACGTGCCAACTGGCAGCTTGTCATCCTTTGAGGCCATTACCCGCCCCACAGCGGTGCCTTCCAGAGGCTTGCCAATCTCAAACTGGGGCACGTACGACTTGCCTTCATTCATGCGCCCGCGCATATAGGGATCCACTGACATGCAGACATTTCGGACAAGCACCTCGCCCGGTGCGGGATCGGGCACGTCCACGGTTGCGAATGCAAAACAGTCGAGGTCCGGTTCTCCCTGCGGACGTCGAGCGAGACGAATTTCACGACTCTGGGTAGCCATGACGAAAGCATACTGCTTCAAACAGTGGTCATTGTCTATGGCTTGATGATTCGCCTGCCCAGGCGCAATGCGCTCGCGATGGGAATCGTGTGAGTCACGACGATTCTCGCCGTGACGAATCGTTACATCGTATTAGTTGATAGGACATTGACAGCTCGACAATTCTTCGAGTCTCCCTCGACATCCGCCCGGTCCTTCCGCCATGCTTGTCTGATCCCCAATTCGAACAGGAGAAAACACCGCATGTGCGACGACTTCATTCACCAGGGCCTCACGCACGATCCCACGGTTTCGCGGAGGTCGTTTGTTGTCAGCTCCGCCGCTACGGTCGTGCTCACCTCAACCGCCGCGGCAGCGGAGGCCAAAGTTGTAGAGAAAGACGTCAACGTGCCCATGGCCTCCGGCGTATCAGATTCCGCGCTCTTCTACCCCGAAGGAAAAGGCCCCTGGCCCGCGGTCCTCGTCTGGACCGACATCCTCGGCTTGCGACCGGTCTTTCGCGAGATGGGCCGCCGTCTCGCCGCTGAGGGCTATGTTGTCCTCGTGCCGAATCCCTTCTATCGCAATCAGAAAGCTCCTGTCGTCAGCGGATCCTTCGACTTCTCCAAGCCCGAAGACCGCGCCAAAATCATGCCCATGGCCGCAGCCCTCACCGCGGACGCCAACATCAGCGACGCCAAGGACTACACCGCCTTCCTCGATCAGCAGTCACAAACTGACAAGCATAAGAAGATGGGCGTGCAGGGCTACTGCATGGGAGGGCCGCTCACGTTCCGTACCGCGGCAACCGCGTCCAACCGCATCGGGGCCGCAGCCACCTTCCACGGCGGAGGACTCGTCACCGACAAACCCGACAGCCCGCACCTTTTGATTCCCCAGATGAAAGCTGAAGTGCTCTGCTGCGTCGCCGCTAACGACGATGAGCGCGACCCAACCGCGAAGGACAAGCTGAAGCAAGCCTTCGCCGCGGCTCACCTTAAGGCGACCGTCGAAGTATTCGAAGGCTGCAATCATGGCTGGACCGTACGCGGCAGCCAGGTCTACAACGAAGCCGGCGCCGAACGCGCCTGGTCCGAACGCGCCGCACTCTACAAACGAAACCTGAGCTAACCCGCAGAACCTGCGGATGACCGAGATCCTTCAAACGCAAGTTCCACTGAGAAGATCGGGTGCCCCATGTCTCCCGCCGTTGGAGACGTGGGATTCTGCTCTTCCTGCGATTGGATTGGCCAGTCTTCCAGATTCTTCGAACCCTGGTTCCACTGGCAAGATTGGGTGCCCCATGTCTCCCGCTGTTGGAGACGTGGGATTCTGCTCTTCCTGCGATTGGTTCCACTGGCAAGATTGGGTGCCCCATGTCTCCCGCCTTTGGAGACGTGGGAAAAAATGGGAGGGAGCAGCAGCCTTTAGACTGCTGAATTGTTGCGCCAATGATCGCATCGGCTTTAGCCGCGGAATCCTTTCCCTGTCATCCCGCGATCTGAGCCCTCATACAAACGTCTGACATCTGGGAGATGCTCTTCCTCCATCACAACAGATCGTCACTAGGTGCGCTTTGAAGGAGCGGCTTCCAAGCCACTACACCAAATCAGACCCAACCTACAGCGCCGTCTCACCCCGTTCATCGTTGCGGATGCGGATCGCATCCTCCACGCGGCTCACAAAAATCTTGCCGTCGCCAATCCTTCCCGTCCGCGCCGCCGAACCGATCGCGGCAATCGCCTTGTCCTTCATCTCATCCAGCACCACCATCTCGATCTTCACCTTCGGCAAAAGATCAACGGTGTACTCGCGTCCGCGGTAGAACTCCGTATGCCCTTTCTGGCGCCCGTGACCGCGAGCCTCCAGAATCGTCATTCCTTCAATTCCTGCTTCCAGCAGCGCGTCCTTCACTGCGTCCAGCTTCGATGGTTGAATAATCGCTTCAATCTTCAGCATGCTTCATTGCCTCGCTAGGTAGCCTATCAGGCCGGGCGTTTCGATTGCCCGGCCGTCGATGTCCCGATCTTTCCATCAGGAATTCAGGTCGTAACCTTCTTCACCGTGCTGCGAAAGATCCAGTCCTTCCGACTCTTCCTCAGCTGAAACCCGCAACCCAATCGTCTTGTCCACCAGAAACAGCAGCACCAGCGTTCCCACTGCCGACAGAACCCACGCAATCGCCACACCGGCAACCTGGTTCACCAGCTGGCCCCAGTGTCCATCGATCGCGCCTGTGTTCACATCCGCGCCGAAGATCGGATTGATCAGCTTCGTCGCAAACAGTCCTGTCAGCAAGGCGCCCAGCGTCCCGCCCGCTCCATGCACGCCGAACGCATCCAGCGAGTCGTCGTACCGGAACCACGCCTTCACCTTGAACACCATCAGCGAGCAGAACAGCCCCGCAACCAATCCGATCAGCAGAGCAGGGAAGGGCTGCACAAAACCCGATGCCGGAGTAATCGCAACAAGCCCGGCCACCGATCCGGAAATCGCACCAAGCGCAGTTGGTTTGCCATTATGGAACCACTCAAAGACCGTCCATCCTAGGGCAGCTGCCGCAGCCGCGAAATGCGTGTTTACGAATGCGCTCGTAGCCAACGGTCCAGAAGCCAGCGCGCTTCCTGCATTGAACCCGAACCAGCCCACCCACAACAGACAAGCTCCAATAAAACTCAGCACCATCGAATGAGGCGGCATCGCGGTGTGCGGGTACCCGATCCGCTTGCCCAGATACAGAGCCGTCACCAGCGCCGAAACACCCGATGTCACATGCACCACCGTTCCGCCAGCAAAATCCAGGCTCGGCATGTGTGTGCCCAATGCATTCAGAAATCCGCCAACGCCCCATACCATGTGCGCCATCGGGCTGTACACAATCAGAGACCACAGTGAAAGAAAAACCGCCATCCCGCTGAACTTCATTCGCTCCGCAAACGCGCCCGTAATCAGCGCCGGCGTGATAATCGCGAACATCAGCTGGTACACCATGAATGTCTGCTCGGGAATCGTCGCCGCATAATCCGCATTCGGGGCCAGCCCAACGCCCTTCAGAAACACATGCTCGAACCCGCCGATAAAGCTCGTTCCATGCGCGAAGGCCAGTGAATACCCAACCACCGCCCACAGAATCGTCACCAGCCCCATCATCGCGAAGCTCTGCATCATGGTGCCCAGGATGTTTTTGCGCCGCACCAGACCGCCGTAGAACAGCGCCAGTCCCGGGCCGGTCATCAGCAGAACCAGCGCCGACGAAACCAGCATCCACGAGTTATCCGCATTCATCTGCGCCGTATGAATCGAGTCCTGCAGCGCTTTGATATCGGTTTGAGTTGCTGGAGCTGATTGTGACAGCGCGAGAGAAGGGAACAGCAGAAGCAACAGCAGGAGCAACCCGGCGCTTACTACCCGGAAACGATTACTGAACATGTCCACTCCGAAAGTTTTTGAGCCACTGTCCACTCGATCGCACACACGCGGGTCGTAACCATCCGTCTGCGAGGGCAATCTGTACCGTGAACGAACGAAGAATATCTCAGCAGCGCGCGAGAACCTATAAAGATGGCATAAAGAAGCTCATTTCATCCTCATGCGCTCTCGCGCCAGCGCAGGGTGCCCTCGGGTCCCTCGCATTTGGGGACCGGGGACGTTCACAAGCCACCCCCTGTACCCGGGTGCCCCAGGTCTCGATTCTGAGACCTGGGAGACAAGAACGTTCGATCACGCGCGTATTGTCCGGCGCCCAAAGCCACCCACCTTCCGCCCCTTCCATCCATCAACACGCGGAGAGGGTAAAATAGCTTTCATGGGGACCGTCCAGGAACGCGATCGCTATCTATTCGGTGCGCTCGACAGCAGCGCCAAAAATCGCGCCAAGCTGCAGGAAGTCAACTACGGCTTCGAGCAGCCTGAAGGTGTATTCCTCACCACCGTCGATTTCGCCATCAACTGGGTGCGCAAAAGCTCCGTTTGGCCCGTCACCTTTGGCCTCGCCTGCTGCGCCATCGAGATGATGTCCATGGGCGCCTCTCGTTTTGACATCGCCCGCTTCGGCGCCGAAGTCTTCCGTCCCTCTCCCCGTCAATCCGACCTCATGATCATCGCCGGTCGCGTGGCGCAGAAAATGGCTCCCGTCATCCGACGCCTCTACGACCAGATGCCAGAGCCTAAATGGGTTATCTCCATGGGCGCTTGCGCAACTTCGGGCGGCGTCTTCCAGAACTACGCCATCGTGCAGGGCGTCAATCAGATCATCCCCGTCGACGTCTACGTTCCCGGCTGTCCCCCGCGCCCCGAGCAGTTGCTCTACGCCATCACCCTCCTTCAGGAGAAGATTCAGCGCGAACCCCGCAGTCTGCTCAAGACCCTGAACGTGGAGTAAACAGCGGATCGCCGGCCAGTCCCCACTGTTCCCTTGCAATTGAATAACCGCCTAAATCAGCCGGATACCACTTGGTAAACCCCTTCAGAAAGTAGTCTCTAGCTCTGAATTCCTATGTTACGTTTATTGGTGTTGTGCTCGATCTAAGCAAACAGATCATCTGTTAGGAGCCCGTCACTTCAACCGGAAAATGGTCCGCAAAAGGAGCCGTTTCCAACCTGATTTATTCGATTGCGGAGGAGAAACGCATGCACTCGCGAGTTTCAAAAATAGCCCGCCTGGCATTGGCATTGGCATGTTCTGGTTTGATTCCGATTGCCTTGTCTGCCCAGGACACCGCCAAGCCGGCCGCGCCCGCCTCAACGGGCCCCTCAGCAGATGCTCCCTCACGCTGGGACATCTTCGCCGGATTTAGTTATCTGGCCCCCAAGGGAGATCTGATCAAGGGCGCTCGGCAGGACACCGCCAAGTCCATCACGTGCTGCGTCGATTTCAGTGTCGCACGCTATTTCAACAAGTACCTCGGCATCCAGGCTGAAGGCGACTTCCATAAAAACGGTGGAAACTACACCGCCGTCGTCCACAATCAGTTCAGCGGCGGGTCCGGTGGTTTGATCGCCCGCTTCCCCACTGAGGACATCACCCCCTTCGTGCATGCCCTCATCGGCGGAGAGAGCGTCTCCAGCACCTATTACCCGAGCAATCAATGGGGCATCGTCCTCACCGCTGGCGGCGGCATCGACTACGAGACGCCCTGGATGGATCATCATCTTGCCATCCGCGTCTTCCAGGCCGACTACCAGTACACGCACGAGAATTTCTACCCCGTCGCCCGCACCAACTTCAATATGGCGCGCCTCAGCACCGGCCTCGTGCTTCATATGGGAACCATCGCTCCGCCTCCTAACGCAACCATCTCCTGCGCGGCGCAGCCCAACTCAGTCTTCCCCGGTGAGCCGGTCACCGTCACTGCCACCGCCGGACAGCTCCTCCCCAAGAACCATGTCATCTATACCTGGTCCGGACAGGGCGTTACCGGAACTGACACCACCGCCAAAGTCGACACCGCCAACCTCGCTCCCGGCAACTACACCGTCAATTGCGGAGTCAAGGAAGGCAAGCCCGGCAAGGAAGGCCTGAAGCCCTGGGAAAGCGCCAACGGCACCGCCACCTTCACGGTCAAGGAATACGAGCCGCCGACCATTAGCTGCTCTGCCAATCCCACCGACCTCAAGCCGGGTGATTCGGCCACCATCACCTCGCAGGGTGTGAGCCCGCAGAACCGTCCGCTGACCTACAGCTACACCGCCTCCGGCGGCACCATCAGCGGCAGCGGCACCACCGCGACCTACTCCTCCACCGGCGCCCAGACCGGCCCCGTGCAGATCACCTGCAACGTCGCCGACGACAAGGGACACAACGCCAGCTCGAACACCAGCCTCAACATCCAGCCTCCGCCGCCGCCGCCGGGACCATCTCCTGAGCAGCTGCGTCTCGAAGCTCGTCTGGCCCTGCACAGCGTCTTCTTCCCGACTGCTCTGCCTACCGCAAAGCATCCTGAAGGCGGCCTCGTCGACAGCCAGCAGCAGACACTGCAGACTCTGGCAACGGACCTCAAGTCCTACCTCCAGATCAAGCCCGATGCGCACATCACGCTCACCGGTCACGCCGATCCGCGCGGATCCGATGAGTTCAACCAGGCACTCACCGAGCGCCGCGTTAACCGCGTCAAGCAGTACCTCGTGGAGCAGGGAATTCCTGACTCCGCCATCGCCACCAACGCCGTCGGCGAAAGCCAGGTCCTCTCCAAGGATCAGGTCAAGGATCTCGTCCAGCAGAACACTGAGCTCACGGACAAGGAAAAGGCCAACACCATTCGCCGCATCAACGTCATCTACCTGGCGCAGAACCGCCGCGTCGACCTCACCCTGACCAACACCGGTCAGCAGTCGGTGCAGCTCTACCCGTTCAACGCCAAGGATGCCTCCACCCTCCTCTCCGTCTCCAAGCCTGCAACCGGTGGCGCAAGGAAGAAGGCAGCTCCGAAGAACAAGTAAGCCATCACCAGCCGGAGCGGGTTTCAAAACCGCCCCGCAAACACTCAAAGAGGCTGACCCATCCGGTCAGCCTCTTTTCTTTTCGCAGCCGGAACGCTGCTATTCCCTCCCTTCAGCGTCCATCTGAAGAGCAGGGTCTTGCTGTATCTTGATCTTGAACTGCTTTACCAGCCGTTCCGCCAGGAGTGTTTTGTGCTTCGGGGCCTCCAGCAACGCGCTCTGCCCGTTCTGTCCGTGAGTCTTGTGCTCGCCTGCTGCGGCGGCGGCACGGCGACCAAGGAACTGCTCACGTCACCTACCGGTTTCACTGTAAAACCCTCTGCGGAAAGCACCCTTCTCACTACATCTCAGCGCGGCGCATTGGGATTTCAGTTTGGCCCTCCCGATGGCTCCATCGGTGTGCTCGCCAACGGCGCGTCCTACACGTTCTTCATGCCGGCCACGAGCTCCTCCTCATGTTCGGGCACTCCATCCACGAGAGGCACCTACCGTCTCGGCGGCTCGCTCACTGCCATCACTGCGCCCTATGGCTGTTCGGCCGTCATCAAGCCCGGCGGCGACCCCAATGGCTACACGTTCGATCACGACTATGCCGCCGGCGGCCCTGTCCTCACCGTCACCAGCGCCTCCGGAGCCTCTGGCATTCTGCACGTCTATCACGGCGAATCGCACGGAGGCACCTGCAGCGGATTGGGCCAGTGTTTCTACTCCTCTTTAGGTATGGCTCTGTCGAAAGATGGCGGAGCGACCTTCTCCAAGCTCGGCGAGATCCTGCAACCCTGGGTGCCACGATCCCTTGTTCTCAATGCCAATCAGAACCTTGATGTTGGCGGCGGAACGCTTCTAATCGCGGATGGAAATGGACAGCATATCGCGAGCCTTACCGCGGCAGACCCCGCCAACACGTTCCTCTACGTCTTCTTCTCCGACTTCGACCCGTCTGCGCCGGCTCCCTGCAATCAGGACGCCTGCCTCGCCTTGGCTCGAGCCCCACTCGCAACTGTTGTTGCAGACGCCTTTGCGGGCAACACTGCCGCCTTTCCCACTCTCTTCAAGAAACTCTACAAGGGAGCCTTCACCGAGCCCGGCACCAGTGGCGATGCCAATGCCGCCGCCAACTCAGGCCACTACACGCCTGTCATTGCCGCATCCGGCAGCTTCCCCTCGGTGCTCTACGACGCGAGCACGCAAAGATATCTGATCGCCTACACCACCAACAACAATGCCATCGCCATGCAGCACGGCGCTTCGCTTCTTTCCTGGTCTGGCCCCATCGCTTCAGGAGCTATCACGGCAAGCGGAAAAAGCATCCTCTACCCCACCCTGATCGGAGAGGGAACTGATCCCACCACCGGCAATGGAAACCCTTGGCTGATTTACATCAGCGGTACGAATTGGCCTGACTGGTCGACAACCAACGTCGTCAGCCGTCGTCTTCAGATTACATATAAGTGAAGCGGGTGCCACCGGTCCCTCGCACTTGGGGACCGGTGATCAAAAGCCCTACTGCAATAGCTGCAACGCCCCGATCGCCGCGCCCAGCGCGCCCGCGCAATCCCCATTCGGAATCACGTGGATGGGAATGTCCGCCTGCTCAGCGCGCTGCACTGGCATGCCCGCGCGAATCTGCTTGATGAACCACTGCCGGAACTCATCCGTAGCTTCCAGCACGCCGCCGCCTATGATCAGCGCATCCGGATCGAATGTATTGATCATCTCGTCGAAGAACAGCCCCAGCGCGTGCGCCTGCACTTTGAAAATCGTCCGGCACAGCGGATCACCCTTTGCCGCAAGCCCGCGCGCCGCATACGCAGCCTTCGCAATATCCATCTTCGCCAGCTCGTGCTCAGGATGCTGCTTCAGCAGGAACGGCAGCACATTCATCCGGATCGATGTGAGCGAGCACAGCGATTCCAGATCGCCGATGCGCCCGCAGTTGCAAATCGGCTTCAATCCCGCAATCTCCGGAATCTCCGAGTAGGGAACCAGCACGTGTCCCAGCTCTCCGCCAAAACCGTTTTTCCCCTCGATCACCTTGTCGTTCACAATCACGCCGCCGCCGTTCCCCGTTCCCACAATGATCGAGATCGAAGTCTTGCCGCTGCTTGCGCCGAACAGCGCAAAGTGCCCCCACAGCGCTGCAGCGTTCGCATCATTCAGGTACACAACGGGCTTTCCGAGTTCCTTCTCCAGCGCGCCGCGAATATCAAAGCTGGCCCACGTCTCATGCACAAAGTTCGTCGAGCCTCTGGCGCTCAGAACGCCCTTGGCGCTGGCCGGACCCGGCGTATCCAGTCCCACTGCCGCGACATCCTCCATGGAAATTCCCGCTCGCGCCAGTGCAGGCGCCGCGCCGTCCGCGATCTGGCTGATGCAGATCTTCGGACCCTCCACAGACCGGGCCGGATGTTCACACAATCCCCCGATCAGGATGTTCTGCTTCTCGTCCATAACTGTGTAGTTGATTGCCGTTCCGCCAAGATCGATACCCATTACATAGCGCATGCCTGTTCTTATTCCCCTTTTCTGGTGCAAATACAAATCTACAGCCTGCAGCCCCAAGTCCACGCGATCTCAATCATAGGGAAACCAGTGGGCGGGTGGCCCGGGTGCCATTAGGATTCACTCTCTCACGATATTTGTGTGCCCGCGTGCCTCGCTTTTGGGCACCTGGGAGACTTGGAACCTCAACCGGCTTTCTCCTTGCACCGCAAAGAATATGAGACCAGCAAATTCTTGCTCTCAGCTTCCTCATAGCCGGTACTGCGGGAGCTGAGTGTCCCAGGGCTAGAGAGCTGGTGCCCTGCTCTCCGCCGCCAGGTGCAGAATTCGCTCAGAGCAAGTGTGCTCAATTGTCAAATGGAGTCGGACGGGATTTCGGCAAGTGGCTCTCGGCTGCGCCGCTCAACACGGAACATGAAATGGGCCAAGAGTGCGAGAACCAGATAGAGGATTGTTATGGAGCTGAACGACCCAATCGCTCTCCTTGCAGACCAGACGGGCGATGGCGCTGCCAACCTGAGGGGTTCAGAGAAAGCGGTGCTGTTCGCGGTATCTAAGATGTATTGCCCCACACTAGCAATTACGTAGAGCATCCAGTACACCCATGCCAACACTCGGCGCGACAACGCGCCCACAACCAGAAGAACAGGAAGAGCCGCCCTCATGGTGTAGGCCGCTGTATTCATTCCCATGTTGGCCAAGTCTTCGCTGCCGGTTCCGGTGAAATTGAAGAATAACCCTACAAATGATGTAAGCGATGAGAGCAGGAATGCCAGAACTGACAGAATCAATAAGGTCCACGTACAACGTCTGAACAACGCCACTGTACTCTCCTCTTTGATTCTCGCCCGATCCGCAGATTTCCGCAGCCTGAAGCGTACATTTTTGCTTGTTCTGAGAGAGTTGTCGGCTATATGGACACTGAGGTCAAGAAATTGCTCTCAAGTTCCGGATGGCCGGCACTCAGACATGAAGGTGCTCCAGCGCCGGTTGTTGGAACGATATTTAGTCGTAGTTTCCAAGATTCCAGCGGACCGCCCGATCAAAATTCTTCTTGCTGGTGTAAATCAATGAGCAATCATCCGAGCAGGCACCGGACTCAAGCATTACGTAAAGTTCTGGTCTGTGAAATACGGTGACGAGGTCGGATCCAATGATTACTTCACGGGCGGCTGGCGAGTACCGAGCCCCTGAAACTCGAAGCCAATATCGCCCGGATGCTTGATTGAGCGCGAATCTTCCAAGGGCGTCCGTTTTCGTCTTCAATGCAACAGATTCATTGCGCACAAGAACAACCTCGGCATCAGCAACGGGTTTTCCCGTCCTGTCCGTAACGACACCATGGACCTGCGAGAGATGAAGAGGTTTGAGGACCGTGATCTGCGCGTTCGCTGGAGAGATGAAGGAGAACGTGAAGGCCAGCATGAATCCTGCGGCCACAGCAATGCCGAGCGTGTAGATTCGCTGGCCCTTGAGATTCATGCCCTCCATTCTCTCCCACAGCCTCAAGTCGTGGGCAGGTGGCCCAGGTGCTATTGGGACTAACCTTCTCAATACTGGGTGCCCCAGGTGCCTCGCTTTTGGGCACCTGGGAGACTTGGAACCTCAACCGACTTTCTCCCGGCACCGCAAATAATATTGACCAGCAAATCCTTGCTCTCAACTTCCTCATAGCCGGTAACTGGCTCGGAAGCCCGCGACAATAATTACACGCCTCGGTAAAAGTCACTTTCCGGCAGTGTACCCGGCGCTAGCTGGCGAAGAGACTCGTCGAGTTCAAATGGCTTTAGGCGAAATCCCTCGCCATGCACTCGGCCCGTCTGCGGCTCGCGAGCTACTCTAGTGATCCACTGATAGCCGAAATCCAAATCGGATGAATTGAACCAGTCCTGGGGGTAAAGCTGGTATGTCGATTGTCGAGGCTTTGCAACGAGCAGCGCGAGATTCGCATTGATCCCGCCTTCTCTCGGCGCAATTGCAGATGAGTCGCAGAGGATCAACAACTCATCGACCATTTGGATTTCCTTCGGAAAGTCCGCAGAAATATCTTCATCGGTCAGGTCCGTCTTTAAATACATCGAGACATCTGGGGGTTCGGATAGAGTAAGGCGCGTTTTTGCTCTATCCATCCTTGAGATTTCTGCCTGCAAATTGTCGCCGAACGATGGAAGTAGAGCTGGTCGGACCACCATGAGATGCACTGGCGGAGTGTGTTGATCATCGGCTTCCCTTCGCTGGTTCCAGATAAGCAGTGTCGAGGAATCGAGTCTCATCACGTAGTTGTACGCATTGAGAACTGCGACAACGCCTATGTTCCCCACCAAGAGAGTCTTGCCATTCGCATTTTCCCAATGAAATCCTTCGACAGCAGGTGCACCGGGCCTTGAGTACCAGGGCGTTGGCCCCGGCACTCCATCAAATAGGCTCTTTGGATTTGAAATCGAAGGATTTGTCACGAGGCAAGAATAACGGAATGACTGACATCTTTTGATCCGCGGTCGTATGGTCGCCCACTCGGTCTTTGCAAAGTAGTAAACACCTAAACAATTGAATTCATAGCGCCCTCAAGTCGCGCCGAACCCCGCTTCAATCGTCAATCAAACCCCAAACTGTCTCAGTGCCGGGGTGCACCTCACAAAAAGTCAACATCCTTCCTCGCCGCGTCTTCCCTAACTCGCTGATTCCATTCCGAAAATTCCTGCGCCCGTTTTGCAGGTTAATTCCCTTCTTCTGCGCACAATGGAATTGCAGTCAGATTCACAACGAAATCACCACTGAAATCGCATAGAACACGCTATCTCGCGAACACGCCCTATCGCGTCGCGAGCGAGAACGTGCGCTTCAGCGCAC
>Ga0157369_10005292_pt1 | contig 15039 bp, 12 predicted proteins | sample C25metaG_FD_113461 | JGI IMG/M metagenome (GOLD analysis project Ga0157369, IMG submission 113461) | Corn rhizosphere microbial communities from Kellogg Biological Station, Michigan, USA - C2-5 metaG | ecosystem: Host-associated > Plants > Roots > Rhizosphere > Soil | place: USA: Michigan... | reverse complement strand
TCGACGCCGCGACGGGTCAGCGGCGCCGACGAGATCACCCCGAGCGCGAAACCGGTCGCGCCGACGAGGGTGGACGCCGCGAGATACGCATACGTGAAGCTCGTCACGCTGCCGACGCCGACGTGCGCGGCGAGCCGCAATGCGAGCAGGTAGCAGCCCTGGAGCGCGAGCGGGACGGCGGCGCCCTGACCGAGCCGCCGAAGCCGAAGACCGATCTCGATGCTCGCTGGACCGGGCCCTCTCAACCCGCGGCGCCGCAGAAGCACGAAGAGCGGCACGGCGGTCGCGACCGTCGCGTTGACTGCGAGACCCCAGGCGAGCGCGACGATGCCGACCGGGCCCGCGAGCGCCGCGAACACGGCGAGGCCGACGAGCCCGCTCGATCCGAAACCGAGTGCGGCGACGGCGTAGCTGTCCTGGGCGGCGAGGACGCTCGCTCCGAGCGCCGCGAGCAACTGCCCGAAGGCGGCCGGCACGAGGATGACGAGCGCGCGGCCGGCAATCCTCGCAGAGCTCGGCGGCAGGCTCCCCGTGATCAGCTCGCCGAGTGGATGCGAGAGCACCGCGACGAGCACGCACACCGGCACCGCGAGCACGAGGAAGGCGATCCCGTACGCACGGCTCTCGCCTCCGAGCCGCCCTTCCGCAGCGGCCCGGGTCAGGTCGGGCACGACGACGAGCCGGAACGCCTGCGCCGCGAGCACGAGGAGCGTGTAGACGGCATAGGCCGCGAGGAACCCGTCCGTCTTCGCGGTGCGGCCGAACTTGTGCGCGAGGAGGGCCCCGGCCCCGGCGGCGGCCAGCGAGAGCGCCGCCTGCGCAAGACCGGTGACGAGCCCGCTGCGAAGTGCGCTCCGGGTCGTCAGCAGGCGGCGGGCCCGGGACATCGGCCCGATCAAAGCACGAATTTCCCTAACGCTTCGGCGTTACCCTCCCCTCCGTGAGCGCACGTGCGGGCGACATCGCGGAGCTCCGGCCGCGCCTCGGACGCCTGGGCTCGATCGCCGGCTCGCTGCATGCGCGGGTCGCCTCGTGGCCGCCGCTGTACGTCCTCGGCGGAGCGGTCGTCGCACAGTGGGCGCTCGTCCTCGCAGTCGCGCGCACGGTGCGGCACAACGGCTGGGTCTACTACCAGGGCGGAGACCAGCTCTGGTACTACACGCTCGCGCGGCTCGTGTCCCACGGCCGGCTCTGGCAGACGCCGGTCGGATACCTGTGGTCGTTCATCCTGGCGCCGTTCGCGCGACTTGCCGGCGCCGACCTCGTCTCCGCGCTGCCCGGAATCGTGCTCCTCGACGTGCTCGTCCTACTGCCGATCGCGCTGCTCGCGGTCTACGGCATCGCGTCACGGCTCGGCGGTCGGACGTTCGGCTACTGGACGGTCCTCGTCTGGCTCGTGCTCCCGTTCGTGGGGGTGCTCTACACGAACACCGGCTACCACCAGCGCTACACCGAGCTCTTGCTACCGCAGGCGTTCGGCCTCACCGCGATGGCCGACTTCCCGACCATGGTCGCCGTCGTCGTGTCGATCTACTTCGTGACGAAGACGCTGCTCGACACCACGCCGGCGCTCACGGATGCCGCAGCAGCCGGTGCGGCCGCGGGGATCGCGATCGCAATCAAGCCCTCCGCCGCCCTCATCCTCGCGGGGCCGGTGATCGCCCTGCTCGTTGCACGGCGGGCGAGACTCCTCGCCGTCGTCGCCGCGGCGTTCGCGCTCCCGGTCGTCACGCTCGCCGTCTGGAAGGAGCGGGGCCTCGGGAACCTGCCGCTTCTCTCCTCGCACGGCAGCGCAGCGCCCCGCGGGGTTGCGGCGATCGGGCCGCTCTACGCGCTGAACATCCACAAGTACTTCGGGAACCTGAGCCGGCATCAGCTCGCCCTGAACATCGATCTCCTCCGTGAGCATTTCTGGAGCGGCCACCTCGCGGTGTGGCTGCTGCTCGCGGGCCTCGTCGCCGTCGGACGTCGCTCGCTGCCCTTCTTCGCCCTCGTGGCGGGAGTCGTGCTGCCCCTGGCGGTCGTCAAGAGCGCGTATCCGCAGGCGAGCTTCGAAGACGGCAGCCTCTTCCGGCTGCTCATGCCGATCTACCCGTTCTTCGTGCTCGGCGTCGCTGCGTTGCCGCTCCTGGTGCCCGGCGCCCCGTCGCGCCTGGGCTCCTTCCGGCCCGCCTGGCGCGGGCCGTCGCCCCAGGCTCGGGCGGGTCTCGTCGGTGCGGCACTCCTTCTCGCTGCGATCGTTCCGCTCGCCGTGACGGCCGCCGCGAAGACGGACGGCGGCGCGTTCCGCGCAGCGAACGTGGTCGGAACCCAGATGCCGATCCCGGTCGACGCGATCGGGCTGCACGCGCAGGCGCAGAACGGCACCGTCCTGCTGACCTGGCCGAAGCAGCGTCCGCTCGGCGGCAGCGTCTTCTACCGGGTGTGGCGCGCCCGCGCGACCCCGGGCGACGGCCTGACGTGCGCGAAGACCTCCGGCGCGGCGTCGTGCACCCTCGACTACGGGACCGAGGTCGGCGTCACAGGCGGCGCCGCACGCTACGACAAGCCCCCTCGTGGAACCTGGGTGTATCGCGTCGGAGTCGCGGCCAACTGGCTGAACGACCCGGCGTACGGCGACGTGTACTTCACGAGCAAGCCGGTCACCGTCAGCGTGCCGTGACCTCTTCGCGCACGCCGTCCGCTTCCAGCTTCTGCTGCAGAAGCGCGAGCTTCTGCGCCAACAGGATGTTCTGGTCCGAGAGGCGCGAGATCACCGTCGAGTAGTGCAGGAGCACGGCGAGGATGAAGAGGATGCCGACGGCGAAGAGGACCGCGGGCGGATAGCTTCGGATCCCGACCCAGCGCGCGATCGTGTTCAGGCCGTCGCGCCACGCGCACAGGACGGCCAGGACGATGCCCGTGGCGAGCCACAAGAGCGCGTACCGCTCGCGGAGACGACGGCTGCGGATCAACTCGAGCACGATGAGGACGAGCGCGAGCGACGCGATCGTGCCGACGATGGAAACGGCGAGTGGAGTCATGACGTGCCCTCCTCGGGGACGACGGTGCGTCGGAAGAGACCGACGAAGATGGCGAGCAGGACCTTGACCATGTAGTAGATCGACCGCGCCGCGGTGATCGACGAGCGTCCGCTGGACCGCTCGCGCATCGAGACCGGCACTTCGACCGCGCGCAGGCGGTGGCGCGACACCATCACGGTCGCCTCGACCTCGGGATAGTCATGCGGATAGTCGCGCGCGAACAGCGCTATCCCCTTCCGGTTGAGCGCCTGGAAACCGGAGGTCGTATCGGTGACGCGGCGTCTGACGATCCGTGAGACGACGACTGCAAGCAGCCGGATGCCGAGGCGGCGTGAGCGAGATGACCGATAGCCCTCGACGTCGGCGACGAACCGAGATCCGACCGCAATGTCGGCCTCACCGGCGAGGACCGGGGCGATGACGCGATCGAGCTGTGCCGGATCGTGCTGTCCGTCGCCGTCGACGCGCACCGCGAGGTCGTACTCGTGCTCGAACGCGTACCGGAAACCGGTCTGGACGGCGCCGCCGATTCCGAGGTTGAACGGCAACACCAGCACGGTCGCACCGTGCTGCCGCGCGACGGCGGCCGTCGCGTCGACCGATCCGTCATCGACGACGACGATGTCGAGACCCGGGTCGAACGCACGGATCTCCTCGATGACGCGGCCGAGGTTCTGCTGCTCGTTGAACGCCGGCACAACGGCGATGCGACGCACGCGCTGAGGGTACCGCTCAGACCAGTCGGAGATAGGCGGCCGTCACCGCGCTTGCGATGCGCGCCGGAATCCGCGGCATGAACGGCGTGTCGAAGCGCGCCGAGAAGAGCGCGCGAAGCTCGCGGTCGCTGCGACGACGCAGCGCCTGCACGTTGCGGCGATGCCGTCGAACGGAGGCACGGAGCTCAACCACCGAGCGGTACGCGCGCAGCTTCTCCGGCAGCCAGCCCTGCGCCGCCGCGACCCCGACGATGCCGAGCTCGAAGGCGACCAGCAACGGCGCGAGAGCGACAAGCGACCGCGCCTCGTAGTTCGAAAGGACGCTGATCAGCCGGTTGCGCTCCAGGAAGAACATCTTCCCTTCGCGGCGGCCGAAGTCGTAGCCGTGACGGACGACCGCGTCCGGGCAGTAGACGACGCGGTGGCCTGCGATACGCGCGCGCCAGCCGAGGTCGGCGTCGTCGTAGTACAGGAAGAACTCACGCATGAAGCCGCCGAGCTCCAGGAACGTCGCGCGACGAAGCAGGCAACACGCGCCGGAGACGACGATCGCCTCGCGCGGCGGCCCCTGTTCCCGCGGCCTCCCGAACGAGTCCGCCGGCGAGATTCCGGTCGGGTGGAGCGGATTCGCGCCGGCCTGCTTCGTCAAGCCGTCCTCCGACACGATCTGCGCGCCGACGATCGCCGCGTCCACGTCGAGAAGCGTGGCGAGACAGTCGGGCTCCGCCCGCGCGTCCGGGTTCATGCAGAGGACGAGGTCGGCGTCCGTGTTGTCGATCGCGAAGTTGATCGCATTCGGATAACCGAGGTTGACGTCGGGCGCGATCACGCGAACCTCGGGCGCATCGCTCAAGTCCGGAAGCCTCGCCCCGGGCTTGTTGTCGACGAGCAGGATCTCGTCGGGCGGCCGAGTCTGTGCGCGCAGCGAGTCGATCGCGCCGCGCACGGTCTCGGGATCCTCGTCGTACGTAACGACGACGGCGGCGAGGCTCAGTACGCGCCCCTCCGCGCGACCACGGCCGGCATCGTCTTCGCGAGGATCGAGATGTCGAGCCAGATCGACCAGTTCTCGAGGTAGTAGAAGTCGAGCCGCACGAGGTCGTCGAAGGTCAGCTCGATGCGGCCGGAGACCTGCCAGAGCCCGGTCATGCCCGGCAGCACGAGATAGCGCTTCCGGTGCCACTCCTCGAGCTGAACGTAGTCGCGGAGCGGTAGCGGGCGCGGGCCGACGAGTGACATCTCGCCGCGCAGCACGTTCAGCAGCTGCGGGAGCTCGTCGAGCGAGTAGCGGCGCAGGAACTTGCCGACACGCGTGACGCGCGGGTCGTCCTTGATCTTGAACAGCGGCCCCGAGGCCTCGTTCGCCGTCTCGAGCCCGGCCTGGCGCTCGGATGCGTCCGTATACATCGAGCGGAACTTGAACATCCCGAACTCGTGCTCGCTGAGGCCGACGCGACGGTCGCGGTAGAAGACCGGACCGCTCGAGTCGAGCTTCACGGCGAGCGCGATCACGATCCAGACCGGCGCGCCGAGCACGACGATCAACGAGCTGACGGTGATGTCGAACACGCGCTTCGCGGTCCACTCGAGCCCGGCGAAGACGGGTGGCCGCAGCTCGAAGAGCGGAACGCCTTGGCCGGGCACGTATTCGGCACGCTGCGTCAGCACCTCGGTCGTCGTCGGCGCGATCTGCACGCGGACGCCGAGCTGATGGGCTTCGTCGACGAGGCGGAGCAGGGCGCGGTCGTCGAGGTCGACACCGCTGACGATCAGTTCGTCGGGATGGAGATCGGCCAGAACGTTCGGAAGATCGTCGACGCCGCCGAGCACGTTGAGCAGCGGATCTTCCGCGCCGTCGATCGTCAGGGCACCGAGGAAGTCGTAGTCGATGCCGCTGCGACCGAGGCCGAGCGCCCGGCGCAGGTCGACGAGCCGGTCGTTGTCGCCGACGAGCAGCGCGCGACGTCGGACGCCGGCGATGCGCCACATGTCTCGTGTGACGATCTCGTACGAGGCGCGCAGGCCGCCGATGACGGCGACTGCGAGAACGAAAGCCGTCGCATAGAGGCCGAACGTCGTGTGGTGGTAGCCCGTGCCGATCGCGAAGGCGAGGGTCACGACGAGCACGAGCATGAGGGACGAGACGACGCGCCCGGCTCCGGCGCGCTGCTCGCGCGCGGCGTACAGGCCGTTGTGCCAGAACACGAGCACGGTGACGACGGCGAGGAAGGGCAGCCAGTCCCGCTCGGCGCTCCACGGCAACCCCCACAGGATCGGTCGCTCACCGTAATACAGCTCGCGCAAGACGAGCGCGAGGTACAAGGCGACCGCGAGACCGCCGACGTCGATGACCGCGAGCGCGAGCACACTTGCGATGCGCCGGACGAGCGCGCGGAGTTGGAGCGACGACGGTAGGACGCGACCCCGGCGGATATCGCCGGCGTCGTCCCCCGAACCGGCGCCGACGAGGGGCTTGGTGGCCACGAGCGTGCGAATTGTACTCGGCTACGCTTGCACCTCCGTGCGCCGGCGCAGCGCCGTCCTCCTGCTCGTCCTCGCGACTGCGCTCCCGCGACTCGCGGCCCTGCTGCACGAGCGGGGGGTGATCCTCGTCGCAAACGTCGAGAAGGGCGACGTGTTCGCTCGGACGTACCTCGCCCAGGGCACGTACGGCTTCATCCCGGGCCATCCGTCCGCGTACACGCAACCGCTGTACGGATGGTTCCTGGTACCGCTGTACTGGCTCTTCGGCCGCCATTGGGAGGTGGTCGGGATCGCGCAGATCGCCGTCGCCTGCTGCACGACGCTCGTGGTCTGGCAGATCGGCCGACGCTGGCTCTCGCCCGCCGCCGGAATCGTCGCCGGCGTTCTCGTGGCGCTGCACCCCTACCTCGTCTGGCACGACGTGCACATGAATCGCGAGATCCTCGACCACCTGCTCGCAGCGTGCATCGTCTACCTCACGCTGCACTGCGCGGAGCGCTTCACGCCCGCGGCCGGCCTCGCGCTCGGCGCCGTGCTCGGCCTCGCGATCCTCGGCAACGTGCGGCTCGAGGCACTGCCGTTTCTCGTCCTCGCCTATCTCGCCTGGCGGCGCAGCGTCCGGCTCGTCGGCGTGCTCGCAGTGCTCGCAGGCGCGGCCGTCCTCGTGATGCCGTGGGTGATCCGCAATCGCGCCGACGTCGGCTGCTGGGCCGTGACGACCGATGCGCGCGCATTGTGGAAGGCGAACAACCTCAACACGTACGCGACTCTGCAGAGCGGGCAGTGGATCGATCACGTGCCGCAGCCGAAATCGTTTCCGCCGACGCCGCAGGACGTCTACGACCACTGGGTGAAGACCGGCGTCGTCGTCCCCTACGACGAATGCGCCCAGATGGACGAGTTCCAGTCGAAGGTGATCTCGTTCTGGGTCCACCATCCCGGCGCGAAGGCAAAGCTCGTCCCGCTCGACATGCAATGGCTGTGGCAGCCGCAGGTGGTCGGCGTCACCGACCGCCCGGGCGAGGGGACGTGGCTCGACACGATGCGCTTCTATGCCGAGCCTGCGTACATGATCGCGCTCTACGTGCTCGCAGGGCTCGGGCTCTTCGCCGTGCCGCGCTTCTTCGCAGTGCTGACCGTCCTGCTCCTCGCCTACCAGACCGCGACCGCGGCGCTCTTCGTGGGCGAGACGCGCTACCGCGTGCCGTGGGACTTCTTGATCGCGCTGCTCGCGTCGAGCGCGCTCTTACGAGCCCCGAGAACACGCAGCGAGGCGAGAAGCGCGATGCGGCGGCTCGTGTCGAGCAGGTCGTAGTCGTGGAAGTACGCGTGCACGTACGGCGGCAACGGCCGCGCGAGCGCGCGCGCCAACTGCCCGACGGAATGGGTCGTCGGCAGGACGCCCGGAGACGGAACGCCCGTGCGGGGGGTGCAGTCGACGAGCCCGAGCTCCGCGACGGTCGCGCGAACCGCGTCGTCGCTGTACCAACCCCCGCCGCAGAACCAGCGTGGCTCGAGGCCACGGTCGCGTAACCACTCCGCTTCGCGGCGCACATGCTCGGCCGGGTCACCGCCCGACGGCCGCGCGTGCGTCGGGCTCGTCCAGTGGGTGTGTAGGCCGAGCAGGTCGACCGTCCGCGCACGGACGAGCCACCGCTCCTCGTTCTCGCCGAACGCCGGGTCGGGCGGACGGATGAGTGCAATCACGTCGAAGCGCCGCCGAATCGCATCGAAGCGGCGCCAGGCTTCGTCGTCGAGCGGGCGCTCCACGTGGCAGGAGACGACCCAGCCGCTAGGCACACTGTTTTCAGCGATGTGCGGGATCTGCGGACTCTATTCGCCGTCGGGGCCGCCGCAGGCCTCGCTCGTCGACGACATGCGCGCGCGCATCGCGCACCGCGGGCCGGACGAAGGCGGAACCGAGGGCGCCGGCGAGTGCGTGCTCGGGCATCAGCGGCTCAGGGTGCTCGACCCGGACCTCGGGTTCCAGCCGGTGACGAACGAGACGGGTGACATCGTCGCCGTGTTCAACGGCGAGCTCTACAACTTCGGCGAGCTGCGCGACGACTTGGCCGCGCGCGGTCACGAAGTCCGCGGCCGCGGCGACACGCCGGTGATCCCGCACCTGTACGAAGAGCACGGACCTGCGTTCGTCGAGCGCCTCGAGGGGATGTTCGCGATCGCGCTCTGGGACGGCCCTCGTCGACGCCTCGTGCTCGCGCGCGACCGGCTCGGCAAGAAGCCGCTCGTCTGGACACGGCTCGCCGATGGGACGTTCGCCTTCGCGTCGGAGTTGAAGGCCTTCCACGCTCTGCCCACCTTTCGTGCGGCGCCGGACCTCGCGGCGATCGACGCCTACCTGGCGCTCCAGTACGTCCCGGGCGCGCGAACCGGCCTGCGCGGCGTCCACCGGCTCGCGCCGGCGTCGACGCTCGTCGTCGAAGGGACGTCGCAGGTCGAGACGCGGTACTGGGAGCCGTCGATCGTCGACGAGCCCCTGACGGAGGGCGAGTGGCTCGAGCGCGTGCGCGACGAGGTCGGCCGCGCCGTGCGCCGCCGGCTCGTCGCCGACGTGCCGCTCGGCGCGCTGCTCTCCGGCGGCATCGACTCTGCGGTCGTCGTCGCGCAGATGGCGCAGGCGGAGTCGGGGCCGGTGCGCACGTTCACCGTCGGGTTCGCGGACGCGCGCTACGACGAGCGCACGTACGCGCGCGCCGTCGCGGCGCGCTGGTCGACACAGCACGAGGAGCTCGTGCTCGAGCCGAACGCCGCAGCGACCTTGCCCCGGCTGGCCGCCGCGTTCGACGAGCCGCTCGGCGACGAGGCGGCGCTCCCGCTCTTCCTGATCTGCGAAGCGGCGCGGCGCGAGGTGACCGTCGCCCTCGTTGGGGACGGCGGCGACGAGTCGTTCGCCGGGTACGAGCGGTACACGGCGATGGGCCTGGCCGACCGTATCCCGCGCCCCGCAGCGGCTCTCGGCGCACGCATGCTGCGCGCCGTTCCGGCACGAGAGCGGCGGTCACCGGCACACCGCGCGCAGCGCTTCCTCGATGCGGCCGCGGCGCCGCGGGCGGAGCGCTACGGCCGTCTGATGCAGGTCTTTCCACTCGCCGAGCGATCCGCGATCTGGACTGCCGACGCGCGTGCGGAGATCGGCGCGCTCATGTCGGCCGGGTTCATGCTCGGCCCGCCGGCACGGCCCGGCGTCACCGGCTTGCAACTGCTCGACGTCGCGACGTACCTCCCGGGCGACCTACTGCCGAAATCGGATATCGCAGCCATGGCGCACTCGCTCGAGCTGCGCTCGCCCCTGCTCGACCACCGCGTCCTCGAGCTCGGGCTGTCGCTCCCGAGCCGCTTGAAGCGGGGCAAGCTCGCGTTGCGGCGCGCGTTCGCCGACGACCTGCCGCCGCTCGTCGCGAATCGAGGCAAGACCGGCTTCGGCGTCCCTCTCGCGGAGTGGTTCCGCGGCGAGCTCCGGGAGCTCGCAGGCGACCTGCTCCTTCGCGACCGTGGGTGGTTCGAGCGCAGCGCCGTCGAGCGGTTGCTCGACGAGCACGCAGCCGGCCGTGCGGACCACGGCCACCGGCTTTGGACGCTCGTCATGCTCGAGCTGTGGCAACAGGCCCACGTCGACGTGACGCTCGCCGCCGCGTGACGCGCCGCCGCGCGTATCCGCTCGTCGCCGCCGTGTGCGCGCTGCCACGCCTCGCAGTGCTCCTCCACGAGCGTGACGCAATCCTCAGCGGCGTCGAGAAGAGCGCAACCTTCGCGCAGGTCTTCGTCGAGAACGGGACGTTCGGCTTTCTCCCGGGACAGCCTTCCGCCTATACGCAGCCCCTGTACGGCTGGTTCCTCATCCCCGTCGAATGGATCTTCGGACGCAGCTGGGAGTCGATCGGCCTTGCCCAGATCGTCGTTGCCGTCGCGGTGGCACTGCTCGTCTTCGAGATCGCCCGACGCTTCCTCCCCGCGCGGTGGGCGGTGCTCGCGGTGTCCATCGCGACGCTGCAGCCCTACCTCGTCTGGCATGACGTCCACGTCAACCGCGAGATCCTCGACCAGCTCTGTGCAGCGGCGCTCGTGCTGCTGACCCTGATCGTCGCGGAGCGACCGTCCCGGTGGCCCGCGCTTCTGCTCGGCGTCATCACCGGCCTCTCGCTGCTCGGCAACACGCGGCTCGTCTTCATCCCGATCCTCTGCGCTGTCTACCTCGCCGTACGACGCGTGCCGCTCGCCCCTGTCGCACTCGTCCTCGTCGGCGCTGCGGTGATCGTCACGCCCTGGCTCGTTCGCAACGAGGTGGACGTCGGCTGCTTCACCCTGACGACCGACGGGCGCGCGTTCTGGAAGGCGAACAACCCGCAGACGTACGGCCTGCTCTCGTCGGGCCAGTGGATCGACAACGTGCGCCGCGACTCTCCGCGTCCGCCCGAGCCCGGTCACCTGACGCCCGAGGAGGCGCGCGGCCGCTACGACGCCACCCACGGGCGGGTGCTGCTGCATCCCGACGAGTGCCTCGAGATGCGGTTCTACCAGCACCTTGCGCTCCAGTACCTCCGCGAGCATCCCGCGGCGAAGCTGAAGCTGGCGGCGCTGTCCGAGCAGCTGTTCTGGCAGCCGAACGTGATCGAGACCGGCGGCGCGTCCGGTGGGTTCGCCAAGCAGGTGGTCGAGCCCGCCTACATGTGGGCGCTGTACGCGCTCGCAGCGGTCGGCGTGTTCGTCGTGCCGCGCGCGTTCCTCTGGTTGGCGCTCGCGCTGTTCGCGTACCAGAGCTTCTGGGCGGCGCTCTTCGTGGGCGCGACGCGCTACCGCATCGCGTTTGATTTCCTGCTCGCGATCCTCGCGGCCGCCGGGCTCAGACGGCTGGCACGCCGATGAAGGGCTGGCCGCAGGTCGACTGGCACACCGAGCAGGCAGAACAGCCGTATTTCCTCGCCGAGGCGGGCGAACGGGTGATGCGCACGGCGGGCGACGCCGCGCTCGTCGGACGGATCGCCGAGCGCCGCCTCGAGTCGCGCATCGGCTATCTCCGGGTCTACGCACCGATGCTGCGAGTGCTCAGCCTGGTCGACGTCGTCGGCGACGCTGCGGCGATCGTCCGCGACGTCCTGCACGACGTCGACGTTGCGACCACGCCGGCGCTTCCCGTCGACTCGGTCGAGTACAGGTCGCTGCTGCCGCTGAACGGCGATCCGTTCACGCCGACGTGGGAACGACGGCTTCTCGTACTGCCGGAGAGCTGGGATGCGTTCCTCGCGGGCCGGTCGCGGAAGATCCGCGCCGGCGTTCGCTACGACATGAAGCGTCTCGAAGAATCGCTCGACACCCGCGTCCGTGTGGTCGACGAATGGAGCGACGACGTGGTCGAAGCGCTCGACTCGATCGCGCAGAAGACGTACCAGCGACGGCTCGGCGCGGGCTTCTCGCGTGAACGGGCCGACGTCCTCCGGGTTGCCTTCGAGCACGGCTGGGCGCGCGTCTACCTGCTCGAGGACGGCGAGCGGCCGATCGCCTTCTGGTGGTGCGGCGTCTACCACGACACGATCCGCCTGAACACGACCGGCTATCTCCCGGAGTACGCGCGCCACCGACCCGGCATCTACCTCCTGATGCACGTGATCCAGGACGCGATCGCAGATCCGGCTCTGCGCGTTCTCGACTTCGGTCCCGGCCGCTCCGACTACAAGCTCCATTTCTCGAACGAGTCGTATCTCGAACGGAACCTCGTGCTCTACGCGAAGACCTTCCGCGCGCAGCGCGCCCGCCTCGTCCGTACCGCGATCGGGGGAGTGTCCTACGGCGCCCGCCGCGCGCTCGACGCGACCGGCGCCACGCAACGCGTCAAGACGGCGTGGCGGAGAAGACTACGCGCATGAGAGTCGTCCACGTTCACCGCATGCGCGGCATCGGCGGTTCGGAACGCCATCTGTTGACGCTCCTCCCTGCGCTCGCGGAGCGCGGCCTCGACGTCGCGTTCGTCGGGCTCGACGATCCGGCGTGGGACCCTTCGGACTTCTACGGCGCGCTCGGCGTGCCCGCGGTACGCCTTCGCTCGCCGAGAGACGTCGACCCGCTGCTGCTCGGACGGCTGGTGCGCGGGCTTCGCGCCGACATCGTCCACACGCATCTCGTGCACGCCGATCTGTACGGCGGCGTCGCCGCGAAGCTCCGCGGCGCGAAGCTCGTCTCGACCAAGCACAACGACGATCCGTTCCGCCGCGGCCCGTTTCGGCACGTCGAGCGGGGGCTCCTGCGCATGGCCGACCGGGTCGTCGCGATCACCGACGCCCTGCGCGACTTCACCGTGGAGCAGGTCGGAGCCTCCGAGGCGAAGGTGCAGACGATCCACTACGGCCTCGACGGGCCGCCGGAGCCGTGGGGCGACAACCCGCCTGACCGCGTGCCGTCCGGCGCACGCATCCTCCTCTCGACGTCGAGGCTCACGCCGCAGAAGGGGATCGACGTCGCGATTCGCGCGCTGCCCTCGCTGCCCGACGACACGGTGCTCGTCGTGCTCGGCGAAGGGCCGGAGCGCACACGGCTCGAAGCCCTCGCATCCGAGCTGGGCGTCGAAAGCCGGGTCTTCCTGCTCGGCCGGGTGCCCGACGTCGCGGCCTGGCTGGGGCGCGCGACGGTCTACGTCCACCCGGCACGCTGGGAAGGATTCGGCCTCGGAGTGCTCGAGGCGATGCACGCATCGCTCCCGGTCGTCGCGACGCGCGCCAGCTCGTTGCCGGAGCTCGTCGTCGACGGCGTCACGGGCCTCCTCGTGCCGGTCGACGACGAGCACGGTCTGGCCGCTGCGATCACGGCCGCCCTCGACGAGCCGGAGCTCGGCGCGGCCGGACACGAACGTGCGGTGAGCGAGTTCTCGGTGGCGCGGATGGCCGACCGCACCGCCGCGCTCTATGCGACCCTCGTCAGCGCGTCCTCGTAGAGAAGCTCCGTCCGCTCGGTACACGCCGTCTGCAGGAAGCGCGAGAGTGCACGCCGTCGGCCGGCGTCCCCCATCGTCCGCGCCAGCGCCAGGTCGCCGGCGACGCGCACGATGGCGTCCGCGAGCGGCTCTGCTTCGCCGGCAGGGACGAGAACGCCCGTTTCGCCGTCGCGCACGAGCTCGCCGAGCCCGCCGATGTTCGCCGCGATCACCGGCCGCGCACGCTCCATCGCCTCGAGCGCGACCATGCCGAAGCCCTCGCCCATCGACGGCACGACGACCACGGCGGCGCGCTCGATCGCCGACTGAATCGGCGACACGTGCCCGAGGAAGCGCACGGAGTCGTGGAGCCCGAGCTCCGCAGCGAGCGCCTTCAGCGCCGGCTCGAGCGGCCCGCGGCCCGCGATCTCGAGCTCGAGGTCCGGTAACCGCTTACGCGCTTCTGCGAAAGCGCGGAGGAGCACGATGTGACCTTTGATCGGAATCAGGCGGCCGACGCAGAGGAGCCGCGGCACCGGTTCGTCGTAGGGCTTCGGCTCGCCGTCCGGCTCGATCCCGTAGTGGACGATTTCGAAGCTCTCGCGGTCGAACCCTTCGACGTCCTCGAGATATCGCGCCAGCCCGCGCGAGATGGCGATGTGCACGTGCGCGAGGCTCGCGACGGCGCGGTCGGCGACGCCGAAGTACGGCGCCTCGCGGAACTCGTTGAAGCCGTGCTTCGTCGTGAAGCGGAGCGGAACACGCGCGGCGGCGCCGGCGAGGAGTGCGTACCACTCGGCGTGCACGAGGTGCGTGTGCAGCAGCTCCGGCCGGTGCCGGACGAGGTAGCCGACGAGCTGGAGGAATGCGATCGGGTCGACGTCGGCCCGAACGCGGATGGCGTCGAGCGGAACGCCGCGCGCCTCGAGCGCCCGCGCGAAGTCCCATGCGCCCGGCTCGTTCTCGTGCAGCATCAGCATCCGCACGTCCCACCCGCGCGCCCGCAGCGCCGGTAGCAGGGAGAGCAGGTGCGCCTCGGAGCCGGAGATGCCGGCGACCTTCTGCACGTGGAGGATCATCGGCGCGAAACGGTAGCGAGCAGCCCGTCGGCCCAGTGCTCGACGGAGTGCCGCTCGGCGACCGCGGCGCGCAAGTCGGGCCGCCGGCGCGTATCGAGCGTTCGCAGCTTTTGCGCGAGGCCGTCGACGTCGTCACGGTCGAAGAAGAGCTCCCACGGCAGCAGATCGTCGAAGACGGGATTGGACGCGAGCACGGGTAGACACGACGCGGCCGCCTCGTAGACGACCTTGTCGGGCGCGCCGGGCCGCATGTTGTTGACGAGCACGTGGCTGCGCGCGAACAGCTCGGGGAGCCGGGAGCGCGGGACAGGGCCGCCGAGATCGGCCTCGGGAAACTCGCGGGCGAGCTCTTCCTTGTACGTCTCGAAGGTCTCGTCGGAGCCGTGCGCCTCGAGGTGCACGCCGGCGGCGCGCGCCGCCTGCAGGATCGTCTCGAGCCCCTTCGCGGGCGAGTAGCGGCCGAGCACGAGCGCGCGCGTCGGCGCCGGCGGTGGATCGCTGCACGCGAACTCGGAGACGTCGATGCCGTGGCCGAGCGCGTGGACTTTCCGCGACCGCAGCGGGAAGGAGCGCTCGTCGACCGACACGACCGCGGTCGAGACGCGCTCGGCCGCGCGCACGACGGCGTGAGCCTTCCAATGCGTGTACCAGAGCACGAGCGGGATCCCGAGCGGCCGCACGAGCGGCGCCGCGAGCACCGCGTAGAGCGGGACCATGTGAGCGACGACCCCGTCGCAGCGCAGCTCGCGCGCGAGCGCCGCCTCGAAGCGCGCGCCGCGCAGCACCTGCGCGGGCGCGCCGAACTCGTGGACTCG
>Ga0157369_10005285_pt1 | contig 15042 bp, 11 predicted proteins | sample C25metaG_FD_113461 | JGI IMG/M metagenome (GOLD analysis project Ga0157369, IMG submission 113461) | Corn rhizosphere microbial communities from Kellogg Biological Station, Michigan, USA - C2-5 metaG | ecosystem: Host-associated > Plants > Roots > Rhizosphere > Soil | place: USA: Michigan... | reverse complement strand
CAACCAGAGGGCCGATGATCGGTCCCCAAATCTTCGCAATGGTCGGGTGATCGACCAGGAAGAACGACTGCCAGAACTCGTTCGGAACCCAGGCCGCCAGGGCACCCGCGATGAGAAGACCGCCGACGATGTCCATCCAGACCGAGACCCAATCCATCACGAAATAATGGCTGATCGCGGTTAGCCCTCGGTCCGAAGTTATGCGTTGCCAAAGGCTGCCGCCTTCGGTGACGGACATATCCATTTCGGCGTGGCCTTCCATGCGGCCTGCTAGGCCTCTGTCCGCCTGCTTCTTTGCTTCTTCCCGAAGCTTCCGGCTGAGAAACATCCGGAAAAGCAGCACCAGAAAGACGACCATCAGCGGCGCACCGACAAATTCCGCGACGGTGAACTGCCATCCCAGAAACACCAGCATGATGATGCTGAGCTCAAGCACCAGATTCGTGGAAGCCATCTCGAAGGCCATCGCGGCGGTGAAGTCGGCGCCCTTGCGGAAGACAGAGCGGGCGATGGCGACGGCAGCGTAGGAGCAGGACGAGGAAGCTGCACCGAGAGCGAGAGCGGTTGCAATCGAACGCGGCCGATCATCGGGAAGCAACCGGCTCATTTGCCGACGCGACACCACGGCCTGAACAATCCCCGAGAGCGCGAAGCCCAGGATCAGTGGCCACAGGATCTCCCATCCCATGGCAAACGCCATGCCGAGCGGGTGTAATATCAAGTCAGCCATCATCTCGAACAAGGCTCTGCCAATGTCGGACTGCAACGTCAGACCACCTGAATGGTTCGTAAATCAACACTGGGCCTCGATGGTCTTGCTGATCTCCTCTGGCGCGGCGAAGATCACATCGGCCCGATCACCCATCATGCCCGCGGGAACGAGAGCCGGTGCCCCGCTCTGCGGACCGTTTTTGCTCGAATCCGTCATTAGCCGCAGATTGCGCTCCCAGAATGCCCGTGTCTTGCCGTCCGCGGTCGTCACCCGATAGGTGTCGTGGCAGTAGGTGATTGCCTTTACCTGCTCATCCGCCGTCGGGTTCTTCAGATTTCGCTCCCCTCCGCCGCCCATCATCCCACCCATCATACCTCCCTTCATGCCGCCCATGCGGTTTTGGGCTGTCTGCGCTGGCGCCTCCGGCTTGGTGGCTTCCTTGAGGAACGCCAACAGATCGGCCCGGACGGAAGCATCCTTGATACCTTCGAACGGCATGTCGTTGCCCGGCACCATCTGCTGTGGATTGGTGAGCCAGGCGTTGAGCGAGCGGTCGTCCCAGATGATTCCGGAGGACTTGAGAGGATCGGAGCAACGCTCGAAACTCGGCAGGCTGCCAGCCTTCCGCCCCCAGAGATTTGCAAGGCTTGGTCCGGTCATGTTGCGATCGGGCTCGAGTGAGTGGCATGGCGCGCAAGCTCGGAAGTCCTGCTGCCCGCGCGTTTGATTGCCATTCTGTGCGAGCGCAGGTGACGTGAGAACGACGATTATGAGCGCCAGCGTTGCGCGGCTTTTCATGATTTCCTCCCTCGCTCTTGATCAGGTCATTCGGCGGGCTCCGGAATCCGCCGCTTGACCAGCCCTGGCTTTTCGATTGCCGGTTGCCGTGGTCTTCCCAGATCATCGGGAGGCAGCCGGAAGCCCTTGACCAGTCCGAAGATTGCCGGGATCACGATGAGCGTGAGCAAGGTCGATGAGATCATGCCACCGATCATCGGCACCGCGATCCGCTGCATGATTTCGGAGCCGGTACCCGTGCTCCACATGATCGGCAACAAGCCGGCCATGATCGCGACCACGGTCATCATCTTCGGCCGCACGCGCTCGACGGCACCCTCCATGATGGCCTCGCGCAGATCGATCTGGCTCAACATTCGTCCCTCGGCGGCGCATCGCTCCCTGATCTCCGCAAGCGCCTGGTTGAGGTAGATCAGCATCACGACACCAGTTTCGGCGGCGACGCCGGCGAGCGCGATGAAACCGACGGCGACGGCGACCGAAAGGTTGAAGCCGAGCCACCACATCAGCCAAAGCCCGCCGACGAGCGCGAATGGCAGCGACAGCATGACGATCATGGTCTCGGTGATCGACCGGAAGTTCAGATACAGCAGCAGGAAAATGATCAGCAGTGTCGCCGGCACAACGATTTTCAGCCGGGCCTCGGCCCGCTCCAGATATTCGTACTGGCCGCTCCACATCACGTAGTAGCCGGGCGGAAACTGAATGCTCGCCTGCACCGCCCGCTGCGCGTCGGCCACATAGCCGCCGAGATCGCGGTCTCGGATATCGACGTAGATGTAGCTCGCAAGCTGTCCGTTTTCCGTCCGGATCGTGTTCGGCCCGCGCGTCAACTGGACCGTGGCCACCTCTCCGAGCGGTACGGCCCCGCCCGACGGCATGGGGACAAGCGTATCGCTTGCGATCTTCTTGGGATTGTCCCTGAGATCGCGTGGGTAGCGCATGTTGACGGTGAACCGCTGCCGGCCCTCGACCGTCGTCGTGACCGTCTGCCCGCCAAGTGCGGTTGCGATGGTGTCCTGGACATCCTGTATCATGATGCCGTAACGCGCCAACGCCGCCCGGTCGGGCGTGATATCGAGGTAGTAGCCGCCGAGACCGCGCTCGGCGTAGGCCGACGATGTGCCCGGCACCGCCTTCAGCACTTTCTCGATCTGCTTGGCGAGGCGATCGATCTCGACGAGATCGGTCCCGATCACCTTCACGCCCACGGGCGTGCGGATGCCGGTCGAGAGCATGTCGATGCGCGCCTTGATCGGCATGGTCCAGGCATTGGAGACGCCGGGAAATTGCAGCGCCTTGTCCATCTCGGCGACCAGGCTGTCGATGGTGACACCAGGCCGCCACTGCTCCTTCGGCTTGAGGTTGATGATGGTCTCGAACATCTCCATCGGCGCAGGATCGGTTGCCGTGGAGGCGCGTCCGGCCTTGCCGTACACCGACGCCACCTCCGGAAACGACTTGATGATCCGGTCCTGCGTCTGCATCAGTTCGGCGGCCTTGGTCACGGAGATGCCTGGCAGCGTCGTCGGCATGTAGAGCAACGTGCCTTCATTCAGGTTCGGCATGAATTCCGTGCCGAGTTGTCGGGCCGGCCAGACCGTGGCGGCAAGTGCTGCGATCGCAAGCAGGATGACGAGGGTTTTCGCCCGTAGCACGCCCTTGATGATGGGACGGTAGATCCAGATCAGGAATCGATTGATCGGATTCCACCTCTCGGCGACGATCCTGCCACGCACGAAGATCACCATGAGCGCCGGCACCAGCGTCACCGACAACAAAGCGGCGGCCGCCATGGAGAAGGTTTTCGTGAACGCGAGTGGGCCGAAGAGCCGTCCTTCCTGCGATTCCAGCGTGAAGATCGGCATGAATGAGACAGTGATGATCAAGAGGCTGAAGAACAGCGCCGGTCCGACCTCCGAGGCGGCGTCGATCAGGATCGCGATTCGCGAGGTGCCTGGTTCGGCACGTTCGAGATGTTTGTGAGCGTTTTCAATCATGACGATGGCGGCGTCCACCATCGCGCCGATGGCGATCGCGATGCCGCCCAGGCTCATGATGTTGGAGCCGATCCCGAACAACTTCATCGCCCCGAACGCCATGAGGACGCCGACCGGCAGCATCAGGATGGCGACGAGCGCGCTGCGGACGTGCAGGAGGAAGACGATGCAGACAAGTGCGACGACGAGACTTTCCTCCGTCAGCGTGTGCTTCAAGGTATCGATGGCTGCATAGATCAGGCTGGAGCGGTCGTAGACTGGCACGATCTCGACTGACTTCGGCAGGCTGCTTGCGATCTCCTTGAACCGCTTCTTGACGTTCTCGATCACGTCGAGGGCATTCATCCCGAAACGTTGCAGGACGATGCCGCCGGCGACTTCTCCCTCGCCATTGAGCTCGGTGATGCCGCGCCGCTCGTCCGGACCGAGTTCGACCCGGGCCACATCCCGCAGCAGGACCGGCGTCCCGCCGTCGTTCTTGAGCACGATGTTGCCGAGATCGTTGATGCTCTTCAAATAGCCCTTGCCGCGGATCACGTACTCGAATTCAGAAAGTTCAACCGTGCGGCCGCCCACATCGGCGTTGCTGGCGCGGATCGCGTCACGAATCTTCGCCATGGTGATGCCGAGATCACGCATGCGCTGTGGATCGAGGATCACGTTGTACTGCTTGACGAAGCCGCCGACACTTGCGACCTCCGCGACGCCTTCGGCCCTTGCCAATCCGAATTTGAGATTCCAGTCCTGGATCGTCCGCGTGTCGGCGAGGTTCAGCTCCTTCGAGACTACGGCGTATTGGTAGACCCAGCCGACGCCGGTTGCGTCCGGTCCGATGGTCGGCGTCACGCCCGCAGGCAGCCGCGACGACGCGCCGTTCAGAAATTCCAGTACCCGCGAACGTGCCCAATAGATGTCAGTGCCGTCCTCGAAAATCACGTAAACGAACGAAACGCCGAAAAACGAGAAGCCGCGTACCACTTTCGATCTCGGCACGGTGAGCATGGCGGTCGCGAGCGGATAGGTGACCTGGTCCTCGACCACCTGCGGAGCTTGCCCCGGATATTCAGTGTAGACGATGACCTGCGTATCCGAGAGATCGGGAATCGCATCGAGCGGAAGATGGAGCAGGGCATAGAGTCCGGCGGCCGCGGCGAAGCCGGTTCCGAACAGCACGAGCAGCAGATTTCGCGCGGACCAGGCGATGATGCGGGCGATCATGGATGCTCTCCCGCGCTGGTTTCGGATGGTGCGCTGCCGGCCTCCGCAAATCCCTTCAACGCCGCATTCAGATTGCTCTCGGCATCGATCAGGAAATTGGCGGATGTCACGACTGCTTCGCCCTCGTGCAGACCGTCAACGACTTCGATATAACCGCCGCCGCGGCGGCCGAGCTCGACATCGCGCGGTTCGAAGCGGCCTTCGCCCTTGTCGACGAGAACGACTTGCCGACTGCCGCTGTCGATGACGGCGCTTTCGGCGACTGCCAGCACGGGGGCTGGCGAGCCGGTTTCGATTTCCGCATCGACATACATCTCGGGCCGCAGCACTTCGTCCGGATTGGGAAGCTCGACGCGGATGCGCGCGGTGCGCGTCTGGGCGTTCAGGTGCGGATAGATCAGCGCCACCGTCCCGGTGAAGGTTTGGCCACCCAGGCCGCGCGGCCTGATCGTCACTTTCGATCCGACCGAGACCTGACTGAGATCGCGCTCCGCTACGTCAATGACCACCCAGACCAGGCGGTGATCGGCGAGCCTGAACAGCACGTCTCCTGGCCCCGCGCGCATGCCGTTCACCGCGTTGCGTTCGACGATTTCGCCGTCTTGGGGCGCGAGCCAGGGAATGGAGAGCGAAATCTCGCGGGTGCGTTCGAGCTCCTTGATCGCCGGCTCAGGGGTTGCGAGATTCTCCAGTCTGCGGCGGGCTCCCTTCAATTCCTTGCCGGTGGCGCCCGCATTGATTGCGGAAAGATATTCGGCGGCGGCGCTGGAAAGCGCAGGGCTGTACACGTTCATGAGCGGTTCGCCCTTGTGGACGTGATCGCCGGTCGTGACATTGGCGACGCTTTCGACGAATCCTTCGAAGCGCAGCGCGACGACCGAGACGCGCCGTTCGTCCTCCTGGACAACGCCCGGCGCCCGGATGATCGACCTGACGACTCGCCGCACGGCCGGCTCGGACTTCACGCCGGTGCGCTGGATCCTGCCCGGCGAGAGTTTGATCGAGCCGTCGTCGGCATCTTCGTTCTCGTAGACGGGGATGTAGTCCATCCCCATGGAATCCTTCTTCGGCACCGGCGAGGTATCCGGCAGGCCCATCGGGTTGCGGTAGTATTTGATTTTCCGCTCGGTCTTTGCGTCGACCGCTTTCTTCTCGACGGGTTCCTCGGGCTCGTCGAAACTCACGTCTGCGCTCGCGGGCACGGCGCGCCAGGCGCGTCCGTCCGGCGTCTTCTTCGGCATCAGCGAATACTGCGGCTTTCCATCCGGGTCCTGATAGTAGATGGGCGCGCCGCTTTCGGACGCGCTGGCGACCGTCACGATCGGAGCTGCAATCGGGGAACGCCGGGATTCGCCCGCAAGAAAGCCGGCACCGGCCGCTGCGACAATCGCAGCAGCAGCCGTACCAATAACGACGGCGCCGTTCATTTCTGTGCCGTAACGACGAGCTTGCTTTCGACCGTGCCGGTCTCGCCCTGCACCTTGGCGCCGAGCGACAATTGCCAGCGGCCCGCCATGCTGAAGTTGGCCTTGAAGCTGTAGGTGCCAGGCTCCTTCCCGGGCATCGGGGTCAACTTCGCAACCATCTCCTGCATGCCCTCCGGCGCCATGTCGAGCCTGGAGGCGAAGATCACGGCGTCCGGCACCGGCTTGCTGGTCTTCTTATTCATCAGCCGAACCGTGACAATTTTGTCGGGACCGGACTGAACGGTCTGATCGACAAGCTGGAACTCGTAATCCTTGATGTCGGCGTACGCAGCGCTTGCACCAAACAAGGCCATGCCAACGAATGCGGGCGCGAGGCCGCGCGAATAGCCAAACGATTTCATCTTTCTCTTCCTCGATTGATTTTGGTCCGCCGCGTGCGCGACATGCGTCAGCCGCGTGACGTGCTGGCCACGCGACAACAGACGGCGCTCTCAGCGCCGGTCAGACCAAAACGCGAGGAGGATGGTCGGGAGGCGGACGCTCAAGCCCGTCGGCAATTGCGTCGTCGATGACGGGCAGCACCGCACGAAGCGAGGTGCGGTCCAGCAGGACGGCGCCGGCCATGGGACCGAACTGCGTCGATTTGATGAGACAGAACCCGAGCAGGGGACAGTCCTGACAATCCTTGCTCTTCTGCTCGTGAGGACAGCACGGCATGTCCTCCGCCATCGCTGGCATCCCGTCAGAGCTGGCCATGGCGGGCGAGCCCGAATGCGCATGCACGGGCAACGCGATCGGCATGGAGACGAGTCCTACCGCCACGGACAGCGCAATCAGGAGATTCAGCAAGCGCCTGGCTCTCATGCCCATATTGTCGCATGCGGCGTCGTGCTCTGCAAAGGGGACGAAGATCACGATTACACCAGCCTCCCGATTGCCCGGCGTCGAGCCCGGTCCTGGTGCAGATTTCTTGGACAATTTCAATCTGATTTGGCCCAGCAAGCACAGCCAACCGGGCGAATCGAACTGGGAGGTATGTGGCCCCGTCCATCCGGGATGGTTGAACTTGCGACGTTCCGGCGCGACCAAAGGCGAGAGCGGCCAAAATCGCCGCGATCCATCAACCAGACGGCCAATTCCCATGAAACGCATCCGCCCGATCATCTGCAACGCGCTTCTTGCCGCTGTGACGTTGTCCGCTGCATCGGCGGTCACCGCAAAGCCTGCCGGTGAGATCGCCACGATGACGCGGATGATGGCTTGCGAAGGCGATGGCGTCAGCATGGAGCTCTATTTGCCGGACTCGGCCATCTCGGCGAACCGCGCCGAGTTGGAAGCCTCGGGCATGCGGCCCGGGACCGTCATCGGCTATTATGCCCTCGACCTGACCGACGCGAACAAGGGCAAGTCGCTCGAACCGGTGCGTGTCACCCTGAGCGAAGACAAGAAGACGGTGACCGTCGATCAATACACGCGCGGCCTGCCGCCAACGCGGATCCCGGTCAAAGGCGGTACTGTCGACTTCGACCAGCGTTTCGGCCAGGGAGCCAAATGTGGCCCGTTCCAGGCCCAGGATCCGGACTACGCCAACAAGTTGGCGCGTCCGGATCAGCCGAAGCATTGACGACGTGGGTTAGGCGTTTTTGCCGCACTGTTCCACGCATGCCTAATCCCGCGCCATTGTGGGTTGACCTTTAGTCAGGCGGCGGCGACCTTGCCGCCCGTGCACGCCCCAGCCGGACAGTCCCACGGTTCCTCTGCCTTCACCCCTGACTCGCGTCAGGCCTGGGGGCGATTGGTGCTGGCGCTTCTGATCGCCTCGATCGGGGCGGTCGGCATGTGGGCCGTCGTGGTGGTGCTACCGACCGTGCAGACGGAATTTGCCGCGAGCCGCGGCGCGGTGTCGCTGGCCACCACCATGATCTTCATGGGCTTCGGTCTCGGCGGCGTGGTCACGGGCAAGATCACCGACCGCTTCGGTATCGTCGCGGCGATGGCGCTCAGCATCGCCTTTCTCGGTGTCGGCTTTGTGCTGGCGGGACTGGCAGCCACGCTCTGGCAGTTCAATGCGATCTATTTCCTGATCGGGCTCGGCACGTCGGCGACCTTTGCGCCCTTGATGGCGGAGGCCTCGCACTGGTTCGAGCGCTATCGCGGGCTCGCCGTCACCATCGTCGCCAGCGGCAATTATGTCGCGGGCACGATCTGGCCGCCGCTGGTCAATTGGGGCGTGCAGTCGATCGGCTGGCGTTCGACGCATATCGCGATCGGCATCTTCTGCGCCGTGACCATGACGATCCTCTTGATCGTGCTGCGCCTGATCATCGGCTCTGGCGGCGCCCGCGACCACGCCAACGCGCCGCCGCCGCAGGTCGATCTCAACCTTTCCGCCAACACACTCACCGTGCTGCTCTCGATCGCCAGTATTTCCTGCTGTGTCGCGATGGCGATGCCGCAGGTCCATATCGTCGCCTATTGCGGCGACCTCGGTTATGGCGTCGCGCGCGGCGCCGAGATGCTGTCGATGATGATGGGATTTGGCATCATCAGCCGGATCGGATCGGGTTTCCTCGCCGATCGGATCGGCGGCATTCGCACGCTGCTGATCGGCTCGATCGCGCAGGGATTTGCGCTGCTGTTCTATCTGTTCTTCGACAGCCTGACCTCGCTCTACCTGATCTCAGGCATGTTCGGCCTGTTCCAGGGCGGCATCGTGCCGAGCTATGCCATCATCGTGCGCGAGACCATGCCGGCGCGCGAAGCCGCGACGCGTGTCGGCATCGTGATCTTCGCCTCCGTGTTCGGCATGTCCTTCGGCGGCTGGGTGTCCGGCGTGATCTTCGATGCCACCGGCTCCTATTCCGCCGCCTTCGCCAACGGGCTCGGCTGGAACGTGCTCAACATGGCGATCGTGGTCAGTCTCTTGATCCGCGCGCGAGGCCGCGGACGGCTCGCGATGGCGTGAGAGTAGCGGCAATCGCTGGGGCTTGTGCTGTTGAGAAGCTGCATCTCACTCCGCAGCCCTGTTGATCCTATATCGCCGGAATCTGGCCAGCGTGCCGATGGGGAACAGTGTCGCCCGGTGCCAGAGGCAGCGTGAACTGAAAGACGGCACCCCGAGGTTCATTGGCGCCAGCCCAGAATCGTCCCCCGTGGTTTTCGATGATGGAATGGCAGATGGCCAATCCCATGCCCATGCCTTTTGATTTTGTGGTGAAGAAGGCATCGAACATGCGGTCTATCGTCTTCGGGTCGAGCCCTGGACCGGAATCCCGTACGCTGACCGACAGGCTGTTCGAGGCATCTTTGATGGTGCTGATCGAGATCTCCCGCTCGCCATCGCCCATTGTGCTCATCGCCTCGACCGCGTTCATGATCAGATTGAGGATCACCTGTTGCAGCTGGATTCGATCCGCTTGAATAAGTGGCAAGGCTTCCGCAAGCTGCGTCCGCACCATGACGCTGTTCCTGGCTATTTCGATGCGGGTCAGGGCGATGACCTCGACGACTACCGCGTTGATATCCAATGCCACCCTCTGCTGGGGCTCCTTCCTGACAAGGGCCCGGATCCGCCCAATGACGTCGCCGGCTCGCAAGCCATCGCTGACGACGCTCTCGAGTGACTGCCGGACCTGCTCCAGATTCGGCGGCTGGGCCCCCAGCCAGGACAATCCGGCTTCGGCATTGGTAACCGTAGCGGTGATCGGCTGGTTGACCTCATGTGCGATGGAGGCCGCCAGCTGCCCCATCGTGGTGATGCGATGGGCATGCGCGAACTCCATGAGAGCGTCGCGATATCGCTGCTCATTTTCGCGCGCCTCCGCTTCCGCTCGATTGCGCTCTGTCAAATCGAGGGCGAAACCGACACCATGGCTGCTTTCCTCGAACATCGCCCCGCCGACCAGCACGGGCACGCGACTGCCGTCTTTCCGAACGTACTCCTTCTCGAATGGCGCGATGGTCCCGATCAGCTTCATATCCGCTACGTTTCGCTCGTCGACCTCGTGCCATTCCTCGGGCGTAAACATCCTGCGGTGCAGGCGTCCCGCTGCGAGATCCTCGCGGTCGTATCCCACGATACGCAGAAAGGCGTCGTTGGCCTCGAGAATGCGTCCCTCAAGCTCCCAGATGATGACGCCTATGATGTTGGAGTCGACGAGGCGTCGTATCTTCCTGTCTCGCTCCTCGAGATCGCTGTGGAGCTGGATGTTCTCCTCTGTCGCCTTTCGTCGCCGCTTCGCCTCGAGCCGCGCGAGCGCCATCGCGGTCCCCACCAGGACGGCGCCGATGACGCCGGCTGCGACGGTAAGCCGCGTCCTGCGCTGTTCGAGTTCCCCGGCGCGCTTGTCCCGACCGACGAGGCGCAAACGCTCCACGTCCTGCAACAGGTCGATTTGCAGTCGGATGTCGTCCATGCCGCGGATCATTGCCTGGGCCGCCTGTGCGGATACACGGGCCGCCGTTTTGACGAGGTCGTCGATCTCACGCAGCTTTTCCGAGATGATCAGAGCCAGGTGTTCGGCGCGGAAGCTTTGTAAGGGATCGTTCGCAACCAGAGCCTGGAGCGCCTCGGTTTCCCGTCTTACGCTTTCGTCCGAGACGCCGTAAGCCTTGAGGTACGTCGGGTCGAGGGTCAGCAGATACCCGTGCCTTTCAGCCTCCAGGTCGGCGATGATCGTTCGAAGCCGATCAAGCGTGTCGATCACCTGGTGGGCGTGATCGAGCGAAAGATTGACCGCGCCGCGGTCACGCCAATTTTGGAGAGCGAGAAGTCCGGTTACAGTGGACAACGTCAGAGACGCTGCAATCACAGCGATCAGCGGTCGCGCAAACCATCGCAAGAAATGGCTCTGAGCAAAAGCTGACATCGGCCTCGTGTCTTCGGTGACCGCGCGGCGGTCGCATGATAGAATAGCGGGCAGCGCGTGCTTGGAATGATAGCACAGGCGCGTCGGCACGGGAGCCGGAACCCGACATTCCCGGCCGTGCATCCCGGCTTCGCAATGTTGCGAACTGATGGATATGGCTCAGCTTCGCATCCTGTGAATGCCATAGCTACGGGAGCACCATCATGGATGGAAACTCATCAAGCGGTCGCACGTCCATTAGCCGGCGCAGCCTCGTCAAGGGATTCGGTGCCGCGGGAGCAGTCCTGCCAGTCTTCACCATGCTGCCGCGCACGAGCTTCGCCAGGGATGACCAGGCCTATGCCAGCGCCGCCATCGACTGGAAGCAGTTTACGGGGCAGACGATCACGCTCGTAGGTGCGATCCATCCCTGGTCGAATGCGATCGCGCCGCTCTTGCCGGATTTCACGGGGCTGACCGGTATCAAAGTCATCGCCGACTTCGAACCGGAAACCACATATCTGAGCGCGATCCCGATCAGGCTCGCGCGCGGCGGCAGTACACCTGACGTTTGCATGTTTACCACTTACGGCCAGGGCATCTCCGGCGGGTGGCTCGAGCCGCTGAACGCTTATTATTCCAACAAGTCGCTGACCGATCTCGCCTGGTATGACGAGAGTGACCTTCTCAAGACGGCCCGGACCTTCTCGGTGTGGTCGGACGGCGAAAGGTACGGTTTTACGATCACCTCAGAGGCGATGACCCTGTTCCTCAACAAGGAAGCGCTGGCGGGCAAGGGCCTGCCGGTTCCCCAGACCTTCGACGAACTGCTTGCGACCGCCAAGGCGGTCAAGACCAATGCGATGTCGGGAATCACAATGCGAGCCCAGGCAGGCGGCAATTCCACCCCGCCGGCCATGGGCTTCGTGTTCTCTTACGGCGGCGCCATGATCAAAGACAATAAGGCCGCTTTCGCGAGCCCGGAGGCGATCGCCGCCATCGACATGTACGGACGGCTGCTCAGCGAGGCCGGGCCTGTCGGCGTCGGGAGCTATGAATGGTACCAGGTGCTGGACGACTTCCTGCAGAGCAGGACGGCAATGGCAATCGACAGCAGCAACTTTGCGACCGACATCTCCAATCCAGCGAAGAGCCATGTCACCAGGCAGGCCGCCTTTGCTGCCTTTCCGCATCTGCCCGGCCGCAAACCCGTCCCCTTCATGTCGCACTGGCAGGCGTGCATCAATTCCAAATCAAAGAACAAGAAGGCCGCTTTCCTGTTTCTCCAATGGGCGACGAGCAAGCCGACCTCGCTACAGACCGCAGCCGCAGGGCTGGCAACGACACGGGTGTCGGCCTGGTCGAGCGAAGCCTTCAAGAACGCATTCGGCCGGCAAGCCGCCGAGGCAGCACTGAGCAACCTGCAAGACGCCGATGTCGATCGCGCCAAGGCAATCCTTTTCCATCCGCGATCAAGACCCATCCTTGATGTCTTCATGATTGGCGTCAATGAAGTCGTGTCCGGAGCCAGATCGGCAAAGGATGCGATGATCGCTGCGGCCGAAAAGGCCAATGCGGCGATCCGAGGATAACGCAGTCCCGCAACCGAAAGCGGCTATGCCTGCCGCCGGGCAATGCTGTCGATAGCAGTCAGCGATTTCTATTTGAGATTGTTGCCGGTCTTCGCCACAATGCACGCCACTTCAGCCGGAGGGCGTGCAAATGGCGACATCCGAAAAACCCGTACAAGCCTGCGACATCGTCATGAAGGGAGGCATAACCAGCGGTGTAGTCTACCCACTCGCGCTGGTCGAGCTTTCCAAAAAATATCGCTTCGCCAACATTGGAGGGACCTCCGCCGGTGCGATTGCTGCTGCCGCGGCAGCCGCGGGTGAGTATGGCAGGGGAAAAGCGGACGCGGGCTTTGAACGACTTGCGCAGATTCCGCGGGAGGTGGGGGCTAACCTGCTCTCGATGTTCCAGCCGGAGCCTGTGCTGAAGCCTCTGTTCGATATTTTCGTCGCGGCTTTGCAGGCGAACTCGCGATGGGCCGTCGTCATCACCGCAATCCGCGGCTATTGGCTGAGCGCCGTGGCGGGTGCGCTGTTTGGAGCGATCGTTGCGGCGCTCGCGCTGGTTGATGGTTGGGGCGCGGGATATTTCCTGCTGGGTCTCTTGCTGGCGTTAGTTGGCCTCGTCGCAGCTGTGATCTGTCGCTTGTGGAAGGCCGCCAACACCGAACTGGTGGCGAACGATTTCGGGCTTTGCCCTGGCATTCGCCAGTCGGCATCCGCGCCGGATGGTTTCACCGATTGGCTGGCGCGGCTGATTCAGGAAGCGGCCGGGCGGACCATGGCGAACGATCCTCTGACATTCGGCGATCTGGACGCTCCGCCGGATGGCGCTCCGCCCATTCAACTCGCGATGATGACGACCAGTCTGATGGAGCAGCGTCCTTATACGTTGCCGATGGACACTGGACGCTTCTTCTTCCGGCGCGACGAATGGGAAAAGATATTTCCAATCGAGATCATCGGTTTTCTGGTTCGCACCTGTGATCGCTTCGTGCCGGCAGCCGGGGACGCAAGCGAGTTCTACCATTTTCCGGCGCCGTCGGATTTGCCGCTCATCGTCGGCGCGCGGATGAGCTTGAGCTTTCCGGGATTGATCTCGGCCGTGCCGCTCTGGACCCGCGATTTCACGCTTGTAGAGGCCGAGCGCCAAAAGCTCAGGCGCTGTCTCTTCAGCGATGGCGGTCTGTCGAGCAATTTTCCGATCCACTTCTTCGATCACCTGTTCCCGAACCATCCGACCTTCGCGATCTCGCTGGACGAATACGACGCGAAGCGAAATTACAGCGACGTCTGGCTTCCGGAGTCCGCTGGAAGCGGAAGCCAGTTGCCAGTCTTGCCCTTCGCTGGTCTCGGTGGTTTCTTGATGCGGCTGGTCTATTCCGCCAAGGACTGGCAGGACAATCTGCAAAGCACCCTTCCGGGTTACCGCGAGCGCATCGTTCACGTCGTGCTGAAGGCTGATGAGGGCGGACTCAACCTCACCATGAGCCCGACGACGATCGACAAGCTGGTCGATTTCGGAAAGCAGGCCGGCGTGTTGTTGCGCGACGAGTTCAATCTCGAGGAGCACCGCTGGCGTCGTTTTCTGGTCTCGATGGCCAGGATGGAGGAGACGCTCGACGACGTCGCCGCGGCCTATGCGCAAGTGCCAGGTCAGTTCGGCGTCTTCCTTGGCGACTTCGTGCGGGACCGCGCGCCCTACCGGCAGCCTCCGGCGCCACCGGAGGACAAACCGCCTTACACCCAGGATACGAAAGCCAGGGTCGACGAGATGTTGAGCCGGGCGGCCGAACTCGTGGCGCTCGGAACGAAGTGGCGCACGCCGCCGACGGTCCGCGGCGGCAGCATCCCCAAGCCTGCGACGCACCTGCGGATCACGCCAAAGTACTGACCGCAATCGCAGGTGTTGAACGGCGCGTGGCGCGGATGCGCGATTGACTCCTCACGTCGCCTGTTCATATGTCCTTTCCACATGGAAGGACTTGGCGGTGATGCGCCAGGCGCCGTCGATCTGGTGCCAGGACAGATAGTCCAGATATTGCTGGGTATCGATGCGGACCCTGACCTTGACGATGGCCTGCGTCGGCGAGGCGAAATCGACCAGCAGCACCTCCTGAAGACGCGGCGCATGTTTCGATTGCGGCGAAGGCCGCGCGGCGAGGTTGCTCCGATAGGCCGCCGCGAGGATGAGTTTCAATTCACCGTCGCGAAGTCCATGCAGTTGCGCGCTCGGCGCAAACACGGAATCGAAGCGGGAGATGTCGTTGTCGTACATCAGCGCAAAATAGCGCTCGACGGCTTCGAGCAGGGGTTCGGCGGGGCAGGGTTGTTTGCTCATCGTGGTCGCTCCGTTTCCAGGCCGCGACCATCCCTTGAAGGGGCAAGGCAGGTCCTTGCGAATTGCGTCATTCCGGGCTTTGTTGGCGCAACAACATGCCCTTCCTGGCCTTCAGAAAGCTGTTTCAT
>Ga0157369_10005283_pt1 | contig 15048 bp, 13 predicted proteins | sample C25metaG_FD_113461 | JGI IMG/M metagenome (GOLD analysis project Ga0157369, IMG submission 113461) | Corn rhizosphere microbial communities from Kellogg Biological Station, Michigan, USA - C2-5 metaG | ecosystem: Host-associated > Plants > Roots > Rhizosphere > Soil | place: USA: Michigan... | reverse complement strand
CGCGCCGTGCGACCACGGGCCGATCAGCACGTTCCAGATCGACTTCGCCCAGCCGGTGCCCGCCGTGCACCAGACCACGTCCTGCTCGTGGACGCCGAGCCAGTGCTCTGCCTGCGAGCGCAGGGCCCAGGTGTACGCGTGGGTGTGGACGACGCCCCGGGGCTCCTTCGCGGTGCCCGACGTGTACAGGATCAGCGCTCGCTCGCCCGCGGTCGTGTCCTCGGTCGGCGCGCGGGGCACGTACCGCGCCAGCTCGCTCCGCGCCTCGTCGAGGTAGAGCACCGGGACGGGCGTGTCGAGCTGCTCGAGCATTTCCTGGACCTCGACCTCGCACGACCTGTCGGCGACGAGGAGCTTTGCGCCCGAGTGACCGACGCGGAAGGCGAGGTCGCGTGCGCGGAGCAGCTCGGAGCACGGGACGGCGATCAGCCCGCCCTTCAGCGCACCGAGCATCGCGCCGTGCCAGGCGGGCACCTTGCCCGTCATGATCATCACGCGGTCGCCGCGATCGAGCCGGGTGCGCATGAGGTGCGCCCAGCGAGCGGCGTCGCCTGCGATCTCGCCGAAGCTCCGGCGGTCGACGATCCCTTCCCGGTCGACGAAGGTCAGCGCCGCGCGGCCGTGGCCCTTCGCGAGCGGCTCGACGACGTCCCGCGTGAAGTTGAACCGCGCCGGCACCTCCCACCCGTGGGGGTAGGGGCCCGCGTGCGGGACTCCTGCGGTCTTGCGGCGGCGACCGAGCATGGCGGCGTCCGGCCTCTCAGCGCCCGAGGCGAGGCGGGAAGGGGGCTTTCACGGGGCGAACTCTACTCCGAGCGTGCATCCTGGCCAGACTCCGGGGAGGGGATTTCGGGCGCTGCCGGAGCGCGTCGCGCACCGATTCGCGCTGGTCCTGTGAAGTACGTCCTGTGCGGGGCTTTTCCCTCTTCCCTTCGCGGTAGAAACGAGTAGGATTCGCGGGCCGGAAGATGAACGGACTGCGGAAAGGATCGGTTGTTGCTGTCGCGGCGCTCGCCGTGGGCGTCTTCGCGGCTGCGAGCACAGCCGCGACAAGCGACACGGTGCGCGGCGGAGGCGTCGAGCTGACGCTGCCCGCCGGCTGGTCGAAAGTGCAGCCCGCTACCCAGTCGCCGACGGACGATCCCCGCACAGTGCTCGTGATCGGCACGGACGGGGTCCGCGCCTTCGACAGCGACTGCGTGGTCTCGGCGTATCGCGTGCCGTCCGACGGCGCGGTCGTCGTCGTGATCGGCTGGCGCGAGCCCACGGGTGTCAGCTCGTTTCTTCCGCTCTCGAGCATGAAGCTCAGGCGGGGCACGTTCCAGTGCTTCGCGGATCGGGGCGCCGTCGCACAGGTCAACCGCCGTGGCCTGGACTTCCAGGTCAATGTGATGGTCGGCGACCGCGCGAGCCAGGACACGGTCGACGCGGCGCTCGACGCCGCGCGCTCGATCGCCGCGGCGCGACGCTCGAGCTGAGCGCGCCCGCCCGCGTAGTGTCGGAGCCGTGAGCGACCGCACGGACCCGTACAACGCCGGCATCACCTGGCTCGACGAGCCCCTGGCGGGAGCGACCGGCGGGCCGCTCGCCGGACGCACGTTGCTCGTGAAGGACCTCGTCGACACCGCAGGCATCCGCACGACGTACGGCTCGAAGCTCTACGCCGACCACGTTCCCGCCCGTCATGCGGTCGTCGTCGAGCGCGCGCTCGCCGCCGGCGCCGCGGTCGTCGGCAAGGGGAATCTGGCCGAGTTCGCCTGGGGCGTGCTCGGCGCGAACGAGTGGTACGGCACCGTCCACAACCCGGCCCATCCCGGCCGCACGACCGGCGGCTCGTCGAGCGGGAACGGCGCCGCTCTCGCCGCGGGCCTCTGCGACCTCGCGATCGGGACGGACACGGGCGGCTCGGTGCGACTCCCCGCCGCCGCCTGCGACGTGGTCGCGCTGAAGCCCCGCTGGGGCGCCATCCCGGTCGAGGGGGTCTACCCGCTCTGCCCGTCGCTCGACACCGTGGGGCCGATGGCCCGCACCGTCGAGGACACCGCGGCGCTCTGGTCCGTCCTCAGCGGCCGCGCGATCCCGGAGCCGCGTCTCGTCGGTCGCACCGTCGGGCTGCTGCGGCGCGCGCCACGCCTGGGTGACGGGCGGGAGACGGAGAGAAGCGATCACGTCGATGCGTGGGCGAGCCGCCTCGAGTCGCTCGGGGCGCGGGTGGTCGAGACGGAGATCCCTCCTCCACCGGCCGACACGTGGCCCGTGTTCCTGCACGAGGCGGGGCGCGCACACGCTGCGACGTTTCCGTCCCGCGCAGACGACTATGGGCGTGGGATCCGGACGAAGCTCGAGACGACGCTCGACCTCCGGGCGGACGACGTCGACGAGGCGTACCGCTCGCTCCACGGATGGCGGCGCCTGGAGCCCGACGTCGACCTGATCGCCTGTCCGTGCGTCGCGGTCGACTGGCCGGCCGAGGACGCGGACGAGCTCGCGCTCCGCCTCCCCTTCTCGTCGTTCACGCGGTGGGTCAACCTGCTCGGCTGGGCGGCGCTCGCGATCGGGAACCTCCAGCTGGTCGCGCCCGAGGACGAGGTCGTCCTCGCCGCCGGTCTTGCGTGGGAGCGGGGCTAGCCGGCCGTCGCGACGAGCCGGTCGTAGGCCGGCAGCGTGAGGAACTCGACGTAGTCCGGCTGCGTCGCGATGCGCTCGAAGATCGTGCGGGCGTCGCCGTAGCCGTCCCCGAGCCTCTCGACCTCCTCGTCGGTGATGCGACGGACGTCGTCGGCGGTGATGCGGCCGTGATGCAGCCATTGCCAGATCTGCGACCGCGAGATCTCGGCGGTCGCGGCATCTTCCATGAGGTTGTTGATCGCGACCGCGCCGGAGCCGTGGAGCCAGGCGGCGAGGTACTGGATCCCGACCGAGACGCTGTTGCGCAGCCCCTCCTCGGTGATCCCGCCCGGCGTCGGCGCCACGTCGAGCAGGTCGGAGGACGTGACGCGGACGTCGTCGCGCTGCCGTTCGATCTGGTTCGGCCGGTCGCCGAGCACCCGGTCGAACGACGCGAGCGCGACCGGCACGAGATCGGGGTGTGCCACCCAGGTCCCGTCGAAGCCCTGCGACGCCTCGCGGTCCTTGTCCTCACGCACCTTCTTGAGCGCGATCTCGTTCACCTGCGGGTCACGCCGGGACGGGATGAATGCCGCCATGCCACCCATCGCATGCGCGGCCCGCCGGTGGCATGTGCGGACGAGAAGCTCGCAGTACGCGCGCATGAACGGGACCGCCATCGTCACGTCGGCCCGGTCGGGCAGCACGAACTCGGGCCGGTGCCCGAGCTTCTTGATCACGCTGAAGATGTAGTCCCAGCGGCCGGCGTTGAGCCCTGCCGAGTGCTCGCGGAGCTCGTGGAGGATCTCCTCCATCTCGAACGCCGCGAGGATCGTCTCGATCAGCACCGTCGCCTTGATCGTCCCCTGCGGGACGCCGAGGCGCTCCTGCGCGAAGACGAATACGTCGTTCCAGAGGCGCGCCTCGAGGTGCGACTCGAGCTTCGGGAGATAGAAGTAGCGGCCGTTCCGCCCGTGGTTGCGGAGGAAGTACAGCCCGAAGTCGAAGAGCGACGCGGACACGGGCGCGTCGTCGACCTCGAAATGGCGCTCCTCGAGGTGCCAGCCGCGCGGGCGCACGAACAGGACGGCGACCTCGTCGCGGAGCGCGTAGCGCTTCTCGCCCGTGTCGAGCGAGATCGTCCGGTCGAGCGCGTCCGTGAGGTTGCGCTGGCCGTCGATGCAGTTCTCCCAGGTCGGCGAGTTCGCGTCCTCGAAGTCCGCCATGTAGACGCGCGCGCCCGAGTTGAGCGCGTTGATCACCATTTTCCGGTCGACCGGGCCGGTGATCTCGACGCGCCGGTCGGCGATCTCGTCCGGGAACGGCGCGATGCGCCATTCACCCGCGCGCACGGGCTCCGTCTCGGGGAGGAAGTCCGGCAGCTCGCCCTCCGCGAGCCGCCCGAGCCGCTCCACGCGACGGGCGAGGAGCTCGGCGCGCCGTTCGCGGAACTCCCGGTCGAGATCCGTCAGGAACTCGACGGCCTCGGCGGTCAGCACGTCGTCGCTCACGGCCAGAAGTGTCTCATCGACGGGCCCTCCCAGGCCGCGGACACCGCTTGCGTTGGCTCAACACGAGCGGTGTCACGCCGCGTGGTCAGTCGTGCTCGTGGTCGCGCTCGCAGTGCTCCGGGCAGGTGCACGGAGCGACCTCTGCGCGGGTGAGGATCGGCGGCCGCTCGACCGCCGGTGCAGGGGCGGCCGTCTTCGGCTTGACGGGCTTCTCGCGGATCAGCGTCGGCGAAGCCGACGCCTTCAGGGATGTGCCCCGCCGTAGGCGGGGATCAAGCGGCGGGAATCCGCTTGGCGGATTCTCGCTTCGCGAGCGAGAAATCGTGCTGCTCATGCGGCGCTCCTTTCGGCGTGAAACTGCTGCTCCTCGGTCGAGCCGGTCAGGGCGAGGGTGGAGGAGAGGCCACCCGAGACGGACTCCATGACCTTGTCGAAGTACCCCGCGCCCACCTCGCGCTGGTGGCGCGTCGCCGTGTAGCCGGCCTGCTCGAGGGCGAACTCGCGCTCCTGCAGTGCGACGTAGGCGGTCATCGCGTCGTCGCGGTAGCCGTGTGCGAGCTCGAACATCGAGAGGTTGAGCGAGTGGAACCCCGCGAGGGTGATGAACTGGAACCGGTAGCCCATCGCCGCGAGGTCGCGCTGGAAGCCCGCGATCTTCGTCTCGGTGAGGTGCCCGCGCCAGTGGAACGACGGCGAGCAGTTGTAGGCCAGCAGCGTCTCGGGTGAGCGCTCGTGGATCGCCGCGGCGAAGGCCTCTGCCTCGTCGAGGTCGGGCGTCGACGTCTCGCACCAGACGAGGTCGGCGTACGGGGCGTACGCGACGCCGCGTGCGATCGCCGCATCCATCCCGTCGCGGACGCGGAAGAAGCCCTCCGCCGTCCGCTCGCCCGTGCAGAGCTCGCGATCCATCTCGTCGACGTCGCTCGTCAGCAGGGAGGCGGACAGGGCATCGGTCCGGGCAACGATCAGCGACGGCACGTCGAGGACGTCCGCGGCGAGCCGCGCCGCGACGAGCGTCCGCACGAACTGGCTCGTCGGGACGAGGACCTTCCCACCGAGGTGGCCGCACTTCTTCTCCGACGAGAGCTGGTCCTCGAAGTGGACCGCCGCCGCGCCTGCCTCGATGTACGCCTTCATCAGCTCGAACGCGTTGAGCGGGCCGCCGAAGCCCGCCTCGGCGTCGGCGACGATCGGCGCGAGCCAGTACGTGCTCGTGTCGCCCTCCGTGTACGCGATCTGGTCGGCGCGGAGCAGCGCGTTGTTGATGCGGCGCGCAAGCGCCGGCCCGGAGCTCGCAGGGTAGAGGCTCTGGTCGGGATACGTCCCGCCGACGAGGTTCGCGTCCGCGGCGACCTGCCAACCGGACAGGTAGATCGCCTCGAGGCCCGCCTTGACCATCTGCACGGCCTGTCCGCCCGTGAGGGCGCCGAGCGCCGGGACCCATGCACGCTCGGCGAGGAGCGTTCGGAGTCTCTCCGCGCCGAGCCGCGCGAGCGTGTGCTCGACCCGCACCGAGCCTCGCAGGCGCTCGACGTCCTCGGTCGTATACGGGCGGGCTGGTTCGTGCATGGAGCCTCCTCTGGATCCAGTTTCCGTGATCTTCGGATCCTAAACAGAGAACCCGACGTCTTCAAGAGTGGATGCGCCCTAATTTCGGATCCCAAGGCTGGGTTCTAGGATGCAAGCCGCTAGGCTATGCATCCTGTGACGACGCTCTCGACGAAGGCCGACGACATCGCGCGGGTCCTCGAGGACGAGATCGTCGGTGGCCTGATCCCCCCGGACACCGTGCTCCGGCAGGAGATGCTCTCCGAGCGGTTCGACGTCAGCCGGACCCCGGTCCGCGAGGCGCTGCGGCGCCTGGCCGCGCTGGGGCTGGTCTCGTTCGAGCCGAACCGCGGCGTCCGCGTCCGCTCGATCTCGGCGCACGAGCTCCACGAGGCGTTTCTCGTCCGGGCCGAGCTCGAAGCGCTCGCGACCGAGGTTGCGACACCGAAGATGACCCCCGACGACCTGGCCGAGATGGACGCGATCGAGCGGCGCTTCGGCGAGCTGACCCTCGAGCTCCGCGACCAGGCGCGAAGCGGCGTCACCGGCGACGCGACGCTGTTCGTCGAGTGGATGCAGGCGAACTACGCCTTCCACGACGTGATCTACCGCGTCGCGCAGCTACCCCTCGTCGAGCGGATCGCGAAGAGCGCACGGCGTACCTTCATCGGCGACCGGGTCTGGCGCGCGCGGGCCGAGCTCGACCTGCTCTACGCGAAGAACGACCTCCAGCACCGTGCGATCCGCGAGGCGATCGGGGCGGGCAGCGCGACGGCGGCTCGGGCGCTCGCGCGCGAGCACGTCCTCTCGTCGAACACGCTGATCGAGGTCGTGCTCGAGACGCTTGGGGCATCCGGCCGCGAGCCCAGCTGGGGCGGGTAGCGCCTAGCGCGCGGTGACGAGCCGGTCGGCCGCGACGTCCCGGAGCCTGCTCGTCGTTCCGTCCGGCCGCCGCACGACGAGCTCCCTGACCCGCGTCGCCGGTCCGAGCCCGAAGCCCGCGCGTGGATCCTCGGACGAGAGGTAGCTCGACCCGGCGTGGAGCTCCCGTACCAGGCGGCGGCCGTCGGGGAGCGTCACGGTGACGACCGCGCCGGGCGCGAGCCCCCCAACCTCGAGCCAGTGCCCCTTCGCGCCGTCGTTGCGGAACAGCTGGAGCGCGCCGCCGATCGAGTTGACCGCGATGTCGGGGTCACCGTCGTTGTCGAAGTCGGCGACGGCGAGCCCGCGGCCGTTCCGCGGTTCCGACGGTCCGGTGTCGAGCGCGCGGATCGTTCCGCCGTCCGTGGTCACGACGCGGATCCGCCGCGCGTCCTTGGCAAGGCCCCTGACGGGGATCGCGCCGTTCGCGATCGCGAGCTCGGGGCTGCCGTCGAGATCGAGGTCGGCCCAGCTCGCGCCCCAACCCGTGTACTGCTGGCCGAGTGCGCCGACGAAGGCCGGCCGCGCGTCCGCATAGGGGAGACCGGCGGCGCGCGCGCGGTACGCCGCGTGGAGCTGGCCGCGTGAGTTCGTCACGAACAGGTCCTGCCGCCCGTCGCCCGAGTAGTCGCCGACCGCGATCCCCATTCCCGCGTTGGGGTCGTCGACGTCGAGCTTCCGTCCCACCTCGACGAGACGGAACCCGAGCCCGTCTCGGGCCGGCTCGTTCAGGTACAGCCGGTTCGGGTCGAGGTCGTTCGCGACGTAGAGATCGGGGCGTCCGTCCCCGTTCACGTCGGTGAACACCGCCCCGAGACCGTGGTCGAGCCCGTGCGGCTCGAGCCCCGCCGCGCGCCCGACCTCGCGGAACCGCACGTGTCCGCTCTTCGCGCCCTCGTTGAGGTAGAGGAGGTCGCGTTCGGCGCCATGATCGGCCGGGAAACCCGCCTCCGAGCCGGCGATCGGATGGTTCACGTCCGTGTAGCCGGCGACGAACAGGTCGAGCCGCCCGTCGCCGTTCACGTCCGCGGCCGCGGCCCCTGTGTGCCAGCCGGGCGCGTCGATCCCGGCCGCCTTTGCGCCCTCGGTGAACGTCCCGTCGCCGTTGTTCCACAGGAGCGCGTCGTATGCGTTTCGCTGCGGGTCGTACGACGAGGCGGTCACGAGCAGATCGGTGGTGCCGTTCCCGTCGAGGTCGGCCGCGACGCAGCCGCTGCCCCGTAGCGTCAGGCCGGCGTGCGTCTCCGCGGTGACGTCCACGAACCGGCCGTGCACGTTGTGGAACAGGCGGCTCTGCGGCAGGCCGCCGGCGGCGTTCCAGCGGGCGGCGTCCGCCTGCGAGTACGAGTTCACGACGTAGAGGTCGAGCCAGCCGTCGCCGTCGTAGTCGAGCCAGCAGAGCCCGCCGCCCATCATCGCGGTGACGTCGCCGCTGTCCGTTCCGTAGCGGAACGAGCCCTGCCGGAAGTCGAGCCCGACGCTCGCGGCGACGTCCTGCAGGGTGAACGGCGCCCGCTCCGTCGCGGCCGGCGCAGGCACCGAGGCGCCTCGCACCGCCGACACGAGGTAGCGGCCGCCGGTCGAGGCGAGCTCGAAGGTGCGAACCACTCGGACGGGCTCTCCCCGACGCACCGGCGTCCGTCCGATGGCGTCGTATGTCGCCGACTGCGTCGTGCCGGTCAGGGTCGCGACGACGACCGGAGGGCCCTGGCCCGTGCCGGGCTCGAGATGCATGCGGACCTGTGACGCGTCGTACGTCGGAACCTCGATCGTCCCGCCCCGCGCCGCGTCGATCTGCTGCCAGAGCCCCGCGAGCCACGCACCGGTCGCGCCCTCGCGCGCGAGCGTGCGGTCGCGCCGACGCAACGCTTCCTCGCCACGCGAGAGGTCTGCGACGAGAGACGCCGCAAGCCGGCGGGCTGTCGCATCGTCAAGCGTCGCGAGGCCCACGGAGCGCTCGACCGTGACCTCCGGCATCCGACCCATCGCGATCGGCGCCGCGAGCGCCTCGGGCGTCTGCGAGGGGATGTTCGCGACGACGAGCGCGGCGATCGCAACCGCCGCGGCGAGCGCCGCCGCACCGACGGCGACGGCCGGGGATGCGGCGCGCACCCGCCTGGCGACCGCGTCCAGCCGCCGCCCGACCCCGAGCAGAAGCAGCAGCGGGCGTGCTGCGCAGACGACCGTGAGCGCGCCGAGGACCGCCAGCTTGGCCGAGAACTCGGTCGTCCACGGCGCGATCAGGAGACAGGCGACGAGCCCGACCGAGATCGCATAGATCCGGCGGCCACGCCCTGTCTCGGGAATCGTGCGCGGGTCGGTGATCATGAAGAAGAGGAAGACGAGGACCTCGGGCGAGGTGACGAGGAGCCACCAGAGGTCGAGCCCGGCGATCGGGCCGAAGTGCCACGGCGCCGTCAGCTCGTGACCCGAGGCGGCGAGCACGGCGACACCGGCGGCGAACGTCAGCCAGAACCCCGCTGCGACCCCGACGAGCCTGAGGCGCGAGAGGATCTTCAGGCCGCCGCCGACGATCAGGACGAGCGCCAGCGCGAGCCAGAGGGACATCGGGCCCCACCAGAAGGCGAGCGGGTCGGCGTGCTCTGGCCCGAGCAGCACGAAGCAGAGGACGAGCCCGAAGTTCGACGGATTGAAGACATGCCGCCCGCGGAACGTGATCACGTACTTCGAGAGGAGCGACACGGCCGCCGTGCCGGCGAAGATCCACCAGCCGTTCATGCTCCACCAGTCGCCGTGCTCGGTGCCCGGGACGCGCAGGATGAACGCGACCCCGTTTCCCGTGAGCAGGGCGCTCGCCGGCCACATCAGGACGTGCTGCCGGTGCAGCGCGATCCCGATCTCGAGCACGGCACAGGTGACGAGGGAGATCAGGATCTGCGCGATCGAGAGGCGGAAGTCGAAGACCGTCTGACCGAGAACCTGGAGCGTCACGATCACCGCGGCGAGCTGGAGACGCGGGTCGCGCACCGTCGGGAGGAGCACCGGATACGTCGTCCCGCGGAAGCGGATCGCCGGGCGGTCTGCGAGCGCGGGCGCCGTCACCGGGCCCAGAACTCCTCGAACGCCGCCGGATCGGACGGAAGCGCGAGCACCTCGCGCACGGCGCCGTCCTCGAGCCGGAAGAGCAGCACCTGGTCGAGGTCGAGCCGCTTGCCCCGCCGCTCGCCCGAGGCGTGGTAGAGCGCGGCCGCGCGTCCGTCGCTCGCGAGCACGTCGACGAGGTGCGAGCGGTAGGTCCCATCGGTCTCCTTCGGCAGCCGGCCGAGGAAGCGGAAGATCGCCTCGGGGCCGCGATAGACGCCCGCCATCGCGCCGTCGCCGGGCACCGTCCAGACGGCGTCGGGAGCGAACAGCCCTCGCAGGGCGAATGCATCGCGCCGCGCGAACGCCTCGAAGATCCGCCGGACGACCGTCTCGTTGACCGTGCGTGGCGCCATCTCTGCTTGAGACGTCGTCGCGGCACGGTCAGCGGTGGCCACGGCTCCGCTCCCATTCGTCGATGAGGCCTTCGACATGACGCCGCTGGGCGTCCGTGAAGTCGAATCCGGCGAGGAGGCGGCGCGCCTCCGCCGGGTCGTCGTTCGCGACCGCCGCCTCGAGGTGCTCGCGCTGCGGTGTCGACTGGCGGAGCTGGCGGCGGAGCCAGCGCAGGAGGCTCACGGTGGCCTGCTCCGTCATGCGAGCCAGTGCCTCTCCAGGTGATGCTGCCTCGCTCCTCGGGCACGAGGAGCAAGCCAGGCTAGGACGCAGGAAGTCCCGATACCAGAAGGTATCGGGACGACCGAGGACGACGCATGGCGCCGCTCATCGTGCTCGAGGGGCATGGATTGCATCGCCTGGAGGGGCACTACGCTACTGGGGTGGACACGTTCCTGGCGATCGCGAGCCGGAGGGACCAGCGGCGCTACCGGCCCGAGTCGCTGCCCGCCGAGGTCGTCGAGCGGATCCTCGACGCAGGGCGCCTCTCCGGCTCGGGCTCCAATCGACAGCCGTGGACGTTCATCGTCGTCGAGAGCCGCGGGCGGATCGAGGCGCTCGCCGCGGCTGTCTACGCGCCCGGCAACGTCCTCGACGCGGGGCTCGTCGTCGCGATCGTCGTCGCGGGCAAGGGCCCCGTCTCGTTCGATGCCGGCCGTGCCGCGCAGAACATGCTGCTGGCCGCGTGGAACGAGGGGCTCGCCTCCTGCCCGAACGGGCTCGCCGACCGCGATGCGGTTCGCGCGGCGCTGGAGCTCGAGGAGGAGCAGACGCCCGCCATCGTGCTGACCTTCGGTGTCCCGGAGAAGCGGCGCGACCCGGAGTCGCGCAGCGCAGCCGAGTGGAGCGAGCGGGCGAACCGCCGGCCGCTCGACGACGTCGTCCGCCGCTTGAGCTGAGGACCGCGCCGCTGCGGGCGTCCCGGCGGCCGACCCCACCTTCGCTGTTGACAGAGGGTGGCCGATGGGCCTAGTTTGTCCGCTCCCCAAACAAACCGCCACTTCAGATGACTTCTTTCTGCCCCGAGCCGCGCGAATGACGTTCGATCGCGGCGCCGCGTACCCCGCCGACCAGACGACGGTCCGCCGCGCGAACCTCGGCGTCGTGCTGCGTCATGTCGCCACCGCCGGCTCGCGCTCGCGGGCACAGATCGCGGCCGAGACCGGGCTCACGCGCGGCACCGTCTCGAGCCTCGTCTCCGAGCTGATCGCCCGCGACCTCCTGCTCGAGACGGGCGAGACGACGTCCCCGCGCGGGATCGGCCGGCCCGGCGCCGCGCTCGAGCTGTCGGACGTGGTCGTCGGCGTCGGGCTCGAGGTCAACGTCGACTACCTGGCGGTCTCCGTCGAGGACCTCACCGGCACCGTCCGCTACCGCCGGCGCTCGAACCGCGACAACCGCGACTCGGCGCCCGGGTCGGTCCTCGACCGCATCGGCGACGCGGTGCGGGACGCCCTCGACGCAGCCGCGGCGGACGGGCTCAGGCCCGCAGGGGTGACCGTGGCGGTGGCGGGCCTCGTCGAGGAGGCATCCGGCACGGTGGTCCTCGCACCGAACATGGGCTGGGCCGACCTACCCGTCGCCGCCGAGCTCGGGTCGCGGCTCGGGTTGCCCGTCGTGGTGGAGAACGAGGCGAATCTCTCCGCGCTCGCGGAGCACTGGACCGGCGCTGCGGTCGGGATCGACGACTTCGTCTGCGTGTTCGGCGAGGTCGGCGTCGGCGGCGGCATCGTGCTCGGCGGCCGTCTCTTCCGGGGGACGCACGGCTTCGGCGGCGAGTTCGGGCACATCTCCGTCGATCCGGAAGGCCGAGCGTGCGCCTGCGGCAGCCGCGGGTGCGTCGAGACGCTCGTCGGTCAGGAGTCCATCGCACGGGCCGCAGGCATCTCCCCCGTAGCCGGCCGCCCGCGGAGCCTGACCGACGAGCTGGTCCGTCGCGCACAGGACGGCGCCCCCGCCGTCCTGACTGCGCTCGACGACGCGGGCCGCTGGCTCGGGATCGCGCTGGCGTCGGCGTTCAACCTCCTCGACCTGAGAGCCGTCGTGCTCGGCGGGTGCTTCGGCCCGCTCGCGCCGTGGCTCGCCGACGGGGTTCGCAGCACGCTCGAGGAGCGCTCGCTGGCCGCTCGCTCCGGCTCGTTCGCCGTCCTGCCGTCCGCGTTCGGCGACGGCGCCGCGGTCCGCGGTGCCGCGGCGCTCTCGCTCCGGCGCGTGCTCGACGCACCCTGGATCGTCACCGCTGCTTCCCGTCACGAAGACGGACACCGACCCGCGTCTGCCCGCGACCGACGCGGAGAGGAGGTGGGGATCGGGCACCCCTGAGAGGCTCGACAACGGTGTTTGAACGAGCGTGCGCGACGGAGTACCGTCTCGCGCGGAGGCACTGCAAAAAGGAGGAGACGAGTGAAGAAGTTCGTCATCGCTCTCGCCGCGGGAGTCGTTGTCGTCGGCCTCGCGGTCGGCGGCGCGCTTGCGGGAAGCGCGAGACACGCTGCGAACGTCCAGGCATGCGTCCTGCTGCCGGACACGAAGTCGTCGGTCCGCTGGGAGACCCAGGATCGCCCGACGTTCATCGCGGCGTTCAAGAAGGCCGGCGTCCCCGCCACCGTCGTGAACGCGGAAGGTGACGCTCAGCGGATGCGCTCGCAGGCCGACCAGTGCCTCGCGAGTGGCGCGAAGGTGATCCTCATGACGAGCCTCGACTCGGGCTCGGGATGCGCGATCATCGCCGCGGCGACGGCGCGGAAGGTCCGCACGATCGACTACGACCGGCTCAACACGGGTTGTCGTGGCGCGAACTACTACGTCTCGTTCAACAACCCGACGGTCGGCAGATTGATGGGGCAGGGCGTCAAGGCCGCGATGATGGCCAAGGGCCTGCTCGGCGCGGGCAAGAAGCCGGTGATCGCCTATCTGAACGGCGGCCCGACCGACAACAACTCGAAGCTGTTCAAGCAGGGCTACGCGAGCGTCCTCGATCCGCTCATCAAGAGCGGCAAGGCTGCCAAGGGCCCGGATCAGGGCGTGCCCGCCTGGGACAACCAGAAGGCCCGCACGATCTTCGAGCAGATGCTGGTCCAGACGTCGAACAAGATCGACGCGGTCGCCGCCGCGAACGACGGTCTGGCGAACGCGGTCGTGACCGCGCTCAAGGCGAAGAAGCTCAAGCCGATCCCGCTGTCGGGGCAGGATGCGACGGCGCAGGGCGCGCAGAACATCATCTCGGGCTGGCAGTCCGGGACGGTGTACAAGCCCGCCAAGATCGAGGCCCCCGCTGCGGCGACCCTCGCGATCGCCCTGATCAAGGGTCATCACCCGCGGGTCAACGGCACCACGAACAACGGCGTGCGCAACGTGCCGTCGGTGCTCGCGACACCGATCTGGATCACGAAGAAGAACATCAACCTGCTGTACAAGGACGGACAGCTCAAAAAGTCCGAGGTGTGCGTCGGCTCGTACAAGCAGTACTGCTGAGGCAACACCATGCGGGTGGGGGAAGCGGCGCGACCGCTTCCCCCGCTCGCTCGAACAGGAGACCAGCGAGTGAGTGCAGTCACGGCGGTACCGACCACCGAGCGCGTCGCGATGCCGGTGCTCGAGACGCGAGGCCTCTCGAAGAGCTTCGGCCCGGTGACCGCGCTCGACAGCGTCGACTTCGAGGTGCGGGCCGGTGAGGTGATGGCTCTCGTCGGCGACAACGGCGCGGGCAAGTCGACGCTGATCAAGTGCATCGCAGGCATCTACTCGATCGACACGGGCGATGTCTACTCCAACGGCGAGCACGTCTCGATCAGCGGCCCGAAGGACGCCGCCCGCCTCGGGATCGAGGTCGTGTACCAGGATCTCGCGCTCTGCGACAACCTCGACGTCGTCCAGAACATGTACCTCGGCCGCGAGGCGCACGACATCTTCTTCCGTCTCCGCGAGCCCGAGATGGAGTCACGGACCGCCGAGGTGCTGCGCGGTCTCTCCGTCACGACGATCCGCTCGATCCGCCAGCAGGTCGCCAGTCTCTCCGGCGGCCAGCGCCAGTCGGTCGCGATCGGGCGCGCCGTGATGTGGAACTCGAAGATCGTGATCCTCGACGAGCCCACGGCCGCGCTCGGTGTCGCCCAGACGCGCCAGGTGCTCGACCTCGTCAGGCGGCTCGCCGAACAGGGGCTCTCGGTCGTGCTCGTCTCGCACAACCTCAACGACATCTTCGAGGTGGCCGACCGGATCACCGTGCTCCGGCTCGGCCGCAACGTCGCAGTGTTCGAGCGCAGCCAGACCAACCAGCAGGAGGTCGTCCAGGCGATCACGGCCGGGATCCCGACCAAGGTCGCCGGGATCTCCGAGACCGACACCGAGGCGCCGGAATGAGCGACGAAGCGCTGGCCGTCGGGACCCCGGCCCCTCGGGACGAAAACAGCCTGCGCGCGATCGGGCGGCGCAAGTTGGAGGCCTGGAAGGAAGGAGACGTCGGCGTCATGCCCGTCGTCGTCGCGCTGATCCTGATCACCGTCGTCTTCTACAAGGTCAACAGCAACTTCCTCACAGCGGGCAACTTCACGAACCTGATGACGCAGATGGCGGCGGTGACGACGATCGCGATCGGCGTCGTGTTCGTCCTGTTGATCGGCGAGATCGACCTCTCGATCGGCTACATGTCGGGGATTGCAGGCGTCGTTGTCGCCAAGCTCCAGTATCCGGACTCGAGCTGGGAGGTCCACGGGATCCTCGCGATCGCGATCGCCGTGCTCGTCGTTGCGCTGATCGGGCTGTTCCAGGGCAGCTTCGTCGCGATCATCGGCGTCCCGTCGTTCGTGGTGACGCTGGCCGGCCTGCTGTTCTGGCAGGGCGCGATCCAGTACACGATCGGCGACCAGGGCGTGATCGTGATCGACGACTCGCTCATCAACAACGTTGCGAACTACTTCTTCTCGGATACGGCCGGGTACCTCATCGCGGCCATCGTCAGCGG
>Ga0157369_10005282_pt1 | contig 15050 bp, 7 predicted proteins | sample C25metaG_FD_113461 | JGI IMG/M metagenome (GOLD analysis project Ga0157369, IMG submission 113461) | Corn rhizosphere microbial communities from Kellogg Biological Station, Michigan, USA - C2-5 metaG | ecosystem: Host-associated > Plants > Roots > Rhizosphere > Soil | place: USA: Michigan... | reverse complement strand
GCAGCGGCAGGCGGCGGGCGGAAGGCCGGCGTGGCGCGGGATCGGTGGATGGCCACGCGAAGCGCGGACAAGCGATTCCGACAGGATATGACGTCCTGCCGACGCGTGCATGATCGGGATCAAACCCGGGGTGGGCTGCGCTGCGCGGATGGTTGGCACGGGTCTTGCGGGGGCCTTTGGCTGTATGGCTTACGGCGCGGCCCATGCGGATGCGCCCGCGCCGTTCGAATGGAACACCGCGCACGCGATGCCGAGCCGTGCGATCCACACCGGGCCGATCAGGAGCGTCACGCGCGTGTCGGACTTGGCGTCTCCATGTCTTTTATTCTCTCGATCACGCGCAGTCCGCAACCATCGAAATCACAACTAGGATTTAATCAACTCCAGAGCAATAGCCAGCCTCTCCCGAACATCGCGAGAGTGCCGCTTACTCTGGTATGCAGCAAGTCCAACCATGCGCAATTTCGGCGGATAGGACCGCACATCCTGACCTCTCACAATCTCGATCTGCGCGATGCCCGTCGGGCTGACCAATATCCAATAAATATCTTCAGCCTGATCCGGTATCCAATGAATCACAAATGCGCGCGTCAAATCCGGAAAAAAGCCACGCAGTGCCATACCCAATGTATCTGGATTATCGTCCAAAAGTAGATCGTCGGATCGCTGTGTCAGCTGATGTCGTATTGCTCTCTCCCTTTTTTGCCTGCTCGAATTCATTTCAATTCTCCGGGAATGCGCTCTTTTTCTATCAAAAATATCATGACACAGGGCAACGGCTTGATCGAGAAGCGTGCGTGCCTGCAATTCGCGGCAATTTTAGTTAACTCGTACGTTGGGTTCGGTGACGCACCTTATCCATAAAACTGACAAATTGCGTCTGGCACTACACGCTGAAATTCCCCGCGCGTCAAAATAAATTCATGAACAACCGATGCATCCTCTTCATCGCCCCATATTAGCTTGGCCCGATCACCCAGCTCGACAAGGAAAACCTGAAATCCAGCATCCAACAGGCTACCGACAGAAACCAAGTGCGTGTAATCACTAAATTCTGCATCCGAATCCATTCCTGGAAATGCCTTTTCAACAAGCTTCGCGTACGATGTCGACGCTGGCAAATCAAACAACTCCTTGCCCTCAACATCATTGGCTAAACAATTTACCGAAGACAGTAAATTTATATCGGCACCGAGTGTCGAGTTTAATGACCATATAAGGTTGCCACCAATGAAATATGAAAAGCAACCATTCTTAAAGCAATCCGTAGACCAAGACTCAGGTAGATCAAAACTGCGCCGTCACCTGAAATCCAACCGTCACGCGCGCCGTCGGAAATCCGGACGGCTTGTAGACCGGTGTACCGGCAAACAAGTCGTAACCGTAGCCACCAAAGCGCGTCGCGACGCTGCCCTTAACGCCAATCACTGCACCGGCCAACTGCGTACCGACCAGCGCCACCGGTTGCGGTCCCCATACGCGGCCGTAGTCGAGGCCTGCGTAGACCATCTGCCCTGTTTGGCCGATCGGCATCTGCAGCTCGTTGCGCCAGTAGAGGCCACGTGCCGCCGCCAGCATCGTTTCACCGTCGAATCCCCGAACTGTGTAGCGACTGCCGATCGTCAAGTCGTCGATGTAGTACAGCGAGTTCCCCGTATATTGACCGTGAATGCTCGTAACGTATCGGAACGGCTGCGCCGCAATGGCAAACGGCACCGACAGGTTCGCATCGAGCACCGCCATCTTGAAGCGGTAAGTCGGACCGCCCCCGGTAGCAAGAATGTCGTCCTGAGCACCCAAGCCGCCGACACCCTGACGATAAGCCAGCGTGCCGTCGAACTGCGCCCCGTCGAAGTAATGGCGATCTGTCAGGCCGATTTCTACGAACGTGTTGTTGCGCCGCTGCTGCGGGATTTCCGTATCTTCAATGAAGCTCTGACCGAAGCGGCGCGACAAGCGGAAATAGCCGCCCAACACGTCGTTCTGACTGCGTGCAAGCACGCGTGCCAGTTTGAAATCAATCGTCTTGGAGTTCCCGCTCGCCACGAACGTCTGATTAACGCCCGCGATCTGCTGGTAGTACGTGTTCGTGTAGGCCGATAACGTCGCGGTCCAGTATCCCCATGGAATCGAATAGAAACCGTTCCAGCCGTGCGAACCAAGGCGCTTGTCGCCGAGTTCGAGGTCTTGGCTCACGCCGATGTTGAATATGTCGTTTAGCCCGAGCGGGTTATCGATGCCAATCGACAGGTTGCCCTGTAGCTTGCCGGTCGCGCGCGTGCCGGAGTTGTCGATCGATGCGACGACGGTCCACGGCTTGCTGCGCTTCACGTCGAGCACGACATCACTTTCACCCGGCACGTCAGCCGGCACGATCTGCATCGACACGTCCTGACTCGTAACGCGCTTCATCTGCTCTAGACCTTGCTCAAGATCGCGCAGGTTCAACAGTTCCCCGTCGCGTGTTGGGAACGCGGTTTTCCACGTGCCGCGCAGTTTTTCATCGGCGAAGCGTACGTGACGGATCACGCCGGGAATCAGTGCAACTTTCAGCGTGCCAGTCGACAAATCCTGTTCGGGCAAGAGCACGCGCGTCGTGATGTACCCGCGCGAAAGAATGTCTTGCGACAACGCCTTGATAAGCACGTCCAGCCCTTGCTTGCCAACGCACTGGCCCGTGTAGTGTTCGAGCCATTCACGCGCGAACGCGAAACGGTCCATCGGGAGCGTGGACGCACCCTGCGCTTTCACTCCATCCGGCAGTGAATCGGGAACACCGAGCGTGAAACGATCGATTCGGAAGCATGGCGTTTCGACTGGAAGCGCCGGATAGCCTGCACTTGCTGCAACGCTCGAACGCACCCCCGGCGCCGAAACCGTCCGCGCACGTTCGCGCGCTTCTTCCTGCTGACGGGCTTGCTGATCGTTGCCGAGAGGCTGAACCGACTGTGCAATTGCGCAGGTCGATGCGAACAACAACGAAGCAGCGGCGACATTCACCTCCCGGATTTTACTCTTCATCTAACTCACTCTTTTAATTCGTTTCAAGTCAATACTCACAGGCCATGAATCACATACCCCGACACGGCGCGCGCTTAAAACAGCCCTCACTTCCTTTCGAGTCGAACGTATCTACATTTTTATCAACCGACGCACACCGGCACCACTACCGGGAGCGCAAAGACCCATAGTTACTTTAAAATTTTCGCACAAGTTACAAAGTTTTTTATTTTGAGCTGGCAAAAAAATCAAAGAGACACGTAGACATCAACATGGCTCTTCAATGCAACATCCAGGAATTCACGAAATTCCGTAATTTCCCGAACAAGATCAACGACGTTTATTCGAGCCACCAATGGAGTACGATTGACATCCCAGCCGTGCACAAACTCGATTTCACCGCCCGTTCCGCTGAGGCCTTGGATTCTTTTCGCCAATTCGGCAGAAATTATCTCCACCACATCTTCGCGAACCTCATCCTCTTCATATTGACCGAATATTGTTCCGCAGTGAGCGTTGATTTGCGCCCAAAACTTAGACGCAAAAAGCCACTCAGAAAACAATCCAGAAAGCGTGATCGAACGAACGGAAAAACCGTCACCACCCGGGATCTCAATTGTAACTACCGATTCCTTTAGCTTCACCTTTCTTCCTCGTTTCGGCACATCGCTGTTATTGTAATGCGCTAACCCGTTTCTTATACCTGCAGGAACGCCAGTCTGCGACATAGTGAGCGGAACATTATTCGGCATCACGTTCCCGCTTTTATCCGAATATTGTCTAGTCCTGCTCCAGCCGCGCCCTGTGCTGCGCTTCCGATTCCACCGCGCCCAAGCCGCCACGGTGATCGGCAAAGCCGCCAGTCGTTTAATTTTTTTCATTGTCAGACGGGCAGCACCTAGACGTAGGTTAAGTGGCCCATTTTTCGGCATTACATTCTGGCGACGTATCCGTTCATCGAATTTCCGCGATTTCAGAAATAATGTCCTCGTTTGAATCAATCGACATAACGGGATCATCGTAACCATCGATGTTGTCGCTCAGCCATTGCTCTCCGGGACGTTGCACATGGAATTTAGTCACAACATTGAACTGATCTGCGCTCACAACGGCGACGAGTTTTACAGTTCGTTGTATCGTGTTCCAAACCGTAAATACCTCCTTCACAAGCATGATAGCCTGTGTAAACGGCGACGCCGAGTCGTAGTCATCAACGTGTAAAGAATTGACGAAGCATTCGTAACCAGTGCAATCAAGAAAGCTCCCTCGCGTCACATTCGCCGACCCCAATAGAGCCCGAAGGAAATAACACCCATCACGTTGACAAAATCCTCTATTTACGATAATTTCCAGCGCCGAGTGGAGCGGAAAATCAAGTCGCACCTCCCTCAAAACGCCCTTCATGGCTCGATTAATTTTCATGATTTACACCAACCCGGCGATGGCAACCATCTGATTTTAACCACCGCCAAACAAAAATTTAATATTTAAATATTTAAAATAAACACAAAATCGCGAAAGATTAAAAATCTCCGACATTGAATTCCTTGGGGCAATTAGCGAGCACATCGCGAATTACGGACTGAAATTCGCCGCACCCCAAAACGATCTCACCAATTGAATTTTCATCCTCCTTGAGTCCATAGATCAACTTTGCCGATTCAGCACATTCAATTAGAAAAACGTAATTCCCCTCATCCGAAAGGCTTTCCGCCGACACCAAATGAGTGAAATCATTACTTTCCGCATCAGAATCCAATGATGGAAATGCACGAGCGCATAGCTCTCGGTAAGCATCTGCCGGTGACCGATGAAATAAATCCACGTCCTCCACAGAATTTTTCATGCAGTACAACCGAGCAAGCATGCTTAAATCGACACCCAACGTCGAGTTGCCGGACCAAACCAGTCTCCCTCCCATGAAATAACCAAGGCATCCGTTTGCGAAGGCTGACGTTGACCACGAATCAACTGCGTCGCACCAAATTGCAAATGTATGCGGGTTTCCTGATAACATTTATTTTCCTTTAAATCCGAGGGCGCGCTTCACGCCAATTGGAATCTTCGAAACGTTTAAAGGCGAAGAGGAGTCCCCTGTAGCCCCTGACCAATGGTAAACACCGTTACCATCTGCGAAAAATCGATTGATGTTGCCCTTTGAGTCAATGGCATATCGAACGCGATCGCCACCCGGTATCGATGAGTTAAACAAATCAAGCGAGTTTCGCGGCTCCGTTCCGGCATTCGACCAGTTGCCCTCCATCCCAGGGGTATGCTTCGGGTTCGACTTAACTTCCAGACCGTTGTCAGCCGTAACTTTCTCAGGAATGGGAAGGCGGTCATTTTTGCCACCGTTCGCGAACGTAGCATTGTCCGGTACATGGCCCGTAACACCGGCCTGAACGAGTTGACCGCCCCCCGCCTCTCCTGCCAACACCACCCCCGGACTCGCCGCAGGCGGCTTACCACCGCCAGCGCCAATAACCGCGTTCAGTCCATTGGCAATACCCTGCAATACTAGATCAAGCGCCGTCGTTTTCTTACGGACCGTGCCTTGCCCACTGGCCTCTTCAAGAGTGTCCGTATCCGTATGGTTCCACTGGTTGTACAGGTTCACATTCGAAGCAGTAGCTGCGCCCGCTGCTCCACCGACCAGCCCGCCCAATGCACCGATGAGCAGGTTGCCTGACACCTTCCCTGCGAGTGTCGAATCCGTCGCACCGGCCACCTCTTTTGCGGCCTGCGCCGTCTGATCGGCCAGCAATGCTGCCAATCCTGCTCCAGCCGCCCCCTGCGCCGCACTCCCGATTCCACCGCCGCCCAAGCCGCCAATGAGCGCGCCGCCCGCTATGTGCAGGTAAAGTCGGTTAGTTCCGCCTTCGTCCCACGAATCGGCTTCGGCTTGATAGGCAGCTTGCGCCGTCGTATCGCCCGCCAGCTTGGCCGCATCGGCAGCATGTTGGGCTTCCTTCTGCTTCATGTCCGCGTAAGCGCCGATGCCTTGCGCGACAACCTGACCTGCAGCTTGCGCCGCATTCATCGTGTCGGCCTGCTTATCCAGCAGATTCTGCACATCCGGCGTTTTCGATACCGTTCCGTTGAGATTCGACGTGTCGCGATTCAGGTTAGCCAGGTCCTGCGTCTGGCCGGTCGGATTCTTGATGTTGATCGTGCCCGCGCTCACACCGCTTCGTGTGGTAGCGTTCTCACTACCACTATCCGACTGCGAAATCATCGGCGTCACGCCGCCTGCACCGCTGACCGATCCTGGTCCGATCGACTTCCCGGTGACACCAACGCCTGCGCCAGCGCTAAAGCCGCTGCTGTCCGCGTTGTAGGTCGAATGGTTCTCGATGTCCCGATAGGTCAGCGTGCCAGTCGTCAGCGTGTTCTTCGATGGATCGGCCGTGCTGGCAATCGCCGCGCCCGTCAGGTCGGTATTACCTTTGACGTTCACATTGAAACCACCTTCGCCAGCCTGAATCCCGGCCTGTTCGTTCACGCCCGCGTAATTGCCGTTCGCGTTTCCGTGCGACGAGCTGAAGCTCGCACTACCACCACCCATCGTACTGACGCTGATGCCGCCACCTGCGCTGCTTTGATGCGCGCTGCTGACGGTCGTATCCTGAACGCTACGAATGTTCAGGTTGCCGCCTACGTCGGCCGTCACCGCGCGACCGGATACGTCCGAACCAACAATGTTGGTATCACCGCCGCTCACGAGCGTGACGCTGTTCGCACCTGTCACGTGCGAATTGTTCTGCATCGCTGCATCGCTGTTGCCATCGCCATGCGCGCGCGACATGGCTGCCGACACCCCGATACCGTTCGTACCGATCGACACGCCGACGCTCGCGCTGGATGACGAATTCGAGCTACGCGTCGAATCGGTGTTCGTCGTGTTCTGCAGATCAATCTGATTCTTCGCGGCCAACAGCACATCATTGCCGGAAACGTTCGAACCGGCCACCGTGATATTGCCGCTACCGGGGGTGCCGTTGCCGGTCGCAATCAGCGACGTGGTGCCGCCAGCACTGACACTCGATCCGCGCTGCGTCGTCTGGTTTTCCGACGTATCGAGTCGGCTATGACTCGATCCGACGCTCACTTGAACACCGATGCTCGGTGCGCCGCCGCCCGCAAGCGCGCCGCCCGTCAGACCGGCTACACCCATCGCGGCATTACCTGCAGCTGCAATCGCATGCAGGGCCGTCGCACGACTGTCGCCGCTTCCACTCTTTGCTGCCTGCGCTTGTTGGTAAGCGCCGTTGATTGCATCGCCAATGCTGCCCGACAAGCCGAGCGTGACACCACTGCTACTGGTTGTTTCGCTATGGGTCTTGTTGCTGGTATCGGTTGCCGAATCGATCACGACATTCGACGCTACGCCGGTCAAATTCTTCCCGGCGATCAAGTCGCTACCCGTCACGTGCAATGTATCGCCCGCCTTGATAGTCAGATCGCCATTGAGCGAACCCACCGTGCTCGCGTTGTTCGTGACGGACGAAGCATGATCCGTATCTTTCTTCGTTTGCGTGCCAATACTCACGCTCAAGCCACTGGTGCCAATACCCGAATGCGTTTCGTGATAGTAGCTGTCCTGCGTGATCGTATCCTTGGACGTGGTGATGTTGATGTTGTTCGCCGCCGCAAGACTGACGTCGTTCGTCCCGACGATCGTGCTGCCCTGAACGGTCAAATCATGGCCCGACTGAATGTTGACGGTATTGCCGGAAATGGTACTGCCAACGCCGACGTTCGCATGCGTGTCCGTCATCGAATCGGTCTTCGTGCTGCTGACGAAGCTGCCGCGCTGGACTTGAACCGATTGGTACTTGTCGTGTTCCTCGCGCGCTTCGTTGACCGTGACATTGCCGGTCGCCAGGATGCTTGCCGCCCCAGTGCCGTTCTCGACACCGTTCGTCATACCCGCAGTAAGCGACGAACCTGTCAGCGTAATGTTGCCCTTCGACGTGTCGGCACTTGCCGCGCCCAGCGTTGCGTTTCCTCCCGCCGTGAATTGCGTACCGACAGCGTGTTCGTCATAGTTGTGATCAACTTCCTTGCGCGTCTTGTTGTCGGCCGCCACGTTGTCGAGCTTCGCGCTATCCGTGACCGTCGTTGCCGTCAAATTCCCGCCTGCAAGCGCTGACAGATCTTTTCCGGCCGATACGGTCGCGCCCTTCAGCGTCATATCGTTACCGCTCTGCATCCCCAAGCTTCCACCTGCGGTGATGCCGCTCGTCACGTTCTTCGTCGTGGACTCTTCCCAATGATGCTGATCGTTCAGATACATCGATTGATTCGTCGTGGACTGGACCGTATCGACGTTGATATCCCGACCTGCCGTCACCAGCGCGTCGCCACCTGCCGACAAATTCGCGCCGTGAATGCTCAAATCGCGCGCGGCCTGAACTGACAGGTCCCCCGTCGCCGCGATCGTCCCTTGCTGACCGATCAGACTCGTGTTGACCTTGCTCGCACCCGACGCACCGGTTGCGCCAACCGTATCGACCAGCGTCGTGTTGACGATATCCCGGCCCGCCGACACTGCAACCCGATTGCCGGTAATCATGCCCGACGCGTTCACGACATCGTTGCTTGCTGATACGACCGTTGTCCCGTTGGCGCTACCGCTCGAGATCGAACCACCACGATTCAGAATATCGGTGGCGGTAATGACCGTCTTTGTACCGCCCTTGATCACGCCGCTATTCGTCGTGCTGCCGGTCGCGTGAATTTCGACGTCATCCGCCGCAATCAACGCACCGGTCGGTTGCAGGTCGTTCGCATGCGTTTGCGCCATATAAACGACCGGGGCCAGCACGTGCGTCGTACTACCGTCCGGCAGTTTCACGGTCTGATCGACCAACCACACAATATCGCTCGTCAGCGCATCCATTTGCGCGGCCGTCAGCGCCATACCCGGCATCAGGCCGAATTCCATTGCATAGTTCACGCCGTTTGTCATCAAGGCGCGATACTCATCCTCGGCGCTTGCATAACCCGGCAGGAAGGTACGGCCAGTCAACTGCGTGATCTGGTTACGCACCATTTGCTGTTCGTACATCCCGTCACCCAGCCGCTTCTCGATACTCGCCGGGTTCAGGTTCAGCTGGCCGAGCATGTAGTCGCTCGAAATAAATTTCGTATAGCTCGTCAGGCGTGGATCAGTGACGATCAGATAGGGCTGACCAGGTGCGTCGTGAATCGAATAGAGACCACTTGTCGGCAACGTAATCGGCAGTGCGCCGGACGCATTTGCCACCGATTGCTGCGCACCGACTGGTATTGACGATCCGCCTGCGGTCCCGACCGGCGTCAACTTGCCGCCGGATACGCCACCATTGGCTGAATTGTTTCCGAGCGTGCCGCCGGTGGCGCCCGTCGAGGAATTCTGTGCAGCGACGTTCTGGTTGTTGACGTCCTTCGCGTCGATGATCACCGACGCGTTGGCGATAATAGTGCCGCCCGTGCCGCCAATGGCGACCGGCGTATACACCTTCGAAGGCTGAACGATCGTTCCCCGATCCTGCGTCGTATCCTCGTTCCATGCATACGTCGATACGATCTTGTCGGTCTGGTACTGATACAGCGTGCGCCCGACGTTGTTCACGACCGTGCCGCCGTAACTACCCGAACCTGCACTGCCAGACACATCCGAATCGCCGATCTTGATCGAGCCGCCCGCGGTGATCGCACTGTATTCGTTGTTGATCGTGCCGACGTTTTTCATCACGATATTGTTGCCGGCCACGAGTTGCGCCTGCTGCGCCTGGCTCGTTATCTTGTCCTGCTGGACGGTGGTCGTCGTATCGCGCCAGATTTCGACGCGCTGGTAACCGTTGTGACCATCGCTGCGCGTCGTGTATTCCGTATCGGGAACGTAGTTGACGTGCGGATCGTAGGCATCCCAATAGTTGACCGCAATCGTACCGTCCGCGTTGGTCGTCAACGTGTTGTAGTAGATCGTCTGTTGCTTGCCGTTCACGTTCACGACCAGCACCTTGCCGGTCGCGTCGGGTCCGGACGTTTGCGATACGACCTGCGACGCGCCATAGGTTGAAGTGAGCGGCGTCTTGTAACCGTTTACCCACATCGCCTGCGAACAACCGCCGTTCGGATCAGCATTCATCGTCGCGCACACGATGTATTTCTGGCGCTTGGTTTCGTGCTTGCTCGTCGTGCTCGTCGTTTCAGTGGAAACTATCGGAGCCGGACGCGTGTTCGTGAACGTACCGGCCGCGAGTTCAACACTGCCCTGCGCTTCAATCGTGGACTGATCGTTGACGACATTTTCTGTACGGTTCGCCAGAAATCCGTTCGCGTCGCGCTGACCGTTGGCAGCAATATTGATGTCGCCGACGCTGAAGATGTTCGCGCCGCCTGTGTTCGACAACCGGTTGGACGCATACAAGTTCACCCGTTCGGCTGCGGCAATCACGGCGGCTGCACCGGTATTGGTGATCGTGCTCGCATTGGCGGTGACTTCGCGGCCGATGATCGTCGCAGCATTGTTCAGCGTCGCGCTGTTGGTCAACACCGTATCGCCTTCGATGCGACTGGCGTTATCGATCGTACCGCCGTTCGCGTTAACCGTCGTCGTTGCTGAATTCAGATCAGCGCCCGCTTGATTTTCAACGTTCGTCGCGTTCACGGTCAGCGCGCCGTTGGCATCCAGCACGCCTTGGTTCGTGAACTTGCCCGATGTCGTGAAATTCAGGTCGCCGTTTGCATGCAGTTTGTTCGTCGCGGTCTGCGTGTAGTCACTGCCAAGCGTCACCGCACCGTTGCGACCAGCGACAATCGAACCATCGCCGGTCAGCGTGGCTGCGTTCAATGACAGGTCCTGACCACTACCGATGGCGCCATTCTGGTTAGCAAGCGTACCCGTCTGGATTGAAACACTGCCACCGGTACCTGCGTCGTTGCCGATTTTTCCGGACGTGTTGTCGATCGATGCGGTGTTCAACGACAGTGCACCATTTGCACGAATCGACCCGGCCTGATTCGACAGCGCAGCGTTTGCCGCGATCAACTTGAGGTTGTTTGCGGCCGATAGCACACCGCTGGAATTATTTGCACTGTTCGCAACGTTCAGCGTCAGGTCGTGACCCGCAAGCGCCTGCCCACCTTGAGCATTCGTCAAGGTTTGCGCGGTCAACGTGACATCGCCATTACCGCCAATCGTGCCTGCGCCCGCTTTGCCGGACACGTTCGTGTTCGTGATCGATGTCCCGCCATCGATCGTTGTCGCACCGACACCGATATTGGCCACACGACCATCGCTATTGTCGATGCTGCTCCCCGACAGCGCGAGCGTCGAATTCGTACCGTTCGCTTCGATTTGTCCTGCGTTATTGTTGATCGCGCCTTGTGCCTGTAGTGCCAGATTTCCGTTCGCTTGAACAAGACCGGCCGTATTCGTGATGGCACTGTTCGACTGTATCGACAGCGCTCGGCCTGCCAGCATCGAACCGCCGGAATTGTCGACGCTGCCCGCCGACAACGAAACATCGCCGTTGCCACCGATGGTGCCGCCTGCCGCATTCCTCAATGCATTTTTCGTCGTGACGGAGAGCGTACTCGTACCGACATTTTTGACTGAGCCACCGTCGTTCGCCAGGCTGTCTGCCGTCACCGAAACGCCGTTGTTTGCTTCGAGCGTGCCTGCGCGATTGTCTACTACGCCTTGTGCCTTGAGCGTAATGCTGTCAGCACCGATGTAACCGCCCGCATGGTTATCGAGCGATTGCAGGTCGAGCGCTGCCTGACGCTGAGCGGCCAGTGTCCCCGCGCTGTTCGAAACAGCGGCAGCCTTCACATTCAATGCGCCATTGGTCGCGATCGTACCGTCTTGATTCGACATCGCACCGGTGGTGATCGACAACGTCCCGTTGCCAGCGTGAGTAATTTTTCCGTGATCGTTGATCAGGGTCGCGGGCGCGAGGTTCAAGTCCGCGCTGTTGGTCTGAATAACACCATTGCCCGAATTATCGAGCGTGTTCGAGACGGCGACATTCATTGCGCCTGTCCCGGTTTGGGTGATCGTGCCGCCGTGGTTCGACAAATTCGTCGCCCCGAGCGACAACTGTGCCGCCTGCACCGACCCCGCATCATTGCTCAGCGATGCGGCGTTCACAGTCGCAGATTGTCCGGCCGTGATGCTGCCCGAACCGTTCGTCAACTGCGCACCCGCATCAATCACCGCATTTTGTGCGGCCGACAACACACCGCTGCCGTTGTCGAGCGATTGCGTGCCGACTTGCAGATTCGTTTGCGCACTGACCGTGCCGTGGTTCGCGACGCTGCCCGATCGAATCGCCACGCCGCCGTTGCCACCGATGATGCCGCCTTGTGCGCCGAGTGCGGTCGTACCGGCTGCGTTCGTCAGTTGCCCTGTCGTCGTAATGGACAGACCATCCGAATTCAGCGACGTCACGCGCCCGGCCCTGTTGTCCAACGAGCTTCCGGAAATAGTCATCCCGGCCGCGCTCTGAATCGTGCCTTGGTTGTTCGAGATCGCCGCGCCGTGCACCTGCATCGAACTTGCGGAAACCAGCGTGCCGGATTGGTTCGCGATTGCGCCGTTCGACTGCACGTTCAGCGGACCTTGCGCCGATACCTTGCCGCCTTGGTTCGAAATACTGCCTGCGGTCAACGTCGCATAGCTTTGACTCGACAGCGTGCCATGATCATTGATCAACGCGCCTGCTACATTCGCATTGAGTGCTCCCTGCGCACTCGTTGTCGCATTCGAAAGGTTCAGGTCACCGGCGTTCGCGTTCACCGACACATTGCCGCTCGCAGCCGTTTGACTACCCGCAAGGTTCACGGCAGCACCCGAGATCGATGCGTTACCGCCCGCGACGTTTTGCCCGGTCGCCGTCAGTTGGCCGGTGCTCGATAGATTCAGGTCTCCGTTATGGCCGACAGAACCATCGTTATTTACGCCTGCGCCCAGCGTGCCCGTCGAATTGATGGTGCCCGCATTGATCGTCGTATTCTGTTGCGCGGCAAGCGTGCCGCTGTTCGACAACGCACCGGCTGCCGAAACGTTTGCGCTCTGTTGCGCATACGTCGTGCCGCTGTTTTGAACACTGTTCGCGGTAGCGACAAGATTACCGCTCGCCGTTGTCTTGCCCGTGAGCACGAGCTGGCCGTTCGATTGCAGCGTCAGATCGCCAGCTTGTGCAGCGATTGTCCCGGCGTTCGCGACGCCGACGCCGAATTCGTTCGATACGAGAAAGACCCTGTTCGCATACATGCCGCCGAGTTGGCTCACGTCGATCGCGATAGCGGGGGCTGCACCGTCGCCGGCAATCGGCGTTGCCGCCAGCGTGTCGTGGTTGACCTGATTCGCACCGGCGACGACGTTCAGGTTTTTGGCGTAGATCGCTGCATTGGCCTGCACGGCGCGCGATATCAAGTCGACTTGATCGACATTCGACGCATTGAGGCCAGCACCGCTCACGGAAATGAGGCCGCGCGATACGTTGAATCCACCAAGCGATCCGTCAGCGCCGTAATACGGTGTGCCCGTGGTAAGGACGGCTCTCGACGTATTGATGAACCCGCCGCCGTCGACCTGAATACCGGCGCTGTTCGACAGGATTACCTCGGCGCGATTGCCGCCCACCTCCACATAACCGCGAAGTTGCGACGGTGCGTTGCTGTTGACCTGATTGACGATGATCCGCGCAGACTGGCCTGCACCGAAATTCGGGTTGCCGTTGATCATCCCCGCCTGCTGCGTGTTCACGATCGTCGGTGAGTTGTTCAGGATCGCGCCGGGTTTTTGTACATCGAACTGGTTGTACGTGTTGACCGACACGCCGGCACCGGACGGTGCGGCAATATTCACTTGCGGAATGCCGCTCTGCGTCTGAATCACATGCGTGCTCGTGCCTGGAGTCGGCACGATTTGCGCGAAACTGAATGACGGCACGCCGAACAGCAATGCCGCTGCCATCGCGATCGGTTGCCAAGCGCTGTGCAACCGCGGCAAGTTGAGCGGCGCCCTGGCGCCTTGCGAATTCCCGGCTGTCCGCGTCGAACTACCGTTTTCCTGAATGACCATCATCGCGCCACGTGCGCGATTAAACACAACCCGATAGCGGTTTTGATTCATTGTTCGCTCGACGCAAATCGCGTCGCTAATTCAATTTTTGATTGGAATCGACATCCGGCTGAACTGGTTCTCGTGCGCAGCCACGGCCGCGGCTGCGCGGGATTCGAAGGCTTACACGTGGCTCCGCGGCGCGCCCGAACATCGATGCGCATATACGGCTGGTCTCCCGTGATCCTTGTGCGCGATCGTACCAGAGGCTTAACGAGCCATAGTGTCAAAAATTATCAGATCGGCTGACGAAGAAGGATTTTCCGTTCTGGAATACAGCAGGCGATTTTTGAGAAAGCCGAATTGACATTTATATACAGTTTTTCGAATGCCAATTCGAGATAGTGGGCAACCCACCTATTGATGGACGTATTTGTTCCGGGCGCAGCGCGAATCGCAAGCGCTAAAAAGCGAGTGTATCCAAGTAGCGGCTGCTCGCTTGGTCCGTACGCAGTACGCTTCGCTTATATATGACACGGCCAATATTTGAGATATTGGCTCATCAGAAAATGCCACATCGGCGGCAAGCAATTGCCCCCGGCAAAGGTCGGGACCGACTATCGTCCGCAGTGTAAAGACCGCCGAGCAAAGTCGTAATCAGGCGACAAATTTGCAGCGCCGCGCTCAACGTCTTCGGCGTAGGTTCGATGAAGTCGAGGCTAGCCTTACCGCATCACTTCGACAACGTCGCCCGCACCGTATATTCGCCCTCGAGCGGCGCGGCGTGGGCCGGCCGCACGAAATACCGCGACGCATCGGCATCGGCCGGCATCGGTTCGACCGGGTAACCGTGCTTCTCCCACGCATCAAGCCCGCCCTTCAGCGCCCTGATGTTGTGGAGCATCTTCTTGCGCTGCATCTTCGCGATCAGACGCTTCGCGGTCGCCTCGTTCGGGCACACGCAATACACGACGATCGGCCGCTTCAGCAG
>Ga0157369_10005281_pt1 | contig 15054 bp, 13 predicted proteins | sample C25metaG_FD_113461 | JGI IMG/M metagenome (GOLD analysis project Ga0157369, IMG submission 113461) | Corn rhizosphere microbial communities from Kellogg Biological Station, Michigan, USA - C2-5 metaG | ecosystem: Host-associated > Plants > Roots > Rhizosphere > Soil | place: USA: Michigan... | reverse complement strand
TTTCAAAACAATCTGCAAAGTTTAAAAAAAATAGTTTAAAAAAGCATTAAACACTCGCCATTAAAAGCGTTAAAATCTGCGGATTATTGTATTCTTTTTTAATTAATGTTTAAAATGACGAACCCCCGTCATCACCATTGATACGTTTTTCTCGTCGGCTTTGTTAACCGAATCCTGATCTTTTATTGATCCGCCCGGTTGCAAAATAGCCGTTATGCCCGCATCAGCTGCAATCTCTACACAATCATTGAACGGGAAAAATGCATCAGACGCCATAGCTGCTCCATGTACATCAAAACCAAAGGCCGCAGCTTTTTCAAGTGCTTGCTTCAAAGCGTCAACGCGTGAAGTTTGCCCAACGCCGCTGGCGAGTAGCTGATTATTTTTTGCCAGCACAATGGTGTTTGATTTTGTATGCTTTACAACCTTATTGGCAAAGAAAAGATCTTTCAACTCCTGCTCGGTAGGCTGTCTTTTTGTAACGGTGCGCATTTGATCCGGTCCTTCAATTACAAGGTCCTTATCCTGCTCAATAACACCGTTTAACAGGGTCTTGAATTGTTTAACCCCTAACTCAACACGCTGACGGATGAGTATAATACGATTCTTTTTCTCTTTTAAGATAACCAGCGCCTCGTCTGTATAAGCCGGGGCAATCAATACTTCAAAAAATATCTTGCTGATCTCGGCTGCCGTTTCGGCATTGATTTCTTCATTGGCAATGATCACACCACCAAATGCTGATACCGGATCGCAGGCCAGGGCATCAATCCACGCTTCTTTAATGAATGAGCGGGTTGCAATGCCACAGGCATTGGTATGTTTCAGGATGGCTACCGTTGGATCAGTAAATTCTTCGATCAAAGCCACTGCAGCATCAACATCAACCAGGTTATTGTACGATAGCTCCTTGCCATGCAACTTGGTGAACATAGCATCGAGGTTACCGTAGAAAGTGCCCTTTTGGTGAGGGTTTTCGCCATAACGAAGTGTCTGGCTGGTTTGGATGCTTTGTTTGAAGATTGGCAGCTCATCCTCTGTATTAAAATACTGGAAGATAGCGGTATCGTAGTGGGAAGAAATATTGAAAGCTTTCTGCGCAAATCTGCGACGTTGATCAAGCGTAGTAGCGCCGTTTTGAGTTTTGATAAGATTCTCCAGTTCGCTGTAATCGTCCTTTGAAGCAACGATCACAACGTCCTTATAATTTTTAGCAGCTGCACGGATCAGCGAAATACCGCCGATGTCGATCTTTTCGATCACATCATCATGGCCGGCGCCTGATTTTACAGTTTCTTCAAACGGATACAGATCCACAATCACCAGGTCTATCTCCGGGATCTCATACTCTGCCAATTGCTGTTCATCACTTTCAAAATTTCTGCGTGCCAATATGCCTCCAAATACTTTTGGATGCAATGTTTTAACGCGACCGCCTAAAATAGATGGATACGAAGTTAAATCTTCAACAGGAATCACATCTGCCCCCAGGCTGCGGATAAAAGTTTCCGTACCTCCGGTTGAATAAATTTTAACACCCAACCGATTAAGCTCGTGGATAATAGGCTCCAGATTATCCTTATAATAAACAGAAATTAAAGCGTTTTTAATTTGAACAGACTGACTCATACAACAGCTACTTTTTTGAGCCGCAAAGGTAGTTAGTTTTTTTGGGAAATAGGAGATTAGAAATTAGGGAATTAGTGGTTGATAATTAATTTCTTGATTAATGGTTAACAAGTGTCCAATCAACGGAAATTTATGGGCACAAACTCCTATTTATCCAAAAGTCAAAAAACAAAAATAGCGATGGACTTGAAACCCATCGCTATATGATCAGTTACGCTAAATCCTATTCTCTGCCCTCAACTCTTCATCTTCCGCAACAGCGATTCAATCACCCTCGGGAAATTCTGATGTTCCAGTTGCTGGCCTTTAAACTTGATGATCTCCAGGGTATCGCCGGGTTCTATTCTGAAGCGCGACTGATGGATGATTTCTCCTTCATCAAAATTTTCGTTAACAAAGTGAATCGTAATGCCTGACTCTTCTTCGTTGGCTGCCAGTACCGCTTCATGAACGTGATCGCCATACATACCTTTGCCACCATATTTAGGTAACAGGGCTGGGTGTATATTAATGATCTTATTAGGAAAAGCCTTAAGCAGTGATTGCGGAACCAGCCACAGGAAACCCGCCAGTACAATAAGGTCTACCTGGAGGTTTTTCAGCAGCTTAATTACGTCGTCTGTTTTATAAAACTCTTCGCGGTTAAATACGTGCGAAGGTATTTCAAAATTGTCGGCGCGCTGCAGTACGTACGCCTGTGGGTTATTGGTAAGCACTAAAACAACTTCGGCCACATCGCTACGCTTAAAATATTCCATTATCTTTTGAGCGTTGGAACCGGATCCCGAAGCAAAAATGGCTATTCTCTTTTTCAAAACTACAGGTGGTATGGTTTCTGTTTCCAAATATAAAAATTTGATGTTCTGATCAAAACGTTACTTCAAAATTACTGCCCTACATGGATAAAACCATAGCGCACAATGCGCCGCACGGTACTCGCAGTATAATAGCTATTAATGTCGCCTGTTTCGAGCACCATGGAGTACAATCCCAGGTTTGCAATTTTTGCATAAGCAAAAGGATGATCAACAGTATCGCGGCGACCTATGGTAGTGTCTTTCATAGCCAGATCAGCCTGAAGGGTTAGCTGATCTTTAGTAAGCTGCCAGTGCCCACTTACACTTTGCTGCTCGCAATTATAATTAGTAAATGAACAGGTATTATTACTACTGAAAGCAAAGACCTGCTGCAAAGAGCACGTTGTATTTAATGTATCAACACCGGTTTGGTTACCGCCAAGGTAATGATATACCTGTACCGAAGCCAGCTGCCATGGTGTTGATGTAAGGAGCGTACTGATAGTAGACGAATTCTCCTTTTTGCATGAGTTAAACAGCAGGTTGACCCCAATAAGGCAGGACAGCAACAGTAAGAGAAATTTATTTTTCATTAAACTGCAACAAAAGTAATAAAATCCTGACAAGAGGCGGCACTATCAGTTCCCTGTTATTGTTTATGCTTTCTGCGGCACATCTACCTGACTCAGATCAGTTTTAGCCGGACCGTTAATTACCTTGCCCTCGCAAGTAAACCTCGACCCATGGCAGGGACAATCAAATGATTTCTCGTCGTTGTTCCACTGCACCACACAACCCATATGCGGACAAACGGCAGAATAGGCATGATATTGCCCCTTACTGTCACGGTAAACCGCTATTTTCTTCAACCCTCCTACTATAGCCGCCTCTCCGTTCCTGATTTCACTGAGCGATTTTACATCTGAAGGTAACAGATAATCTTTAAACTGACTAAATATCTTGGCCTGCTCCTGTAAAAGCGTGCTCATGGCTTTTAAAGTAATGCGCGACGGATCATAAAGCTCAGCCCATGGATTGGGAATACCATTGATCAGATCACTGATGAGTATGCCCGCCACGGTGCCGTGGGTAATGCCATTGCCCGAGTCGCCGGTAACAATATAGATGTTGTCGTCGCCCGGATTTTTGCCAATGTAAGCCATATCGTCCATCGGTTCCATCACCTGGCCCGACCATTTGTAGCGTATCTCCCCTGCCTGCGGAAAATGCTCACGCAGCCAGGCCTCCAGTTGCTGATAACGGTCCTCTTCGCGTATGCCGTCTTTGTTTGCCTGCCCCGTTTCATGATCTGCACCACCATGTATAAGGAGGTAGTTATTCTCGTCCAGCGGCTGGGTTCGCACATAATTATAAGGCATCGTGGGCCATTCGGAATTAGCATCGCCGGTATCCCACCATAAAGCAACATCTATGGCATTTTTGGGCACCCTTGCCGCGATGACATAAGATCGGTAGGCAAACTGTTTAGTATGAATAGTAAACCAATCATTTACCGGTGTATTTGTGGCTACCACAATGTAGCTGGCCTTCACCTCGTGCCCATTGGCATTAATGATCCCCTCCCTAATGGTGTCGGCATGAGTGTTGGTAAAAATTTCGCCACCCATTCTTACCACAGCCTCGGCCAGTCCATTAAGATATTTGAGCGGATGAAACTGCGCCTGCCTTGGATATTTAAGAAACGGTCCCTCCTGCTTAATTGATGGCGCTTCCATAACCAGTTCTGTACTGATGCCAGCCTTATGCGTATACTTATACTCATCCTCAATAGATTTGCGCTTATCTGATGGATGCAAAAAAAGATAGCCGTCAACCCGCCTAAAGTCACAGTCAATGGCTTCGTCCGTACAAATCTCCTCAATAAGATCTATGGCTGATGTATGGCTTTCGGCCGCGTACTTTGCGCCTTGTGCTCCAAAATAACTTTCAATCCCGGAATACCTATCGTCGAGCGCGTTGGCAATATGCGCCGTAGTGCGGCCGGTTTCGCCGCTGCCTATAAAGCCATCTTCCAGCACAACCACCTTTTTGCCCGATTTTAAAAGGCAATAAGCTACCGTAAGCCCCGAAATTCCGGCGCCAACTATGGCAACTTCCGTATTCAGGTTTTCACTTAGAGGTTCAAACTTTAACGGCTCGGTACTGGCTATCCAATATGACTGGTGCGTTCCTGAAGTTATTTGCCCGCCGGCATTCCCTTCTATGTTTTCCATACAACTATCCCTATAAAAGTTATTTCAATAACCTGCAGACGCCGGATATAGTTTTAGGATTGCTGCGCTTAAAACATGTTATGCCTTGCGGCGGTTGCTAATTATTCACATTTTTGACTATGCGTGTACCCTATGAACAAATGCAGGCCGAGTTTAAGCGCATACTGCTTAAACGGGGCTTTACCGATCAAAAAGCAGACGACTGCGCTACCATTTTTGCTTCAAACAGCCTCGATGGAGTATATACTCACGGCCTAAACCGCTTCCCGGTTTTTGTAAAATACATTGAGGAAAATCTTATCGATAAAAATGCCGAACCCGAATTAGGCAACGCCATGGGTGCATTGGAAAGATGGGAAGGGCATCTGGGCCCAGGCATGCTTAACGCCCGCTTTTGCATGAACAGGGCAACGGAGCTTACTGCCGAATATGGCATTGGCTGTGTAGCCATCAGGAACACCAATCACTGGATGCGCGGAGGCACTTATGGATGGCAGGCAGCCGAGGCCGGCTTTATCGGCATTTGCTTTACCAACACCATCGCTAACCTGCCTCCCTGGGGTGGCATAGACCCGCGGTTGGGCAACAACCCTTTAATTATTGCTGTACCAAAAGCGGATGGGCCGGTTGTACTGGATATGGCGGTTTCGCAGTACTCGTACGGTAAACTACAGCTTTATCAGCTCAATAAACAGATGTTACCGCTGCACGGAGGCTATGATAAACTAGGCAACTTAACTATGGACCCGGCGGCGATTATCGAATCCCAGCGCTCGCTGCCCATAGGTTTCTGGAAAGGATCTGGTTTATCACTGGCACTTGATCTGTTGGTGACCATTCTTAGCCAGGGACGCTCTACCGCAAAAATAACCGAAAGCGGCGCTGAAACTGGTATATCGCAGGTATTCATCGCCATTAAGCCTGAAGAGGGATTAACGGCTCAGCTTATTGAACAGATCATTGCCTACACCAAAAGCAGCAGGCCGGTAGAAGAAGGGACTGAAGTTACCTATCCAGGTGAAAACACCTTAAAAACCCGCTTAAGAAATAAGGCGGAAGGTATACCTGTAGAGGAAGGTATATGGCAAAAAGTGCTGGAACTTTAGGCCGCTGACGTGGCCCAACGCATTCAAGTGAGTTCGGTGCGCGGGAGACCTGGTTCTGAGGCCACCTTTTCCTTTTTTGCTTTGCTCAGGCTGATGAACGGTTTTTCGCACACGAGGAAAAACAGGTAGCTGAGTGCAATAATTATAGGAATACCTGCAAACATCAGGATCAGCATGTTGGTAAAACGGTCCTGAATATTTAGCTTGAATAACAATTGCGTTAATCCCTGCAACAAGGGAGCGTGTATAAGGTAAATACTGAAGGCAAATAACCCTAAAAAGGCAATAGGCTTCGCTTCTAAGAACTTAAACAAGCCTTTAAATAAACCCGATTTGTTGTAGACACTTAAATTAACCAATAAAAAAGCGCACCACAGCCCGAAAATAAGATCCGTGAAAATATACATGAAGCTGAAACTGCCTGCGACAGAAATAGCAAAAATCCTTCTTAAAGCAATATAAAGCACTAATAAAGCTACGCAAACGAGCGGGAAAACTATTCTTAAAGTAGGATGATGCTGCTTAGGGGAAAAGGAAAAGTCGGCGGCGAGCATTCCGAAAGTAAACAATATAATGTAGGGGCTTACGCCTGAGGTAAGCATATTTACATCAGGAATAACTTTATGCAGAAGGTATAAAATAAAGAAGCCGGCCGCTGCAACAAGAATAGCAAACAACAGCGTACTGCCGGCAGCGTATTTTCTGTACAGCCAAACTAATAAAGGAAAGAATAAATAGATCCGAAACTCCACCGACACAGACCACATCACATGATTGATCCGGGCGGTATGATTGAGCAAAAAATCATGAACCAGCAATAAATGGAGCATAACATCCTTATAAGTTACGGGGATGCTGATGTCCCAGTGTGTCCCTGTTTTATTACCTACCCAGAAAGCGATCAATAACAAGCATAAAACATTGGTAAAATAATAAGGCGGCAATATTCTGACAGCTCTTTTTTTGTAGAAGCGAAAGGTGCCGCCTTTAAGCCGGTAGTCAGCCGAAATAACGGGCAGCATCAGGCAAAAGCCCGACAATACAATAAAAAGGTCAACGGCTAAGTGGCCCTCCCACAGAAACCTCACCAATGCTTTTCTTATTCCTGTGAGTCCATGAAAATCGAGATCGTAAAATTGGAGCACGGTGTGGTGCATCACAACAAAGAGCGCTGCCATGCCCCTCAAGCCATCTAAAAACAAAAGATGCTGTTTAGCTTCGGTTTTATCTGCCATCCGTGATCTAATAAAGCCGGATCAGTTTGAAGCTGCAAAACTGTTAAGCTATGTTAATAAGTAGAGTTGGATCTTAAAAATATACTGCGCAATGCCCGGCATAAAATTCAACACTACGCATCAAAAAAAAGTTCTGGCGGATAACAAATTGTGCAATTTCTCAGTGTGCAGCTCAATCCGCATCGTCGCGCAGTACAACATTCCGGTCGTTCTCGTCAATCAATGGCGCAAACTTTTCCCAGAAGCCGTCTTTGGGCAGCGGCGCGATAATATCAACTGGCTCCTTCTTTATGGGATGTATAAAACGCAATCTCCGGGCATGCAGGGAAATACTCCGCCTGAGGCTGCCACGTGGATAACCGTATTTATTATCGCCCACAATAGGGCAGTTTAAGGTGGCAAGCTGTACCCTAATCTGGTGGGGTCTGCCAGTAACAGGATTTACTTCTATCAGGTAATAGCCATTAAGCTCACCCACCAATCGGTAATAGAGCTCAGACCGTAAACTACCGGCAACTTCATGCCCGTGGGCCTTGGTCACATTTTTCTTCGGATTCTTAACCAACCAGTGAATCAGGTGACCGGATTCCTCTTGGGGCCTGTTCCGAACAACGGCATAATAAGTTTTACGAATGTTGCGGGTTTTAAACAGCGCGTTCATGCGGTCGAGTCCTTTGCTGGTTTTTGCAAACAGGATAACGCCGCTAACGGGCCTATCCAGTCGATGCACCACACCTATAAAAGCACCGTTGGGCTTATTATATTTATGAGTAAGATATTTTTTAACTTTTTCATCCAGGGGCTCATCGCCCGTTTCATCCACCTGCACAATATCGCCGGCGCGTTTATTTACCGCTATAATATGGTTATCCTCGTACAAAACATCATTATCGGTAACAGGAACAGAAAGTGGCTTATTCATAGATCAAGAGATAACGGTTCATGGTATCAGTCCGAACCTAATCAATTTTGATGCCGAAGGTGGCTTTTTATTTCGGATTTTCGATTTCGGATTTATTCAAATGCGAAAGTCGAAGTGCCAAGTCCGAAATGCTTACAACAATAACTCATTTCGCATTTAACTTCCGCATTTCGAATTAGCAAAAAATCGTAACTCTAAAATCGCAATTCAATTCCTCCGCCAGCTGGCGGAGGTTAGGGGGCCTAATACTGCTCCTTATCGCTCGGAAAATCGCTAGCCTTAACGTCTTTAACATAATTACCGATGGCATCATTCATCACATCAAACAGGTTGGCATACTGGCGCAAAAACCGCGGGCGAAATCCTTTATTCAGTCCAAGCATATCATGCACCACCAGTACCTGTCCGTCGCAGTGCATACCGGCGCCTATGCCTATTGTAGGAATATTGAGGCTGTCGGTAACCTCTGCGGCCAGTTCTGCCGGTATTTTTTCCAACACCACGGCAAAGCAGCCCAGCTCTTCCAGCTTTAAGGCATCCTCCCTTAATTTCTGCGCTTCGGCCTCTTCTTTTGCCCTTACCGTATAGGTGCCGAACTTATAAATGGACTGTGGTGTTAAACCTAAATGACCGCAAACCGGGATACCGGCTGTGAGGATACGGCTTACCGATTCGGCAATCTCCACCCCTCCTTCGATCTTTACCCCATGGGCGCCAGACTCTTTCATGATCCTGATAGCAGAGTTAAGCGCCTCTTTTGAATTGCCCTGGTACGAACCAAAAGGAAGATCAACTATAACAAGCGCCCGTTTAGCTGCCCGAACAACCGAAGAGGCGTGATAGATCATCTGGTCAAGCGTTATTGGCAAGGTAGTCTCGTGCCCGGCCATTACGTTCGATGCCGAATCGCCAACCAGTATAACGTCAACACCGGCATGATCCACGATAGTAGCTAGAGAATAATCATAGGCAGTAAGCATAGCAATCTTCTCGCCGCGGTTCTTCATTTCCTGCAGCGTATTGGTTGTAATACGCTTAATTTCTTTGTTTACAGACATGATAAAGGATTACCCGGCAAAGGTAGAAACAACATCTTAATAATTATTTAAATTTTACATCATATCAACATTAAAAAATCGTACCTTTGCACCGTGAATTCAGGAGCTTGCGACTTTACTTATTCCAGCTACTATCACGGAGCTTCAATAAAGGCGAACCGCCTCACCGTTAATCATTTTATTTTTTTACGCAATGACCAATTACACCAAATTACCGGCTGTATTATTACTGGCTGACGGAACCGTTTTTCATGGCAAAGCGGCCGGAAAAATAGGCACCACTACCGGCGAGATCTGCTTTAACACCGGCATGACCGGCTATCAGGAAGTATTTACCGATCCTTCTTATTTTGGACAGATCATGGTAACTACTAATGCTCACATTGGTAATTATGGTATCAGCAACGCAGAAATTGAGTCTGAAAGGATACAAATTTCCGGGCTGGTATGTAAAAACTACAACATTGCTTACAGCCGTAAACAGGCTGATGAGTCTATTCAGGATTATTTCCAGGAGCAAAATATTGTCTGTATCTCAGATATTGATACCCGCCAGCTGGTTCGTCATATCCGCGATAAAGGTGCCATGAACGCTATTATCTCATCGGAGATTCTGGACATCGAAGAACTAAAGCAAAAACTGGCTGAGGTACCTTCAATGGATGGCCTGGAGCTTTCATCACAAGTTTCAACTACAGAAACTTATACCTTTGGTAAAGAAGATGCCCCATACCGTGTGGCTGTTCTGGACCTCGGCGTTAAGAAAAACATTCTGCGCAACTTTGACGACCGCGGCGTTTATGCAAAAGTATATCCGGCTAAAACAACCTTCGAGGAAATGGAGCAGGATTTTGCACCTAACGGCTATTTCATCTCCAACGGCCCTGGCGACCCATCTGCTATGCCTTATGCCCTGGAAACCGTAAAGGATATTTTAAAATCTGATAAACCGATGTTCGGCATTTGCCTTGGCCACCAGTTACTGGCGCTGGCTAATGGTATACCAACTAAAAAAATGTTCACCGGTCACCGCGGTTTAAATCACCCGGTTAAAAACATCATCAAAAACCATTGTGAAGTAACTTCACAAAACCATGGTTTTGGTGTGGTTCCTGAAGCGGTAAAAACTTCGGACACGGTGGAGATCACTCACATTAACCTTAACGACCAATCTATAGAAGGTATCCGCGTGAAAGGTAAAAATGCCTTCTCGGTACAATACCACCCAGAGTCGTCCCCAGGTCCGCATGATAGCCGCTACCTGTTTGATGATTTTGTAGAGATGCTGAAAGAAACAAAATAAGTGATTGAAGATAAATGTAAGCCGGGTTCGCCCGGCTTTTTTTTTAATACCAATTGGTTGTAAGGTTAAAAGTTGGATTTTGTTAAGCAGTTGTTGTGCTTCGTTTTTTGGAATTAGCGCTTCAATCAATGGGTGACCCGCTCAAGCCGCGGGAGGGCTCCTACTTTTGGCTTGATCCAAAAGTAGGCAAAAGATCAAGACAGTAGAATGCCTCTTTTCGCTCATAGCCTTTACCCTGCGTTAGACAGAAGCACGGGCTGCTAATCTTTTGGCCTGCTAAAGCTCGCACAAGCCCACCCTTCTGCAAAATCTTAAAGGCCCCTTCCGCCCTCGGCCCTACATCTTCTGCCTGATTTTACCGAGGCTTCTCTACTGTCACCATCACGCAGCCCAGCACTACATTTCTAATATGATTCAGTTAAACCCTTTGCTTTTAATTCAATAAAATGAGCGGTGCGTTGGGGACAGCAAAGCAGCTTTGGGAAAATCAGGCAGAAGAAGCTGGCCTGAGGGCGGAAGGGGCCTTCAGAATTTTGCAGAAGCAGAGGCAAGTGGGAACGGAGTAGGGCAAAAGGCTGGCAGCCCGTGCTTCTGACTGATGTGCGATGGGCTGTGTGCAAAAGCATTTTTGCTGTCTTGATTTTTTGGTTCCTTTTGTATCAAGACAAAAGGAACAGCCCTCCCGCGGCAAATGAGCGGGACTGACATTCATTGAAGCACTAACTAAAGTACCAAACTATTGTCTAACAAAATCCAACCTTTAACTTATCAATCTAAAATTTAAATCCATTAACTTTATTTCAGCATTAACCTTACACCAATGCCCTATAAAACTTCTGTTCTGTTTATCTTAATATTAATTTCATTTTATGCTTTTGCCCAAACTGTCAAAATTCCTAAAAATGCTGTAAAAGGCGATTTTGATGGCGATGGAAAACCTGAGTACGCCTGGGTAGTTAAAGCTAAAATCAAATCGCCTGAAGAAGACTGTACAGAAGGTAAATGTGTAATTAAAATAATGTTTTCCAAGCCGGTTATGCAACCAATATATCTTCAATCCAGCTATGACGGAGAATTATATAACGTAGGAGATTTGAACGGCGATGGCAGTGACGAATTTGCTGCGTTTCCAGAATGGTTTACCGGCTGTGGGAGATTCTGTTATATCTATACGCAAAAAAATAACGAGTGGACGTATCTTATACCTCCTATTTCATCTGACTGTAATGATCGCGAATCATCCAGCTACAAAGCTATAGAAAAGGTGCCCGGCAAACCAGGCTGGTTGAAGGTGCGGTATCATTTGGTGGGCTCAAATCAGTACATAGTCAAAACGGTAAACCTCAATGATTCAATCGCCGTCAAAAAGCTACCATTTGATCGCCGTGCTCAAAAGTTAATCACGGATTGTACTTTATTGAATCAATAGTCCCAACTCACAACTGGCAAAGCTTTTGCCCCTATTCACTCAAACAACACTATATGAAAAAAGGAGACATTGTTCACTGGAACTGGGGACGGGGCAAAGCCGAAGGTACAATTGAGAAAGAATACGAAAAACCCGTAAAAAAGAAAATAAGCGGTACGGAGGTAAAACGTAATGCGAGCAAGGAAGAGCCGGCTTACGAGATCAGAATGTCGGGCGGACGAAAGGTGATTAAATCTGAAAGTGAGTTGACAAAGGGACATAAATAGCCTCACACTAACCCTATCCAGAAGAGCGGGAACTTAAACTCCTTATAAATTCCCCCCTCTCCTCTGGATAGGGTGAGGGTGAGGTGTAAAAATTATGTCATTACCCGAAAAAGTATATGATAAATTGATAATCAAAACCGATTTTTGTCGGCATGACAAAACAACCAATCATCAGTGTTGAAAACCTGGTGAAACAATATGGTGATTTTACTGCAGTTAAGGGAATTAGTTTTGAAGTATATGAAGGCGAGATCTTCGGCCTCTTAGGACCTAACGGAGCCGGCAAAACTACCACCCTCGAAATTATAGAAACACTTCGCGACAAAACCTCAGGAAAGATAACAGTTGATGGTTTTTCAATTGAGACCGATGCCGACAGCATTAAAAAACGTATAGGCGTTCAATTACAGGCGGCAGGTTATTACCCCAATCTTAACCTGTCTGAACTGATTGAACTTTTTTCGGGCTTGTATGGCGTAAAAGTTAGTCCGATGGAAATGTTGGGCAAGGTTGCCTTAAAAGACAAAGCAAAAAACAAATACAAAGAACTTTCCGGGGGACAAAAGCAGCGTTTCTCCATCGCTACCACCCTCATTAATAATCCACGTCTCATTTTCCTCGACGAACCTACTACCGGGCTCGACCCACAGGCGCGCCGTAACTTGTGGGACCTGATCCGCGAAATCCGCGCACTGGGCACCACTATCGTAATCACTACCCATTATATGGACGAAGCCGAAGTGCTATGCGACCGCGTGGCTTTTGTTGATGGCGGCCGCATTATCGGTATTGATACGCCCGACAATTTTATAGATAACCTCGTAGCATCCGGCTTTGAACGCAAAAAGCAGGTCAAAAATGCCAACCTCGAAGACGTCTTCATCACCATGACCGGAAAAGAGTGGCGGGAAGAATAAGCTGGAATTAATTTCGAATTTCGGAATTACGATTTCGGATTGCAGTTAATCTTCCCATCATTATTTCTTACAACAGAAATATCGTAAAAAAATCAGCCTTAAAAAACCTATCACAATTGAACTAATGAACTATTGAACTAATGAACAACAATACCAAACCATACAGTAATTTTGGGGCCACCATGGCAATGGCCAAGGCCAGTTTACGGTCTATATTACGCAGCCCCTCAGCAGTGGTGTTTACACTGGCTTTCCCTTTGATCTTTATTATTGTATTTGCCAACATTGGCGGCGGCGGTATGACGGTTGACGTTGGTGTGGCTAAAGGAAGTGATACCATTAACCCTATTTATAAGGCACTCCAACATTCAAAGATCATTAACCTGGTTACTAATCAGCCCCAGGATGAAATGACGAAAAACCTGGCGAAAGGCACTATTGATGCAGTTATTAATATTCAAAAAAACAATAAGGGATGGAACATCGTTCCAGCAGCGCCCGGATTATCTTCTAAGCCCCCATTTACGGTTAATGTTGAATACACTAAATCAGCCCAGGAAAAGGGCAATATTTTGCGCTCTTTGTTGAGCAGCATCTTGTTCAATATCAACAGTGCAGCAGGTACCGCTCCACCGCCGGTAGCTGAACTGAAGCAGACAACAGTTAGCGGCCGCGAATACAAGTATATTGACTTTATTCTGCCCGGTCAGCTGGGCTTCTCCCTGTTAAGTACCGGTGTATTTGGTACTGCCTTCGTATTCCTGAGCTTACGCCAGACGCTGGTGATCAAACGTTTTTTTGCCACTCCGGTGAAACGTTACAGTATCATCTTAGGAGAAATGCTGGCGCGAATCATCTTTGCCCTTATCGGCGCAATTTTCATTATCGTCATCGGCCACTATGTGTTCGGCTTTACGCTAATTCACGGTATAAGCACGGTTCTCAATATGTTGGTGCTCTGTACGTTCGGGCTCGTTGTATTTATGGGCTTTGGCTTTACCGTATCCGGCATTGCCAAGAACGAAAGTACCGTTCCCCCTTTGTCTAACATCATTACACTGCCTCAGTTCCTGTTGTCGGGAACTTTCTTTTCCGTAAATGCGTTCCCTAAATGGTTGCAACCGCTCAGTAACGCCTTGCCATTAACTTACTTAAATAATGCATTACGCAAAGTAGCTTTTGAAGGTGCAGGTTTAGGCGATGTTACGCACGAGCTATTGATTATTGCACTTTGGGGCGTGATTATTTATACTGTGGCTGTGAAGACATTTAAGTGGGAGTAGGACGATGATATTTCTTCAATTTTATTAGAGCAATTTAAAGGTTAATTCAGGGCTTCATTTCAAAACTACTGCTTCGATCAATGTCAGCCCTGCTCAGTTGCCGCGGGGGCTCTTTGTTCTTTTCCTTGATGAAAAGAACCAAAAATCAAGTCAGAAAAAAGCTTCCCCGCTCAAAGCCTTCGCATGGCCCGCTTTTCTGACGGGCCCACGCGCTTTCTGAAATGTATTTTTCGACAGCAAAGCAGCTTTGGGAAAATCAGGCAGACGAAGCTGGCCCGAGGGCAGGAAAGGGGCCTTCAGAATTTTGCAGAAGCAGAGACAAGCGGGAACGAAGTTGCAATCTCTTAAGCCCTCTCCATCGGGGAGGGTTGGGAGGGGTTTTACCGCGGCAAATGGGCGGGACTAACATTGATAGAAGCACTAACTAAAGACCTAACCACCGTCTAAAATATTCACCTCTTTAAGCACACCCCTATCCTACTACACTATTTCTTTTCAAAAAATTTCAAAAATCATAACCTTATTATGAAAATTTAGTTAAACTTTTGACTTATTTCTACTTAATTTGCCGGAAGTTGTATATTTGAAAACGATTTTCACTGTGTACAAATAACACTAAGTGAAAAAAGTACAAACAAAGTAACCCAATATTTCACAAACATGAGCTTAATTATTGATGTCCATGCCCGCCAGATTTTAGATTCTCGCGGTAATCCTACAGTTGAAGTAGAAGTATTAACAGAAAACGGCGCCTTAGGTCGCGCAGCGGTTCCGTCAGGTGCTTCAACAGGAACTCATGAGGCTATAGAACTTCGTGATAACGACAAATCAAAATATATGGGCAAAGGCGTTTTGAAAGCCGTTGCTAACGTAAA
>Ga0157369_10005280_pt1 | contig 15056 bp, 11 predicted proteins | sample C25metaG_FD_113461 | JGI IMG/M metagenome (GOLD analysis project Ga0157369, IMG submission 113461) | Corn rhizosphere microbial communities from Kellogg Biological Station, Michigan, USA - C2-5 metaG | ecosystem: Host-associated > Plants > Roots > Rhizosphere > Soil | place: USA: Michigan... | reverse complement strand
GAACAAGTAGCAAGCTGCGAAAAAGTCCCGTTTTGCTTAAGGGCACGGCTTCAGCCGTGCCGTAAACGCCGTGCAATCAATGGGGCTTTAGCCCCTGGGGTACAGTTCTTTGCAAAATGGAGTTTTTCCGCAGCCTGTTTTTAAACCCAAACAGCACCAGACCTGACCCGGAAGTCCGGACTCAGGTCTTTTCTTTTGAATACTTTGCGCATTTTCTACCGGGAGGGGACACCCCATGGAACACACCACGCCACAAGACCAGCCACAACAGCCCAAACGCTTCCAGTGCCGCCACATCTTCACCGACGGCCACCGCTGCGGCAGCGCCGCGCTCCGCAACGAGGACTTCTGCTACTACCACCACACCACCCGCCGCCCCGCCGCCAACCCGCGCGCTCGCCGCGCCCGCCGCGCCGCCTTCAACCTGCCCCTCCCCGAGGACCGCTCCGCCATCCAGGCCTCCATCGGCCAGGTCCTCCAGCGCATCGCCGCCAACGACCTCGACCCCCGCCGCGCCGGACTGCTCCTCTACGGTCTCCAGATCGCCGCCCTCAACCTGCCCAAACAGCAGCCCCTCCAGCCCGAGAACGAAAAACCCCACGAGGCCATCGTCGAGCAGATCGAAATCCATCCCGAACTCGGCCCTCTCGCGCCCCAGGCCGAAGCGCCCCATCCCTACCGCCTCACCCGCCAACACATCCTCGAATACAAAATCCGCGAAGCCGACGAGATGCGAGAGAAGCTATTCAAAAAGGAACGCGAGCTCAAGGACAAAGAAAACGAATTCGGCATAATGCAAGGCAGGGTCATCGTCATGGAAGCCGAGCTCCGAAAGCTCAAATCAGCCGCGCCCCCAACCCCACGGCCCGCCTATCCCCAGCCAGCCATCCCGCCCGAGATCAAAGCCGTCGCCGCGGATGCACCGGTATCAACCCACGTCATCTCGACCGAAGGCGGCCTCACATCTGGGTCCTCATCCTTCCAGAGACAAAGGGAATTTCTCTCAAAGAAATGCACAAGAAGCATTCTAATAGGCCGGCCCGGAGAGCAGTGTCCGCTGAGTCCATTGGAAGAACCCGTAGATGGCTACGCCAACGAATCCGGCCATCGGCACCAGATACCCCAGCGCAAGGCTACCCGTGTGTTTAGCAATCAAGCCCGCGATGGGCGGAAAGATGGCGCCGCCGACAATCGCCATAACCAGCAACGACCCACCCAGCTTCGTATTCCGTCCCAGCCCCTTCAGCCCCAGAGCGAAGATCGTGGGATACATGACCGAGATGAAGAACCCGCTCGCCACCACCGCCCAGGCACCCATCATTCCCGGCCTCGCCACCGCCAGCAGCATCAGCAGCGTGTTGCAGATGCCGTAAATAGCCAGCATCAGACTGGGCCGCACATAGCGCATCAGCGGAGTAGAGACAAACCGGCCGATGCCCATCGCAATCAGCACCGCCGTCAGGTAGTGCGCTGCCGTCCGCTCGCTCACCACTGTGTACTGCTTCATATATGGGATTAGCGTGCTCCAGGACGAGATCTGCGCGCCAACGTTGCAGAAGTTTGCCGCCACGGCGATCCAGATCATCGGCTGCCGCGCCAGTTCGGCAAAGCTGCCGTGGTCCTCGCCCGCGCCTTCGTGCTCGGAGGTCATCACCGGGAACTTCGTCATTCCCAGAACCACAGCGCACAGCAGCACGATCGCGCCGAACGTCAGATACGTCGGCACCACGCGCAACAGCTCCGTGTGCAGATAGGCATGATACGTCCCGGCTGCCTTCATCGCGGCGACCTGTACGTTTGTCTTCTCCACGCCCGAGAAGATGAAGTATGTACCGATCAATACGCCTGTAATCGTTCCGGGAGGATTAAATGCCTGAGAGAAGTTCAGCCGTTGCTCCGAGGTTGCCGGATCGCCGAACTGCGCAATAAACGGGTTCGCCGCCGTCTCCAGAATCGACGCGCCGCCGCCGACCGTAAACAGCGCTATCAGAAACGGCGCATACTGACCGCTCGCCGCCGCCGGCCAGAACAGGATCATGCCTGTACCGAAGAGCACCAGCCCCAGCACCATGCCGGTCTTGTATCCCCAGCGCCGCATCACGAGCGCCGCCGGAATTGCCAGGCAGAAGTAGCCGAAGAAGTTCGCCGTCTGCACCAGTTGCGCGCTGAACTGCGACAATTCAAACGACTTCCGGAACTGCTGCACCAGAATGTCGGTCAGGTTGTTCGACATGCCCCACAGAAAAAACAGCACCGTCACCAGCACGAACGGCCACATGTGCCCGACCGGAAATACCGGGTGCTTCCTTCCATCCGCCTTCTGTTCACTGGTCTTTACGACCGGCACTGAAATCTGCATTGAACCTTCCCTCGCAATCGCTCAAATTCGCTCGTATGGTAGCGCACAGTCTTCCGCATCTCAACCAACCTCCACCATGATCTTCGTAAACCCCCCGGGCGCCGCGCTCCACTCACCGAGCATACGCGCCGCGTCCTCCATCGGGACAATCGCGCTCACAGCATCCTCCACCGGAAACCGTCCCGCCTCCAGCATCCGTATCACCTCGCGGAAGTCTTCCGGCAGTGCATTCCGCGATCCCATGATGTCCAATTCTTTCAGCACAAAGAAGCGTGTCTCATATGTAACCGGCTCCTTTGCGTGGCCGATATAGACCACGCGGCCTGTAAACGCGACCTCCTCGACCGCCATGCGAAATGTCTCCGGCAGCCCAATCGCTTCAACTACAACATCCGGCCCGTGATCGCCTGTAATCTCAGACAGCCTCCGGTGCATGTCCTCGTTCTTCGCATGAATCAAGTGCTTCGCGCCGGCCTTCCGCGCAATCTCCAGCTTCGCATCGTCCATATCAATCGCAATCGTCTCTGCCCCGCGAAACGCCGAGGCCGCGATCGCACCCAACCCTACGCCTCCGCAACCGAGCACGGCTACCGTATCTTTGGACTCAATCCGCCCGCGCGCGGCGGCGTGAAAGCCAACCGAGAGTGGCTCAACCAGGCACAGTTCCTTGATCGACAGCTTCGCCGCAAACAACTTCCCGCAAGGAACGCTGATGTACTGCTTCATTGCGCCGTCCCGCTGTACGCCCAGCGTCTCGTTGTGCTGGCACGCATTCACTCGCCCGCGCCTGCACGAGGCGCAGACACCACAGCTTGTATACGGCAAGACAGTCACCGCCGTCCCAGCCGCCAACTCTCCACCACCCTCCACCACCTCCGCGGCGATCTCATGCCCCGGAATCCGCGGATACTTCACCAGACCCAGCTTGCCCCGAAACGCATTCAAATCTGTCCCGCACATCCCTACCATCTTCACGCGCAGCACGGCCTCTCCTGTTTCCGCAGAGACCTCCGGCACGTCCACGACACCGGCAACTCCCGGCCCATCTAAACGAAACGCCTTCATCCATCCACTCCCTATTCCCTAAAGCTGATATACCTCAATCGCCGTCCCGCCAAACACGCGCTGCTGCTCGTCCTGACTAAACCCAGCGAAGTACCTTCGCAGCACATCGAACCAGCGCCCATACTCGCAAGCGACCAGACATACCGGCCAATCCGACCCCGCCATCAGCCGCTTCGCTCCAAATGCTTCCACCACCACATCCAGATATGGCCGCAGCGAATCCTCCGTCCAGCCGAACCAATCCGCCTCCGTCGTCAGCCCTGACACCTTGCACCAGACATTCTCCCGTTTCGCAAGCTCCCGCATCCGCGACGCCCACGGCTCCGTGACACCCTCGCGGATGAGCGGCTTCGCCATGTGGTCGAGCACGAAGACCTGCTCTGGATACGCATCGACGAACTCAATCGTCTGCGGGAGGTGTCGTTCATGAATCAGGATGTCGTACACCAGCCCGCTGCCCTGTATGGAGCGAATGCCCGCGTTGAAGTCCTCGCGCAAGATATAGTGCTCGTCCTTCTCCGCCTGAATCACATGCCGCAACCCTTTCAGTTTTGGCCTGTTCTCGAACTCTTCCATCACACGGGGAAAGTTCTCGCCCGCAATCGGCGCCCAGCCGACCACCCCGCGAATTACCTGGCACTCATCGGCCAGGTTGAGCAGCCACCGCGTCTCTTCGAGTGTCTGCCGCGCTTGCACCGCCACTGTCCCATCAATCCCCGCAGCGGCAGTCTCCCGCACAAGGTCCTTCGGCAAAAAATCCCGACGCAGCTTCGCCATTGACTCATCTAGCCAGTCATACTCCGCCGCCGTATACTTCCACAGATGATGGTGCGCGTCGATCCGCTCCGTCACGCTCTCCTCCCCGGCCTTCTGCATCACTGAAAACTAACTTTTCAAATACGAAAATAATACCGTTAAGCTCCGTCGGTAGTCCCGCACGTGTTCATAACCGAACTGGCAGCTCAAGGTTAACAGCTAGTATCGAAAGTTGTTGCCAGCCGGGCCATAAATGCATCCCACGATCTGGAGGGCTCCATGGCCACAAAAAAATCCACTCGATTCCTCGGTGCTGCCTCTCGCTCCGTTCTCCCCGGCAGCGAGCGATTCCCCCTCGCCACGGCATCTAGGCCGACTCCCGCATCGCCGGGTAAGACCTTCACCGTCTCCGTCGTTGTCAAGCGGAAGCAACCCCTCAAAACCGCCAATCGCCTCGGCAAAGAACGCCTCACTCGCGCCGAACTCCGCCAGCGTCATGGCGCCGATCCCACTGCCGTCAAGCTCGTCCGTGCCTTCGCCAAGGAGTACGGGCTTGCCATCGCTCCCGATACCCCAGGTCCCGAACATCGCACGATCAAACTCACCGGCACCGTCGCCGCCATGCAGCGGGCCTTCGGCGTCACCCTCGCTCACCGAACCGTAGGAGGCAACACGTATCGTTGCCGCGAAGGCAGCATCACTCTTCCCAACCAACTTGTCGGCTACATCGAAGCCGTTCTCGGTTTGGACAACCGCCCCCAGGCCGAGCCGCACTTTCGCATCGCCGGCCAGCGAGGCAACGCCGCCGCACGCGCCGCGCAGGCCGGAGGATTCGCCGCCCCACACGCCATCATTCCCCTTGCGAGCGGCGCCAATATATCCTACACGCCGGTGCAGGTCGCGCAGCTCTACCAATTCCCCGCCAACGCCTCAGCCAAAGGGCAGACCATCGGCATCATCGAGTTGGGCGGAGGCTACCGCACCGCCGATATCACCGCCTACTTCAAGGGACTCAATCAGACTGCCCCCAAAGTCACGGCGGTCTCGGTTGACGGCGGCTCCAACTCCCCCAGTAACGCCAACAGTGCCGACGGCGAAGTCATGCTCGACATCGAAGTTGCCGCCGCCGTTGCGCCCGGCGCAAACGTCGCTGTCTACTTCGCGCCAAACACCGACCAGGGCTTCATCGACGCCGTTACGACGGCCGTCCACGACAGCACTAACAACCCCAGCGTCATCTCGATCAGTTGGGGCGCCGCCGAGGTCAACTGGACCCAGCAAGCAATGTCTGCATTTGATTCGGCCTGTCAGGCAGCCGCCACGCTCGGCATCACCATCACTGCCGCCGCAGGCGATAACGGCACCACCGACGGCGCCACGGGAAACAACGTAGACTTCCCCGCCTCCAGCCCGCACGTGCTTGCCTGCGGAGGAACGCGGCTCGAAAGCAGCGGGTCCACAATAGCCTCCGAAGTCGTCTGGAATGAACTTGCGCTCAACGAAGGCGCAACCGGCGGCGGCGTCAGCAACGTCTTTCCGCTTCCCACCTGGCAGTCCACCGCAGGCGTGCCCAAACCGACCACGAGCGCCGGTGGACGCGGCGTGCCCGACGTCGCCGGCGACGCCGACCCCTCGACCGGCTACAACGTCCGTGTGGATGGCCAGAACCTCGTCATCGGAGGCACCAGCGCCGTCGCTCCGCTGTGGGCCGGACTCATCGCGGTAGCGAACGCGCAAAACGGCAAAAGCGCGGGCTTCCTGCAGCCGCAGATCTACGGCGTGAAAGCGAAACCCGCCTTCCGCGATATCACCTCCGGCAACAACGGCGCGTTCTCCGCCGGCCCGGGATGGGACGCCTGCACCGGTCTCGGCTCCCCCGTTGCGGGCCAGCTCATCGCCGTTGTCAAACCCTCTGCGAAGAAAAAGGGCAAAAAAACGTCCCAAAAATCCGCTAGACCCAGAGCTCTGAATGCGAAGCAGCATAAGCCACTTGGCAAGGGCGCGAAGAAACGCCGCTGACCGAAACCAAAATACGTTCTATCCTTGTCCAACATCTATGGAAGAGCGCCGCCAGATCGTTGGCCAATCTCCACCCCGCAAGGAGGGCGCGGCGAAGGTCACAGGTCGCGCGCAGTACGTTGACGATCTCACGCTTCCGGGCATGTGGTACGGGGCCACCGTCCGCAGCACTATCCCGCGAGGGCGCATCGTCTCCATCGCCTTCGACCCCGCCATTCCCTGGCATGAGTTCACCATCGTCTCCGCAGCCGACATCCCCGGCGAGAACACCATCATCCACCTCACGCGCGACCAGCCCTGCCTCGCCTCCACCCGCGTCAACCACGCAGCTGAGCCTATTCTCCTGCTCGCCCACCCCAACCGCTCCGCGCTGCCCGCTGCCGTCGCGGCCGTGCAGATTACCTACGAAGAGCTTCCCGCAGTCTTCACTATCGAAGACTCCGAATCTCAAAAGGAGATCATCTGGGGCGAGGGCGAGACCGCTAATATCTTCAAGACCTTCCTCCTCCAGAAAAACCAGCAGCCCATCCCTGAAGAGGTCTGGCAGGTTGCCGACTTCATCGTCGAAGGTGAGTACCGCACCGGCGCGCAGGAGCAGCTCTACATCGAAAACAACGGCGTCATTGCCGAGTATTCCGCCGAGGATGGCGTGATCGTTCGCGGCTCCATGCAGTGCCCCTACTACGTGGTCGAGGCACTCGAACACGTCTTCAACCTTCCCGCCGAAAAGTGCCGCGTTATCCAGACCGAGACCGGCGGGGCCTTCGGCGGCAAGGAGGACTTTCCCTCTGTCATTGGCAGCCACGCCGCGCTGCTGGCCATGAAGTCCGGCCACCCCGTCAAGCTCTGCTACGACCGCGCCGAAGACATGGCCGCCACCACCAAGCGCCATCCATCGCGCACGCGCATCCGCACCGCAGTCAGCCGCGACGGCAAGCTTCTCGCAGGCGAGATCGACTTCGTCATTGACGGCGGGGCTTATGTCACGCTCTCGCCCGTCGTGCTTTCGCGCGGGACCATCCACGCGCCCGGCCCGTACAACTGGCCGTATCTCACCGTCCACGCCAAGGCCATTGCCACAAACATCCCGCCGCACGGGGCCTTTCGCGGCTTCGGCGCACCGCAGAGCATCTTCGCCATCGAGCGCCACATGGACAAGATCGCCCGCACCATCGGCCTCACCCCTGAAGAGCTTCGCCGTCGCAACTTCCTCTCGACCGGCGACTACACTGCTACCGGCCAACTCCTCAGCGACCGCGTAGATCTCGACCGCCTCCTCACCCGCGCGCTCAAGGAATCCAACTACGAAGCCAAACGCGCGCAGTTCGCAAAAGAAAATCCGCACAGCCCCATCAAAAGAGGCATCGGCCTCGCCTCCTTCTTTCACGGCGCGGGCTTCACCGGCTCCGGCGAGCGCCGCCTCGCCTCGGTCGTCACCATCGAGCTGACACCCACCGGCCAGCCGCGCATCCTCGTCTCCTCGACCGAGTTTGGCCAGGGCACCAACACCATCCTCTGCCAGATCGCCGCCGAGACCCTGCACCTTCCCTACGATGACGTTCTCATCGCGCGGCCCGACACCGCGCTCGTCCCCAACTCCGGCCCCACCGTCGCCAGCCGCACGGCCATGGTCGTAGGCAAGCTCGTCGAGCGTGCCGCGCAAAAGCTGCTCGACACCCTCATCCACAGCGGACATCTCCCCGAGAGCTTCACCGCTGAAGACTTCCGCCGAGCGGCCATGCTCTACCTCGCCCAGCACGGCGAACTCCGCGTCACCATCGAATACGAACCCGCCACCAAAATTTTCTGGGACGACGAGCGTTTCTCCGGCGACGCCTACCCGGCCTACGCCTGGGCGGTCTACGTCGCCGAGGTCGCCGTCGATACCGCCAGCTACACTGCGCAGGTCACGAACTTCCACGCCGTCCAGGAAGTAGGACGAGTGCTCAATCCAACTCTCGCCACCGGCCAGATTGAAGGCGGCATCGCGCAGGCCATTGGCTATGCGCTCTACGAAAAATGCCTCTGGCAAAACGGCACGCTCGCCAACAACCAGATGACCAACTACATCATCCCCACCAGCGCCGACGTTCCTCCCATGCACGTCTTCTTCGAAGAAACCCCCAGTCCCCACGGAGCTTTCGGAGCCAAGGGCATCGGCGAACTCCCCATCGACGGCCCCGCTCCGGCCATCCTCAACGCCATCGAACAAGCCACCGGCATAGCTTTCAATCAAGTCCCGCTGCTGCCGGAAGACATCTATGAACGCATGACCGACGAGTCCGCTCAAACCGACGCTGTCGTTCTCAGCCCAGCCGAGGCCGCGGTATGAACATCACCTTCACCATCAATGGCGAAGAAAAGACCGTCGAAGCACCGCCGATGAAGCGCCTTCTTGACGTCCTCCGCGAAGACCTCCATCTCTCCGGCACAAAGGAAGGCTGCGGCGAAGGCGAGTGCGGGGCCTGCGCCGTCATCGTCAACGGCGACCTCGTGAACTCCTGCCTCATTCCTGTCCTGCAAGTCGAGGGCACGCAGATTACCACGATCGAAGGTCTGGCAATCGACCAGAGACTCCACCCCATCCAGCAATGCTTCCTCGAAGAAGGCGGAGCGCAGTGCGGCATCTGCACGCCTGGCATGATCCTTGCCACGCACCACTTACTTCAGAAATATCCGCGACCGACACTGTTACAAATTCAGGAGGGTCTCTCCGGGAACCTCTGCCGGTGCACCGGCTACTCCCGCATCTTCGAGGCAGTCAAAACCGCTGCCAACGTGACTCCTGTTCCCTGATCGTTATTCCCTGCTTTTATGCGCTCGAACGCCGCCCAATACGACCTCATCGCCCCCGGCACGCTCGAAGCCGTGCTCGAAATCCTCGCCCACTCCCCCGGCCGCTACACCCCCATCGCCGGCGGCACGGAGCTGATGGTCGCACTTGGGGCAGGCCACCTCGAACCGCGCAAGCTCATCTCGCTCTGGGGCCTCGATGAGCTGCGGTTTATCGAAACCGCGCCCAACGCTGTCGTCATCGGCGCAGGCAGCACCTTTACAGACATTCGCCGCCACACCCTGCTCGCGCGCGAGTTTCCGCTGCTTGCCGAGGCCGCCAGTTGGACCGGCGGCATCGCCAACCAGAACCGCGGCACGCTCGGCGGCAACATCGTCAACGCCAGCCCCGCAGCCGACTCTCCGCCCGCGCTGCTCGTCTACGAAGCGCTTGTCACCCTCATCTCCGCACGAGGCGAACGGACTATACCTTACCGGGACTTTCACCTCGGCTACAAAAAAACTGTTCTCGCCCCCGACGAGATACTTCACCGCATCACGCTCTTACGTAACATGCAGGGCTACAAACAATACATCCGCAAGGTGGGCACACGGAACGCGCAGGCTATCTCCAAAACTGCTCTCGCCGCTATTGCACGGGCCAATCAAGGAATCATCGAAGACATCCGCATCGCCGCAGCCAGTCTGCGCGAAATCCCCACGCGCCTGCCTGCGACTGAGCACGCTCTTATTGGCAATCTCATCACGCCAGAAACGATAGCCGCAGCCCGGGCTGCGCTCATCGCAGAGTCAAAACCTATCGACGACATCCGCAGCACCGCTCGTTACCGCGCCAGTGTTGCCGCCAACCTTCTCGAAGAATTCCTTCTGACTCTATGACGGGTGCCGATTGGTGGTTCCCACAGGCAAACATCCTAAACCTTATCATCGAGCGGTTTGTTCCTGGATGCGATTCGGCTTGCGCGAAAAGCGAAAGAGCAGCGTTTTGAGCAGAACGTAAAGTACCGGGATGAAGATGAGGTTCAGTATGGTCGAGAGTGTCATGCCTCCGATGATCGCTGTGCCCACCGAGTGGCGGCCATAGGCCCCTGCACCCGTGGCAAAGTAAAGCGGTGTGACGCCAAGGATGAAGGCGATCGACGTCATCAGGATAGGACGCAGACGGAGCTCGGCTGCCTCGATGGCAGCCTCGACGATGGTCTTGCCCTGTGCGACCAATTGTTCGGCGAACTCAACGATAAGGATGGAGTTCTTTGCCGAGAGGCCGATGAGCATGACGAGTCCTATTTGGACATATACGTCATCGCTATAGCCCCGCATCGCAACGAGCAGCAGAGCGCCGAGCACAGCCATAGGAACGGCAAGGAGAATGATGAACGGCAGGCTGAAACTCTCATACTGCGCCGACAGCGTGAGGTAGACGACGAGCAGACCGAGGCCAAAGATGATGACAGTCTTGCCGGCCGACTCGACCTCTTCGAGAGCAAGGCCGGTCCAGGAGTACATCATGCCCTGAAGCTTGTTTTGGTTGAAGAGCTTGACCATGGCGTCGAGGCCCTGGCCGGAGCTGAGGCCGGGCGCGGGCGAGCCGTCGATCTCGGCCGAGCGGAACATGTTGTAGTGGTTGATGACCTGTGGGCCGGATGACTCGGTGATAGTGACGAGATTGTCGATAGGTATCATCTGACCGGAGTCGGAGCGGACGTAATACGCGCGCAGGTCCTGGCTGGTGCGGCGGAACTCCTGGTCGGCCTGGACATAGACGCGGTAGGAGCGGTTGTTGAAGTCGAAGTCGTTGACGTAAGTGGACCCCATGAAGGTGCCGAGCGCGGCGGTGATCTGGTTGAAGGGCACACCCATGGACTTGGCCTTCTCGCGGTCGACGGTGACAATGATCTGTGGATCGTTGGAGGTGAAGGTCGTGTTCATGCCGGTGAGTCCGGAGCCGGGCATACGCGATTTGGCGACAATCGTGTGGGCGACGCGGTCGATGTCGCCGAAGGTGTTGCGACCCGCATCCTGCAGGATGAACTGAAAGCCGCCGACAGAGCCGACACCGCTGACTGCAGGCGGTTCGGCGGCGAAGGCGATGCCTCCGGGAATGCCGAAGAGCTTGGGTCCTACGTCGCCGACGATGGCGTGGGCAGTGAACCTGGGACCCATCTTGGTGCGCTCGTTGATGGGTTTGAGCGGAGCGAAGACAATGCCCGAGTTGGGCGAACTGCCGCCTGCAAGCGAGAAACCCATGACCGAAAAGGTGCCCAGAACGCCATCGTTTTTGCGAACCTGGTCGGCGACGCGATCGGCAAACGCAGTCGTGTAGCTGAGAGAGGCCCCCGGCGGTGTTTGAATGATGATGAGAAAGTACGACTGGTCTTCCTGCGGGATGAACGCCGTGGGGACATGGTTGTACATAAACGCCGTCGAAGCGAGCGCGGCGAAGAAGACCAGCAGCACGACATATTTCACGCGCATGACAACAAAGGTGACGATCTTGGCGTATGTGCGAGTGATCCACTGGATAAAACGCTCGACCGGGTTGAGCAGAAGGGCCATCAGGCCGGTGCGCTTCTGCTCCGAGCGCAGCAGAATGGCTGCCAGAGCGGGCGAGAGCGTGAGCGAATTGAACGCCGATATTGCAATCGAGAATGCGATGGTAAGCGAGAACTGCTTGTAGAGAATGCCGGTGGTTCCCGGGAAGAGGCTGACGGGAATGAAGACGGAGATCAGCACCAGCGATGTGGCGATGACTGCGCTGGTGACTTCAGCCATGGCAATGCTGGTGGCCTTGTGCGGGTCGGAGGTAGTGACTTCCATCGCGCGGCCCGTGGCTTTTTCCGGTTCGATTATGTCGGGGGCGTAGGGGTCTTCCTGCTCGCGGTGCTCGGCCTCCTTCTGTTGCGGCGACGTGGCATGTCCGGAGAGATGGCGCTGGACGTTTTCGATGACGACGATGGCGTCGTCCACAACCAGTCCGGTGGCTAGCGTAATGCCGAAGAGGGTAAGGGTGTTGATGGAAAAGCCGAAGACCTTGATGAACGCGAAGGTGCCTATCAACGAGACGGGGATGGTGATCGAAGGAATGATGGTGGCTCGCCAGTCCTGCAGGAAGAGGAAGATGACGATGACTACGATGACTATCGCTTCGATGATGGTGACGAGAACTTCATGCACCGACTCGCCGATGACGGTGGTGGTATCGAAGGCGATGATGCCCTTCATGCCGGGCGGAAAGGACTTCTGGAGTTCGGCGAGAACGGCTTTGCACCTTCTGTCCACATCGAGCGCGTTGGCGTTCGAGAGCTGTTGCACGCCGATGCCTACTGCGTCGCCGCCCGAGTATTTGAGGCTGGTGTTGTAGTTTTCGGCGCCTATCTCCGCGCGGCCCACGTCTTTGAGCAGGACGATGCCGTTGGTGGCGGTGCTGTTTTTGATGATGATGTTTTCAAACTGGCGGGGATCGCTGAGGCGTCCGGCTACGCGGACGACCATCTGGAACTGCTGGTGCGGATCGGAGGGCTGTTGGCCAAGCTGTCCGGCGGCGACCTCGACGTTCTGCTCGGCGAGAGCGTTGGTGACATCGAGCGCGGTCAGGCCACGCGCGGCGAGCTTGTTGGGGTCGAGCCAGATACGCATGGCGTATTTGCGTTCGCCAAAGATAAGCACGTCGCCGACGCCGGGAACGCGCTTGAGAGCATCCTTCACATAGACGTCGAGATAGTTGGACATGAACGTCGGCGAGAGCGAGTGGTCGGGCGAGATGAAGCCGGCGGCGAAGACGAAGTTCGAGTTGGCCTTGGTGATGGTGATGCCGGTATTTTTGACGGCAGCGGGCAGACGTCCCTGAACGGAGGCGACGCGGTTCTGCACGTCCACGGCGGCGATGTCGAGATCGTAACCGGTCTGGAACGTGACGGTGATGGACGAGGTACCATCATTGGAGCTGGTGGAGGACATGTAACGCATACCCTCGACACCGTTGATGGACTGCTCAAGGATGGTAGTGACGGCGGACTCAACGTCGCGCGAGTTGGCCCCGATGTAATTGCTGGTGACGACAACCTGGGGCGGCGCAAGCTGAGGATAGAGCGAGATGGGCAGTGTGGGAATCGAGACAGCGCCGGCAAGAACAATAAGCAGTGCGCAAACCGTGGCGAAGATTGGGCGGCGAATAAAGAAGTCTACGAACACTATTTACCTCATATCCGGAAGATTTTGCCCCGGATTTCAGCGAAACAAAAATAGCGGAGCGGAACGGAGCGCCGCAGAGGTGCCGCCCTGTGACTAGCCCAGGGGCTTGACAGGTGCGCCTTCCTGAAGAAATTGCAGCCCCGAGAGAATGACCTTGTCGCCGGGGTTGAGACCCTTAACAACGGGATAGGTGTTGCCTACGGTTTCGCCGACAGTAACGGCCACCTGGTGGGCGACGTAGCCGTCTCCCTTGGGCTGGGCGATGTAGACGAAGGTCTGGCCGCCGACCAGCGTGACCGCGAGGACAGGAACGACGGGCGCGGGCGCGGTGCTCCAGGTGATGCGCGCCTTCACGAGCTGCTGGTTGCGAAGGAGCTGGGAGCTGCGCGGAATCTCGGCCTTGGCGAGGATGCTCTGCAGGCCGTTATCGACCTGGGGCGAAAGGAAGCTGATGGTGGATTTGGCGAGAAGATTGCCGTTGGTGTCGAGAATATCGACAGCAAGGCCCTTGCGGACCTCCGCGGCGCGCTCGGTGGGAACGTAGATGTAGGCTTCGAGGCCAGAGTTTTCATCGACAGTGGTGAGGACAGTAGTGGCCGAGACGTAGTCTCCGAGGTGGACTGGAATGTCGCCGACGATGCCGGCGAAGGGAGCGCGGATGCGGTAGTAAGCAAGCTGCTGCTGCTGCGTGTTGGTCAGCGCGGCGCTGGAGTCGTAGTCGCCCTTGGAGTTTTGGTAGGCCTGGACGGCCTGGTCATAGGCCTGCTTGGAGACGACGCCGGCCTCGTAGAGCTTGCGCTGGCGTTCGACCTCGGTCTCGTTATATTGATAGACCGCCTTCTTCTGCGCCTGCGTTCCCTGCTGCGACTGGACGGTCGCCAACTGCTTGAGCGGGTCGATCTGCATGAGGAGTTGGCCGGCCCGGACGTGGTCGCCCGACTTGACGTAGATGCGGGTGAGGTTGCCGTCTACCTGGGGCTGGATGGTGGCCGAACGCCGACTCTTAATGGTCGCTACGTAGGTGTCGGATGTAGGCACGGGCGAGAGCGTCACGGGCGCGACTTGGACGGGCATCGCCTGAAACGACGCGGCGGCGGCAGTCGGAGGAGCAGATTTGCAGCCGACCGCAAGGCATACAGTCGTGCAGGCAGCCAGGGCGAGAACACGGCGGAGGATCGGAATCTGAGGCACAGCACTTCTCCTTCAATAAGGGCTACAGGTTGGACAACACGCATCCGGACGGCAAAGGCAACAAGTAGCAAAACGTTTGAACGCATGTCCGCGTTCAAAAATTTCCACAATGCGGCTTAGGTTTCCATTTTAGATGTGGACCGTTTCGGAAGGGTCGCAATTTATGGACAGAAAATAAAGGGCCAATGCGATTGGGCGGACCCCTCACCAGCGGGGGTATCTATTTAGGAATCAGACGGTTCGATTGGCTGCGATTTGCGAAAGAGAACGGGTTGAAGTCCTCCTCGCGGTCGAAGACATCGGCCCCCTCGGTGGATTTGAGCCAGTGAATGACCACGTAAGTCAGCGACGTGGCGATGACTTCGTAGCCCACCTTGAGGGCGTAGGAGGTGGCGATGAGGTTGAGCAGCGTCCGGAGCGGCGCGACGCCGGCGAAGGTGAGCGTCACGACCAGGACCAATCGACCGCCTGACCGACGATGGTCGATCCGATGGTGCGCGCACGACCCGTCACAATAACCCATTTTTGACACTCCATGCTGTTATTGATAGCGTTGAAAGTGGCGTAAATACTGCTTGGCTGGAAACTTCCGCATCGTCCCCGTCGTCTAGCCCGGCCCAGGACACCGCCCTTTCACGGCGATAACACGGGTTCGAATCCCGTCGGGGACGCCAAATCCTTT
>Ga0157369_10005276_pt1 | contig 15068 bp, 12 predicted proteins | sample C25metaG_FD_113461 | JGI IMG/M metagenome (GOLD analysis project Ga0157369, IMG submission 113461) | Corn rhizosphere microbial communities from Kellogg Biological Station, Michigan, USA - C2-5 metaG | ecosystem: Host-associated > Plants > Roots > Rhizosphere > Soil | place: USA: Michigan... | reverse complement strand
CTCTGTGGCCAGAAACGCCTTGTTTGTGGATCCATCTGTCAGGGTGTCGGCACTTTGAGTTCCGGTGTGGTTGGCACGGGCAAGAAGTACCGCATCAGTTGAGTTTGCAGTAGCACCTGTAGCAACACCAGACAACTTAGTTCTTTCAGTTGCTAGGAACGCTTTGTTGGTCGTTCCATCTGGTACAACGTCAGCATTTAGAGTCTGCCAAGACTTGTCACCGCGCCAGAATTGAGCGGTTGTTCCTGCTGTAATGCTGGCTTCCTTAGCGTTAAGCGCCGTCTGAGTTGCTGTTGAAATTGGCTTTGCTGTGTCCGCTGTGTTATCCACATTCGATAGGCCAACCATAGACTTGGTAAGACCAAGTACGGTTGCTGCACCGTTGTATGTGATGTTGACAATTGAGTTTGCACCGAATGAACCGTTTCCAATTGTTCCGACTGACTTGTTGTCTCCTGCGGCAATAGTGACTATGTTTCCATCATTTCCAGTTCCACAGTTATAGGCCCATCGCTGGGTCTCTCCTGCGTTACGGTCACCAGATACAATATCGATTCTAGACTTTGTAGTGGTGTCCATGTATAGACCATCACCTACGCCACCAGTTCCAGAAGCGCCCAAACCGTTGTGGTCTGCACGACCGACAAGGTGGAGTTGCTGTGCTCCACTGATGGAGAACCCGTGCTGTCGATTGTCCTGAGCCTCACAGCCAATCATGTCTGTACGGCTAACGTATGCAATACGGAATCCGCTACCCTTGGTTGCGTCTAGTCGTCCAGCGGTGAATGCCTTGCTGTCAAAGATGCGCTCCGAGTTACCAGCAATGAAGAATCCTTCAAATCCAGTGTTTGCAGAGATACAGTGAGACAGTGTGTTGTCAGGAGAGGCAACGTAGAACGAGTTGACGTCACAGCCCCATACCCAGACAGAGATGAACTGTGATGCTGACCATGAACCAGAGGTATAAACACCGTGGCCCTTACCGTTAAGGATTTCTACTCTCTGCATGTAGTGTGAAGGGTCGCCCGGTGAAGGGTATCCTCGGTCATTTGTGTATGTGCTGTTATCAAGATGGACAACGTTACCAGAAGTCTGGTTAGCCTTGTTTCCATCGAGAAGTAGGTCTACCCATCCACACTGTTCGGTGTTTCCATCAAATAGGGTAAACATGTGAGCATTGGAACCATTCTTTAGTCTTAGGACTGAGTTTGGTCCAGCACCACGAATGCTTACACGACTCTTCATAACAAGAGGCGAAGTAATATATGTTCCGGCTGGTACGTATACAACGCCACCGCCGACACCTGTGGCTGTGGCCGCTGCGTTAATTGCTGCTTGGAATGCCGCAGTATCGTCAGTAGTTCCGTCTCCGACTGCTCCATAACCCTTAACGTTGTAGACTTGACCCGCCTTATCTACCATTGGAGCAGTAAGGGTGCCAGTCATTGTGTCACCGGCCTTGTTGACCTTTAGACCAAGGGCAGTTGTAGTCGCTGTGGATACTGGCTTGTTTACATCTGATGTGTTATCTACGTTGCCAAGACCAACCATTGACTTACTAATACCTGATACGGTGCCCGTGAAGGTTGGAGATGCCAATGGAGCCTTTAGGGCAAGGCTGTTAGCCATGGTTGTAGCAAAGTTAGCGTCGTCATTGATAGCCGCTGCTAGTTCGTTGATTGTATCTAGAACCCCCGGCGCACCGGCAATATCCAGTTGTGTATTTACAACAGACTGAACTGCTGTGGTGAAATCGGTGATTGCAGATGATGTGTGAGTGTGGCTAGATGCTGCCTTACCGTCAAGAGTTGTCTGTAGGTTTGTCACATCACTGATAGTGTGAACGTGAGACGTTGGTGCCTTGCCTGCTAGTGCTGTTGTTGTAGCGGTAGATAGTGGCTTGTTGGCATCGCTGGTGTTGTCTACATTTGATAGCCCAACCATGGACTTTGTGATTCCACCTACAACTCCTGTGAATGTAGGTGAGTCGATTGGAGCCTTAGATGCTACCGCTGCTTGTAGTGCTGTATCATCATATGTTGTTCCACCGCCCGTGCCGGGGTCACCCTGTGGTCCCGGTGGGCCTTGGATTCCAGTAACAAGTTCAGTGACGATCTGTCCATTGATTCCGTCAGTGATAACGGATATAGAAGAAACAGGAGTCTCAACAATGGTAATGCCAACAGATGTTGCATTAATGTTGATGACTCCTGCGTCGGTCTCAATTGAGCCAACCTCTGGAAGTGCCATTATGGAGAAATGTCTCCTGTCACATTGGCTAGTCCACCCAGATACGTTCTCTTCTTACTTCCTTGAATAAACTGCAAGTCCCACTTGTACGTTCCGCTCAATGCGGAAGTGTCATCAATGGTTAGTGTTACTACGCCACCAGTACCATCGTGTGATCCCAACATTGGAACTTCTGCTGCACCACCGGCTTCTTTTAGAAAACCAACGGCAAGGGTGATTCCAGTCAAATCAGTTGGGGAACCGTTTGTCTGCTTGAACGACAACTTAGCCTCAAAGGAGTCACCCTGATAGATTTCAAGGTCATACCTCTTTGGCTTTAGGTTCGCACCGATTGTGCCTTGTGATGGAAAATCAACAATAGTACTCATTTATTCCTCCTAGAAGTTCTCCCTATCAGGAGTAAAACTCTTCTGCCTCTCGTGGGCTGGCGATCTTAAAGCCATTAGGGTCTAGGTCTAGGATGTAGTTTGCGTCATCTTCTGATACTGGCAAGTATGGGTGAGACCTTGTGAACTTGTATCCACGAATCTCATATGTTCCATTTGCACGAGTCATCTTTAGAAGTACGGTCTTTAGTGGCTTCTTGTATTCGGCTGCTGCCTCTACTTCGTCACCGTCTTCGTCTGCGTCATCCTGATCCTTCTCATCTGGGAATGCTTCTTTGTACATACCCCAAGTAACGCCCTCTTCTTTTAGAGCGTTAATAAGTTCGGCCTTAGACGCATCTTCTTCAACGTCTACGCCAAAATCTTCGGCTGCCTGCTTTAGCAGGCTCTTGTTTAGTGTTTGAAAACTCATAGTTTGTATGCTTCCTTTCGCATGGTTAATCTCATTATAGCAGACGCCCTTTATAGATGCCAAAGAGGGGCCATCCGAAGACGACCCCTCCTGTAATGTATCGATTTAGACTTTATCAGTCAGAAATCTTTACGTTCTTGACAACAACGAATGCGTCAGGGTTTTCCACTGATGTACCGACTCGGCAGTACATGGTGTATTCGATTGTGTCCTTCTTTGGCTTGAACTCGCGGTATACGACGATTTCTCGCTTTACACCCCATAGCATGTTCTCTGGGAACGTTAGCCAAATGTCACCGTGATCACCGGACGCACCGGAGTAGGTTCCATCCTGAGTCTCGTCAAGTAGCGGTACTTCCTGTACAGGAATTCCGAAGGCGTTGCCGGTCGTGAAACCTGCTGGGCCTGTTGGAACTGATGCACGGTTGATACCTGCTGCTGCGAAAGCCTCAGGGGTTAGGAAATCGGCACTTGTCTGCTGTAGGCTAAACATGTAATCCTGAATGATTCCCGCACCTGTGAAGAACTTCAATCCTCCACGACGCTGCTTGTACTTACGTGGCAGGGTCTTTAGAGCCTTGTGGAAGACGCTTCGGTCAATGGTGTTACCACCGTGATCGATAACGTGACCACCCTCCTCTGCACGACGTGCCCATCCGTCCACAGCGCTTAGTAGTGGGTCACCGCCAAGGCGGGTATCACCATTAATTGCTAGGTCTTCAAGGTCCTGTGCTGCCTGATTCGACATAAGTCGAGCGACGTGATCCTCTAGCGCATCACCTTCAATACCGTCCTCTAGGGATTCGGTTGAAAGTTCCCAGTCGAGACGCAACTTGGTAGTTGTTAGGCTGATCTTGCTGAATGCAAGACCAACGTTAACGCCGTCGTCAGTAGCCTCTGTTGCCTTACGCATTAGACGCTCACCAACTGCTAGGCGGTCAATCTCAACTGTGTCAGACTTCATACGGATAGTACGTACCTGTGAACCAAGTACTGTAGCATCCCACATGTAGTCGATAAAACGATCGGACTGTTCTGGACTTAGAAGGCCGTTCTGTCCCGGTGCAACACCAAGGGCAGTGGTTGTAATGACCTTCTCTAGTAGTTCTGAATTGCTCATATTGTATTTTTCACCTCTCTATCCGTATTTTAGTCTTTTAGGGACTCTACACTGAGGAAGTGTCCACCCCATGTACTTGTAGCCTTCTTGGCTACTGGTTCTGTTGATCCGCCAAGATCGCCAGACTTCTTAATTGCTGTTTGTCCCTTTAGGGTACCAACCGACTTTTCCACAGAGTCTAGGTTGTCCTTTAGGCCAGCAAACTTTTCTGATAGTTCACCATGGCGTACTTCAAGTTCTGTCAACTTGTCCTCGACGCGCTCAGTAAACTTTTCAAACTTTTGGTTAACTCCTTCTAGTGCTGAATTAACAGACTCTAGATTTCCCGCAACGCTCTTTGATAGTTCGTCGCGTAGAGTGTCAAACATCTTTGCAAGATCGTCCTCTGCACTTTCGACTTCGGTAACTTCCGCAGCCTCAGTATCAGTGTCGGCCTCTGGCTCAGCGACCTCAGTCACATCCGTGTTTTCAACAGATGACTCGTCTTCGGTAGCCGCCTGTCCTGCACCACCGACAGGGATAACACCCTGACCCTCTGGTACAGCCTGCTTTTCTACTGTATCTTTTGCCACGTCAACACCTCCTTCGTTAATTGCAGTCTCCTGCGTGTCGTTTGAAGAAAGATACTTCTGTACACATGCTGCCATCTTTTCAGCCTTGTCAGCATCAGTCGTGTACTCAAACCACCCTGCGTCAGCCATCTTGTTGCCACATACAGGGCAATCTAGGCTTTCGTCGGTGGAAGTCTTAGCAATTTCATCCTCGTCACAGTAGAAGGTGATTTCAGTCTTTGTGTCTGCAATCATTCCCTTCATTACCTGTTCTCCTGAGGCCATCTTTTCGATGGAGAAAATGTTTGCTAGTTGGTTGGCTGGGTTGTCAACAAGTGACAGTTCAACCAATTCGTAATCCTTGATGAAGCGGATATTCTTCTTGGCGTCCTTAACAAACTGTGACTCTGAGTCAACGATGCTTCCACCGATGCTGAATCCAGTAAGGGTTCCGTCAAGTACCTTCTCCCATGTGTCCTGTGCGCCTCTAGATACCTTAACGGTAACGTAGATGCCTCTATAGAACTTTTCGGTCTTTGGGTCATAGAACTCATCCTCGCGGAAATCGACCATCTTGCCGACCGCGATTGGCTGGTGCATTTCTCGGATGTTTCCACGGAAACGTGAGAAAGCGCGTGCGCTTGCCTCTGCCAGAACAATGTCATCATGGGAGTCAGCGTTGTCTAGGGAAGCAAATCCCGAAACCTCACGCTTCTCTTCATTGATCTTTGTTAGTGGCATAGACAGACGAACGTTATCTGTGTCTGTGGCCCAAATTGCCTTTTCAATCTTCATATTTGAATACTATCATTGTTGTTATTCTAAATGCAAATTTTCTTGCTCGACTTGGAATGCTTTCTTATTGATGAATAGATTTAGTGCGATATATCCACAGTAAACCGCTATCATAAGCAGTGTCACTCCACCTGTGTTCTGCCAATCTCCAAGAAAGAAGTTAATGGCAGCAAACAGCCAAAAGTAGAAACCGGCCAACGCTCCGTTCCGTAGATTCATGTAGGATGGCTTGATAACACCATAGAACATGGTTATTCCAATAAGAATTGCAATGATGCCCCATGCAACCTCGGGCAAGATGATCACCATGAATGAGAATATCTGTGCCTGAGTAAATACCGTCCAAAAAGGGTTTGCTACCCATAGCCCCCATAGCACAGTGAAACCGGCCATGATTGAGATAGCAGAGGTATTGATGGGGCTAAACATCGCCTGCTTAAACTTTTCAAGCATCTTATTTATCAGGAAGTTGTCCTTCCATCACCCTTGGTTGCTCGTCCTTCACCTGCTGAGTCTGTTGCGCCTGCGCTTCTTTGGGCATCACGAGTTCTATTTCCTGTAGCCGCTGCTTCTGCTCCTGCTTGCGCCTTTAGGTCTACAACTTCGTCACCGCCCTTGATACCGGCCATTCCCCAACGCGCACGAACCTCGTTTGGAACGAGTGTCTGCATACGTAGGTAACGCTCATCAATCTTGGACTGAGTGTCTTCGTCAGTAAGAGTTAGTTCAGTCAACTTGAATCGGAAAATGTCAGTCTTTTCAGAGAAGACCTTTCCCAACTTCTTTTCAACGATTCTCTGTGCTGGACGGCAGACCTGCTCCTTGAATGTCTTATCGGCATCACGAGCAACAGCAAGGTTTACACCTTCTGCTAGTCCTACCTTTGTCATTGGTACCTTTTCTGCCATCAAGATGGACTGTAGGTTGATCTTGATGTAGTTAACAAAGGATGCGTCCTGAGTTCCAGCCTCCACCGGCTTCATTTCGAAACTGGTCTTACGCTCATTGCTGTCTGCTGGTAGAGGGACGAATAGAGTTCTGTGGTTCTGACCACGAAGGCCGGTCTCAAAGAATTCAACAATCTTGTTCTGAGAGCCTAGTCCCAACTGTCCACCCTTTACAACGATGACATAGCGAGGTACAGCCTTGTTCTCAAAGTAGTCTAGGTTGAACCTTGCAGCAAACTCGTTACCGCTAATTGCCTGCATTGCTGCAACAACGTCTGGTACTCCATAGAATGAGTTGACAGGGCTGTACTTCTTTAGGTGGATAACCTCGTTTGGCTCCTCATCGCTAATTGGGTTCTGAGTATCAGTACCAAAGTGCTTGAAGAAGGTTGCCTCATTTGAGATAATCTGTACGAAACCGTCTCGGTCCTTACGCACGCGCATGGACGTTGCTGGAATGTGTCCGATATAGTGGACCTTTCCGTCAATGTCACGACCGATTTCAAAGTAACCGTTTCCAGTTGCCTCGTAGTCTGTATAGACCTTCTTCAAAGTCTCATCAAACTCATCCTCTTCATTGCACTCATCTAGCCACTGGAACATAGAGTTTTTGGCTTCATTCACCTTACGGCGAATCTTGTCAATCTTCTTCTGGTTTCCCTGAGCGGCGTCTAGTTCCTGCTTTGTCTTGTGGGAGTCTACAAAGTCGAATCCAAGACCGACGATGTTCTCTACCTTTGCGTTAACCGCTGCGTAGTGAGGAGATGATAGTGTGTATAGTCGTGCTAGGTAGTCAAGGTTGTATGGAGGAGTTACTACACCAAATAGGTTGTAACCATCTACAATCTTTTCCTCGATCTTCTTGCTACCGGCTCCATTTCCACCTGTGTGTACTTTCTGGAACGCACGAGTAGCCCTCTTCTTGAAGGCTTGATCTACTCCACCGATAGTCTTAAAGACCTCGGGAGTCTGTCTGAATGGGTCGCTCTTGTCATCTGATTCTGAGAAGGTTGTAGTACCAACCATTACTACGCCATTCTTTGCTACGTAGTCATCATCGATTTCTCTACCGCGCTCATCGTCGTCCGCTGTTCTAGCGACTCTCTTTACTGGTTCTGTCATTGTCCAAATGTTCCTCTGTGCTTCAATTCTTCTTCCATTGCTGGAACGTCATAAGGATCAGCAATAAGCCCCCACTTCTGACGAGCAACCTGCTCTTCATATTCGTCATCGGTAATCTGCCTACGACCTGATAGGAATACGGCTTGACCCTGTGGTTCAAGTTGCATGTCCTTTAGGAATCCATAGACATAGTTTCTAAGAGCGGTTATCTTCTTAACATCGCCCTTCTCTGAGGGGACGGACAGGTAGTTTCCCTGATCGTCGCCAACCATCTTTCCGTTAATAACCCAGACGTATAGTCCTAGGTTAGACTCATCGATGATTGTTCGCTTTACATTCTTCATCTTATTCATAGGTTGAGTATAACACATTTACTTACAAAAGGACGAATAGCCGCTCTTTTTGGACTTAGTTTGACCAGTTGTATGCGTAAAGACGGTATGGAGTGGCCGGTTCTGATACAGGATTGGTCTCTGTAGCCAATGCTGCGGACGGAAATCCCATGTACAACGAATACATAGTTGCAACATCGCTTGCAGATAGTGCAGTTGGGTATGCAGCAATGGACGATATTGTTTTGTCTACGCTTGGGATTGTGATTGGCACATTGATTCCCGCTGTGAATACATAGACAATGTGGTACCAGCGATCTGCTATTGGGGTGAACGCATTGTTTGAGATGGCCACGCCATCTACATATACTGTACCGCTTGGGAATGAGAAGAAGAAAGTGGTGTTGTTTACCCAAAGGTATTCAGTAGACCCGGCCCTCGTATCAAACACATACTTGTTTGATGTAGTTGTGTTGAACTTGATCCAGAATTCTAGACTTCGGACATTTCTAGCGTCTTCAATCTCTACGTCTGGCGTGATTGTAATTGAATCTCCATAGGTCTGAATGCCTGAGTAGAAGTTTCTCTCCAATGGCTGATCGTAGATACTTGACGTAGCCACATTGATTCCATTGATGGTTGCGCTTCTAGAAAGGTCTGATGACCTTAGTGCTGGGCTAGAGAAGACTACCGCTCTGATTCTTCTGACGTTTGATATGTCGCTTGTTAACCCGCCCGTGAATGTGACTCTTAGAAGGACAATCTTGTCTGTTGGGTTCCAGTTCCATGTGCCTGCGATATTGCGGCTGTTGGTCACTGCATTCCAAACCGTTCCTCCATCAATGCTGGACTCGACAACAAACGCTCCATCGCCGTCCCAATCGACTCTAACGCCGTAGATATTTGTGTCTGAGGCTCCGACCTCAACTGGAATTACCCACTGCCCCGGTAGGCTTAGAAGGGTGTTAGGGTCTTGAATTGGAGTCAGGTTGCCGGTGTTGAATGACACGTCTGTGTAGTTGTCTGAGTCTGTCCAGTTAGTAGAGTTCCACTCATTGTCAATGAATACGTCTCTTTCGGTACCATCAAAGTATAGACCTCCATAAACTCCTACAATGGTTGCGATATCTTCGGTTCTTCTACCGGCCAAATAGTGGAGGTAAATGTCTTGGTCTGTAATTGCTTTCTGGTAGACGGTGATTCCATCGAATGTGCCAACCTGAGATGCGTTTGCACTCTGTCCAACATAAAGAGCATTGGATGCTCTGGTCTTGAATCCATCCTTTACCTGAGCATCTGATATCTCTGCTTCGGATACCATAGCGCCATTTACGTAGAGTTGAATTTTCTTCTGCGTGTAAACTCCAACCACATGCATTGATTCTGCTGCATCTGGGACGGCATAGGATGTTGAAACTAGGCCGGTGTTTTCGAAGTAGACCCTAAAGATGATGTTGTCACCATCAAACACAAGACCATCATAGGCTGCGTTGTGTGACATAAGTGAGATAGTGCCAGTGAAGTACATTGGCAAGAACCATGTTTCTAGACTAAATGGCAACCGCTCGCTGCCCCTGAAAAACACAGGAGTTGCGAAGTTAAGTACGTTGGCGTTCTTTCCAAGGATTGACTTCCTTACACTTGCCATAATTGGGGTTGTGAAGAGTACTGATCCTGAAAGAGCCACTGATCTGTTGGTGCCATCTACATAGGCAGTACCGCCCGAATTCAACTTAAAGGTGGTCAATGGCATAGATGACAGAATGTTGTCATATGGGTTCATATCTCCATTCTATCATATACATGACAAAACCCGGGCCGAAGCCCGGGTTCGCCAGTAATATAACCATCCTAAGTTAACTAGAAATTCCCGCACGAACTACCGTACTAGAATTGCTCTAGCCGGATGGGGCATACACCCTCATCCTCGCCTACTTCTCCGCTGGTTTCCACCAACTCTGGCTACTTAGATTGTATCATACTTTAAGCATCTTTGACCATGTGCCCGGTCCAACTTTTCCGTCTGCACTTAGTCCATTCTTCTTCTGCCAAGCAACTACCTTAGCCTTTGTTGCAGGGCCGAACTCTCCGTCTGCGGTTGCTCCGACCTTTCTCTGAATCTTTGTAACCCAGAACTTGTCGTTTCCTCCACGTACACCACTGTGTGACCAATTGGTGTTGTCGTTCACTCCGTAGAAGTGACCGGCTGGTAGTGGGAACTTACCGCTGATAGGGTTGGCTGCTGCTGGCTTTGGCTTTGCGGGGGCTGGCTTGGACGGTGCCTTTTTGTAGGCTGCTTCTGAGGCTGGACCCCAGATACCATCTGAATCAATTCCCTTGGCCTTCTGCCATGCTGCTACCTTGGCCTTTGTGTTTGGTCCATAAACACCATCGGCAGTTGCTCCAACGATCTTCTGAACTCTTGCCACTGCTGGTCCTCTACTTCCAACGTTTAGTACAACAGAAGTTGGCTTCTGGAATACTGCTGGAACGGAAGATGCTGGGCTGGTGCTTGGTGCAGAACCAGTGATCTTCTTCTGATTAATGTCGCCGGGATCGCCGTGATCATTTTCAGGAACCTGTGAGTGTCCAAAGTGTCCGCTCTTTCCCCAAGCAGATGTGCTACGGGAGCCACCATATGATGCTGGGTAAGGCTTTAGATCACCGGCTGGCCAAACGTCTTCAATTCCAAGTTGACGCAAGAATGCGACAATAACGTCTAGATTCTTGCATGGACCATTCTCAGTCCATGGGTTCTTAGCCTGACCGACTACTTCAATCTGGAATACAACGCTTCCGCCGTTGTTTGTCTGAACTCCACCGCCAAGGTTTCTTAGACCTCGTGCGCCTCGGTTTGCAGGAATCATCTGTACCATTTCACCCGTATTTGGGTTCCATACAAGATGCACCTGTGAACCAACTGAGTTAAGGTATCGAGCAACTGCTAGAGCGCTCGTGTAGTTTGGATCATTCTCTGTCGTGTGCCATACGACCTTCCTTGAACCACCTAGTAGTGTTCCGTCTTGATGCGCTGCTAATACCTTAGCACCGGGTACCCAATATCTCATTCAAAATCACTCAAATCTTCTGGAATAGGGGCATGCTCTTCGACTTCATCGTCTTCATCAATGTCTGGAACATACTGAGGATCAAAGTTTTCGTCATCTGGCACGATTACGTAATCAATACTCATATATATTCACCTCCATGACTACAGTCTAACACTGATCTGTTAAAAAGAAAACCGCCCCGAAGGGCGGTCTCTTTTAGGTCAGGACTTAACTAGGTCTACCACATCACACACGCCTGCGGTGCAAGCAAGTGTTTGACTTCCTGTGGTTGTGTCCTCTAGTTCATATACTGCAAGCATCTCCCACATCAAAGCATCTGGCATCTTTGCCTTAGCCTCTTCGTAGGTTTCCTTATCGATAGTCTGGAAAGGAGCCTGCTTGTAGTTGTGATCTGAGTATGGAAGGAAGGAAACTCCGGTAATTGAGTCAAAGTGCTCATATGCCCAATCTCCAACCTCGTCCCACTCTTCTGGCTTAACCGATACAGTTACCGATGGTGAGTGCTCAGTCCAGTGTGTCTTGAACGTGTGCCACATCTCCAACTGCTCAATAGCGCTAAGATCGCTTCTGATCAATGCTCCCTCTGGTGCTGCGAATGGGAATGAGAAGATAACCGTCTTTGAGTTGGTAACATCAACCTCCATTGGAACACCGGCGTCCTCCATGAACCTTGCAATTGGGTCGGTTCTGTTGATACGGACGGTGCGAATGAAGTATTCATCGTGCCATGCGTGCATACCTGAGGATGAGTTGGTCAATGTGGAAACAGTTCCAGAAGGCTTAACAGTAGTGATAGCAGCGCTTGGGTTAATTCCAAGTCTACGTGCTTCCTGCTTGTTAGTTGCAATAGCAACCTTCTTTAGTTCCTTCAACCATCTGACCTGCTCGGCCTTGCCGTTACGACCATTAAGTGTTGCGTGGCCCATCTGTCCAGTCATGGAAACGCCTAGTAGACGCTCTTCTTCTGCATTCTGACGCCACTTATCACGTAGGTAAGGGAAGTTAGTAAGAGTAGACTGCCATGTTCCGATCTTGGTAGCCATCTTTACCTTGTACTTTAGATCATCTAGAGTGTCTGATTCTCTAACAATGATTTCGGTTAGGTTGCAGAATCCCATGGAACGTAGAAGAATCTCCGCGCAAGGGTTAGTTCCTGCAATCTGTGAAGCATCTCTACGCTCTGGTACGTGCTGCTTTGCACCGGCCATGTTGAAGATACCTCTTTCGCCTGAACCTGACTTAACGAGTGCGTCCCATTCCTTGTCGAAATCGCATCGACTTGGCTTTGAGTGATATGCTGCACTGTTGTTGGAAAGTGCTAGGTGAGGCTTCTTGTTCCACCACTGGTCAGGTAGTGCGAAGTATTCTGCATCCTTCATGCCTTCTGGCCTTGGAAGACCCTTCTTTGCATCTCGGATTTCCTCGTCTGTAAGGGATGATAGTGAAATTAGAGCACTTCTACGTACTCCACCGACCACTACTACAGAACCGATCTTGCAGAAGAGTTCGTGAACTTCTAGACTCGATAGTCTACGTCCGCGTGCATCTGCAAACATCTTAACTGTGAACTCAAATAGATCGTTTAGTGGCTCTGGTCCACTGGAACGTCCACCGAAGGTCTTTAGGCGAGCACCTTCTGGACGCAACTGGCGAAGGTCCCACTTAGGCAATTCGCCACGGTATAGGGCTGCAATTAGTTCGCGGTATCCTTGTGCCCAACCCTCTTTGGAGTCCTGAACAACGATAATCTCATCAACTGAGACAATCTCCTCTGGAACTACTGGAAGGTAGCGGGTGTACTTCTTTTCCGCTGAGAATCCTAGACCGGTTCCGCACATAAGGATGTACAGAGCCTCGTCAAATGCTCTTGGGTCGTCTGCTGCAATGAATGAGCAGTTGTAGCCCGCAACGTTTGAGCGTTCTAGTGCCTCTCCTGCGGTCATCAGTGCTCGCATGGATGGCATAACATCGTGATTGCGGATTACTTCGAAGAGTTCCGCCTTCTGGTCTGGTGTTAGGCTTACCTTTGGACCGAAGAAGTCTGCGTATCGGTGTACGGTCTCTTCCCAAGTCTCTCGACGCCCGTATTCTGGTATCCAGCGAGCATATCTGGATTTGCTGATGAACGAACGGAACGGGTCCGTTAGGTCACCATTAGCAATAAAATCTGTCATTAAATTAGTCCTCTCCGCCCCCGGCTTGGAGGCGCTTTCTTAAAATTTGGTGTTCTCTCAGTATATCTCGGGCGGGTTCTTAAACTGCTCAGTCTGAGAATTTTTCTACGATTCTAGCAAAGGAATTCTTAGTCAACTCAACCCAATCGTATTCCTTGTGAACGCTGAATGAGTTCTTGAATGCTCGGCCTGCTGCCTTCTCGTAGTTTTCGTCCATGTATCGGTATCCATCAAGTAGGTCTTCGTATGAAGGCTCAAACATGTTACCTGTATGTACCTCTGGCCATGGGCTTCTTACCAGTTTAGAGGACAGGGACAACTCTGGCAATAGGAATCTGCTGTATGGTGCCCAAGCCTCGGTGCAAATGGTAGGCATACCTGTAGCAAGGGCTTGTAGAGGGATAAGACCAAAACCTTCTCCCCAACCGGGATATACCAAAGCATCGTTACGGTGGAAGAGGTTGATCATCTGATCTTCTGAGTAATCATCAAAGACTGTAGTCACATTGTCATACAAAGAGTGAGGTACGCCCATTATGGACTTGCTTCTCTTTGATGAGTAGACTCTGATGTTGGATCGGTTCCAAGCCTTGATGGTTAGATGAACGTCATCACGGTTTCCGAAGACTTCTCTGAAAGCCTCCATTGCCATTTGACCGCCCTTTCTTGGGGCCGGTTCTCCAACATGAAGGAACTTCAACTTATTAGTTCTTCTACGTCTCTTACTTGTCCAAGCATGATCAATACCATGTTCATATACAAAGATAGGCTTTTCAACACCGGCTTCTCTATACCACTTGGCAATAAGAGGAGAAGGAGTCCACACTTCATCACAGTTGTCGTTAAAAGCATCTACCCATCCATCAGGAAGATCATCTGATTCCCAAGGAGTGTACTGAATATGGTAAGCATCTGGATTAGACCATTCACTATAGTCAGGCTGACAAAAAGCAATCTCAACCGGTGCTTGGGAGTTTGCATAGGGTACTTGATGACCCAAAGCCTGTAGGGATATGATCATGTTGTATCCGGCAATACCATATCCATTGTTTAGATTTAGGTTACCGGGAACGGTGTTAAATGATATCTGCATATTGTTCTTTCTCTGATTTTTTAGATAAGCGTACCCTAAGTGTTTAATAAGCCTAGAGGTCGCTAACACGTTTGTGCTTAGGAGCAGGAATAGCCATTATGTGCTCCGGTTTCCACCACGCCGGTCTGTTCAAACCACCGGCCCGCTTGAAGTTGGGTAACAAAAAACACCCAACCGTTTGATGAATAGATGCCGCCATTCTTTGAGATAACCCGGTCAGGTGTTCATTGTTTGCTTACGCAAAATTATGGAGTTCCTTTATAGTTATCTCTCAGTAATGACGGCGGCAACATCATTTGAACTAGTTCAATTGTATCATGTCGTGTCTTTGAATGCAACACTCCCAGTTTGTCCCAGTTTGTCCATCAGCCGTTCGGACGATGTACTAGTACTTCTGACGTATGTTAGGCTTCAACCTCACAAGGAAAGGAGTCCCCATGAAGACTGTTGCTGTCATCCCGGCACACAACGAAGAACCGACTATTGCCAAGTCTGTCAGGTCTATTATTGACCGAGTAGACGAGGTACTGGTTGTGGCTGACAACTGCACCGACTATACTGTCCGTGAGGCTCTTTCCTCTGGTGCATCGGTCATTGAAACCGTAAACAACACTGACAAGAAGGCCGGTGCTCTCAATCAGGCGATGAAGCATGTAGATGCTGATTATGTCCTTGTTATGGACGCTGATACTGAGATTGGTACTGATTTTATCACAACCGCCCTCGCTCGTCTAGAGGCATCCCCAGCCATCGGTGCCGTAGGAGGCTCCTTCTTTGCCCGTGAGGAAAATAACTTTGTGCAGATCATGCAGGGT
>Ga0157369_10005275_pt1 | contig 15068 bp, 6 predicted proteins | sample C25metaG_FD_113461 | JGI IMG/M metagenome (GOLD analysis project Ga0157369, IMG submission 113461) | Corn rhizosphere microbial communities from Kellogg Biological Station, Michigan, USA - C2-5 metaG | ecosystem: Host-associated > Plants > Roots > Rhizosphere > Soil | place: USA: Michigan... | reverse complement strand
CATGCGATCGGCACCGGCGTGATGGGCGGCATGATCGCCGCGACAGTCCTCGCAATCTTTTTCGTGCCGGTGTTCTTTGTCGTCGTGCGCCGTCTGTTCCGCGAACACGGCGACGCCAAGCAACAGGAAGGTGGTGAATGATGAGACTCAGACAGGCTGCATGCGCGATCGCATTCGCGTTCGCGCTGCTCGCGGGCTGCACGCTCGATCCGCACTACGAGCGGCCGGCCGCACCGATTCCGGCTGCGTATCCGAAAGGCGACGCATATGAGAGCACGACCGTGGCGCGGACCGCCGCGGATGCCGACGCCAGCGCAACGAGCACAACGAGCACAACGAGCACAACGAGCGCAACGAGCGCAACGACAGCAGTCACACCCGCGCTCGCTTCCGACACAGCATGGCGAAACTTCTTTCGCGACGAACGCCTGCAGCGTCTCATTGAAATCGCGCTCGCCAACAATCGCGACTTGCGCGTCGCGGCGCTGAACGTCGCGGAATACGAGGCGCAATACCGGATCACGCGCGCTGCACTCGGGCCGTCCGTCACCGGAACCGGCAGCTTGACCCGCGAGCGGACGCAAGGCGCGATTGCAAGTTCGAGCGATGTCAGCGTCGGCACGACCTCGTGGGAAGTGGACTTCTTTGGTCGCCTGCGTAGCCTGAAGCGCCAGGCACTCGAAAACTATCTTGCAACGGACGCATCGCGGCAAAGCACGCAGATCAGCCTGATCGCGACGGTGGCGACCGACTACCTGACCCTGCTCGCCGACGAACGCCTGCTGCAATTGACCGAAAACACGGTGAAGTCGGATCAGTCCACTTACGACGTGACCAGGCGCGTGCAGCAACTCGGCAATGCATCGCTTCTCGACGTGCAACAGGCGCAGAACTCGCTCGCGAGCGCGAAGGCAAGCCTGGCTTCGTACCGGCGCGCCGTCGCCCAGGACCGCAACAACCTGACGGCGGTGCTCGGCGCGCCGATTCCCGACGACCTGCCGCCCGCGCGCGCCTTCGACGACGAATCGATGTTCGCGGACATCGGTGCGGGCGTGCCCTCGCTGCTGCTCACCCGCCGCCCGGACATCGTACAGGCCGAGCATGCGTTGAAGGCGGCCAATGCAAACATCGGCGCGGCGCGCGCGGCGTTTTTCCCGAAGATAGCGTTGACGGCCACCGCAGGCACATCGAGCTCGACCCTCTCGAATCTGTTCAAGGCAGGCACCGGCGCATGGGCGTTTGCGCCGAGCGTTTCAGTGCCGATCTTCGATTACGGTAGCAACAAGGCATCGCTCGATGTAGCCAGGATCGAGAAGCAGATCGAGGTCGCCGACTACGAAAGCGCGATCCAGACAGCATTCAAGGAGGTGTCGAATGCGCTGACGGCGCGCGCCACTTACGTCGACCAGGTGCAGGCGGATCGCGAATATGTAGCGTCGGCGCAAAGCTATTACTCGCTCGCCGAGGCGCGCTACAAGGCGGGCACGGACAGCTTCCTCACGTTCCTCGACGCGCAGCGCACGCTCTACACCGCGCAACAGCAACTCGCGACGGACATTCTTTCGCGGCAATCCAATCTCGTGACGTTGTACAAGGTGCTGGGCGGTGGATGGGAGGGCAGTTGATGTGCTGGGGTGAGAAGATTGATTACGTGACCGGTGAAGTATTAGCTAGCATCTCTGGTTGAAGTTGAATGGCTGCTTTCGGAAAACGCGAACGTCCCTTGTGGGGTCGACTGCCGCCTCATGAGGACCATCGGGGACTTCCGCAGAGCGAGCGCCTGTCGAAGGATCGCCGCATCGACTGACGATCCGGTGTCTGCATGCCTTATATTAGTGATGACTTTCTTCTCATCGTGTCTTCGAGGACTGTACGTGGCTATTGATGTGCTAACCGCGCACGAATGTCGGGCCTGCTAGGGTTGACGACGCTGGCGAGTTGTCCGACGCCCTCCGCAGTTTGTGTGCCGACATTTCTCCCGATGACACCGGCCGCCCATCATGATGACGCCTGTATCGGCTACGTAGCGGGCGCCGACCGGTTTCAAAACTCGTGGTGCAGGCCGCTGACTTCGAGACAGTGCACCAGAGGCAGGAATCGGGATTACGTACTCTTGAAATTGCGAACGAAGAGCCAGTTACGAATCATGCGAAATAGATAATCTGGCGCGACTCATGACTTCTCCGCTTCTGTGCCGGTGTTGTAATGAAAAAGTAATAAAAAAATATCCCATAACTTACTAAAGTTTTCTCTGGTCAGGCCGACATTCGTAATGCGGGTGCATGGGTCCACAGAACCCGCCCTACAAAAACCAAACGAGAGAGTCCGTCGGACGGGGTTGCATGAAAGGCCGGTATTGTCTACGACACCCGCTATTCGGGAGTCGACGCGCGATTGCGCGCGCTGCGCATTTTCTTATCTCAGTGTCTGCTGCTGTGCCGGCTACGGCCAGTGCGGCAGGCATCGTCGTCGATGGTGCAACTGCAACCACGGTTTCCACTGCCACAAATGGCCACCAAACCGTTAATATTGCCCCAGCATTTGCCGGCGTATCAAACAACACTTATACGAATTTCAGTGTCGATGCTGCCGGCGCTTCGCTGAATAACGTTGGCATTAATGCCCGGACCATCGTCAATCAGGTCACGAGTACTAATCCAAGCATTATCAGTGGCCGTATCGATGTACTCGGGTCGCGGGCCAATGTGATACTGGCCAATCCCAACGGCATCACGGTGAACGGCGGCTCGTTCGTGAACACCGGCCGGGTGGCGCTAACCACCGGTCACGTCAGTTTCAAGGACACCGTGCCGGTGGCCGGACTCCCCGAGCGCGACATTGTGCTGGACACAAGCACGGGGACGATCGTGGTTGGCCCACAGGGATTGACGGGCGCACTGATCGGTCTTGACCTGATCGCGAAGAACCTGCAGATCAACGGGCCGCTCGCCAATACTTTCACGTCACAAACCGCTGCGATACGCGCGGTAGCGGGCACGAGCAACGTTACGTTAAACACCGCTGTCTCGCCCACCGACAACGGCAACGACTGGCTCACGCTCAATTCCTCAGCGACGCCCGCCACCGCAAACTCCTTTGCTATCGACATCACGGCAGCCGGCAGCCTGACGAGCGGCCGCGTCCAACTGATCGTTACCGACAAAGGCCCGGGCGTACGCAGCGCTGGACCGATGAATGCGACGCTCGGCGACTTCACGCTGTCTTCTAACGGTTCGGTACAGTTTTCGAACACCACGCTTACCGCGCAGAACAATCTCGATCTGCAGGTTCAGGACGGCATTGCGCTGACCGACACGAAGCTCAAAACGAACAACGGTTCGGCCACACTCGCTGCGAGCGGCGCCGTGTCGCTGACGGGCAGCAGTCTGCTTGCCGCGACGGGCATCAATATCAGCGGTGCGGGGATCGCCCTGACGCAGGACGCCACGGCGCAGTCCGTGGTGGCCTCGACCAACAGCGGTGTAGTGCTGACGAGCACCGGAGACATCACGAACTTCGGCTCGCTTATCCAAGGCCAGCAGACCAACGCGCTCGACAGCGCATCGCTTGGCGCCGTGACACTGAAAGCGACGGGGAATGTCTGGAACCACTCGACTGCGGAAAGCAAGCTCGCGGTTCTATTCGGCGTGGCCGGTGACGTGTCGGTCACGGCCGGCGGCTCCGTGACCAACCAGAACGCCCGCATCCTGTCCAATAAGGCACTGACGATCACCGCTGGCGGCGACGTCAACAACATCGTAGATCATTCCGCGGGAACGAACGGCGGCGCGCCGGTCGGCTATTCAGATCGCAGCTGGCGGCTCATTTTTATCGAGCATCGCGAGAACGGCTTCGATGTGGATTATGGCGCAATCGCCGATCCCTCGAAGCTCTCCTACATCACTGCGGACGACGGCAAGCTGACGATCTCAGGCACGAACGTGGCAAATATCGGCGGCTCGATTCTCGCGAATGGCGGTTCCATCGCGATCACCGCGCGCAATCAGTTGTTGACGCAAGGCGTCTTTACTGGCCAGGCCTCGTATCGGCAGACGTGCTTTTTCTTCTGCAGTTCATCGTCGTCAAGCAGCGTTCAGACGTTCGGCGGCGTCATCGAAGCATCACAGGACATCACGCTCAAGGCAGGCACGCAGATCACGAACACGGGCGGTACTGTCCTCGCGCTCAACGTGCTGAAACTGGACGCACCAAAGACGCTCGCTCAGGCTGTGCTCGGCTACAGCGCGATCAACCGCAACCACGATCTGAAGGCCTGGTTCGGCAATTCCTGGTCGGCAATTTTCGCGGCAGACACAGGGGGCGTCTTCACCGGCGGCACTGGGCAGGTTGAACTGACTGGAGAGGCCGATATAGAGGGCGGCGCCTTTAACGCGCCTGGCGGCATCAAGGCCGCAGGCGGTGTGAACACCATCCGCGCGCCATACCGCGCACCGGTGACGGTCGGCAATCACAATCACATCGGGCTCGTATCATGGTTCGGGCTCTAGATCGCACCATGAAGCGCACCATCAGGCGGCTCATGGAGCGACCGACAGGGCAGGGGGCAAAGCGCCACGTGCACTGCCTCGCGCGCTGCGCGCTGGCCGTGCTCGCCGGTACGGCGTCGGCCAGAGCCTGGACGCAAACGGTGCCGCCAGGCTTGCCGAATCTCCCGGCACTCGGCGGCGTTCCGTTAGGCGTGCCGATGCGCGCGGAACAGGACCCTGCGCAAAGGCTGCTTCAGGAGCAGCGCGACCGCCAGCGTCGCGAGGAAATCCAGCAGGCGCCTGCGCGGATCGAAGTGCAGCAGCCCACCGTGGTCAATCTGCCCGAAGGCGCGGATGTTGAAACACTGCCGGACGTGGCGCCGTTGTTCAGAATCGACCACGTCGAATTTGTTGGCGATACGGTGCTCGGCCGACGCGAGCTCGATACGATCGCCGCGCCCTTCATCGGCAAGGAGCTCGGCCGCAACCGCATCAACCTGCTGCTGCGCCGCGTGACCGAAGCATTCATCGCGCGGGGCTATATCACGACGCGGGCCTACCTCGGCGCGCAGAACCTCGCGTCGGGGACGCTCAGGATCAACATCGTTGACGGCAAGGTTTCGGCTTTTACGCTGAATGGCCATCCGTTGCGTCCGCGCGAGCGCGACGAGCCTTGGTACAGGACACACGGCGGGGGCCTGCTGACCGACGCAGGTACCGCGTGGGCGTTCGGCGACAGCGTAGGGGACGTGCTGCGCCTGCCCGATCTCGAACAGGGCGTGGACCAGATCAACCGGCTGCGCCGCAACCAGGCTGAAATCCAGATCCTGCCGGGCGAGACGCCGGGCGATTCGGTCGTGGCCATCACGAACCACTATGGCGACCGCGTTTTCTACGATCTTGGCATCGACAACTATGGCAGCTCGCAGACCGGCACGCTGCGCTATCGCGCCGGCGTGCAGGCGAACAACCTGATCGGTCTGCAGGAGTCGCTGTCGTTCAACTTCGTGGGCACGCAGGACAGCAACGCAGTGGTGTTTTCTGCTGCGGCGCCCTACGGTTATCAGACTTTCAGCTATACGACATCACTCTCGGAATATCAGCAGGCCATTGGCGACGTTGCTCTGCTTCAGGGCCGCACGTTCAGCCAGATCCTCGGCTGGAACGATGTGCTGAGCCGTTCACGCGCGGGCCGTACGAGCGTTGACGTCACGCTCACGAAAATGCGCACCGAGCGCAGTCTGAACGGTATCGAACTGTCGCCGCAGGACCTCACGGTATTGCGCATCGGACTGAATGGCTTGCGCCGTTTCGTGGCGAAGGAGCAGGGCGCTGCTGCCACCTGGGACGTCGGCGTGTCACAAGGTTTGCCCTGGCTTTCGGCTAGCCACGACAGCCCTGGCATCGATGAGGTCGAGGCGCACAGCCAGTTCACACGGCTCGACGCGACGGCCACGCTGCAGATCGCGCTCGGCACACTGGCGGGCACGCAATGGACCTATCGCGGCACCCTGCGCGGACAGTACAGCCGCGTCGCGCTATTCGGCAACGAACAGATTTTCCTCGGAGGCATGGACTCGGTGCGCGGCTTCACCGAAGGCGGCATTGCGGGTGACAGCGGTTTTTATCTGCGTAACGAGGCGGCCTGGCAGAACGTACCTCCCTGGCACGACGCGCGGCTCGAACCATATGTGTTCCTCGACGGCGGCAAATCTCATCTGGTCGCGCAAGGCGGCTGGCCGACGTTGATCGGCACAGGCATCGGCGCACGCGCGCAATGGCGCTACAAAGCGCAAACCGTCACCAGCGAGGTGCTGCTCGGGCAGGCCTTGCTCCAACCGGCTGCACTCGGAAAGAAAGCCACCGTGCTGCTCGCCACACTCAACTGGTCACTTTGAAGAGGTTCTCATGAAACATCGCCCGATCGCAGTCACGATCCGCAATGCCGCCCTGCTCGCGATGCTTGCCGCGGCGGGTCTCGTTGTCAGCATGCCGTTCGCGCACGCGTCCAACAAACCGTCGTCGAAGCCATCGCCGGAAAAGACGGTCGAGGCCGTGTCGGGCCCGCTGCCCGCGAATGCAGTCGCGCGCGTAAACAACGTGACCATCACCCAGACGCAGCTCGACGATGCGGTGCGCGCCTCGAATGCACCGGACACGCCTCAATTGCGTGCGTCGATAAAAAACCAGTTGATTGCACGCGAACTGTTCCGCCAGGCTGCGGAAAAACAGCATTACGAATCGCGCCCACAGGTGGTGGCGGCGGTCGAACAGGCGAAGACCGTAGCGATGACAGCGGCCTATCTGCGCGACCAGGTGAAGCCCGAGCCGGTGACCGACGCGGACGTGAAAGCGAAGTACGACGCGATCGTCGCCACGCTCGGCGAGTTCGAGTACAAGCCCAGCGCCATTGCCGTGAAGGACGCGGATACGGCGCAAACGGTACTCACGCAACTGAAGAAGGGTACTGATTTCGCGCAACTCGCGAAGCAGTACAGCCAGGCGCCAAGCGCCGCTCAGGGTGGCGCGCTGAACTGGATTTCATTCAAGACGCCGATCCAGCCGGGCAACACACAGAACTGGCCGCAGCCGCTCGCCGAAGCACTGTTGAAGCTGCCGCAGGGCGGGGTGTCGAGCACGCCGGTGCAGGTTGGCGACGCATTCTGGATTTTGCGTGTCGACGAAAAACGCGCGACGCAGGTTCCGCAGTACGACCAGATCAAGGACGCACTGCGCAAGCAGCTTGAGCAGGTTGCGCTGCAGAAAGCGACCGCGCAGGTCGTCGTAGATCTGATGAAGAACGCAAAGATTCAGCAGCAGTAAAGGTGCGACGGCGATACACACGCTGATCAAAGACAGTACAGAAAACTCAAAAAAGGCTCGGGGAAAATGAACGTCAATATCAAGCGGACACTTCTTGCCTATGTAGTGGCGGCGGCTATGGCTACGTTGACGGGTTGCGTGACGTCATACCAGCCTCTCGGCACGACGGGCGGCTACAAGGACAGACAGATCGACGATCAGACGCTGCACGTCGAGTTTCGTGGCAACGGCTACACATCCCGGGACACGGTGCACAAGTACTTCATGTACCGCTGCGCGGAGCTGACCCAGCAGCATGGATTCAGATACTTCATGGTCGTCCCGACCGCCCTGTCGGGAGCGATCCCTCCGACGAGCAATCTCGTTCGAAGCGGGGGCTTCGATCGCACGCAGATGCGCAAGGTCCATGGCTACGTTCCGATCATCATCTATAGCGGCGGAAACACCGGCGTCAGGTACTCCGCCGATGCTGCGGATATCCGCATGTTCAACGACGACGCAGTGATCACGACGAAGGTTGCCGGCTGGGACGCGGCTGAAGTGGTCCATCAACTGGAGCCCTTTGTTCACAGTGCGGGCCGGACCGCAGCGGATGTTCCGAAGGCCTGGGTGTTCGAGGCGGGCCACCCCAAGGTACGGGCGGAGGATTTACTGCCGAGCGCGCCGAAGAGCAGCGCCGTATCAGGCGTCTGACAGCGCAAGTCAAGCGCATGCAACTCACCCGATACCGGGGATGCGGCAGACGGGGAAACGCTGCCGCAGCGCGATGCAGACTGGCCATCCTGCAACGTGCCTGAAAAGAAAAGACGAAGAACGAGAAGACCATGAGAGTTTGGACGCGCAACGCTTTACGACTACTCGAACAGAACCGTCACGTCCACGACGAGCGGCACGAACGCAGCGTGCAGTCCGCGCATCAGCGTTGGTCTGTGCTGACGCCTGCGCGTGTGTATCGCGTGTACGGACTCTGGCAGCGCGCCGTCTCGGCGCTCGTGGCGCTCACACTTTTCGCCGGACCGCTGTCCATCACGTTCGAGCAGAGCCGCGACGCCGCGGGCGTGCTTGCCGCCGGAAGCACGCGCCTGGACGACGAAGCGTGGCAGCAGATTCAGGATCTTGCCGGCTTGCGCGTTCACTTCACGATGCAGGAGGCGCAGGCCGCGCCTATCGTTGACCCGACCGCGCCAATTTCCTTCCAGCCGAAGATCACGCGGAGCACCGGCGCGAACGGCGGTGTGCCCGTGGTCAACATCACCGCGCCCAACGCGGCCGGCATTTCGCTGAACCAGTACCAGAGCTTTAACATCGATCCTGTCGGGCTGATCCTCAACAACAGCCTGATGTCCGGCACGTCGCTCACAGGCGGCGATGTGCAGGCCAATCCGAATCTCTCCGGCCGCACGGCAAGTGTGATCGTCAACCAGGTGACGTCTACCGGCGCCGCCTTCGCGAGCCTGCTCAACGGTCCGCTCGAAGTGTTCGGCGCGCCGGCCACGGTCATCATCGCGAATCCGAACGGCATCACGACTCACGGCACCGGCTTCACGAACACGATCGGCGTCACGTTATCGACGGGTACGCCGCAATTTCTGAGCGACCTCAAAGGCAGTGTCACCGATTTCAACAACGCACAGGCAATCGGCTATAGCGTGACCGGTGGGCACATCCAGATCGAGGGCAACGCGGGTGTGAACGGTCCGGGCGCAGGTATCGAAGGCACGGTCGGCACGATCGACCTGATCGGCGAGACCATTGGCATCAACGCGCCGCTGTATGCCGGCCAGCGCATCAATGCGATCGCGGGGCGCCAGTTCGTGCTGCCCTCGGCCGTGACGGCTAGCGGCACCACGTATGCCACGTCGTCAAACGGCGCGGACAACACGGCGAACGCCATCAACAGCACAAACGGCCGCGCCAACAACGGTCTCGCAATCGACGCCACCGCATTCGGCGATGACCGCGGGCCAGATCCAGGTGATCGGCACAGCGGCGGGCATGGGCGTGCGCACCGATGCACAGATGGCCGCGAACACCGGCGACCTGTTGCTCTCGTCGAACGGCGATCTCACTGTGAACGGTTCCGCCGCGCAACAGCGGGCAACCTTGCAGGCAAGTGGCAGTGTGTCGATGACCGGTGCTCACGTCGGCGTCACCGGCTACACCATCAATGCGAGTGGCGATGTGACCTCGAGCGGCAGGATCCAGAGCGGCGGCAAGCTCGCGGTGAGTGCTGGCGGCAACGTGAACGTGGCGAACACGCAATCGAGCGGCGATGCCGCGATCAAAGGTGGTGCCAATGTCACGCTTGGCGACGTGCAGACGGGGGGCGCACTTTCGGTTAGCGCGCAGGGCAACGACGGTGCGGCCGACATCAACCTGAATGGCACGTCGGTGGTGAGCGGCGCGACGAACCTTCAGGCCGCGCGCGATATCAACGTCAATGGACAGACCAACGGCGGAACGTTGCAGGCGACGGCGCAGCGCAACGTCAATGTGAACGCCGCTTTGCAGACGTCGGGCGATCTTGCCCTGAGCGCCACGCAAGGCAACCTGAACGCAGGCGCCACGGTGAAGAGCGGCAACAACCTTGCGCTGACATCTGGCCAGAACACCATCGTTACCGGACAAGCCACTGCCCAGAACGCAGTCACCGTCGCGGCAGGCGAGGACCTGACCGTGAGCGGATCGCTCGCCAGCGGCACAACGCTCGCCGCGAATGTCGCGCGCGATGTGTCGGTGCCGGGGGCGCTCCTCGTCGGGACTAATGCGCAGGTGAACGCAGGGCGCAATGTCGATGTGCCCGGTGTCGTCATCGTGCAGCAGGACGGTGTGATCAACGCGCAGAACAATCTGACGGGCGGCGGTTCTGTCGCATTCGGGCAAAACGGCACGCTGGCCACGGGGCAGGACGTGGCGTTCACCGGCAAGCTGCTGGCCAATGGTCTTCAGGTGACGGCGGGCAATAACGCGAGCGTCGCCGATGTGCAGGCAGGCGGTGCATTCAGCATCGCCGCGAATGGGTCGACCAGTAACCCGGCCGGCGGCGGCGACGTCAGCTTCAATGGCAATGCGGCGGCGGTTGGTGCGACGACCGTGCAGGCCGCGCGCGATGTCATCGTGAACGGAACGCTCGCAGGCGGCTCGCAGGTCGCCCTGACGGCGCAGCGCAACTTGACGGTGGCAACCAGCGGTACGGTGCAGGCCGTCGGCGATCTGGCTGTTGCGGCGGTGAGTGGCAGCGTCAGTTCGAGCGGTACGGTAAACGGTGCCGCAAACCTATCGGTCAGCGGCGCGCAGGATGTCGCGTTGACCGGCGCGACGAGCGTGACCGGCGATACGACGCTCACCGCAGGGCATGACGTTGTGATTGGCGGCACGCTCGCGGGACAGGGCGCGGCGACGCTTAATGCCGGCCATGACGTCATCGCGGGCGGCAGCAGCGGCTTCGTGAAGGACGCGAGTGTGACGGCGGCGAACGATCTTGCGGTGACCGGTACGCTGCAAGGGGCGGCCGTTTCGCTGACAGCGGGGCGATCAGTCGCGTTGAACAACGTGCAGGCCAATAATGCGCTGCAGGTGACGGCAACGGGCGGCACGCTAGCGGTGAACGGGCTCGTTGCTTCGCTTTCGACGGCGTCGTTGAGTTCCGGCGGCGACACGTCGATTAACGGCGCATTGCAGAGTGCGAATGCATTAAGCGTGACGAGCGGCGGTAACACGTCGATCACCGGCAGCGTCGCGTCGAACGGCAACGTCACGCTGGCGAATGCGGCGGGCTCGCTGACGAGCACCGGCAACATTCAGTCCGGCGACAACCTGCTGATCAATGCGGCGCAATCTGTCGACCTTGGCAGGCAGGGTACTTCCGCGCTCGGCGATCTGACTGTCAACGCTGGCCAGAATCTAACGATGAACGGCTCGGTGGTTGCGCAAGGCAACGGCACGCTGACTGCCGGCGGTACGATCGCCGGTGCGGCGACAGCCGCGTTCGGTCTCGCGGCGAACGTCAGTTCCGGCGGCGATACGGATCTCACCGGTTCGCTGCGCGGCGGTTCTGTGCAGACGACGGCGGGCGGCTCTGCGTCGCTGCATGACGTGCAGGCCGCATCGGACCTTGCACTCGCATCCAACAATGACCTGACTATCACCGGCGCTGTGACAGGCGGCGCGGCAGTGGCGCTCAACGCGGGACAGAACATCGTCATCAGCGGCTCGATCCAGTCTGCTAACGACACGACGCTCAGCGCCCGGAGCGGCAGCCTCAGTTCGACAGGCACCATCGCCAGTAATGGTGCATTGAGTGCGCAGGCCGGCTCCGACATCAACCTTGGCGGCACGACGTCCACCGCGCTCGACACCACGCTCAGCGCAACGCGCGACATCAACGTGACCGGCATGCTGGCCGGGCAAGGGCAGGGCCGCGTGACAGCGGGGCGTGACATCGGTGGTGCAGGCACCATGACGTTCGCGGAGGCGGCCACGCTTGATGCGGGCCGGGACGTCGCACAAGGCGGTCTGATCCAGGGCCAGTCCGTGAAGGTGACGGCCGCGGGCAACATCGGCGTGAACAACGTCGAGTCGGCGAGCACGGTCGCGCTCACCTCGAATGGCACGAACACGGTTAACGGTCCCGGCAATGTCACCATGAATGGTTCGGTCGCTGCGGCGGGTGCCGTGACGGCAACGGCGCGCAACGACGTTTCGGTAGTATTGACCGGGAAGATCGCGAGCGGCACGACGGTCAATGTCAATGCCCAGCACGATATTGACATCGCCGGCGCCGTCGAGTCGGTCGGCGATACGGCGCTCGCTGCACAAGGCAGTCTGAATGCAACGGGCGGTATCAACAGCGGGGGCAAGCTGAACATCGCCACGGGGCTCGATCTTTCGCTTGGAGCGAGCACGAGTGCGGTTGGCGATGCGACGTTGAACGCAGGCCGCGACGCGCTGCTGAATGGCCTCCTGATAGGCGAGGCGAACGGCTCTGTGACGGCGGGCCGCGATATAGGCGGCGCGGGTACGCAGGCCTTCACGCAAGCTGCGACTTACACGGCGCAGCGCGATATTGCGTTGACAGGTGGCGTGCAGGCCAATGTCATCAACGCGACGGGCGGCAATAACGCCGCGCTGCACGACGTCAGTTCGGCGAGCACGCTGACGCTGAGCGCCAACGGCAACGCCGGCGGAGGCGATGCGGCGATCACGGGAACGGCCACGGCGCCGGGCGCCGTCACGTTGAGCGGCGCGCGCGACGTACTTGTGAGCGGATCGCTGACTACTGGAGACTCGCTGACGCTGGCAGCGCTCCGTGACGTATCGGCGAGTGGCACGTTGCAGACTACAGCCGGCGACCTGAGTGCGACCGCGGCTACCGGCAGCATCGCGCTGACGGGCACCACGACCACATCGGGCGCGTTGAATCTGAGTTCGACGCTCGACACGCAACTGGGTGGCCAGATCAACGCGGCGAAGGATGTCACCGTGCAGGCGGGCCGCGACATTACGCTGAGCGGCGCGCTCGCCGGTCAGCTTGGCGGCACGCTGACGGCATCGAAGGATATCGCGGGTGCGGGCACCGCCGCATTCGCTCAGGCTGCAGCGCTGAATGCTTCGCATGACCTCGCGTTGACGGGCGCATTGCAAGGCGCAAGCGTCAACGTGACGGGCGGCAACAATGCCGGACTTAGGAGCGTGCAGGCCGTCACCGGCAATGTAAGCCTGACGGCCAACGGCAATGCTGGCGGTGGCGACGTGACGCTCGGCGGTACGGCGACTGCACTCGGTGCACTCGCTGTGCAGGCGGCACGCGACGTCAGCGTAGTCGGCGCGATCAACACAGGCAGTACCACGACAATCGACGCAACCCGCAACATCGCGCTTGCCGATGTGAATTCGGCAGGTGACCTGACACTTGCCGCGACGAGCGGCAATGCCAGCGCGGCGAACGTCACCACGCAGGGCAACCTGACCGGAAGCTCGGGCCAGGCGCTGCACATCGCAGGCGCGACGACCGTGGGTGGCAATGCGCAGCTCACGTCAGGCGGCGATATGACCCTGGCGGGTGGCGTCGGCGCGCAGAACGCGGGCACGTTGACGGCCGGCGGCTCGATCAGTGCGGCGTCGGTGGCGTTTGGCCAGCAGGCCACGTTGAACGCGGGAGCTAGCATCGACGTGACCGGCGCCGTCGCCACCAACGGTGTACTCAATGCAACGGCGGGGAATGACCTCTCTCTCGGTTCCGCGCAGGCGGGCGGCGCGATCGCGTTGCAGGCGCAAGGGCATAACGGCGCGGGCGACGTGAAGGTGAGTGGGGCAGTCGCGTCCGGCGGCGCGGTGACGGTCAATGCCACGCGCGATGCAACGGTCGGCGGCAACGCGAGCAGTACCGGTGCTCTCGCCGTAAGCGTGGGCCGCAATCTCACTGCGAGCGGCACGGTCGGTGCGAACGGCGATGTGACGTTGACGACGACGGGCGGTGGCCTGTATGTCGGCGGTGCAATTACGAGTCAGGGAAACCTCAACGCAACTTCCGGTGGCGCGCTTACCTTGAACGGCGAACTCGTCAACGGAAACACCACGTTGACTGCGGGAGGCACTGCGACGCTGACCGGCGCCTTCCTGGGGCTCGGTCTCGCGACGATCAACGCGGGCGGCTCGGTGAACGGCGGTGGCTCGCTGACGTTCGGCAAGGACATCACTGTGAGCGCGGGTGGTGGTATGGCGCTCGGCGCGATCCAGGGCGCGGGTCAGTTCTCGGCGACTTCGGTCGGCGATATGTCGCTCGGTGCGACGACGGCCGTGGGCAATGTAAGTGCGAAGTCGACGGGCGGCAGCGTAAGCGTCGGCGGCAATCTACAGTCGGGCGGCAATGTAACGATCCAGGCCGCGAAGAGTGCGACGGTGGCGGGCGCTGTGTCGTCGATGGGCAATGTGAACGTCACCGGCACGCAGGGCAATGTGAGCGTGGCGGGCGTGTCGTCGAACGGTGACACGGCGATGAGCACCGGACAAACGCTTACGCTGAGCGGCACTAGCACGGTGGCGGGGCAGTTCACGCTGAGCGGCGGCAACGTCACGCTAAGCGGCTCACAGGGCGGCTCGAAGAATGTGAGCGTGACCGCGCAAGGGACGCTCGATGCGAGCGGCGCGTCGATGGTCTCGACGCAGAACATGCAGTTCAGCGGGACCAACGTAACGTTGGGGACGGCGATTGTCGGCGGCGCCTTGACGGCCACAGCGTCGAACCAGTTGTCGCTCGTGGGCGCCGCAGTGGACGCGGTTGGTTCGGCGACGCTGACTGCGGGCAACGGTTTCTATAACGCGAGTCAGGTGCTTTCGGGCGGCGCACTCTATGTGTCGGCGCCGAACGTGACGAACGCGGCGAGTGCGTCGCTGGCTTCGACGACTACCACGACGATCAACGCCACGAACTTCACCAACCCGGGTCTGGTGAACGGCTCGACAACCAATGTCACGGTGGAGGGCGGGCTGAACAACAGCGGCGGGTCGTTGATGGCGGTGAACAGCCTGAACATCAACACCGGATCGCTGAACAATCAGAACGGGATTATTTTTGCGGGCAATCCCAATGCGCCCGGTGGACCGACGACCGGCGACGTCTCACTGACGATCAACGGCGGAAACGGCTCCTTTTATAACGCGGGCGGCCAGTTGCTCGCACAGCGCAACATGGGCATCAGCGCGATGAACATGGCGTTTGATCCGTCGCAGGGGACGATCAGTCAGGGTGGGCAGCTT
>Ga0157369_10005274_pt1 | contig 15069 bp, 14 predicted proteins | sample C25metaG_FD_113461 | JGI IMG/M metagenome (GOLD analysis project Ga0157369, IMG submission 113461) | Corn rhizosphere microbial communities from Kellogg Biological Station, Michigan, USA - C2-5 metaG | ecosystem: Host-associated > Plants > Roots > Rhizosphere > Soil | place: USA: Michigan... | reverse complement strand
GCTACCCCGGACGTGCAGGAAGCGGATCCTAATGATACCGTTCAGTTTCTTCAGGCGGAAGAACAGATTGGTCCAGGTCTTCTGAGCTATCTGCGGAAACAATCTAACTATAGTGATGTGCTCGAGTTTGTCGAACAATCGGAAGCATTGCGTCAGATGTTTGCGGAAGGACTTAAAGATGGAAAATTGTTTGTCGATTCGCCCATTACTTTTCGCGCCAATCGTGCGGGAGAAATTGGAGGGGATCACATTATCGATTGGGAGTTTCAGACCGGGGACCAAATCGCAAAATATCCCGATCCTGTCAGAGGTCTGCGATGGGCGTGGGGAAACCCGGTACGCGTCTCGCTTCGCTTCGCAAAAGATTCTCCGGAGACACCAGTGGCAAACCCCGACGGCAAGGTAGACGGCTTGACGGTGACTTATGAGGCGCACGATCCGTGGGCTCTTTTTACCTTGCTGCGCAATCATCCCGGATTGGACGCCGACTTTGGCGTCAACATCGCAAAATCAACCGGAATCATTCGCTTTGCCATTCCTACGGCGCTTAGTGGCCCGCGTACTGCAATAGCACAAGCAAGCGGAAAGACGGTCGTATTTCTTCGACTAGCGGCGCAGGCGACGGGACCGAAAGAGCCGCGCCAAATTCCTATCGCCACCTTTCCGCAGAGAGCGCCGCAAATTTCAGCTCTTCACGATATTGCCTCCGCCCGATGAGATAATGACGACACTCGAATCTGATTTTCGGTTTGACATCGACAGGCTTCTGTCTCCCATCAGTGCTGATAACTCCACTGGAGAGAGTCTTCGATACGATCCTGTATACGATCAAATTCGTGCACTGCGCCGCGAAGACGATGCAACCCTTCCCCAGGGTGTCTGGAAATACGAACAGAAACGTGCAGATTGGCCGGCCGTCGAAGGGCTTTGCCTGAAATTGCTGGAAACCCGATCGAAAGATCTTCAGATTGCGTCCTGGCTTCTCGAAGCATGGTTAAAGCAGCACGGGTTTTCGGGTGCGGCGGTCGGCTTCGAGGTAATTCATGCCTTATGTGAGAAGTTTTGGAATGAACTACATTCCCGCATCGAAAACACCGATATCGAGTTTCGTATTGCGCCACTGGTGTGGATCAATCAAAAGATTTCCCTCGAATTGAAGTTGCTCGCAATCACGGCACCCGAGTCCGACGACATATCCCGCTTTACGTGGAGTGATTGGGAGATGGCGTGCCAGGCGGGCAACTCAGATACGAGACAAGATGGGACCGAATTCAGCGGCGGCGTCAGCTTAGCCCGTTTTCAGCAAAGCGTACTGCTAACGCCAACTCGGCAATTTCATTTCTTGCTCGCCGCGGTTAAGAGGCTGCTCGTCTGCTGCGGACAACTGGACGCTTTTCTAGACGAAAAGCTGGGTAGTGACTCGCCAGGATTCGTTCTAGTGCGAAATGTAGGCGAAGCCATAGCCGCATTTGCTACGGGAATCATTCAACAGCGAGGCGAGGTAGCTCATCCTTCAGGCCGAGGGCGTGAGGAGTTTATGGCAGAGAGTTCAATGGATCATCCGGAACAGATAAATGGGCTCCCGCTGTCGCGTATCCGAACTCGAGCAGAGGCTTATCAAGTTCTCGCTGAGGTCGCCGACTTTCTGATACGCAGCGAACCGCATAGCCCGGTGCCGTATTTGGTATCTAGAGCTGTCACGTGGGGAAGTATGCCTCTTCACGAGCTTCTTGCTGACTTAGTCCGCAACACAGGTGAGCTAACGGAAATATATACATTGCTGGATCTACAGCCGTCACAAAGACCCAAATAATTAACAGAGAAAAGCACAGAAAGTCCACTTAAGTAATAGCATTATTCGTCAACTCTCCATAAGGTAAAAAACAATCATGCCAGAAAGTCTTCAGCACAAACTGGATCGCGTACGCCCTCCACGCGTGCAGATTACGTACGACGTCGAAATCGGCGGCGCAATATTGAAGAAGGAATTACCTCTGGTTGTCGGCGTCCTCGCCGATCTTTCAGGTAATCCTGCCGAGCCGCTTCCGCGACTCCGTGATCGAAAGTTTGTAGAAATAGATCGCGATAATTTTAATCAGGTGTTGGGTGCTTGTGAGCCTCGTTTGGCGCTTCGAGTCAGCAATACCTTGGTCAAGGATCCAGACGCCAAACTGAACGTGGAGCTGAAGTTCAAGGAGTTGGAGGACTTTTCGCCTCTTAATGTGCTCCAACAGATCGAACCGCTTCGCAAACTGTTTGAGGCGCGGCAACGTCTGAACGACCTGATTGGAAAGTTGGACGGCAATGATGCGTTAGACTCGTTCCTCCAGCAAATCGCTGCAAACACCGACGATTTGAAGCAGTTGCAGGCGGCAGTGACTACGGAGGCAAAAGTAAATGCCTGAGCAAGAGAATACAGTTACTACGGAAACCACGGGCACATCGTTACCTGTTGCTACACAGATGTCGCTGCTCGATCGCATTGTTCAGGAAGGACGCATGGCGCGCGATGTCACTCAGCGGCCACATGCGCAAGACTTAGTCGGAGAATTTGTCAATCAGGTCCTTGCCGAGGGAATGACGGTTCAGAACGATACGGTTGCCGGTATCAAAGGGCGCATTGCGCACATCGACCAGGCAATCAGCGATCAATTGAATGCCGTTATGCACGATCCGGCATTTCAAGGTCTTGAGGCGTCGTGGCGCGGGCTGAACCATCTCGTCATGAACTCCGAAACCGGTACTCAGCTCAAAATTCGGGTTTTGAACATCACTAAGAAAGAACTTCTCAACGATATGGAGAAGGCTCCGGAATTCGACCAGAGCGTGATGTTCAAGCAAATCTACGAAAAAGAGTACGGCACGTTCGGCGGTAATCCGTACAGCTTTCTGATTGGCGATTTTGAGTTTGGGCGCCATCCGCAGGACATGTCTATGCTTGAGAAGATGTCCGGCGTGGCCGCGGCCGCCCACGCGCCGTTCATCGCGGCGGCGAGCCCCAAGCTTTTTGACTGGGACTCCTTTGGGGAGATGAACACGCCTCGAGATCTCGCCAAATCCTTTGAATCCACCGAACTGATCAAGTGGCGTTCCTTTCGGGAAAGTGAAGATTCCCGCTATGTGATTCTGACGCTGCCGCACGTCCTTCTCCGCCTTCCGTACGGTCCCGACACGGTGCCTGTGGATGGATTCGATTTCAAGGAAGACGTAGACGGAACCGACAATAGCAAGTATTTGTGGGGCAATTCGGCCTTCATGCTGGGTCAGAGGATTACAGACGCCTTCTCCATGTACAAATGGTGTGCCGCAATTCGTGGCGTAGAAGGGGGCGGCCTGGTGGAAGGTTTACCTGCTCATACGTTCCAGACACAATCGGGCGACATCGACTTGAAATGCCCAACCGAAATAGCGATTACGGATCGGCGTGAAAAGGAATTAAACGATCTGGGTTTCCTTGCTCTGTGTCACTGCAAGGGCACTGACTACGCAGCCTTTTTCGGTGGACAGACGACAAATAAGCCGAAGCTTTACAATACGGACTCGGCGAGCGCCAACGCTCGGGTTTCGAGCATGCTCCCCTATATTCTCGCTGCTTCCCGTTTTGCGCATTATCTGAAGCTAATTATGCGCGATAAGATCGGCAGCTTCATGACGCGCGAGAACGTCGCAGCCTAATTGAATACCTGGATCAGCCAATCTGTGTTGCTAAACGCCGACGCTCCACAGGTCGTAAAAGCGCGGTTTCCGCTGCGCGAAGCTCGTGTAGATGTGAGTGATATGCCGGGCAAGCCGGGCTGCTACAAGGCAGTGGCCTTTCTGAAGCCGCATTTTCAGTTAGATGAGCTGACGGTCTCTATTCGATTGGTCGCGGAATTGCCGCCGCCGGTAGGTTAGTTATGACTGGCATATTCATCGTAGTGGCCACACATGAAAGGAGACATTCCAAATGGACGTATTGATTCTAGACTGCAGTTCAGCCAAAATTAACGGGGAAAGCCAGCTTACTGACTATGCTCAGATGATTGAGTTGCTTTCTTATAGCCATGGTGTTGCACAACAGATCACGGGTGATCAAAGCAACACGAAACGGACCTCCGGTAAGCCCAATCATCAGGACTTCACCGTAACAAAATATCAAGATCTTTCCAGTTGCCAACTGGTGGATTTTTGCAATCAGGCGAAACCGATTCCTACAGTCAAGGTCACGATTGGCCAGAATGACAATGGCAAGGTCACCAAGATCTTCATCTACGAGTTGACGAACGCGCTGGTTTCGTCCATCTCTGTCGGTGGCGGCGGCGGCGGCAAGCCACAAGAGACTGTAACCTTCAACTACACCAAAATAGCCTGGACGTATGCGGCGCAAAAGTCAGACATATCTGATTCGGGCAACGCTTCCGCTACATGGAATCTGGCCACGAACAGCGCAAGCTAGAACGCGAGCCACGACCTTCTCCGGGACTCCGAGCGCCTCTCTTTGAGAGGTTAACGGGGTCCCCTCTCGATTCCGTCGCGTCTCAGGAGCCATTTCGAATGCAGAATACGGGGGAGGTCGTAGCCTCCGTTCGTCGGGAAATCAGCCGGCTATTAAATACACGTGTTGCTCCCAATCATCGAGCTAGCGCGCCGAGGCTTAGCGTCGTAGATTACGGCATAGCTGATTTTTCTCACCTGAGCGCCGCAGACACCCTGGAAATCGAGGCTCTCGCGAAACGCCTTACGCATGCAATTCAGTCGTTTGAGCCTCGTCTTTTGAATCCGCGAGTGGTCCTGCAGGCGGATCCATCCGATCTACGGAAAGTAATCGGACAGATGGACGCGAAGGTCATGATCGGCGTCATACCCGAACCGGTATGTTTTCCACTCGAGCTGTATCTACGTGGTAATCAAGCTCTTTTGAGCGATACAGATCAGGCGGTCCCTCCATATGAAGTTGGATGATGGTCTGCTTCGTTATTACACCGAAGAACTCACTTATTTACGGTCGATGGGCCGGGAATTTGCACGCAACTACCCCAAGGTCGCCGATCGTCTCGATCTACAGGACGGCCATCCGGCTGATCCTCACGTCGAACGGCTTATTGAATCGTTTGCGCTATTAACCGGCCGCATCCGGCATGAGATGGATGCCGAATTCCCTCAAATTACCTCCTCTCTGCTGGGAATTCTGTACCCGCAGCTCACCCAGCCTATTCCGCCCACGGCAATCGCGCGATTTGAGATCGACGCGCAGCGCGGTAAGTTTACGACGGGACATCTCGTTCCGAAACACACATCGCTGTTCGCCTATGGCTCGCAAGGCGTGACATGCCGGTTTCGTACTTGTTATCCGGTGACGATGTGGCCCGTGGAGATTCTCGAAACGGCGGTTGAACCACCGGCGAAATACGACTTTCTAGCTTCCGATCCTAGGGTGGCGAGCGTTCTGCGTTTACGTATCGGTGCGTCCGTCGGCTCTCTTGCGGGCCTTGAACTCGATACCCTTCGCTTCTATCTCGATCGTCATGCCGGCCCTGCCTATATCCTCTATGAGTTGTTATTCTCGGCTCTAGCGGGAATTATGCTTGTGCCGGAGGGCAGTGGCAAGCCCGTGCCCCTGGCCACTTCCGCCCTTACCCCTGTTGGCTTTGCGGATGATGACGACATACTTCCCTATCCGTCTCATGCTCATCCAGGATATAGGCTGATTCAAGAGTATTTTCAATTTCCCGAGAAGTTTCTCTTTGTCGACCTGAATGGCCTTGGCCGGCACTCATCGGACAAAGTATTTGACGTCCTGTTTTTATTAAAAAGCGCCCCACGGCAACGGCTGCATCTCTCGAATGAGACATTCGCTCTGGGGTGCGTACCGATTGCAAATCTATTTCCGCGAACCACAGAGCCGGTTCGTCTGGATCAGCGGCAGCTTTACTATCGGCTGGTTCCCGATATCCGCCGTGAGCACACAACCGAGATTCATTCGATTGTCAGTGTTTCCGGTTCGATGAATCCACTGGAAGAGACACGCCAATATCAGCCGTTTTATTCTTTTCGGCATGCCGGTAATGGTCGAACTTCGCAGACCTATTGGCAAAGCCGCCGGATGCCTACAGGCCGTGAAGACCTGCCCGGGACGGACGTATATCTTTCGTTTCTCGATCTGGATTTCCAGCCGTCGTCGCCGCCCAACGAAGTTATCTTCGCCCACACTCTTTGCACCAATAGATGGTTAGCCACCCAAATTCCGCCAGGAGCAAAGCTTCAGATGGAGGACGTGGGCCCGGTTACGGTTGTCTGCTTGAATCGGCCAACGCCGCCTGTCTATCCGCCTCTGGGCGGGCCAACTGTTTGGCAACTGATTTCAAATCTCTCGTTAAATTATCTTTCGCTCCGTGGAACGGAAGGACGCGATGGTTTCCAGGAAATGTTGCGTCTTTACTGCTTCGGGGATCAGCCTTCGCATTATCAGCAGATTCAGGGAATTCGCGACATGGCCACTCGCGGGACGACACTTCGTATTGGCAAAGATGCATGGCGCGGGTTTTGTGCGGGTACCGAAGTGACTCTAACGTTTGATGAATCCCTTTACGTCGGAGGCGGTGCATTCTTATTTGCCACAGTGTTACGTCATTTTTTGGCGATGTACGCGTCAATTGATTCGTTCACACAACTCGTGGCGCGGCGCGTGAATCGAGAAGAGGAATGGATGCGTTGGCCGCCGCTGGCGGGGCGTGGGTCGGTGCTGTAAAGGCGGCTTGGGGATTATTTGTGACGCGCCAACCAAGGATTTATCCAAACCTTAATCCTGCGGCTGCAATTCCAGTGGACCGTCGTCAGATTTTTCGGCTGGAATCATTTTTTGATAATTTTCGACTTCACCGAAAAGGGCAGCATGGGCACTATGTGCCGAACGCGAAATATGTTTTTGTCCGTATGGGCAGTGGAGAAACGCTTCTGCATTCGACATACAGGCATCCGGTTCTTGCGGAAGGGAAGCCGGTGATTTATGCCGGTGAAGCATCTTTTGACAATGGAAGGTTGAGTTGGTGGAGCAACGGCAGCGGTAACTATCGGCCGGATCCGGATCACGCAGAGCAGGCTGGTCTTCCGATGGATCGCTTTTTTCCATTTGAGGCGGTTCTTAAAGGCTTGCATAAGAGTGCGGGATCCAGTCGATCTTCCCAGCTACATGCACAGATGCAATTGCAACGATCCTCCCCTCGACATGGACTCGAATAAATGACGACCACGGGATACGGTTGGCAAAAGGAACATTCGGTCCAAGATTGGTTGATCAAGGAGCCATATCGCTTCGAGTTTTATCAGGCGGTGCGGCTGATAGAAGCGATCTATCGTCGCGTTGCGGGCGAACTGGCAAGCGACGACGCGACGTTTCTCCGTTTCCGGTCCCGCATCGGATTCGATTTTCCCGCCAGTGAGATACAGGCGATCGATACGCAAGATGCGCCAGTTCGCATGACGGTCAATTTCCTTGGATTGGCTGGAGCGTTGGGCCCCCTACCTGCGCCTTATAGCGAGATGATCATGGCGGCAACCGCGCGAAAGGATTTTGCCGCCGCTGAGTTTTTGGACATCTTTAATCATCGCCTTGTATGGCTGCTATACCGCGTTCGCCAGGCGCATGACGCCGCGCTCACGGCACGCTCACCGCACGAAGGACAACTCTCACGCTATCTCTTTTCGATTGTTGGACTTGGTCCCAAGCCACTACGGAACCGCCTGGGCGTGCCGGATCGAACGCTTTTGCACTATGCCGGGTTGCTAGGCCGCCAGGTTCGATCCGCGGTTGGATTAGAGCAGTTGCTCACGGATTATTTTGGCGTGCAAATTCGTGTAAAGCAGTTCACCGGATTATGGCGTCCACTGGATCCTGAGCAGTGGACGGCCCTCGGCGCCCAAGGACGCAATCAAATACTTGGAGATGGAGCCGCTTTAGGCAAGCGCGCATGGGATCAAGCCGGAAGGGTGACGCTTACTGTCGGGCCGCTGTCGCGAGAGGAATATCTTTCATTCTTGCCGGGTCGATCGGCGCATCGCGAACTGTCCAGTTTGTGCAGCTTTTACCTTGGCACAAAATTCAAAGTTGAAATAACATTGGTGCTTCGGTCCGCGGAAGTTCCCCTATCTTGGTTGGGAAATTCGCGATTGGGACATACTTCATGGCTTCTCGAGAAGCCCTATTCCGGTCCCGATGTGGCGGCCCGTACGCAACTCAATCCTTGATATGGCCACCACATTCTCGCAAACATCTCTTCCGGTCCAGATCACAACGCCGCTTGGACAAGACAAACTGCTGGTTCAGAGCTATGAAGGGGAAGAGGAGCTATCCGGAATGTTTCATTACCGGTTGAAACTCTTCTCGGAAGATTCATCCCTCAGCTTCGACGACATTGTCGGAAAAAAAGTGACGCTTCAGATCCCGCTGTCCTCAGGTAGAAGTCGCTATGTGAACGGAATTGTCGGCCGATTTGCCCAGGCTGGCCGCGACCGGCGGTTTACTTACTATGTTGCTGACGTCTATCCGTGGTTGTGGCTTCTCACGTTGAGCGCGAATTGTCAGATTTTTCAGAACATGTCTACGCCGGACATTGTGAAGAAGGTCTTTTCTGACTTGGGTTTCTCGAACTTTCAAGACAAGTTGACTGCAACCTATCAGCCGCGTGAATTTTGTGTCCAGTATCGCGAAACAGCATTTGCTTTCGTCTCCCGCCTGATGGAAGAAGAAGGCATGTTTTATTTTTTCAGTCATGACACCTCGTCGCATACGATGATCCTGGCGGACGATTCCACCAGTTGGAGCGCCTGTCCAGGGGTGACCGCCGCGCGCTACGCAGGAGATCCGGGAGATTGGGTCGCAGACGACGTCATTACCGAATGCAGCTCGGTACAGACGGTGACGCCAGGGCAATACAAGGTTGACGATTACAGCTTTTTGACGCCCGATACCGACCTTCTTGCAACCGTCAGCGGTTCCGATACTAGTCGCTCGATCTATGATTTCCCTGGTCTACATTCAAAACAAAGTCAGGGAGAAACCATCGCGGGAATTCGTCTGTCAGCCCTGGAACTTCCGGCAAAGCTCTTGACCGGCGCCGGCCGCGTCCGGGGCTTGGCGGCGGGCGTCAAGTTCACCATGAGTGGGCATTATCGAGCCGATCTAAATGGCGATTATGTGGTCAGTTCCCTGCAGGTTAGCGGCACTCCGACGGAATACACAAACTCTTTTGAGGCGTTTCCCGCCAGCGCAACCTACCGTCCGGCAACTCGAACTCCACGCCCATCGATTCCGGGATCGCACCCGGCCTTGGTAGTGGGCAAATCGGGCGAAGAGATTTGGACTGATCAATATGGTCGTATCAAGGTCAAATTCTATTGGGATCAGAGCAGTGCTCAGGATGAGACGGCCTCCTGTTGGATAAGGGTTGCATCTGCATGGGCCGGAAAACAATGGGGAAGCATCAGCATCCCGCGGATTGGGCAGGAAGTTGTTGTTACGTTCTTCGAAGGCAATCCAGACAGGCCTATTGTCATCGGATCTGTCTTCAACGCCGGACAGACAGTTCCATATACGTTGCCTGACGATCAAACCAAAAGCACCATCAAGACCAATTCATCCAAGGGTGGTTCAGGATTTAACGAGTTCCGATTTGAAGACAAAGCGGGATCGGAAGAAGTTTTTCTGCAGGCGCAAAAAGACTTAAACGTGACCGTATTGAACTGTCATACGTCCACTGTGACGAAAGACGAGACGCTCACGATCAATGGAAAACGCACATTGAGCGTGACTGGTGATGAAGCTCACACGAATAAGGCCAATTTCAGCTCGGACGTCAGTGGCAACTTCACGCTGAAAGTATCCGGGAACATCAGCATAGAAGCATCGGGGTCCGTATCGATTAAGTCAGGGACGACGTTTGAGAATCAAGCGGGAACATCGCTCACCAATAAATCGGGAACCGACATGACTAATGAGGCAGGAACAACACTGACGAATAAGGCGTCTGCGTCCCAGACTGTAGACGGCGGAGGAATGCTGACCGTGAAGGGCGGCATGGTGAAGATCAATTAACTGCGATTCAAAGGAGTTTTGCTTATGGCAATGCAGGTATGTATGGGAGCAATGATGCAATGTAGCTTTGGCGCTGCTCCATCGTCGTTGGTTGTACTTCCCGCCAATCGTACATTGACTGGCACGCCCGCCGCTAACATTATGGACTCGGCGCCTATCGTCAACGTTCCTCCGTTTGGCGTGTGTAATTCGGTTGCGAATCCTACAGTTGCCGCGGCCACTGCTGCCGCATTAGGAGTCTTGACGCCGATGCCTTGTGTGCCCCTGGTCCCTGCGCCATGGGCTCCCGGATCTCCTACAGTGTTGATTGCTAACATGCCGGCGCTCAACAATAGCTCGAAGCTCATGTGTGCATGGGGTGGAGTGATTCAGATTGCAAGCCCCGGCCAGGGCACGGTGGAAATTCCATGACCGAGTCACTTGATTTTGCGATTACTAAGAAACGGCTTATTATCTTGCTGGGTTGTCTGTTTTTCAGCGGACTACTTTTATATGGCGCCGGCATTGTGACGGGAATGCTTGTAAAACCAGGCGTGGCGTTGCGGACTTCCAAGATGGTGGTTCCCGGCCGGCGGAAATCTGCGTCTGAACGCGCCGATTCCAAAGCTAAAGCCGCTCCGGTCTCATCCGCTCCACCGGGAGCGGAAAAAGTTTCTTCCGCGGGACTGAATGCGAGTCAGGCGAACAAGGACGGTCCTGTATCCCTGCGCCTTTCTGTACAGGTTGCCTCCTTTCTTGAGCTAGTTCGCGCTCAACGTTTGACCGAGACTCTAAAACAACAAGGTTTCGGTCCCATCAGCATCGGCCAGTCGAACGTTGATCAAGAAGCGTGGCACGTTGTATTGCTGGGCCCTTATCAAGATTGGGACAGCGCCTCGCAGATCGTCGCCGAACTTCAGCGTTCTTATGATCTGCAACCCGTGATACGCACAGTAGCCGCTAACTGAATTATTCAATGTAATAACGGAAGCCTTTTGCGCCTCCCGTCTCGACATGGATTTCGTTAATACGGCGGCGATCGGCCATCGCCATTAGCAAACGCTCGGAAATATCGGGAATCAACGTTTCGGTGAGGACATGGTCTATATTACGTGCGCCACTATCTTTCTGAAAGCTCCGGCGCTCCACGCATTGGCGCGCAATTTCCTCTACTAGCGTTTCGCCGTAGCACAACGAAATCTTATGTGATTTTTCCAATCTTTGGCACAGTTTCTCCATTTTTAGCTCTACGATATGGCGCAGTGTGGCGTGCTGTATAGGGTAATACGGTACGACAATCAAGCGGCTCAAGAATGCCGGTGTGAAAATCTGTCTCAGCTCTTGACCGAGTGCCTCCGTGAGGTGTTCTGGCGGTGGCGGTGGCGCTGATTCAAGGCATAACTCTTGAATCAGCTCAGCACCGGCATTTGACGTCATAAGGATCAGAGTATTTCGAAAGTCTACACGCCGGCCTTGCGCATCTTCCAAAGTGCCTTTATCAAAGATCTGATAGAAAAGCTCGATTACGTCCGCGTGAGCCTTTTCCATTTCGTCAAGTAAGAGCACACAGTAGGGACGTCGTCGTATGCTCTCGGTGAGAGCACCGCCCTCGTCATAACCCACGTAACCGGGCGGCGCGCCTTTCAGCCCCGAGACGGAATGTGCCTCTTGATATTCGGACATATTGTGGACGACAGCGTTGCGCTCACCGCCATACAGAATATCGGCGAGAGCCAATGCTGTCTCTGTCTTTCCTACGCCGCTAGGTCCGGCAAGCAAAAATACACCCGTTGGCCGGTTAGGATCTTCAATTTGTGCTCGCGCGCTGACAACTCTGCGAGCAATTACATCGAGAGCGTGGTCCTGACCCAAAATACGTTCCGCCAATAGATTTCGCAGATTCAGAACATTGTGAATCTCGCTGCCCAACATGCGTCCCATCGGGATGCCTGTCTGGCCGGCGACGATCTCAGCGATCACGCGAGCGTCTACGACCGCCGGAACCATCGGAGACTCACCCTGCACGGTCTTTAATTGTGCCTCAATGCACCCAAGTTCAGAACGTTTATCATCCGTTTCTTTTAGAAGTCTTGACTCTTCGTTGTCTGACTCTTCCACCTCCCTTCGAAGTTGAATAGAACGAGCGACGAGCCGTTTTTCTTCGCGGCAGCGGTCTTCGAGATCGGCCAATTGCGTCTCTGCGCTCGCCAGATCGTCGTGGAGTCCCGAGAGACGTTCTTCGTGCGTGTCCCGTGCTGCGTTTTCGCGCTGAAGTGAGTGAATTTCTGCTTCGACTAAAACTATGTGATGCTGGCAATCTTCCAGTTGCGGCGGCGTCGCCATTTGCGCTGCCGAAACACGCGCGCAAGCGGAATCGAGTAAGCCCACGGCTTTGTCCGGGAGTTGCCGTCCCATAATGTAGCGTTTCGAAAGTCGTACCGAGGCTTGCACGGCCTCATCAAGGAGCCGAACGCCGTGATGCCGCTCCAATATAGGAACAAGAGGCCGCAACATTTGAATCGCCAGGTCTTCACTTGGCTCTTCTACCGGCACTACCTGAAAACGGCGCGCCAACGCAGCGTCCTTTTCGAAGTATTTCCGGTATTCGGCATGTGTTGTTGCCGCTATCGTGCGAAGATCTCCACGGGCCAGCGCCGGCTTCAGCAGATTTGCCGCGTCCGTTTGAGCGGCACCGCCGATTAGCATGTGCGCCTCGTCGATAAACAGAACCAGCGGAGTGATCGACGACTGAACCTCGTTCATCACCGCTTTCAGGCGATTCTCAAATTCACCTCTCATCGATGCGCCGGCAAGCAGCAGTCCGAGATCCAGAGTTCGCACCGTCATTCCCTGCAAAGCTGGCGGGACATTGCCGGACGCGATCCTCAACGCGAAGCCCTCCACTATTGCCGTTTTGCCGACACCGGGCTCACCAATCAGGATCGGATTGTTTTGACGTCGCCGCGACAGAATATCGATAACGAGCCGGATCTCCATTTCCCGGCCAAACACAGGATCGACAGCTCCGGCGCGGGCTGCGGCGGTTAAATCGACTGTGAATTGCCCCAACGCTGGTGTTCCAGGCTTTTCGGCTGAGGGTTGCAACTTCGATATTCCCTCACTGGCGCTCAATAATTCCGGCAAACATGTCCTTAGTTTCGGAGTGGTCAGCTTCAGCCACTCTTTCGAAAGGATTTGTGACAGAACCTCTGGTCTTTCCGCCTGTACAAGGGCGAGGGCTAACATCGCCGACCGGATCTCAGTCGCTTGGAATTCCAGAGAAGCAAGCGCCCATGCCGAGCTGAACAATTGAATCAAACGGCTTGCAAACGTGGGTGCCTGTACAATACCGGAAACGCGCTTATTCAATGATGTATTGCTGGCTGAGGCGACTTGAGCTAGATCCAAGCCAAAGTAGTCGAAAATACGCCCTGCATCCGAGTTTGGGGATTCGATGAGCGATAAGATCAGGTGCTCTATATCTACCTCTTCATTGCCGCGGGTGACAGCCAGCATCGCTGCATTTTCTGTGGCTACACGGCAAACGGCGTTCAGCTTCGAGATAAGAAACTTCAGATCAGGCATACCCACGTTCGGTTAATCATCGCAGAGTGCGCCTTCGTGCGAGAAAAAGTCTGTGTTCATGATTCTTACCGCCTGGGCCGCGCTCGCACTTAAGTCCGAATTGACAGTATTGTGAGCAATTCCTAATGCACCCTTCAAAAACTACCGAAAAGTAATGTATCCGAGGCTACGTCTGCCTGATTGTCAAAGGAATGCAAATGAAAGAAAGTACGCCAGATGATATCGCTGTTCTCTGTTCCCACGTGAACGTTGATCGAAACCGCTACCGTGTGTTTTTTCGAGAAAATGACGACTTCCGGCAAGTTGCTATTGAAACTGCGAACGAAGGCGTTGCGGCAGACCCGATTCAATCCGAATCCCCTTTTCGGGCTCTTCCAGCAATTAGATCGTCCGTGCCGGCTAGCGTTCGTTCTGCTGCAGGTACAACAACTAGCACATGGGCCGGTGAGATCGCAACCTCCTTAATAAGTCACCCGGTTGATGCGCGGAAAACATCGCCGTTTTCGCACGCGCATGGTCAGCGTCGGGCACTTCGGAGCCTTTGGCGAAAAGCAGATAGCGAGAGTACGTTTGGAAGAGAGTACGATAACCCGGATCGATTAAAGCATCAAAGCGTCTCAATTTTTGCGGTTGCGGGTGGAACGGGCGCAACAACACTCTCCGCTACTCTCGCTCGGCTTTTCTCGCGGCAGCAGGAACGAGTCGCAATTCTCGACGGCCGACGCGAAAGCATTCTCCCCTTCTATTTCGGAGCGAAGAGCGGGGTCTACGCAAGTCAAGGCTGCGTGGCCTTGCAGAACTCACAGGACGCGGCAATACACATCGTTACCGCGGATCTGCCGTACGAAGAACCCCAAACACGCGAGGGTGTTATTTGGGAATCGCTAAAGCGGGGATTGGAAAAACTGCATGGAGAAGTGGATCGTGTATTGATCGATAGTTGGTCCAATATACGCACGGGTGAGCTGGAAGAGTTCTGTACGGCCGGAGTCTGCTTCGTGGTCGCTGTTCCGGATCTAAGTTCAGTCTTCGGCATACAGAAAATCGGTAAGTACTTAGCCCAAGTTGGTCCCTCCATCCACCCCATTCATATTTTGAACAAGTTTGACGAGAGCCAGCCACTGCATGTCGAAGTGCGGGACTGGCTGACAAAGCATAGCATCGATCACAACATAGTCACTCTTCGCCAGGCCGATGAAGTAAGCGAGGCGCTAGCTGAAGGCATGACAGTTATCGATTACGCACCCGATTCGGGCATCGCAGAAGATTATTTCCAATTGGGAGCGATGATCCGCGTTATGGCCGAGGCGACAACGCCGGTTTCTGGGCGCAATCTCTAGGAGCTTGTTGAAAAGCTTCGACGCCGGCGCAATTTATTGAGATTTCAATCGAAAATCCGAAGCAGCGAAGCCTGCCTACGGCCCTGTAGAACCCCG